>Ga0224505_10000028_pt1 | contig 107387 bp, 101 predicted proteins | sample SF_Jan12_sed_USG_FD_169102 | JGI IMG/M metagenome (GOLD analysis project Ga0224505, IMG submission 169102) | Sediment microbial communities from San Francisco Bay, California, United States - SF_Jan12_sed_USGS_4_1 | ecosystem: Environmental > Aquatic > Marine > Sediment | place: USA...
CAGGCTACCACTTATCACACTGTCCGAATTTCTGGAGCCCCCTCTCTCTACGTTAGCTGGACACTGATGGACGAGAGAAACACCATCGCTGAAATGCTCGATCGGAGTCCATTGATCGGGTTCTCAGTCTATACACAATTCCAATTCCGTACATTGTCTGCGGTCGGACGAGAGATCCTCGATCTGCTCGACTCATCTATGGCCGAGGGATCCGCTGATGCGCAGGCTTTAAACCGGGCCTACGGAATGTTTTGGCTGTGGCTACTCAGTGCTTACGAGATCACTCGGACCATGTGCCAAGCGAAACCATGCTTTACAGCGGAATTGTCAACGAAACTCATTGCCTTCAAGAAACGGCTCTCCGCACTGCGTATGCCATTCGCCAAGCAAGAGTACGAAGGGGGAAAGACTCGAATTCCAATTAGGACCGAAGCGTCGATTTGTAGTGTGGACACGATGGGGAAGGATTTTAAGTTTGAGATCAACGGAACCGTTGTATCTGTCCGCGATCTGATCAGCGCGTTTGAGTCCGTGTTTGGCAACATTAAACGTGAGGATGTCCTGAGTGACCACCGAGACTCATATCGAGGGGCCAGCTAACAACACGAAGGAGCCGACGCCCCCTTCGCGGCGAGGTCGATGGGCGTTCCCTTGCTCGCTGCGCATGCTCGGCCCGGCTCGTCGTTGGGCCGTTAACGCGACAGGGCAGAGGACCGCTTTATGGCGGTGCGATCTCGGTGCCGAACTTCCGCTCGTGGCCGTTCTGCGACCGTCGCTGTCCGACCCAAACCGGTCGATCACCGAATTGAAAAGCGGCCATTTGCACCACTGTCAATGATGGGATATTGTTCACGATCATTGAAGGTGAGCAACGCGGATAGAACATGGCAGATCCGGTTCTTATATGGATCCGCTTCAACATTGTTATGCGAAAAGATAATGTATGACCATTGGTAGGGCATTTATTGGAAGAAGAAGAACGTCACGTGACTGACGCCATGGACACCTCGTCGTTGTTGGAAAGCTTCTCGAAGTACGTCTCGCTGGGGAAAGATGCGACGACTGCCTTGCAGTCGAAGGTGATTCATCGCATCGTCAAAAAGCGCCAGTTCATCCTTCAGCGTGGCGATGTATGCAAGCACTACAGCTTCGTTGTCGAAGGTTGCTTTCGAATGTACTACGCCGATATGAACGGCAAGGAACACAACGTGAAGTTTGCGATTGAAGGCGAGTGGATTGCCGACATCGGCAGCTTTCACTCGTTGAAGCCAAGCGAGTTCGACATCGAGGCCATCGAGACCTCATCCATATTTCAAATTAGCCAAGATGATCTCATTGAGCTGTATGTTCAGCATCCGAAGTTTGATCGGCACTTCAGAGTTGAGATCGAAAATGAATTCATCGAACTTCAGAAGCGCGTGCTGCAGAGCATCGGTTCGACCGCGATGGAGCGATATATCGACTTCGTGGAATGCCATCCAAAACTGCTGAATCGAATTTCAAATGTGCAGATCGCGTCCTACCTTGGCATGACGCCCGAGTTCTTAAGCAAGATCCGCAAAGGCATGCTCGGCTGAACCAGCCAGTCGCGCCCTGCACATCTTCTTAATCTAGGTTAAGAGCATTTCCTAATCTTGTTCATGGGCGATTTTCGGTATCTAGCCTATGTTCTGAGCATCGAACGATACGGTTAGACAACATCCGAACGAAAGGACCCAACATGGAACAGAGAATCATCGCAGTCGTGGGAGCAACGGGGGCTCAGGGCAAGGGGGTTGTTGAGCAATTAGTCAAGGACGGCACATTTGATGTACGAGCTTTGACGCGAAACCCTGACACGTATGACGGACCAGCTCAGCAGGTTAAAGCGGTGGACTTGAACAATTCCGACTCGCTGGTTAAAGCGTTTGCTGGGGCATACGGCGTGTTTGTGGTGACCAACTTTTGGGAAGGCGCCGATGAAGTGACTCAAGGGCGCAATGCAGTTGCTGCAGCCAAAAAGGCGGGTGTGAAACACTTCATCTGGTCGTCACTTCCGGACGTTGAGGCCATCAGTGGCGGCGCGTTTACGGTGCCGCATTTTACGGGAAAAGCCAAAGTTGATGCCGCGGTCAAACAGGCAGGTTTTGAATACAGCAGTATCGTGCAACCCCCGTTCTATTATCAGAACTTCACCGGGATGCTTGCGCCCCAGCCAAAGGAAGACGGATCAACAGGTTGGACGTTGCCGCTGGACCCAACAAAGAAAGTGATTCACATGGGAGATATTTCGGAATTGGGCAAAGTGGTTGCCGGCCTGTTCCTGTCACCCGAGGCCTCTGGCGATGGCGGGCCGTTTTCATTCTCCGCTGAGCTCAAAAGCTTTGACGAAGTCCTGAGCGATTACGCGGCGCTGGGGAAGAACTATAGCTACACGCAGGTTCCGGCGGACATCTTTGCGACCTTTTTTGAAGGCGCAAAAGAAATTGCTGCAATGCTTGGCTATTTTGAAGCCCATACATACATGGGGCCAGATTCAGACGCCAACATCAAGCGGGCTCAGGATGTGGCCATTGGGAGGTTCACCTCGTTTGCCGACTGGATAAGAAACAACGCGTGATGGTGCGTTGATTGCTCAAAGCTGGTTATTGAATGTGTGACAAGATAGAACCCAAGCGATACACAAAGGAGACATGACATGGAAAAAGACGAAAAAGCAAAGATTGAAACGTTGCTGGGCAAGTACCGCGAGGCGTTGAACACGTCGGATGCCGACAAGGCTGTTGGTCTGTATGCCAAAGACGGTGTATTCATGCCCAGCGAAGCCCCCAGTGCCATCGGGACCCTCAACATCAAGGGTGCGTATGATTTTGTGTTCTCTCAGATTCAGTTGAACATTGAGTTCTTCATCGATGAAATTGTGATCGAGGGCGAATTTGCTTTTGCGACCACGACCTCGAAGGGGACCGTGACCATTCACGCGATAAAAAAGACGGTGCCTGAGGAAAATCGGGAACTGTTCATATTTGAGAAGGTTGATGGTGAATGGAAAATCGCACGGTACATGTTCAACAAAATGGCGCCAGCCGCACAGTAAGCCCGACTACGCTCGTACGCCATGGGTTGCCCCGCGTACGAGCGTAGTCAAAAGGGATGCCTGCGCGTCCTTATTGGGATACCGTGCGAGGGGTTGGCTGGGAAGTGCATAACAAGTCGCTCAACTGGACCATGTGACAGCGCCGCCTGATCGATTAGCTTAGCGTTAATGCGACAGGGCTGAGGACCGCTTTACGGCGGTGCGATCTCGGCGCCGAACTTCCCTAATTGTCCGATACTGGCCATCGCGGCTGGTCAATCTTGCCGTTCCACAAGTGAACCTCTCGATCCCAATCCCACACCGAACATCAGATCGAATGTGAGCTACTTGCTACAGGCCGGAATAGCTCAACGATACTGGCACGTTGCAATGTAGTGGCAGGATGCAGCAGCAGAAGAGTGACTCTCGCCGGCACTGCTCTTTTCATGCTCCCTTCCCCTTAATAGCGCTTGACTCTCATATCTAATGCGCCCAGGGTGATGCTATGACGTACTGAGCCACGCCGACCGTCCTATCCTCGCGCCTCACTCCCTTTCCTGCGCGACCGATTCCCTGGTCTCCGCCGCCCTTGCGCCGCATGTTCATCGAAATGCCTGTGTAGACGCCCTGTGTCCAAGAGCCCTGGACGCTGGGGTGGCAGAGGTCCCTCCACACAGGAGTGGAGCTGAGATCTATCGACCACATCAGACAATTCAGAAAAGGAGCCATACATATGATTACCATCACACAGACGGCAGAAGAAAAGATCCGAGAACTCATACAGGAAGAGAAAGATACGGTCGGCTTGCGCGTATTCGTCAAAGGCGGTGGGTGCCATGGCTACCAGTACGGGATGGCCTTCGAGTCCACCATGGGCGATGACGACACGGTGATCGAAAAAGGCGACGTCAAAGTCATCATGGACTCCCAGAGCGCCCCGCTACTGGCCGGTTGCGAAGTCGACTACCTGGACAGTGTGCAAGGCTCCGGCTTTGCAATCAAGAACCCACAAGCCAAAACGACCTGTGGGTGTGGCAGCTCATTCAGCGCGTAACGTCATCGTACGGTGCGTTAGATCGCCGGCCACCGGCGTCAACAGGAAGGGAGTACGCTATGGAGAATACAGCCATCATCGGAACCAAGAATAAGAAGGGTCAAGTCATCACCGATTCACGCGTGATGATGAACGACGCGCCTCGCACGGCGTCGTTTTTTACCGGCAGCGAAGTCATTAAGGAAGCCGTGAAGCGGGCCAATGTCGATATTATGGTGGCCTACCCCATTACGCCCCAGAGCGAGGCAGCCGCCCTGTGCGGCGAGCTCTTTGCCGAGGGGTATATCGGCGACTATTTCCGTGGTGAGAGCGAATTTGCGGTCATGTCACAGTGCGCCGGCTCCGCCTTTGGCGGGGCCCGTGTCTTCACGACGACCGCCGGGCCAGGCACCATGCGGGCCATGGAAAACTTTCCGATGTGGGCCGGAGCCCGATTGCCGATTCAATGTATCGTGACCTGTCGCGGCATCAATTCTCCCCTGTCGATCCAGCCGGACACGATCGAGATCGCCTACCTCATGAATACGGGCATGCTCGTCTGGCATGCCGAAACCGCACAGGATTTCTACGACTGGATCCTCAAGGGCTATATGGTGTCGGAAGAGCCGGACGTGCATTTGCCATTGGCTCTCTGTTGCGACGGCTTCTTCGTCACCCATACGAAGGACGTCGTCGATCTCACGCCAGAGGACATGTGCCTGCCACCCTATGATCCCTATCGCTCGCCCGTGCCCTGCATGGATATGGAGTGTCCACCGGTCCGGATGATGCGCGATCCCTTCGTGATGAAGAGCAACTACATCAGCTACGCCACGCACGCGAGCTGGCAACAGGAAGTCTGGGCTGCCGCGGAACGGTCGCGCAAGCACACCATCGCCTGGCTGGATGGCCTGATCGATGTTGAAGACGGCGATGCCGACATTCTCATCATCTCCTCGGGAACTGCCGTCTCCCAGGGACGGGAAGCCATCCGTCTGCTCGCCGATGAGGGAGTGCGCGTTGGACTGGTGAAAATCAAGACCCTGCGCCCATGGCCGGAAGAAGAACTTCGCGAGGCGACCAAGCATGCCTCGCACATCATCGTGCCCGAGTTCAATGTCATCGGATGGATGGCCAAAGAAATTAAGGCCACCATCCCCAACAGCGAGCGGGTTGTCGCCGGACCGCGCGTCTGTGGCGGCATGACCTTACCGCCGGAAGTGATCGTAGAGGAAGTCAAGAAGGCGATCGGTATGCGATCGGGAGTGCTGGCGGGACGTGGATGATGCACCCGACGCACGAGCCGAACGGCAGCACGGCCGTACCCAGAAACAGGGCGACGCGGAGCCGCCCAGAAGGCAGAAGGCCGTGGCACGCAGTTGACGATGTAAGAGATGGAAACATCACCACCGCAATCGCGGATAACAGAGAGCGAGGTATCTAATGAGTCTTGACTATGTGAAATTCACCCCGGGATTCGACACCTTCATGCCGAAAGAATATCGGGACATGGTGGAGCACGGGCCCTTCGGGAAGAAAACGACCGTATCGCAGATGGGTAGCTTCAAAGAAATCCTCGAAGAGCATCCCATGTGCGCCGGCTGTGCGATGACCCTGTTCATCCGGCTTGCGATCGTCGCGTTCCCGAATCCTGAAGACACCATTACCGTCGGAACGGCCGGCTGTGGCCGGTTGGCGATTTCACAGGCGGCGATTCCGTTCGTCTACGGCAACTATGGGGACCAGAACGGCGTCGCCAGTGGACTGTCGCGCGGATTGCGGATTCGTTTCGGCGACAAGCCCAAGGATGTCGTGGTGATGGCCGGTGATGGTGGCACCGCTGACATCGGATTCCAGCAAGTCCTCCATTCCTGGTTCAGGAAGGAACGGTTTACGACGATCATGCTGGACAATGAAGTGTACGGGAATACGGGCGGACAGGAGAGCGGGATGACGACGAGAGGAGCCGTGCTCAAGATGGCCCCGCTCGGCAAGAAGTTCGAGAAAATGGACATGGTCGCCATGGCAAAGATCGCCGGCTGCGCCTATATTGCCACCGTCGTACCGAATAATCCGCGCCGGGTGGAAAGCTGCATCAAGAAGGCCGTGCTGATCGCCCGCGAGGTCGGTCCGACCTATATCCAGGCCTATACGTCCTGCAACATCGAGTACGCGATTCCGACCGACCAGGTTATGGCAGACGCCAAAACCGTCGAAGATGACCGGTACAAGTTTGCCGAGTATGTCAGTGAGGACGCCAAGGCCTATCTGGCTGAGCGATACGGCTATAAGGAGTTCGTCCAGAAGCCGGTGGCGGCAATCGCAACGACGTAATCACATGGGTGGAGGATTCGGGAGAAGGCCCATACGACGCACTCGAATCTTCCACCCGTCAGCCGATACACCCAGGGGAAGACCTGAGAGGAGGGAGCTCATGATGGACACACTATCAACCAACACAACTGCAAAGTCCCGCTATGCCCTGAACTATGGCTTGCGGCTGGATAAAGGCACGGCGAACGAGCTCACCCACCCGCGCGTGCCCATTCTCCTTCCCGATGGTTCAGTCGGTAACATGACGCTGCACGTGATGAACGGCACTGCGGCTGAAATCAAGGCACAGCTACTCGACAGCATCGACGCATTTTTCGACATCTACGCCGATGTGTACGACGACGTGTCACGCTCAACCATCTGTGACTGAGGCATCGTCATGGCTCGAGCCCTTTCCGACGCCTCAGGTAGGAGGCCCTCGATGATGCACACACTCGATATCCATCGTCCCGAGATGCCGGATCTTCAGTTCGTCCTGTTCGTGACGGCACTCTGCACGTCTCGTCTGACCACCCTCAATATCCCCAAATCCCTCCGCGCGACAATTTTCAACCGGTGCTGGAGGCTCATTCATGAATCCCCTCCGCCTGGCAGACCGGAGGATCGAGTCCTGAACCTCCGACCCTGGACCGAGCTCACCGTTGAGGCAATGGTAGAGATCATACGCGTCGGGCTGACAGAGGCAGGGATTCACGTCTTAGCCTGGGAGCATGCACCCAGCAAGCCGACACGCACCAGCAGCCCTGAAGCCACCCCTCTCATCGAGCGACTCGCGCAACTGTATCCTCAGCCGCCCGAGGAAACCGACAGCGGTCATGCAATCGACACGATCCCACGCTGACAGACCACGATTCGTAGAATCGCTCACATTGATCCGCTGTTACCACGCGTAGGCTTCCGGTGCGGCGCCACCAGGGCCTGGGAACAGCTCGTCCAGCTGTTTCAGAATGTCGCTGTCTAGCGAAAGACTGAGTGCTCGCATCGCCCCCTCGAGTTGTTCCATGGTACGAGGTCCAACGATCGGCGACGTGACCACTGGTTGATGCAGGAGCCAGGCCAGCGCAACATCAGCCGATTGTTCACCCATCCGTTCACACAGGGCTTCATAGGCTTCGAGTGTGGGACGAGACGCGATCACCTTGTGCTTCAATTCTGCATCCGCTCGACGTCCCTTGTCCGCGGATTGTAAGACACCGGCCAAGAGCCCACGCCCCAGCGGACTCCAGGGAATGAGACCAATACCGTAGTTCTCACAGGCAGGAATGACCTCCAGCTCAATGCTCCGCTCGGTCAGATTGTAAAGACTCTGTTCAGACACCAACCCCAAGAAGTGCCGATTGCGCGCAGTCTCCTGCGCTTGAGCCAGATGCCACCCCGCGAAATTGCTGCTACCGACGTAGACAACTTTTCCCTCTCTGACCAACTGTTCCATCGCTTGCCAGATTTCTTCCCAGGGTGTTTCTCGGTCCACATGATGCATTTGATAGACGTCAATCCAGTCTGTCCGCAACCGACGAAGGCTCTCCTCACAGGCTCGCTTAATATGGACAGCCGACAATCGAGACTGATTCGGCCATTCGCCCATCCGGCCGTACACCTTGGTGGCTAAGACCACCTTATCCCGGCGACCTCCGCCTTGCGCGAACCACCGACCGATGATCTGCTCCGTCCAGCCCTCACCAAGTTTCCAGCCATACACATCGGCGGTATCAAAACAGTTGATGCCGAGCTCCAAGGCACGGTCCATCATAGCGAAGCTATCAGGCTCGGTCGTGTGTGGCCCAAAATTCATGGTCCCGAGAGAAAGACGACTGACCTTCAATCCTGACCGACCAAGATGTCGATATTCCATGGGTAGACGCCTATTGGTTCGCACACATGTTGCTAGAGGCCGTACAGGAACATTGCCCTTGCTCAGACCACCGATCGGACCTAGTATCCACGACCTGTACTCCCACCACGTCCCATCCGATCAAGTGGGAGAGCTTCGTAGCGTTGCCTGAGGTCGGGATGCTCGCTGAGATACTGTTTGACCGCCGCATCATCCGCAAATACTTCCGGACTGCGTTTCCGGTATTCATCGAGGGTCAGATCATGTTTCGCCAAGAGCGTCGTGAGCTTCACATTGATATCTGCTCCCATTTGGCGCATTTGCTCCTGTGATGGACGTTGGCCGTCCCCATAACCCGACCCACCCTTGAAATAATTCGTCATCATTTCACCAATCTCGATTCGAGCGTTGACGAACTGTTCCACTTCGGCCGGTTCAGCGGCATAGACAACTCCGGCACAAAGAACAACCCCCAATGACATATTGATGACCCGGTTCCACACATTCATCGTCACAATCCTCCTACTAGTCGAAAATAGAACGGCATCCCATGACTGACTCACACTGCCCCCCATGGTACCACCCTTTAGATGCTCGCTTCGCCGTCACTATGAGCCGATGGAATACCGTAACGTTTACACTTTTCCCAGAGCGCTTTTCTAGACAATCCCAAGATTCTCGATGCGGTCGTGCGACTCCCTTCGACACGCTCCAACACGGAGACGATGTAGTCTTTCTCAAAGCCTTCTCGAGCCGCAGCCAGTGACGTCATGGCCATTTCTTTTTTCCGTTTCTCCCCGGTTAACCCTTCGCTGCAGAAGCCGCAGGCCTCTTGCGGAGCCCCCCCCTGGTAGGGGCAGGATTGGAATCCACAGAGGTCCATCGGTTGCACCATCTCCCGGTCTCGTCCCAATGCGACAGACCGTTCAACGAGATTCTGTAACTCTCGGACGTTTCCTGGATACGAATAGCGAAGCAACAATTCACGAGCCGGCTGAGAAAACCCGCGCAACTGCTTGTTCAGCTTCTGCGAACAACTTTCCAAAACATGTTCGGCAATGACCATAATGTCTTCTTGCCGTTGCCGAAGCGGCGGCACGACGATCGGCACCACGTTGAGTCGATAAAAGAGGTCTTCACGAAACCGGCCCTGCGCCACTTCTTTGCGCAAGTCTTTTTGCGTGGCACACACAAGTCGGACATCTGCTTCAATCGTCTCATTGCTCCCGACTCGTTCAAAATTCCGTTCCTGCAAGACACGTAAGAGTTTTACCTGCACGACCGGCGAGATGTCGCCGATCTCGTCAAGAAATAAAGTCCCCCGGTTGGCCATTTCGAACCGGCCTCGTCGTTGACGCAATGCGCCGGTAAACGCACCCTTCTCGTGGCCGAAGAGCTCAGCCTCCAGTAGAGTCTCCGGCAAGGCTGCGCAACTCACCTTGATCAAGGGATATCCTCGCCGAGAGCTGTTCTGATGCAACGCGTTCGCGACAAGTTCCTTGCCGGTTCCGCTCTCACCGACGATCAGCACAGTCGAGTCGGTCTCAGCTACCAATTTGATTTTTTCGAGGACGGCACGCATGTGACTGTTCGCCCCTAACATCCCATTAAAACAAAACCTATCTTCGAGTTGGTGCTTGAGATCCTGATTCTCTCGGCGCAAAGCAATCACTGCGCTGACCCGCTCGACGATCAACAGCAATTCGTCCATCTGAAAGGGTTTCGTGACATAATCGAAAGCCCCCAGCTTCATGGCTCCCACCGCCGTTTCCACAGAGCCATGGGCGGTAATGACGAGCACTTCAGTTAGCGGATCCTTTTCCTTGGCCGTCTTCAATACCGCTAACCCATCTTCGCCCGGCAACCGAAGATCGGTAATCACCACATCAAATGATTTTGCGTGGAGCGCTTCTATCCCTTCTGTCCCCGTCGATGCCGCATGGACATGGCACCCGACAGCCTCCAAGGCATCCATCATGGATAGACGCATCAAGGGCTCATCGTCTACCAGCAATAGGTTCAACCCCTTCATACGTCCTTCTCCGCAAGGGAGCGCACTCGCGATACGGGGAAGCAGAGGGTAAACGTCGTTCCTTTTCCGACCTCACTCTCCACCACAATTCTTCCTCCATGACGCTCCATGATGCCAAGATTGACTGAGAGGCCTAGTCCCGTACCCTCTCCCTCACCTTTAGTGGTGAAAAATGGATCGAAGACGCGTGGGAGCACTGAGGCCGGAATGCCTGATCCGGTGTCGGTGACATCCACGCGGCACACTCCCTCTTCCACGGATGTCCGGATGGTCAACGTTCCACCCTTGTTCATGGCCTGCACGGCGTTCAGAATAAGATTCATCAAGACCTGTTCAATCATGTGCCGATCGACCATGACACTCGGTAAGTCATGACCTGGGAAAATGTCCAAGCGAATATTATTAGGAGCAAAGAGATGAGTCGTCAGCACCAGTACCTGCTCAACGATTCGATTGATATCAGCTAAGCTGAACTCTGGTTCGTGCTGCTGCGAAAAATCGAGCAGCTGTCGAACGATCTTTTGAACACGCCGGACGCCAGACTCCATAGAAACCCAATATTCCTCTTGACGTGCCGCCGACAGTGTCCCCTTTTGGAGGTTATACAAACAATTCAGGATCCCTCCGAGGGGGTTGTTGATTTCATGCGCCACCCCCGCAGCGAGCTTTCCAATGGACGCCAGTTTTTCCGCATTTCGAACCTGTCGCTCCAGCTTTTTGGTCTCCGTCATGTCACGCGCGATGCCAAGCACTCCGAGCATGTGACCGTCCACCCCTTGCAGAGGAGATACGCTGACCATGACCGTGCGCGGTTCCCCCAACCGTGTCACGACTTCAACTTCATACACCTGCTTGGCGCCGATATCCAATGTGTTCTTCAGTCGGCGTCCTCGATGGCGCCGAGACAGGAGCGAAAGATATGGGCGGCCGATTAGATCATCTTTGCGATACCCCCACGCATTGACTTTGCTATTGACGTAGGTGAAGTGCTGATCCAGGTCGAGGATATAAATGACATCATTGGCATTCTCGAGCAGATTTTCCAGATACTGCTTGGTTTCTTCGATTTCTCTCGTACGCTCACTCACTTTCAATTCGAGATCTTCGCGGTACGATTGTAACTGGCGCTGAAGTTTCTTCCGATCGGTAATGTCGCGAAGCTGCACCATCACAAGCCAGGGATCAGTCCCACTCACTCGAATCAAGTCCATTTCCACTGCCATCTCGTGTCGATCCGCGTGGTACACCATGATTTCCTGGGTTGGGACTTGCCGCGCTTCCGTACGGACATCACACAACCAGCCGGTAAAGGCCTGACGGTACTCCTGTGGAACAATCTCGAGAATATTTGTTCCGATGATGTCGGATTCGGCATAGCCCAACACTTGCGCTTCCCGTGCATTCACGGCGACAACCAATCCCGCTGGGCTCACCATAAAGACGGAATCAGCCACGAAGTCGAACAAGGCTTTGTAGCGAGCCTGTGAGGCACTTAACTCCCTGGTGCGATCGGAAATCGCCTGTTCCAAGCCGGCCATGTACCGCTGTAGTTCCTGCTCCAATCGACGCCGTTCAGTCACATCCCGCACAAACGCACGCGAGTGCACCAGCCCGCCTCGATCCTGATCGATCAGCGCCGTTGCATGAATCTCCACATCGATGTGACGTCCATCCTGTGCCAGCAACACAGTCTCGATTGAGCTCTGTCCACAACTGACAAGCTGTTCCAGATAGTGCAACACCTTTGATTCCTGCCCATTAGGAACGAGATCCCATAGTCTCATGCCCAAGATTTCATCATGGGCATATCCAAGCTTGTCGAGGCCGGTTTTATTGACGTGAACGAGCCGACCGCCTCGATCCAGCTGGCAGATCATTTCAGGGGCATGTTCGATCAGATCGCGATATTTCTCCTCCAGCTGCCGCACCTCTATCACTCGCTGTTCCAGCTGACCGAATGAACGCTGCAGATTGGATGCCATATGATTGAAGGCCATGGCGAGCTGTTCGATCTCATCGCCGGTTTTTAGATCCAGCCGCTGGTCTAAACGACCACTTCCGATCTGCTGGACTCCATCCTGCAGCAATCGAATGGGCTTCGCGATCCGACGAGCAGCCAGGATTCCAATCGCCCCAAGCCCGATCAACACGGCCACACCAAACACTACGATCTTGATCATCAACTCGCCCAACGGAGCAAAGGTTTCCGTTGGATCCTGACGCACGACTGTGATCCAACGTTTTCCACCCAGACTCCCGTTCGCGAGGCGATCGGCGAACCGCACAGGCGCGTACCCAATCAGTGCCTGCTTATGGCCGTGAGAATCGTCCTCCACGACTGCCCATCCGGATTTCAACGCCTCCAGTGCAGCGAGCAATTTGGAATCGACGGAATGGGCTTCAGGCCCAAGCACCGGACAAATCACCACTCCCCCATCTGAATCGAACAGAATGGCATGACCCGTCGCACCAAACGACCCCTCCGTAATGGACTGAAACAACGTGTCACGCCGAAGCAGAATGGTCACAGTCCCGATCACGGCACGACGTTGATCGTCGAAAATCGGCGCCGCCACGACGACGACGTGAGTCCCAAAGGCCGGGTCGAAGGCGATTTCGCTCACATAGGGCTGTTGACCTCCCTCTTTGACCACCGCTTGCCACCATGCGGTTTTGGCATAGGTGTATTCTACTTGCGGAATGGAGCTGACGACTAAGGCCCCCTGTCCGTCAGTGATCAAGATGCCGACATAGTCGGATTTTCGAATTTCGTGCCATCGAATCAAATAATTGGTCACGATTTGATTGACAAAGAGAGGGAACTCGCTTCGCTTATCACGTTGCGTCCAGCGCTGTTGCCAATCCTGGATGATTTCCGAAATGCGCTGCGCATCTTTGCCTTCATAGGTACGGTTGGCTTCCGAGACCGAAGTACGGAGAAATGGTGTCGTCGCCAGTTGCTGGGCCTCATTCATACTCCGGCTCACGTGCATTTCGATCCGACGAGCTGCTTCAACAGCCGCCTCTTTAAAATTAGCCCCCGTGGACTCACGCAGGGCACGTCGTTCTTCCACGTAAATCAAGGCCAGGAGGAGGACTAGTGGCAGGAGGCCGACCATCACAATCGCTGCGATGATCTTCTGCTGGAGACTGTGAGACCGGCTCCAGAGTGTCATAAGGATGCTCCGCAAAGGATGCGGAAACCTGTGAAGAGTGAAGCGTATCTCGTGAAATGCTCTGAACGATCTTCGGAAACGAGCGACGAACGACGCTTCACGAGCGACGCCTTTCTATTCCACCATTCGCTCAGTTTCGTTTCAAGAGTCGACCCGACATGCCCGGCCACATGAGCAAGAGTGGGCTGGCGACGAATACAGATGAATAGGTGCCGAAGATGACTCCCCAGAGAAGCGCTAATGAGAAATCGTGCAGGACTTCTCCCCCCGTCAAGGTCAATGGAATGAGGACGAGCACAACCGTCACGCTCGTCACGATCGTGCGGCTCAGCACCTGATTGACGGCGGTGTTGATTGTTGCTTCTTCACTCTCGCGTCGGCGTGATTTGAGGTTCTCTCTGATCCGGTCGAAGACGACGACGGTGTCCGTCAATGAGTACCCCGCCAGCGTCAAGAGCGCCGTCACGACCAAAAGGGTGATCTCCTTGTCTAATACGTAGAAAGCTCCGACTACGGCCAAGACGTCGTGAAATGTCGCTAACGCAGCGGCCACGCCGAACCGGAGTTCAAATCGCGCCGCAATGTATAAAATGATACCCGCAAAGGAGATGACGATAGCCACGAGGGCATCTTCTTGAAGTTTTTTCCCGATCGTCGGTCCGATCTCGGTCGTTGAGTCCACCACGAATGTGTGGCTCGGGAACTCCTTGCTGAAAATGTCCACCACGCGTTCCGCTACCTTCTCTTCGATCGTCGTTGAAGCCTTCACTCGGATGAGCAGCTTGTTGTCTTGCCCGAATTCTTGCAACTCCGCATTGCCCAACCCGTTCGTCTCTAAAGCTTTACGCGCTTCATCGATCCGGATTGACTGCTCGAACTTGAGCTGGACGGCCGTCCCACCGGCGAAGTCGATGCCCAGATTTGCTGATCCCCATGTGATCTGCACGAGAGCGATAAGCCCGAGCACGACCATAATCCCTGAAAAGAAAAATGCGAACTTGCGCTTGCCCATGAAGTCAATATTGGTCTTCCCGAGAATCTCTAACATGCGCGCTCCCTTTTGCTGGCCCTTAGTTTCCCCTTGAACGCTCATCGTCGATGAAGTCATCGCTAGATGCTCAGCGCTTCCACTTTCTGTTTCTTATACAAAACGTCGAAGATAACCTTCGTGCCGACCAGGGCCGTGAAAAGATTGATCGCAATACCCAGGCACAAGGTCACGGCAAACCCTTTGATAGGTCCGGTCCCGAAGAGGAAAAGCGCGACCCCCGTGATCAGCGTGGTCACGTGCGAATCGATGATCGTCAATAGTGCCTTGTCATATCCCGCATCGATCGCCGATCGTGCGGCCTTCCCCCCTCGAAGTTCCTCACGGATACGCTCAAAAATCAGCACATTCGAATCCACACCCATCCCAATCGTCAGCACGATGCCGGCGATGCCAGGTAGGGTCAACGTCGCGGTCAAGGCGGACAATGCCCCCATCAGACACACCAAGTTCAAGATCAGGGCGAAGTCCGCGATCACGCCGGACAGACGATAATAGACGACCATGAAAATAACTACCAAGGCACCGGCAATCAATGTCGCCCTGACTCCCTTATCGATGGAATCCTGTCCAAGCGATGGCCCAACCGTAAGATCCTGCACGATCTTCAGAGGCGCCGGTAGCGCACCAGCCCGCAGCACAATCGCCAAATCGTTGGCTTCCTGCGTTGTGAAGGTCCCGGTAATCTGAGCTCGTCCTCCCGAAATACGCTCCTGGATGACCGGTGCCGAGTAGATCGTGCTATCAAGGACGACTGCCATACGCTTTTTGACATTCTCACCCGTAATCCGTTCGAATTCCTGCCCGCCCTTTGAATCGAACGTGATGGACACGTACGGATCGTTGAATTGGCCGATGGACACTCGCGCATCGCTCAGCACGTCTCCGGTCAGCATGACCCGCTTTTTGACGACATAGGGCATACGAAATTCGACACCGGTATCTTTATCGACCGCCCGCTCGAACAAGATCTGGTCCTCCTCAGGCAGTTTGCTTGCGAACTGCTGAAGCACCTCCGCCTCTTTGTCCCTCGTCACACGCGCCGGCAGATCGAGTCGGATATCTTCGTCCAGCATTTTAAATTCAAGTAATGCCGTTTCTTTAATGAGGTCCTTTGCGCGTTTGGGGTCCTTCACACCCGGCAACTGAACGACGATCTGCTTCAACCCTTGCCGTTGGACGATAGGCTCGGTCACGCCGAATTGATCGATCCGATTACGAATAGTTTCCAGAGCTTGATTGATCGCCGAATCCTTAATCCGCTTCGTTTCTGCTTCACGCAACGCCCACACCGCACTCGTGGCTGACCCCGCCGATTCCCTCTCAATAAACATGGGGAAGTTGTCGATCAACTTTTCGACCGCCGCTTTCGCATCTGCATCTTGCGCAAGAATAGTGATTTGGTCGTGCGCCGTTCGCTTTGTCGATTCGATCGCGAGTGTTTTCTCAGTGACAAGATCCTGCAGGGCCGTGACCGAACGGTCTACCGCGATCTCCACGGCTCGGTCTTCATCGACCTCCAACACCATATGAATGCCACCCTGCAGATCCAATCCGAGCGTGATGCCCTTATTCGGCAGCACCTCCTTTATCCAACCGGGCATCGCTTGATAGGCCGGTTGATAGGATGGCAGAAAAGAGACCATCGACGCGAGAATCACCAATACCAACAACCATAAGCGCCCACGTACTTTTTTCATCTCGTCTGAAACCTCTTAGTTCGTATACCCTACGCGTCCTTGTCTTTATCCTCGTCTTCACTGCGTAGACGCGAGATATTCTCTCGCTGCATCTTGATCTTCGTATTGTCGGCAATCTGCAGCGTCACGGTCTGTTTCCCTAGGTTGGTGATCGTGCCCCAGATTCCGGACGTCGTCACGACCTTATCCCCCTTTTTCACCGTATCCAATAACGCCTGCTGCTGCTTTTGCTTTTTCTGCTGCGGACGGATCAGGAGAAAGTAGAAAATGATAAAGATCAGGAGAAACGGAATCAGCGACAACATCCCTCCCGCCCCTCCACTCGCAGCTGTACTCCCTCCACCCGTTCCTTCCGCCCATGCGATTGATTCCATCAACATCGAACGTATCCCTTCTATTCTAGGTATGACAACTCCCATGAAATTGAGGGTGTGGTTCCCGCTCATCGTTCGTGGGACCGGACAGCTCATCCTGCCGGTTACGATTATGATAAAACTCGTCACGGAACGCGGCGAACCTCTTCTCTGCCAAAGCCTCCCGCATTCGACGCATCAAATCTGAAAAATACCAAAGATTGTGGATCGTGTTCAGCCGCGCTCCCAGCATCTCCTTGACCAAGAACAAGTGGTGTAGATAGGCTCGCGAGTATCGACCACACACCGGGCAACCACAATCGGAGTCGATTGGTCGTTCATCATTGGCGTATTGCGCCTGCTTGATAACCACCCGACCTGATGCCGTAAACAACGAGCCCGTTCTGCCATGCCGAGACGGGACCACGCAATCGAAGAGATCGATCCCACGAGCCACACCTTCAACCAGATCTTCAGGGTGCCCGACACCCATGAGATAGCGAGGCTTGTTCTCCGGCAACTCCGGAACCGTGACATCGAGCATCGTGTGCATGTCGGCTTTTCCTTCCCCTACCGACAACCCTCCGATCGCATATCCCTCAAAGCCCAATGCCACTAACTCTCTCGCTGCGGCGACACGAACGTCAGCATCCAATCCGCCTTGAACAATGCCGAACAAAGCCTGATCCGTCCTTCGTCGCGCCGCCTGACAACGTTCTGCCCAGAGCCTGGTCCGCCGTACGCTGTCCTGGATCATTTGCCCATCGGCCGGAAGTGCGACGCACTGATCCAGTACCATGATGATATCGGCCCCCAATGACTCTTCAATCTCGATGGCTTTTTCCGGCGTAATGAAATGTGTGGAGCCGTCGATGTGTGACTGAAATGTGACGCCGTCATCGGTAATCTCGCATAATTTCGCCAGACTGAAAATCTGAAACCCTCCGCTATCGGTCAGGATGGCACCCGGCCAACCAGTGAACGCATGGAGCCCTCCCATTTCAGCGACAATCTTGTGACCGGGTCGCAAGAACAGATGATAGGCATTATTGAGGATAAGACGAAACCCTAATTTCTGAAGGTCATCTGACTCGAGTCCCTTCACGGGCCCCAAGGAGCCTACCGGCATGAACATCGGCGTTTCAACCACCGCATGATCAGTCGTCAACAAACCGATACGGCCCTTGCAATACGGATCCGGCTGATCGTTCTGATAGCGCATCATTTCGTAGGATCTCTCAACTACATGTGCTCAGGCGCCGAGATACCAAGCACCTCGAGCCCATTCCTAAGGACTTGCTGGACTGCCCCCATCAGAACGAGTCTCGCCGCAGTCCGCTTGGAGGTAACGATTTCAGCAGCCGCAGTTTCATCATGCTCTTGATCTGTTGCAGGAGGCAACACCCGATGTTTGTTATAAAACGTATGCAGTTGCGCTGCCAATTGCTGGAGATAGTAGGTCACACGATGAGGCTCAAAGGCCAACGCACTCGCCTGAATGACCTCAGGGTAGGCGGACAGCTTCTTGATCAGCCCCAACTCATCGGGATCCGTCAAAACTGTCAGATCCGCCTCCGCGGCGGATGGACGCGCGATCCCCCGCTCGGAGGCCACACGCCACAGGCTGCAAATCCTGGCATGCGCGTACTGAACGTAGTAAACAGGGTTGTCGGCAGACCGCTGCTTGGCTAACTCTAAATCGAATTCCAGATGAGTCGTGGAATCACGCATCAAGAAGTAGAACTTCGCGGCATCCGCTCCGACTTCGTCGATGACTTCCCGCATCGTAATGAATTCCCCAGTCCGCTTAGACATCTTCACTTCGACTCCACCCCGCAACAGCTTGACCAACTGGACAAGTACGACCTGTAGGCGCTCCTTCGGATGCCCGTAGGCCTGCATCACGGCTTGCATGCGAGGAATATATCCGTGGTGATCAGCGCCGAAGACATTGATCAGCACATCGTACCCACGCCGGAGCTTGTCATGGTGATATGCGATATCAGAAGCCAAATAGGTGAATTCGCCGTCCTGTTTCCTCACGACACGATCTTTTTCATCGCCGTATTTCGATGACCGAAACCACCACGCGCCTTCTTGTTCAAACAAGAGTCCACGAGTCTTTAATTCGTCCAGAGCCCGCTCGACGGCCTTCGATTCCAGCAGCGTGGCTTCGCTGAACCAGGATTGGAACTCAATACCAAATGACTTGAGATCGTCACGGATGAGCCCAAGCAGTTCCTGATAGGCCAGAGCCCTGCATCGAGCTTCGAGATCACGAGGAGTCAGCTCGCCTTCAACACGATCCAGCTGGTCTCTAATCTGTTGAGCGACAGCGGTGATGTAGGTGCCGTGGTAACCATCCTCCGGGAAATCGATCGTCCGCCCAGACAACTCCTGGTAACGAGCATAAACTGACGCGCCCAATAACTTCATCTGTCGTCCGGCGTCGTTCACATAGTACTCACCTACAACATCGTAGCCGATCGTCGCAAGCAAACGACAAACGGCTTGCCCCACGGCCGCGCCTCTCCCGTGTCCAACGTGCAACGGACCGGTCGGATTTGCACTCACATATTCGACCAATACTCGACGACCGGTTCCTATATTGGCCTGACCATACCGTGTCCCTTGTTCCCCAACTTCATGGAGAACTTCCTGCCAGAGCGCAGGCTTGATTGTCAGGTTCAAGAAACCGGGGCGGACGATTTCCACACGATCAAAAATCTGATCCCGTTGCGAAAGGTTCTCCACGATGATCTGTGCGATATCGTGTGGCGCTTTCTGCTCGGACGATGCCAAGGACATGGCCACTGTTGAAGCCAAGTCACCCCATTCCGGTCGTTTGGGTGCATCCAGAGTCAGTGCTGGCCAAGCAGTTGCCTTCAGCTGTCCCTTTTGCCTCGCGCCGTCTAGCGCGCTAAGCAGGGCAGTCGTGACCTTCTCCTGTACGACACCTTGTGACACAAGGCTTCTCCTAACCCCTTACCAGTAAAAGCAAATTAACGGGGCACTCTAACATATGATGTTTTGAGAGACAAGACGGTTTTGCCTGGAATTACGAGGACTTGCAGAGTCTATACCGCTGTTTGAAGCTTCATTGCGGTCAGAATTTCTTCTATAGGAAGGTCGAGACAAGGTTTCTCGTGGCACTTTTTCACTGCATCCCATGAGGGACAAACACAGGGTGCCCCGCGTACGATGGTCACTTGTTCTCCGTACGGTGCCCACCGATGATGGTCTGTCGGGCCAAATACCACAACAGTCCGCACACCCAAGAGAGCAGCCAGGTGTGTAAGACCTGAATCATGGCCAAGATACAGCTCTGCATGCGCAAGGATTCCGGCAAGCAACGAGAGGTTGAGGTCTCGCAGAACCGGCGGCTTCTTACTTAGCAGCTTCAGCACACCTTCCGCAGCACCTTGATCAGCTGGTCCCTCTAACAGAACGGGAGACATCTCTCGCTGCTGCAATTGCTGAAGGATGCCGGCTAATTTCTCAGACCTGAGGCACTTGTGGATACTTCCACTTCCCGGGTGGACAAACACCAGCGAGCAATTCGGCGAGATGCCCCTGTTCTGGAGGCATACCCTACCCTCCTCAAGGAGATGATCAGGAATGTGCAGGCCGTCATTTCCTAGAACATCTGTGCCTGTTTCGCCAACCGATTCAAGGAAACGATCACGCTGATGCCTTGCGTTCACAGCCGAAGAAAATGGTGATTGAATCCATACTCGCGGTATTCCAAATTCGCCGAGAACATTGGCCAGGGAACCGTCGGTATCTTCGGTCCATGCCACAGCCGCATCACATCGCGCCAAACGCGATTGCAACTCATTGGATGGGCCACCGAACCTTGTAAATAATCCAGCACATGCCTGTGACTCTATGGATAGCCATTCATCGATCACACGACACTCAGCCAGCAAGCGACTAACAGGCGCACGAGCGATCAGCAAGATTGTATGCTGCGAGAATCTCGCAGTCAGCTTCTTCATCGCCGGGACAGCGAGCAACACATCCCCCAAAGCACCGGGGTGAATGATTACGATGTTTCGGTTCATCTGCATACCTACACAGTTGGTAGGTCATGAATGCGCAGGGTCGCCATGTAGCAACCGAGCTGCCTCAAGATCAGCTGGATTATTGATATTGATGAATGAACGTCCTTCTGGGTCGATCTGACTCACTTCATTTTCCGTCATGAATCGCACACTGAGAGAAGGCTGCTGAAATACGGCCTGAATCTTCACGTCTTGCCTACGAATCATATCCTCAAAACTCGCCATACATCGCTTTGAATAAATGGCGTGTGTTGGCTGGAGTCGGGTCTTCCAAGACGCCACAACGATATCTGCCTCCTCCTTTAATCCAATCATGTACTTGACCAGATTCGCATTGAGAAATGGCATATCACAGGCCGCCACAAATATGTACGAGGTTGAGGCTTCACAAAGACCTGTATAGAGCCCTCCAAGACTTCCGCAATCGGGAACCACATCACGGAAGACTGGCACTTCAACTGGAGGGGAAAGGCTGTCCTGCCCAATCACAACACACACACGTTGGAACAGTGCGCACATCGCACATAATCCTCTCTCAAGGAGGGTCTGGCCGCCGATGGAAAGAAACCGCTTATCCCGTCCCATCCGGGTGCTCTTTCCGCCCCCTAGTAGAACACCTGTGACATCAGCAATCAGCATAGGGCTCACAGTACACTCAAAAAAAAGAGGGGGTAGGTAACCCTACCCCCTCCACCATTCCACTTCTCTCTATTCTTGTGAAACTAAAGCATCTTCCCCTTCTTCTTGTTTGCGCGACGAGTCAAGACCCATCCTTCCAGAAGCACCACACCCACAGCGATAACCACTGGATAGATATAGGTTTCCTGGGGAACCGGTGGATTCATAAACGTGTAATAGAACGCAGAGACGGCCATCTTTCTTCCTGCATCACCATTGTGCCCATCCCATGCGAAGAACACGGTCGGGATGTATTGCCCCACCTCAAAGAAGGTGTCTTCATCGTAATCTTGATCCTTATTATTCCCCACGGGACGCTGAATCATCACATACCAGCGGCCATTCTTCCATTCAGCCGATAAGAGCTTCATGTCCTCTTCGTAGTTATCGCGTTCCTCGAAGTCCTTATCCCATCCAGTACCCAAGAACGCACGGAGAGACCCATCGGCTTCCCACTTCACAATATCAACTGGGAATTGTTCATTAGTGCCGAACAAATATCGAGGCTTGATTGGAGCCGGTAATTCTTTCCACTTCACCGCTGTTTGGATAGCAATCGCATCGTTATACACAGTGTAATTATTTTGGTGAGAAGCGATCGACCCTTCTTCACCGGTCTTTGGGTCTTGCTCCTTCACGTCAATATTCACCTCTGTCGGCTCCCACGGAAGCCTTCCCTCTGCTACACTCTTGGTCCGATCATCCCATTCCAGCAAATAGACAATGTGTTGCTCATTATAGAGGGACCGCACCCAGATATCGTCGATCCGATTCACAAAGTTCCTGGGCTTATGGGTAATCTGCCCACCCATCGCAACAATTCGCTTCGGAGCTTTGGCCCAAGCCTCAGCTTCAATATCTGTTGGGATTTCTCCTTCCACAGGATCAGACGGAATCACAAAATTGATTTTGGGCTTATCGGTCAGTGGATCGATTGGAAGAGGATTGCCCAACGAATCTCGTTCACAAAGGGAGTTGACAAAGTTGGCGATATCCCACCGTTCATCGACCGTCGTATTATCGGCGAATGATGGCATGGGTGTGCCATTGACGCCGGTTGAGAACGTCCGGAAGATGTTCCTTACATTATATGGATCCTGACGGCTACCACGAAAATTCCAACACTTGTGCCAATCGGCCGGTTGGATAGAAAAACCCCAATCATCCTTCAGGTTGAAGGCGTTTCCATCGCCCCGTCCTTCCATCCCATGGCATTCAACACATTTCTTTTCTACGACAAGTTCCGCACCACGCTTTATACTCTCTTCAGTTGCCTCCTTCGGATTGAGCGCTCCGAGGTTAAGGACTGTCTGGGTTTCCGACTCCTTATCTGTAAACTCACGATCCTTCACTAGTTCAGTCGTAACAAAGGATAAAACTTGGAGTCGCTGTTCTTCTGTCAGGATACCTTCCCACGGTGGCATGGCAGATCCGGGCAATCCATGTGTAACCGTCTCAAAGAGATCGTTTTGGCCATCAGTTGGCTTTTTTGCGTCAAACAGGGGAAGCTCACCGCTCGCGGTATGCCGAATCTTGAAGGTTCCTTGATTGAAGTTTCTCGGCCTGGGCCAAAGTCGATCAGCACCAGGGCCGTCACCGGCACCGTCTACACCGTGACACCAGACGCACTTAGTGAAATACACCCGTTTCCCAGCCTCTATCATTTCAGCGGAAGGGGGTGGCGCGAGATCTCCCTTTTTAAACCCTTCCGGCATCTCTTGTGCCGAAACAACCGTGCTTCCGAAGCTGGCGCCTAGAAAGAGCCCAAAGGCAGCAGCCGTCATGAACCCGGCCTTATACGTTATGCTGTCCATCATGTTTACCCTCTTCTTCCTATGTAGATCGGTATTTCCGTGCTAGCAACCAGTGCGGCTTGCTACTAATCCCAGGTTCGTGGGTAGTAGCCGGTATGCCAATATTCGAACAAAATTACCTTCCAGATTTCATCAACAGTCAAATGCTGTTCCCAGGGAGGCATGACCGAGGCCCAAGGGAATCCCTCATTAGGTAATCCGATACCACCCTTCGCAACACGCCAGAAGATAAAGGTTTCTTGAAGCTGTGCGATCGTACCAGGATCGGTAAAGTTTGCGGGAATTGGATTGAAGGCAAAGGCGTGCAAGCCTCGTCCATTCAGGTTATCTCCATGGCAGAAATGGCAATTCTGAAAGAAGATCTCCCCACCCTCTCGTACATACTTCAGGTAACCCTGGTTCGTTTCATCCCATGGATTGGCATTAGGTTTCATCAAACGCCCCATTCCCTGTTCAACAATATTGGCGTTTGTATATTCTTGATCGTACTTCCCCTCAGTATTTACGCGATACGGATTTTGTGAAGTTTGCAACGTATAGGTCTTGCCATGGACTTTTGTGCTCGCTGGGGGTGCCGGATGAACGGTTCTTAACTCAATTGGCTCTTCAGATTTCGGCATCATCGCGTTGAATGAAAACCCCCCAATGAGGATCGGCAGGAGGACAAGATACGCATAGCGTAGGAGTTTATTCATGCCAGTCTGCGCATCGAGCACGTTCATGATAGGCTGCTTGAATTTCTGCCAATCTTCTTCGTTAGCAGAGACCCACATAAAGACGGCGACAAGAGACACGGTCCCATACATGGCTCGCACGCTGAATGGGATCGGTGGATAGACGCGATATTTGAGGTACAACAGGAAGAACACCCAGAACCCTATGCCTTGCCAAAACCGTGGAATGGCCATTCCCATGGCATTCAAGATATAACTCAACCCCGCAAATCCAAGGACGAAACATCCCATTTCAAGCAACAACTGCATGGGCATATAGCCTTCCACCAACCGTATGGTAGTGGATGGGACAATATCGAGAACCATCCCACCCAGAAGGAGAAGCCCAGCTACTCCAATCAAGGCGCTGAGTGACATCAATGCTTTCATCGAGATACTCCCTTTACTCTCCGCATAAAAAGCAACCGGACGCTACGAAATTTTTGGTGGCGGTGCTCCGGTCTTCACTTGTGATAAATAGTCGACGATTTTTTTCAAGGCACCAGCGCTCAACTTTTGCCCAAAGACTTTTGGCATGGTGTTATCAGGGAACGGCTTCACCACAAAGGCGCTGGGATCGACGATCGATTCCATGATGTATTCCGTAGCTGATTTGGCTGTGCCTTTATATTCCGGGTCCTTGAGACGAAGTGCAGCGGTCGTCCCTTCCTCCAGCTTGGGACCGATTGTCCCGATAGCCCCAGGGATTCCAGGGATGGTGTGGCAGGCCACACATTGCGCTTTAGCTAAAATTTGGTCCACTGGCTCAGTCCCATCAGCCATCAGTGAAGTCGCCCCAGCAGCCTTTTCCTCTTCTTGCTTAGGACGGTCAGCTTCGGGAATAAACTTCTCATAGGCTTTCACAATTTCTTCAAACGACGGGGCATCGCGTCCCTCACGACTGTAGAGCCAGATATCTACTGCTGCCAGTTCAGGAAGACTAAGAGAAATTGGTGGCTTATGAATTGCCGGCATTGGACTCTGCTTATCGTTCGTCCCCTTCACTCCATAGCCAGCTACGACATAGCAGCTTGGGCATGCGTGGGATTCAGCGATATACTCAAGCCCGCTTTCGGCCGTGCCGGACCCTGGGAAAGCTTCCTTCTGTTCATACTCACGCTTCGACGGATCCCCCTTGGAGTATTTAGGATCTTCCAGTATCTGACCTGCTCTCTCAGGAATACCTAATAGGTTGGGAGCTCGTTCACCCAACATCCCGGCATGGAATGCGTGGCACAGTGGGCATTGCCCCTTGCCGATTGCACCTTGCTCCTTATTCTTCCCAACTCCCCCAAAGATAATTTTCTCACCTTCATCAGCCAGCTGTTCCGGGGTCATCGAATCCCACGTTTTCTTTTCCTCTACTGGCGGAAAGCCACCTTCAACCTGAGGCAACCAGTTTCCATAGCCGGAAAGAAACGCAGCTATAAAAAACATCATCCCGCCTATCTTCAGCAAGGCGCTCAAATTGGTGAAGTACAGCGCCATGACAAACGTTGTCACGGTAATCATCACAAGAGAGACGGGAAGCAGCCGACTTTCCCCGTAGAAATTCGTTTTATAATTTGCAATTGCCATGAACAGAAGCAAGCAAGAGACCATTCCAATGAATGTCTTAAATACAGCTCGCTTTTTTGCAGCCGGATCGCTGATGGACACCTGAAAATAAACTAGCAGACCCGCAATGATGGCAAGAGCCATCCAACCCATTGAAACTGCTTCTGCAATCAAGTTACCCAAGGTCCTGACCTCCTACAGCTACAGCAAAGAGCTTGCACTCTCGTACTGTTATGCCAACCGTCAATACCAAACTTTAGTTAATGACTCGCAGCCGGCTGCGGGACACTTCCTGGAATTCCCGCCTTGGATTCAACTGGAACCTTTTTAGCCGTTAAGCTGCCTAACCAAAAGACAAACAGAATACTAATCCAGAAAAATAATACGTTGGCTGAAATCATATTGGCCGCAAACCCGACCGTATGAGTATAGGCCCATGGCGAGTTATCCCTCATGATTTCATTGACGTGCCAGAACAACCGGACGGATGAGCGAATGTAGCCCATCAAACCCATCATCCAGGTAAAGGCGGTCGCAAGCATAATGAGCGCATATTGCGACCGAGCAGAAATCTTTCCCCACTCAATTGGACCCATCTGCTTCGCCCCCCTCATCATCACACTGTTGAGGGCAAACATGAAGAACAGGCACGACAGAGTGGTCGCGACTTGCGGGACAGACAAACCAACCCGCACGTTCGCTGGAATGTAATACCCATAAACAGCAAGCCAGATAATATTAATGTACGCGCAAACAAAGAAGACGCCCATGAAGATATTGCCAAACTTCGCCCATGAGACTGTGGATACTTTATTGCCACGCATATACCAGACGAAGCTCAACACAGTGGTTGTAATAATAACGTTGATACCACCATTTTTCGCGGACATAACCCCGTAGTTACCCAACACCGGGTGCTGTTGACCTCCCATTGCCTTTAATTCAGCGGGCGACATGACCATCGTGTGGGGCGTAATAAACACGATGTAGCCGCAGGCAAGCAAAAATACGAGATACTTGATATAGCGCTGGTATTTCTCTGCGCCGCGCATCCGACCCATTGCCTGCCAGAGATAATAATTTGTACTGAGAAACAGAATGCCGATCATGGTCGCCTGAATAATAAAGAGCCAGGCGAGCAACCCTCCCATCAACGTGATCCCCATCTGCTGGCGATACGCATAGACTTCGCGCATCAGCCAGTAACCTGCAAACGGCAGTGGAATCAGGAAGGCCACACCAAGCGCCATTGCGATATAACCCATCCAGTCATAATGAGCTCGATCTTCATCCGTCTTTGACGCCAAGAATTTGTACGCTGCATAGGCCGCCACCACACCGCCTCCGAAGGCCATATTGCCAAGGATCCGGTGAAGGTTAAGCGGATTCCATAAGGCAGTATGGATGACATGCCAGATGTTTCCAAGAAACCGCCCCTGCTCATCAACGCCAGCCGGCGACATCATAAATCCGATCCAGGAGTTGGCCAGGAACATGAGCAGAGTGCCGATGATATTGAGGACCACCGACATGCTAAGGTGAATCCACTTCAGGAACCCTTCCCTCATCTTGTCCCAACCATAATAATAGATGTACAGGGTTCCACTCTCCGCAACGAACATCAACGCATAGATATGCATGACAGGGCGGAAAATACCTGACAAATAGGAGAAGAATGCCGGATAGAGCGTCAGGAATGTGAAAATCAATATGCCGCCCAAGATCGCCGTTAATGAGTAGGCCGTGAGACTAATTTTGATAAAGTCATAGGCTAGCTGATCATACCGCTTCGCAAGCGCCTTATCCTTGGTCACGACGCCCATGAACTCGATGATCATGCAAAAGATCGGGACTGCCAACACGAAGCTGCCATAATAGAGATGCTGCTGGTTGGCAAACCAGATCAGAACACGACTTTCAAAGTTGTATCGCGGATAATCTTTAGGACCATCCGTGGTCTTAGGGGCAGGGGCGCCGACGACAATACCCTCGGTCTTGTAATAGACATCCCGACCCTTCTCAACCTTCTCCCCATCCTTCTTTGCCTCATCGCCGACAGCAGGAGCTTCTTCACCGATAGCCGGCGAAGGCAGAGCCACAACGATCGGAAGCAGAAGGAGGCCAACCATCATGCAGAGCGCCATAATCGAAAACACGCGCTTGCCGGTTAATAGGCCCATGGAATACCTCCTTAGACGCACTGAACGTTAAAATTGTAATAAACTTACGAAACTTCTCAGAAACCCTGACTACATCACTTGTGCTTACTGACGGAACAAGTACCAGTAGTCCAGCCCCTGCATATCCATCAAATAATGATCGACTAGCGTAAAGTAGCCAACCGCGATAATCAGAGAGACAATTACAGCAATGACAGGATTATTCAGCGCGCTCATTTCACTCTTCTCCTCTACTAACGGCGTTTATCAGCCAAAAAAGCTACGCGGCATAACATCTCGAAGTCATGACTAATTTTGCTAGCTCAACAAGGACACTGAATTCCAGCGAACCAATAGAAAAACCATAAACCCACGGCACAGGTGATGTAAAAAATCATCTTGCCTATTTTTATTTTGAGGTCGCTGTCGGGAGTAGTAGATGTTGCCATCGTAGTGCTTGCTCCAAATCAGATATAGATTGGTGGGTAATTCAGAATTCTTGCGTTTTCTTGACAGGCATCCAGCCCTGTGTTATCAAATTTCGTCGTTTGTGTGCGAAACAACAGGAGAAACCGTGACGAAGAACTCAAAAGTGTTTGACATTATAGTTTTGGTCGGTATGGTTGTCAACATCATTTTGGCCGTGTTTTTGATCCTATACTACTTTGATTTTCTCTAATTTCTTCACATGTTTTCCTCTCCGCTTTCGTGTGCTTCCACCTTTAAAATTGCGCAGCGAAACCCAATCGTCTCATCTCGAAAATCCGGCATCATCTTGCTCCTGCTGGTAATCCGGATATCCAAACCGGTCGTCGTATAGCCCCCACCTCTAAGCACACGATAGGTTCCATACTCGGGACCTTGAGGATTCTGTTCCGGAGAATCCTTGTAATAGGTCTCGTTGTACCAATCAGCCACCCATTCGATGACATTACCGGCCCCATCCATAACTCCATACGGACTCTTATCAGTCGCAAATGTCCCCACCCGTGCAGAGACCTCATGGCCGTCCTGTACGCGGGCCCAATTTGCGCTATGAGGCTGCTCATCATTCCCCCATGGCCAGAGCCTCCCGTCCGAACCGCGCATAGCCTTCTCCCATTCCGCTTCAGTCGGGAGCCGCTTACCTCTCCACCGACAGTATTCCGCTGCATCTTCCCACGAAACATAGACAGCTGGCTGATTGACGCCCCGCACCTTGCTACCACTCTTGGCATAGCGCGAAGGCAACCCTGGCTTTCGATGACCGGTAGCCACAACAAATTGTTGGTATTGATGGTTGGTCACTTCGTAGCGATCGATCGAAAAGACATCAAGGAAGATGGTCCGCTGTGGTTGTTCGTCGAATCCACCGCCATTCGTTCCACGAACGAACGGCCCAGATGGAATGGTGACCACTTCTTCCTGAATTGGCTCCTCTCCGGAAGCGGCGTCTGTCTCTGGATCAGCTTCGGTGCTGCTTCCGGGTGTCGACTTCTCATACGGGGTCGTGGTCGTACCTCGCAGAATCGCAACGATAGGCATGGCAGCACACGCCAGTACTACCAACAGAAACATCAGTTTAAACTTAGCTTCTAACATACCAATCTAGCCGCGAAGCTCTGTTCATTTATTCAAGATCACTTGCGCAACGAATGCCGATTGTCACGTCTGTCCGCCAATGCTTGGCCGCGAATCGCTTAGACAACCTTGCAGCATGTTCGGTTTCCCGCCATGAACCTCCGCGGACAACTTTGAGGTCTGCGCTCTCTGGCCCTTGAGGGTCACGAAATGGTGATTTCTTGTAATAGTGTTCGTCGTAAGAGTCTTCAACCCACTCGGCAACGTTGCCCGTCATATCATAGAGGCCATAGGGACTTCGTCCTGCCTCGAACGATCCAGGTGGCGCCAAATACTTATAGCCGTCCTCGCTGCCGTCCACATTGGAGGCTTTGGAGACAAATTTGTCTCCCCATGGGTATGTCCTCCTGCTTTCACCACGACCAGCCTTCTCCCATTCAGCCTCCGTGGGAAGCCGCTTGCCAGCCCACTTGCAGTAGGCTACCGCCTCATCCCACGAAACACTCATCGCCGAGAATTCCGGCTTCAAAATCTTCGACTGGTCGTCGTCGAACACCTCGATCCTTGGCTTAGCCCGCTTGGTCATCTTCGCAAACCGCATGTATTCGTCTTGCGTGACTTCTTTTCGGTCGAGATAGAACCCCTTTAGGTAGACTTGATGCTCGGGAGCCTCGTCCGGATCACCATCGTTGCTCCCCATCGTAAACGGACCTTCAGGGATCTGAACCATTTCTCGACCTTCATCCCCAATCTTCGTCTTGTACATCGAGAAGTCATGAAGCGGCACGCTACCCGCCGTCGGTCGAGCTTCCGACTTGATCGATGCAGCAAGCTCTTTCATTTGCTTCGCCTTATATGACTCATAGCCCAGCAGGCCGATCATCAGAAAAAATGAGGCAAAGACAAAGATGATGGACCCGATGAGAACACCCTTATTTTCCACAAATACCTCTACAGCCGTGTCATCACAAGCTACGACGATGCCGATGTCTGCCCCTGTTCGGTCGCCGCCTTCCTCGCAGCGCGCACATCAAGCAACATTGAAATCTGCACACCAAGAAATCCTCCCATGGCAGCTCCAGCTCCGGCGCCGACCCAGATACGATCAACACCCGCCATCAGCCAGGCTAATACGCCGCCGATGACCGTCCCCGCTAGGATACTGACAAGAAATCGACGGCCGCCAAGAAAGCCAATCACAACTCCGAGCACGACTCCAATGGCGATAGCCAGCGGCATCAGCCCACCACCCATCGTCTGGCCGATGAGCGTACCGACAGTACCCATCACGGCCATCCCTAGAGCAATATCGAACGCCTTTCCTTTCGTCACCACAGCTCGAATCCTTCCCGAGTCTGAGAATCCAGATTCCTAGTTGACTGGAGCAGCAATCAGCGGGCCAAAATCGATCTCGACACCGGGAGCCGCGATGATCGAGATGCCCCAGGCCTTCGCCGCCGGCTCATGCTCGTGAATTCGTTTAAAATCATCGTACACGTTGACCCGTTCTTCAAACCACTGCCCGATTTCCTTCGTCCCACTCTGCACGACGATTTCCGAACCGCTGAACATACCGCCTTCCGTGAACGTGCCTTCGGGTTTGGAACTACTCCACACGTATTTCGTAAAAACAGGGATGAAGAGCAGATCGGTGTCTAGGGAAGCATAGACGGCGGCAAGTGGTTCGGTCCCACTCGAAGCCTTATTGAGACGCCATCGCCAGGTCAGGATCGGATACGCTTTAGGATCCCAATCGATTTTCTTTTTTTTGATCCGCTGGCCTGCATCTTTAGCTGAGAGGAAGCTGGCCCCATTCTCCGCCTGCACCTTATACGCGTCACGCCCTTTCGATTGACTTCGCTGATTTTCGTGATCCCACTGCGAAGGAAATCCATCAGCTTCCTTGGCCTGAAAATCTTCCAATACCAACACCTGTCCTTCGGCCGCTGCAGGGCCCTGCCAAACACAAACAGTCGTAATGAGCCCCAGAACAATTGCAGCATACATCGACACACGGCGCTCCATAGACGTCATTCCCTTTCTTAGGTTTCTTGCGAGGGAACAGGCGAGAGTAAAGGAGCCTGTTCCGCTTGGAATTCCTCACCCATCGCAGGCTGCTGCCCCCTCTGACACATCCAAAACAACACGAGAACTGCCGCCCAGAACACCACCATATTCAGAGTCACCATTTTCGTGGCGTATTGAAGGTCCGGGGTAAAGGCCCATGGGGAGACATCCGCCATCAGCTCGCTGACATGCCAGGACAAACGTCCCGAGGAACGAATGTAGCCCATCAAACCCATGACCCAACTGAAGGACGCCGCTAGCCCAAATAATCCGACCATGCCTCGCAGCGGGATCTTCCCCCACTGAATCGGTCCATGCACCACAGCGCCTCGAAGCATCAAACGGTTGACCACCACCCCAACTATAATCACGGTCAACGTCGTAAGGGCTTGCGGAGCTGAAAGCCCGACACGGACTTTGGCCGGCAAGTAAAACCCATAGATGGACAACCAGATCACATTCAACACACCAACGACATAGAGTACCGTGATCAGCGTATTTCCGGTCCAGACCCACGAGATGGTCATCGTTCGGTTCGCGCGACGATAATACAAGAAGCTGAGTGCGGTGACGAGAATCATGATATTGACGGCACCATTCTTGGCCGACATCACTCCATAGTTGCCGATCACGGGATGCTGAGCGCCTCCCATGGCTTTCACCTCGGTGGCAGACATCAGTAGGGTGTGCGGCGTCAGCCAAATGAAGAGTGCCAACATCAGAACGCCCAACAAAAGTTGGTAATAGGGCTGATACCGTTCCCCTCCCTTGATCCTCGCCATACTCTGCCAGAGATAGTAGTTGATCCCTAAAAAGAGGACTCCGATCAGGAGCGCCTGAACCACAAACAGCCACGTAAGCAACCCACCCATCATCGTGACACCCATGGTCTGACGAAACACGAACACCGATTTCATCAGCCAGTACCCTGCGATCGGCATGGGAAGAAGCGCGCACACCGTGACAAACAAAAAGACATAGCCCACCCAGTCAAAGTAGGCTCGTTCTTCGTCGGTCTTGCTGGTAAAAAACCGATAACAGGCATACGCCAGCACAACGGCTCCACCAGACATGATGTCCGCGAGAAACCGGTGGACGTTCAAGGGGTTCCAGAGAGCGGAATGCAAGAGATGCCAGATGTTCCCTAAAAACCTCCCCTGTGCATCCACTCCGGCCGGCGACATCATGAAGGAGGACCAGGAGTTCGCCAGCATCAGTAACGCGGTGCCTATGATGTTCGCGAAGATGCCGATCGCCGCGTGGATCCACTTCAGGCCTCGCTCGGCCATCCGATTCCAGCTGTAGTAGTAGACGATTAGTAGGAACGCTTCTCCGACCAACACCGCGGCGTAGAGCGGCATGAATGCCTTGAATGTCCCGCCCATGTAGCTCATGAAACTGGGATAGAGCGTGATGAACAGAGTGAGCATCAGGCTACCGATAAGTGCGGTCACGGATAGGGCCAGCACGGCGACCTTCGCAAGATCTCGTGCCAGGCCGTCGTAGCGCAGCGCCAACGCCGGCTTCTTCGTTGTTAATCCAAGGAACTCGATCAGCGCGCAAAACAACGGAAGCGCGAGAACAAACCCGCCGAAATACGTATGTTGCTGGGTCACGAACCATATGAGCACTCGACTGTCCAACGAACTGATCTGCGGATAGACGGTTTCGTGAGGAGCTGGAGCCGCAGGGCCTTGTGGGGTGCCCTCCGTCCCGAAATAGACATCGACCGAAGACTCCGCAAAGGACAGAGCAGGGCCGTTCCACATGTATCCCATCGCGATCGCAAGAAAGGCGATGCCAATAGCGGCACCGAACACGGAACGTACCACCCGACCTACTCGCCCCATACCTCTTACCCCTTTATTCCGTTCTTCTCGAAGGCCAACTCTGCCCCAACACGTTGGGGCGAACTAACCTGTTTTCCAAGAATCCCCATCACGAAAGGACAGCGCAACATACCGCTCGAAAGTTGTGGAGCCTCTTCGTTTTCCACGTAACGGCGATGCCCCAGGTAGTATCCGTACACACCCATCATGGCCGCCACAAACGCACCCATTGCAGCGGCTACACCCAACGTAATCACCGGCTGCCTCGCAACAAATAACACGAGCCCCATGGCCACGAGATAATAGGTAGAGGCAAACGCCATCCCAGGCCACCACCAATATTTCAGCAATTCAGCCGGTGTCGTCTGACGGAAGGTGTGTACCCAAGAGGTGGATGGATTCAGCCCTCCTAAATACGCGCAAAGGGCGAGACCACCACCCAGAATCGTCACGCCCAGCAGCTGGACCAGGGCGGCGTTGTGTGCATCGACGATCACCACCCCAGACAACGACGCAATCGCACCGATCCCCAGACCCACCACGGCCCAGGGCCCCAATTGCAAAGCCCGGCGCTGCACCAACAGGCGAAACTGCTCTCCATCCGGGAAAGTGAGAAACGGCCGGCCCAACACTGAAAGCTTACGCACATGCCCGATTTCAAACGCATCGCGCGCAACGGACGTGCAGGAGATGATGATCGCCATCATCGCCGGCCCCTCAGGGTGCTGGAGGTAACTGTAGTGCATGATCCATAATAAGGTCAGAACCAACAGAGATAGCTGAATGCCATATGCGGCACCGATCCAACCGACCAACCAGCCGAGGAGATGCCAGCCGTCTTGACTCACAATGGAAGACCAGGGTACTGCACGCCCAACCCGATAGGCCAAGAGTGCCGTGACCATTGCTACCATACTGCTGACCGCCAAGAGCACGAGGGGATCCGTGATCGGCACAAGGTACTTCGCCAGCCGATACACCCCAAAGGCGATCAGCCCGGGTAAGAACATCACGATCCGCTTTTTTCGGCGTACAGAATCTTCCGTCACCGCCAGACTCAGACTCGGAAGCACTCGTAATGCCATTCTGTGCAACATCGTCGCTCTTGCCCCGCCTTAAGCTTTTTGAGCCCCCATTCCAAAATACTTGGCCTTGACCTCTTCCATCAGAGCTACCGTCACACGTGATAGGCCGCGATCCGCAGCTGTCCGCTCAAGCTCGATCCGCGCCATGGCACGAACCGGAGCCGGCACTCGTTTCAAGCGCCCTTCCGCTTCAGAGTCCCATTCAATACGCTCCCCAGTTCGTGAACGTAGCAGCGTATCAAGCGTGACGACGCGCTGACCGTGACGACGGATATCGTGCTCCACGTCTTCCCGGACCAGCACAGCCAGATACGGCGGCATGCGATCCAATCGGTGCAATGCGTCATCGGTCCACAACATTCGATCGACAAGCCCATCGGCCTGCCCCTCCGGCACATCAACACCGACCGTCAGCCCACAACCTCGGCACTCCGATCGGATGAACCACTGAGGCGCACCTTCGGAGTTCATCCGTTCTTCGATCCCCTCTGTATGCATCCAACGACCACAGCCGCACGTCAGCATCTCAATGGGCTATCCAATCTTCCCTGGGTAAAGGACATACAGCATCGTGTACGTAAAGCTCCCGGTGACGAACAACACGCAATAGATAACCATCGTGAACCGACCGAGCGCCCGATGTCGCTTTGCCCCATCAGGCCAAATCCGTTGAATGGTCATCTCGATCGCAAACACGAACGCCACTAGAAGAAGAAACACCAGATAGACTTCCAGCTTCCGCATCGAAAACCCCGCCGCCACAACACGCGAGAAAAAGAGCCCGAGCACGACCGTGGCAATCCCACCGAAAATGAGGCCGATCTTTTTCCATGTCGTGAGTACCTGGGATTCTCGAAGAGATCGAATGCCATCGATGAACTGCTGCGAACGAAAGCCCAACACAATCATATAGACCGCCATGATCAGACCGATGATGACAAGAATGATGTGGAGTGTGAGCACCGGAATAAAGACATAATCATAGAGTGACTGCGAACCACCAAATCCTTCTATCCCCTCAAACGCCAGGACGCCAAGCTGTCGAAACAGATAATAGGCGATGAAGAAGCTGAGCATGGAAATCATGCCGCCCAGCATCAGCCAATGGTGCGCATCAGCCTGTCGCCTTCGAGCTTGGAACCACCCGACGATGAATAACCCGGTAAACAGCGTCGCCATCAGCTGACTTAAATCCGCTCCGATCGTGGCATGAGTCCCGAAAAACCCTGGTTCCCGTAACCAATCCATTGTTAGGTCTCGACAACGAGCTCCGCCATCCGTCTATCCGTATTCATCAAATGCGTCATCCACCGAGCGTGCGTGGAACGCCCGCCTCTCGTTCGAATCTCTCATAATGCGTCACGGCTTCACACCTTGCACGACAGCCGTCTTTTCCAGCTCAGCAACAGAGGTAAATCCCGCTTCAGTGAGCCATTGAGTGGCATCGCTCGCCCGGTAGCAACTGCCTTGCTGTGTATTCACGAGTATATGAACCGCGAATGCGGTGGTCCAAGCCGGGCCGGCACCAGATACTTCTAAGAACCGGTCTTTGATCACAAGCCGCCCCCCCGACCCAAGAGAGGCAAAGACTTTTTCAACCACGCGTTGATTCATCTGAAAGGTCTGGTAATGCAGGATATCGGACATCAGGACGAGATCGTATGGGCCACCAAGTGGATCCGAGTTGAAATCCCCTGGCAATAACTGAATTCGGGATTCAAGCCCGGCTTCCTTCACGGTTTTTTCCGTCAGCCTAAGCGTGGCTGGAAGGTCAAACACGGTAGAGGTCAATTCTGGGTACACCTGGCAAAACGCGATGGCGTTCGTACCAGCCCCGCCCCCTAGATCTAACAGCCGCTCTCTTCCTATTAAATTCAATCGCTTAGCCAAATCTGGTCCGCTTTGTTGGCCGATACGGTTGAGCACTGTCAGCACGTTACTCCCCAGCTCCGGGTCGGTCTCAAAGACATGTCGATCAACCATCCGATGCCCTGTTCGAATCGTCTCTTCCAATCGTCCCCAATTGTTCCATTCCGCATCATGCAGGAGCAGAAGGTGCCCCACATATTGTGTCGAATGCCTCACAAGGTATGCGAGTGCCGTAGAGGAATTACCGAACAACCCCTCATCTTTGTTCAAAAGCTTCATCGCCACGAGTGCATTCAAAAGGATACCAAGCGTCGGGGCATCCGCGCCAATCCGTTCTGCGATGTCCTGAGTAGATTTTGGTCTCGTATCGATGGCAGAAAACACGTCCAGCTTCACCGCGGTGAGCAGGATCTTGGTTTCCCAGTAGTACCCAAGCTGAAACACTTCCGCGAGCGAGAGTTCTCGTGACACACCAGTCCCTTTGGCCCTAGGCTTCAAAAATTGGCATATTACCTACAGGGGAAACGGAAAGGCAAGGTGACGAACATGTTGGAATTCAACTAAAAACACGAATGGCAGCGGATTGCTCCGCTGCCCTTCGTTCACACGGAACCAGCTGAAGTACAGTCGCTTACTTGATCTCAGCCTTGAGGTTAGCGGTTCCCCCATCCGTCACATCGACGTCGAACTCAACCCTCTGGCCTTTTGCAGCAAACGGGTGCCAGGCTACCACCTTGTGCTTCCCGGCAGGAACATCTTTGATCTCAAATGATCCGTCATCTTTCGCGACGGCATAGTGCGCGTTGGTGACCGGGAGAAAGAAGGATTGCATAAACTCGTGCTGGTCGCACTGCAAGCGGAAGTACCCGACCTTTTCCGCACCCCCTCGAAACACAACCGGCTTCTCCAAGGTGTCGCCCTTCTTCGCAAGGCCGATATTGAACCCAGTCGCTGATGAGTTGCCCTTCACGACAAAGCTATGGGGGTTGTGGAGAACACCGGCCACCGACTTAGGATCATCCGGATCAGCATCCTTGTTTTCAACCTTAAACGGTCGTTTATTGACGACGATGCCGCTGAACGGCAAGAATTCACAGAATTCAGCCCCGACTTCCGTGCCGGCATAGCCATCCATGAACGCCTTATCTTCAATGTCTACAATTGCAACAACAGCACCCTTTAAACCCCCGTCCTTGCCAACTTCGATCTGCTTCAGAAACCGCTTATCCCCATCAATCAAGTCCTTGTTCGGATTCTTGACGCAGAACTTCGGATTAGGGAACTTGGAAAAGAGAAACTCTTTCTGTTCCGGCTTACCGGAATAGGTCACCTTCCCGGAGATCGTTCCCCCCGCATACGAGGTGAGGGGCGCCGCAACCAACGCGACGGCGGCCACGCCAAATACTATAGATAACGCACTCTTCATTGGACTGCCTCCTTGTAATAGACCATAAAGAGAAACCATCATGGTTCCTGACTTGCTCTCTCCACTTTGCTTTTTCCCCATTTATTATACACTGGGGAACAACATTGTCTCATCCATACACACAAGCCACACCGTCTGGCGAACTTCCACAGATCAAATATATATATGAAATATTACCGTCTACTGTCAATGTTAAACAAGAGGCCTCAACGTCGTATCCGGAGTAGCTATTTTACCGTCGTCTCTGGTACAGTTAGGAAAATTGGACACTCGGTTTTTGAGTCGTAGCATCTTCATTGCTTCTGCCCTACATGGATGAATACCCCCTTCTCCTTTACTAGTAGATTAACACTCGCATGACGACACCCGCTGAATCCGCCATTCGGCTCAAACGGACCTATCCGGTCTACGTGACGATGTTTCTATTCGGCATTGTGACGCTAAGCGCGCTGATCGGGGTCCCAGCATACGGCATCCTTGTCGGCTATACCTGGTTGGACTGGACCATGTTTGGGCTCCTGTACATGATTACCGGACTCGGCATTACGGTTGGCTACCATCGGCTGATTTCGCACAGGAGTTTCGTATGTCCAGACTGGGTCAAGATCGCCTTCTTGATCGCGGGTGGATGGGCGCTGCAGAATTCCGCCTTAAAGTGGGCAGCGGACCACATCCGTCACCATGCGGCTTGCGACCAAGACGCTGATCCATACAACGCTCAGCGAGGATTCTGGCACAGCCACTGTGGATGGCTTTTCTCCAACGAGCACTACTCGGACGAAAAATATGCGACGCGACTCAAGCAAGATCCGGTGATTATGTGGCAGCACCGGTACTATATGCTGATCGTGCTGTCAGGGCTTGCGCTGCCGTTCCTGGTAGGTTTCGCACATGGCGGTTGGATGGAAGGCTTGGGCTGTTTCATGTTGGCCGGGGTCGGCCGAACATTTGCCGTTCTGAACTCGACCTTCTGTATCAATTCAGTGTGTCATCTCTGGGGAAGCCAACCACATAGCCAAGCTGACTCTAGCCGAGATAGTTGGGTGGTTTCGCTCCTGACCTTCGGCGAAGGCTACCACAACTATCACCATACGCACCAAAGCGACTACCGAAATGGTCCACGCTGGTATAACTTCGACCCATCGAAATGGTTGATCTTCACGCTTTCGCTGTTTGGGCTCGCGTGGTCGCTCCGCACCGCCTCTGCCGCGGAAGGCAAAGTCTCAAACCTTTAGATTCCCACCTCTAGCTGCAACGACGGATAATAGGCAAAGACTGGCGACAGGTCTTAGTACTTCCGCAAGGAAACAGGCGGGAGATTCCACAATGCTTCACGAACGACTGCCCATAGCAAATCAAACATATGAGTAAGGTCGGGAGCCGTCCTGGCTAACAATTTAATCGCCAGGCCTGGGGCTGCCGGTCTCGATACTCCACCTAGAACCTGGCCCGGAAGCTCTCCCAAAATAGCAGCGACCTTTGATTCAAGATCAGCCCAGATCTCCGGCGACACTGCATCACTCACCACATACAGGGATGCAACGTAGTCCCATTCCTCTGCAAGGCCGACCCGACCCAGGTCGGTGGCCGGATCAAGGATGTAGCGCTCAACAAGCGACTCTCCCGTTGCAGTCGTAATTTGGATCTCATTCTCGAGGTGGGTAAACGCCCAGCGTTCGCCTCGGGCCATTCGCCCGGAGGCCAGCGCATCCCATAAAATAATGGCGGCGCCCGGCGCGAGGTTCGCGTGAATCGCCTGCCGAAATCGTGATCCGGCAAACGGGATGGTGTGCTCCGGCAACCATTCCAAGATTGCATGAGGCCCGACCATGATAGTGATGAGCTGCTCCGACAGTTTCTCTTCTGATCGATAGACACGATTGGCTGAAGGCGCGGAGATGAGGACATGGGCATCCCGATCCAGATTCATGTCGATGGAAAGACCGTCACCCCCAACCAGACCACCAGAGGGATTAACCAAGAGCGTATAGGCCGCTCCGGTCTCATCGAGGTAAATGGGAGGAAGAAGCTTCCACGGCGTTGTAAAATACGAATGCGCAATGACGGTCCGACAATCAAGCTTCGCGTACTGAAGCCTGAGCTCGCCGACTCGTCCGACGAATTCGGTTGAGGACGGTGTGGGTAGGTTCTTTTTCTGAGAGGGCTCACTTCCCCCAGAAGGTTTTCTTTTTAGAGAAGTACTGGTTTTCTGAGGCGCGCTTTTGCGCTTCCCTCTCCGAACTCGCACGGCTGCTAACGCCTGGCTCGCTGAGGGACACGCTGTTCGACCCACGCTACAACAGAATCGAGCCCCTCACCGGAAAGGATATTCGTGAAGGCAAAGGGAAGATCACCTCGCATGCGGCGTGTGTCAAGATCCATCAGGGAAAGATCCGCGCGAACATGCGGCGCCAAATCCATCTTGTTGATCACCAAGAAATCCGACCGGGTGATGCCAGGGCCACCTTTGCGTGGGATTTTGTCACCAGCTGCCACATCGATGACGTAGATCACGTAGTCCACCAGCTCAGGGCTGAAGGTGGCCGCAAGATTGTCCCCGCCACTTTCCAAAAAAAACAATTCAACATCGGGGTGACGCCGAAGCAAATCGTTGATCGCCTCTTGGTTATGCGACGCATCCTCCCGGATCGCCGTGTGTGGACACCCTCCAGTCTCGACTCCCAGGATGCGGTCAAGCGGCAATGCTGCGCGTTTCGTGAGAATTTCGGCATCGATTTTGGTAAAAATGTCGTTCGTCACAGCGGCCAGGCTGTAGCGATCACGCAATCTTTGACACAGGGCTTCAACAAGCGCCGTTTTACCGGAGCCGACAGGTCCTCCAATACCGATGACCGGTATACCTTTTTCCCGCGCTTGTGTTGGAGACCAGCTGTGACTATGCTCACGATTCAGATCATGCATGTTCACGTCAAGATCAGGTAGCCGGAGGCCTCACGCCGTCACCCGCCTGTTCTTTTCCTTTCTCTTTCGAAACGATGCTCACAGGCCTCCTCGCTCCTTAGGACCGAAAGAGCCTCCACTCCAGAGAGCCATGTCGCATCGAATAAATGTCTTGAATAGGAGACCATGAACTCATCCCTGCATCCGAGTCGACCTCTCTGCTAATCCGCTCGATTATCGGAAGCCACTCGCCCAGGATGCGCTGCCCCTCATGTTGGCCGATCGGACTCAGTCGCATGGCCGCAGAGACGAACCCGACTGCGGTTTGGTACAAGAAGGCCGCGGCTGTGTCCTCCGGGCTCCAACCACACGCACCCAGAGTGAGGCCAAACGTCACCGCAAGATGACCAGGAGCTCGATCAGACTCCACCTCATCACGATACTCACTCAGGACTGGCTTTGCTCTGATTTGATCTGCCGCGACTCGAATCACTTGCCGCCCCATCTGACGGCTGGCCATCCGTGACTCACGACTCAGCTTTGTGGCATCAAGCCTTCGATCAATTTCCAGCGCAGCCGAAGCTTTTCCTGTAGACCCCGCTGCATTGGCTATTTTTGTCGCGAGGGCTTCTCGGCGGCTCATGCCACCTCGCAGCAAATCCTCAATGTACCGCGCAAACTGATCCGAGTTCTTTACGGCACCACCTTGCACGGCAGCTTCCAATCCAGAAGAAAATGCGTATCCACCTGAAGGGAAGAAGGTATCGACAAACCGCAACCCTTCAAGTAACGAGGGCGTATTCATGTTGGCATCAAGAGACACACAGCCGGCTGGCTACCCTCGCGGTATATTGTGACACGTAACCCAACCGGCTGTTCTCCTCGTCAAAACAGGAAATACCGTTGGGCCATGGGCAGCACAACTGCGGGCTCGCACGTGAGCCGCATACCGTCCGCGGTTACAACATATGTCTCGGAATCGACTTCGATTTTCGGCAGATAGTCGTTCAGTTTCAGATCGCGCTTCTTCACACTCCGGCAGTTCTTCACCACGGCCACACGCTTCTGCAAACCAAGCTTCTTTGGGATTTCCCGATCCAACCCAGCCTGAGAGAAGAACGTCAAGCTGGTACTGGTCAATGCCCTTCCAAACGCACCAAACATGGGTCGGCTGATGATGGGCTCCGGCGTCGGGATAGAGGCATTCGGATCGCCCATCTGAGCCTGAGCGATAAACCCACCTTTCAACACCATTTCCGGCTTGACGCCGAAGAACGCCGGCTTCCAGATCACAAGATCGGCGAGTTTACCGACCTCCACTGAACCGACCTCGTGCGCGATGCCGTGGGCAATCGCCGGATTGATCGTATACTTGGCCACATAACGCTTGGCCCGGAAATTATCGCTCTGGGAGGAATCCTTTGCACCAGTCGGTGACAAATGTCCTCGCTGAACCTTCATCTTGTGAGCGTTTTGCCAGGTTCGAATGATCACTTCGCCGATCCGGCCCATGGCCTGAGAATCTGAGGACATGATGCTGATCGCGCCGAGATCATGAAGAATATCTTCTGCCGCAATGGTTTCACGACGGATACGAGACTCCGCAAACGCCACATCTTCAGGGATCCGTGGGTTCAGATGGTGACACACCATCAGCATGTCGAGATGCTCATCCATTGTATTGGCTGTAAACGGCATGGTGGGGTTAGTCGACGACGGAAGCACATTGGGCTCCCCACAGACCTTGATGATATCCGGTGCATGGCCGCCTCCAGCTCCCTCCGTATGGAAGGTGTGAATCGTCCTCCCCTTGAAAGCCTTGATGGTGTCCTCGACGAAACCCGCTTCATTCAGTGTATCGGTATGGATCGCAACCTGTACGTCATAACGCTCACCCACGCTGAGACAGGTGTCGATCGCCGCCGGTGTCGTCCCCCAATCTTCATGCAGTTTGAGACCGATGGCACCTGCTTCCACCTGCTCGTTCAACCCATCGGGATGAGAGGAATTGCCCTTGCCCAGGAACCCCAGATTCATGGGAATGCCGTCCGACGCTTCCAGCATGCGATAGATGTTCCAGGGCCCCGGCGTACAGGTCGTGGCGTTGGTGCCCGTGGCAGGGCCTGTGCCACCTCCGATCATGGTGGTAATGCCAGACGACAGTGCGTCCCAATACTGTTGTGGACAGATAAAGTGGATATGGCTATCGATGCCGCCGGCTGTCACAATATGCCCTTCGCCCGCGATAACCTCCGTACCTGCACCGATCTCCATCCCCTGCGTGACGTTCGGCATGAGATCGGGATTGCCCGCTTTGCCGATTCCGACAATCCGCCCATCTTTGATGCCGATATCCGCCTTCACGATCCCGCTATAATCCAGGATGAGGGCATTCGTGATGACGGTATCGAGCGCACCGTTGGCACTCGTGGCCAGAGGCGACTGTCCCATCCCGTCTCGAATGACTTTCCCGCCGCCAAAGACTGCCTCATCGCCGTAGACCGTAAAATCCTTCTCCACTTCAATGAGTAATTCCGTGTCGGCGAGCCGGACACGATCCCCTGTCGTGGGGCCATAGAGGGATGCGTACTGCCTTCTTTGAATCTTCACTTGCCCCCTCCTTTCCCAGAAAATCCACGATCAGTTGCGAGCGCGAGAGCCTTGCCCTTGACTTGAGGGTCATCGAGCGATCCCTCCGTCAATCCATTGATACCATGTGCAACCCGTTTTCCGGCCAGGGCCACAACCGTGACCCGCTTTTCTTCTCCCGGCTCAAACCGTACCGCAGTACCAGCAGGAATGCAGAGTCGAAATCCGAATGCCGCTTCCCGGTCGAACATGAGCGCATGATTAGACTCAAAAAAATGGCAGTGGGAACCGACCTGGATGGGTCGATCGGCTGCATTTTTGACGGTAAGCTCTTTCGTGTGTCGTCCCTGGAACGCCTCCACGTCTCCGGAGGCGACGAGAATTTCACCCGGTATCACCGGCTTGGCCAACTCAGTCTTGATCGTCGCCAGGAAACCTTTTGCTCGTTGTGGGGCTTTCCGTCTCCGCACCGGAGCTCGTTTGGTCTTCTTTGCCATACGTTCCCTCCTGCAGGGATTATGAGATAACTACTAGGGTCTGCGCCCAGGCCTATCGAATCGGATTGTGAACGGTGACTAGCTTGGTCCCGTCAGGGAAGGTCCCTTCGACTTGGAACTCATGAATCATCTCCGGCACACCAGGCATGACGTCCTTACGTGTGAGGAGCGTCGCGCCGTAGCTCATGAGTTCGGCCACGGATTTCCCGTCACGAATCCCTTCGAGGACGGCAGCCGTGAGGTATGCGACGGCCTCAGGGTGATTCAGCTTAAGGCCTCGCTTTTTGCGATCTGCCGCAAGCTGTCCTGCCACGTAGATCAACAGTTTTTCCTGTTCTCTCGGGGTCAGATGCATGAGTCCTCCTCCCTAAGGCAGTCGCCCTGCCATGCTTCCCAAGAAAAATCGAACTGGTGAGGATATCGGATTGTCACGTTGGCCAAGGCCTTCTGCTGCAGAACGGGGATGCGTGTCTAGCCTGTCGATCAGCGGGAGAGTCCGTCGCAGACGTCCGAACACACGACAAGACAGGGAGAACCCGGGTGCGTCCTGTTAGACCGTCAGATGTTGTCTGACCATATCCGCATTGAGCTCGGAGCTCTTGCCCTGGGCCATGACCGTCCCCTTGGCCATCACCACATACTTTTCCGCCAACCGGGCGGCAAAGTGCAACCCCTGTTCCACCAACAAAATAGCAAAGCGCCGCGACTGTTTAAACCCGATAATGACATCCTCGATCTGATCGACAATCGACGGCTGAATCCCCTCCGTCGGCTCATCCAACAAGAGCAGCTTGGGACTCGACAAGATCGCCCGGCCGATCGCCAACTGCTGCTGCTCGCCGCCACTGAGCACCCCGCCCGGGCGGTGCAGAATCTGCGTGAGTTTCGGAAAGAGCTGATAGACCTCTTCGAAGGCCGCCTGTTCAGAGACATCCCCACGAATGACGGGGCGGTTCCAGTACCCGAGCAACAGGTTTTGGTGCACCGTCAGATGCGGGATAATCTCGCGCCCTTGTGGCACATAGGCCAGCCCCTGGCGGGCCCGGAGATCCGTCCGCGCATGGGTGATGTCCCGGCCCGCAAACGTAATGGTTCCCGACCGGGCCGGCAGCAACCCCGTCAACGTTTTCAGCGTGGTGGTCTTGCCCATCCCATTTCTTCCCATGAGACAGACCACCTCGCCCGGTTCAATGGTAAAGGAGACATTCCGCAGAATATGGCTCTCGCCGTAATACGCATTGATCTTCTCGACCGCTAACGTCACCGGAGGGGTCGTGGGTTCCATCATCGCGTGGCTCCGTGCGCGCGCTAATGCGCGACCTTCGCGCGGCCCAGGTAAATTTCGCGCACTTGCTCATCGGCCTGCACTTGTTCGACGGTGCCTTCACAAATGACGGTCCCCTCGGCGAGCACCGTCACGATCTTGGCAATCTGCCGGACGAAGTCCATGTCATGCTCGATCACCACGATGGCCTGTTTGTGGGCCAGCGTCATCAACAATTGCCCGGTCTGCTCCGTTTCCTTATCGCTCATCCCCGCCACGGGTTCGTCCACGAGGAGCAAGGCGGGCTCTTGCAAGATCACCATGCCGATCTCGAGCCATTGTTTTTGGCCGTGCGACAGGGCGCCGGCGCGATCATGCACGTGCGCGGTCAACCCGATGGTCTCCAGCACCTCGCTGATCCGGTCCCGCTCCGCCGGGGTCGATTTTCCCACCAGGGTCGGGAAGACGCCCTTGCTCGCCCGCTTCACCGAGAGGTCCAAGTTTTGCCACACCGAGAGGTTGCTGTAGATCGAAGGGGCTTGGAACTTCCGGCCGACGCCGAGCTTGGTAATGTCCTCGGCGTTCTTGCCGACCAAACTGATGCCGTTGCCGAAGAGGATCGTGCCGGAGGTCGGCGGGGTCTTGCCGCAAATCACATCCAGCAAGGTGGTCTTCCCCGCCCCATTTGGCCCGATCACCACGCGCAGCTCGTTGTAATGCACACTGAAATTGCAGTTGTTCAACGCCTTGAATCCGTCGTAATCGACGATGACGTGTTCGCAGGTGAGAATCCGGTCGCCGTCCGTCACGGTGCCGTCCCTCCTTCTGCCTTGATCACCGGGGCCGAGGGGGCCTTCAGGCGTTCGCGCGCCTTCCGCAGCATCCCGACCAAGCCGTCGGGGAACATCGTCACGACGATGACAAAGAGCCCGCCTAAAATGAACGGCCAGGCCTCCGGGAAATAGTTGGTCAAGACGCTCCGGCCATAGTTGACGGCGACGGCCCCGACGATGGCCCCGATCAACGTGCCGCGCCCGCCGACGGCCACCCAGATCACGACTTCCAGGGACGGCAACACGCCGATCTGCGCCGGTGTGATGATGCCGACCTGGGGCACATACAACATCCCGGCCAGTCCGGCCAACCCAGCCGCCACGACAAACACAAAGAGCTTGTACCGCCACGGGGTGTATCCCGAAAAGGTGACGCGCGATTCGCTATCCCGAATTGCGACCAGCACGTTGCCCGCGCGCGACGCGACGATATAGCGGCACAGCAGATAGGCGGCCCCCAAGGCGAGCACCGTGACAAGGTACAGTCCGCGTTGCGTCGACGGATCTGAGAGCCGAAAGCCGAGCAGCTGCTTGAAATCGGTCAGGCCGTTGGTGCCGCCGAGCCGGGTCTCGTTCCGATTGAAGACCAGCCAGGCGGCAAAGGCCAAGGCCTGCGTCAAGATCGCGAAGTAGACCCCCTTAATGCGGCTGCGAAAGGACAGAAAGCCGAATACGATGGCAAAGAGCACGGGCACCAGGATGGCGCCCAGGAACCCGCCCCAGAAACTTTTGAAAGGATACCAGAACAGGGGGAGTTCTTTGACTTGGGTCCAGACCATGAAGTCCGGCAGCTCGCTGCCGTACACACTTTCCGCACCGATTTGCAGCGCCAGGTACATGCCCATGCAATAGGCGCCCAAGCCGAAAAAGACGCCTTGCCCGAGACTGAGGACGCCGCAGTACCCCCAGATGAGATCCAGGCCCAGTGCGAGAATCGCAAACGCCAAGAACTTCCCGAATTGATTCAGGCGAAAGTCGGAGACCTGGAACCACGCGTCTTCGGACGGCAGCACATTGAGGAGCGGGATGATGACCAGAAAGATCAGGCCGGCCGCAAAAAATGACAGGGTCAGGCGCCGATCTTGCTGGGCGGGAATTGGCTCAGGCATCGGCACTCCGTCCTTTCGCCGCGAACAGCCCCTGCGGCCGCCACTGCAGGAAGAGAATCACGCCGATTAAGATAAACACCTTCCCGTACACCGCTCCGCTAAACGGCTCGATCAGCTTGTTCAACCCCCCGATGCCCAGCGCCGCCCAGATCGTCCCGGCCAGTTTGCCGACGCCGCCGGTGACCACGACCATGAAGGAATCGACGATGTAGTTCTGCCCCAGGCCGGGATCGACGTTCCCCACCATGGTGAGGGCCCAGCCCGCAATGCCGGCCAGCCCGGAGGCAAAGGCAAAGGTATAGGCGTCCACCTTGCGCGTCGGGATCCCCAGACAGGCGCTCATGTTGCGATTTTGCGTGACGGCCCGCACGCGAACCCCGAGGGTGGAGCGGAACAATAAAAAATAAATCCCGAGCACGCACACGATCGATAGCACGATGATGAAGATCCGATTGTACGGCAGATAGACGCCGACCATGACCTGGGCGCCGCCGCGCAAGGACTGCGGGGCAATGACCGCGGTCAAATCCCCGAAGTACACGCGGGCGGCCTGCATCAGGATCAGGCTCACACCCCACGTGGCCAGGAGCGTCTCGAGCAGGCGTCCATACAGAAAGCGAATGACCGTGGCTTCGAGCACCCAGCCAAAGGCCGCGGCGCTCAGAAAGGCCACCGGCAGGGCCACCGGAAAGTACCAATCGAAGGCCTCCGGCGAAAACCAGGCGAGGAACGCCTGTTGGGTGATGAAGGTGGCGTAGGCGCCGATCATCATCAATTCGCCGTGCGCCATGTTGATGACGCCCATCAGGCCGAAGACGATGGCCAATCCCAGCGCCATGATCAAGAGGATCGAACTCAAGCTGATCCCCCGGAAGAAGGTCTCGATGATGTTGGCCCACCAGCCCCAGGATTCGATATAGTCCACAGCCGCAGTGGCCGCGGTGGCGAGCGCCTTGTGCTGGTCCGTGGCCTCGGCTGCATGGCCGGCCTCGATGAGTGCTTTGAGTGCCGGCACGCTGTTGGCACTGCGCAGTTCGCCCAGCTGCTTCACCGCTTCCAGCTGGACGGCCGGGTCCTCGGCGGTGAGCTCCAGATAGTACTGCGATTCTTCCATGGTGTACCGGACCCACCAGACCGCCTCCTGCGCGGCTGCCTGTTTGAGATACGGAATGGCCTCGGCGCGCCCCCCCATGGCCAGATCGGCCGCCGCCGACCGACGCGAATCGGGGGAGTCGCTGGTCAGGTTGGCGCGATTCTTCAGGAGATCGGCCACCGGCTTGATGGCCATCCGCACGGCCCGACTGCCCTCCTCCCGAATGTCATCCAGGCGCGGGAGCAGGCTGGCGTCCCCCTGCTGAATCAGGACCTCCGCCGCCTTGGTGCGGACCTCCGCGTCGTCGCTCTGGAGGTCGAGGAGCGCGGACTCGATCGGACTGGCCGGCTGAGGACTCCCGGAACCCGGGTTCCCGGACTCGCCCGCGGCCCACGCAGACTGGACGCCGAGGCCACAGAGAAGAACGAACGAACAACCCAGCACACGCAGCGTGTGTGGGATGCCAGTCCAGCGCATCACCACGGACAACCTCCCCCCCACGTTTCCTCCTAATAGACACACCGCTGGCTGGAGGGCTGGACCCTCTACGCACGAGGCTCCAGCCGGTCCCGACCCCCAGTAGCTCCTTAGTAGCTCCTTCCGCACAGGCCGCCACACAGGGGCCTTGTGCTTCGGGCGGGATCCTATTTCGTATAGGTCCCCTGGTGCTTAATCCAATCGCACCCCTTGTCCGGGTTCGTGTACTCACTCCACGGCTCGGGTTTCACCAAACCCTTCGAACGCCAAATGGTCTTGAACTGCCCGTTCTTGAGGATTTCGCCGATCAGCACCGGTTTGTGGGTGTGCTGGTTGCAGCAATCCATCATGATTTCCCCGCCGGGCGCCAGAAACTTCTGGTTGTACACCGCTGCGCGCACCTTATCGACATCCGTGGAGCCCGCCTTCTCGACGGCCTGCTTCCATACGTGGACGCCGAAATAGGCGGCTTCGATCGGATCATCGGTGACCCGATTGTCGCCGTCCGGTAGGTTGTTTTTCTTGCAATAGGCTTTGAAATTCGCCACGAACTTCTTGTTTTGTGGCGTCTCCACGCTCTGATAGTAATTCCAGGCCGCCAGATGTCCGACCAGGGCGCTGGTGTCCATCCCGCGTAGCTCGTCTTCGGCGACGCTGAAGGCCATGATCGGCGCATCTTCCGCCCGCAGGCCCTGGTTACCGAATTCCTTGTAGAACGGCACGTTGCTGTCGCCGTTGATGGTACTGATGACGGCCGCGCCGCCCCCGGCGGCAAACTTCTTAATCTTGCCGCAGATGGTTTGATAGTCCTGGTGATGGAACGGGGTGTATTCTTCCGCAATGTTGGCGGCCGGCACTTTCTTCGCCAACAGCATGGCCCGCAAGATCTTGTTCGTGGTGCGCGGATACACGTAATCGGTGCCGAGCAGATAGAACTTCTTGTAGCTCCCGCCTTCCGGGCTCATCAAGTATTCCACAGCCGGTGCCGCCTGTTGATTGACGGCCGCGCCGGTATAGAACACGTTGCGGGAACACTCCTCCCCCTCGTACTGGACGGGATAGAAGAGCAACCCGTTGTTTTTCTCGAAGACCGGCAGGACGGACTTGCGGCTGACCGAGGTCCAACAGCCGAACACGACCGACACTTTCTCTTCCAACAGCAGTTGCTTGGCCTTCTCGGCAAACAGGTCCCAGTTCGACGCGGGATCGACGATCTTCGCTTCGATCTGCCGCCCCATGACGCCGCCCGCCTTGTTGATTTCTTCAACCGCCATCATGACGACGTCCCGTAACGAGACTTCGCTGATCGCCATCGTGCCGCTGAGCGAGTGCAGCACCCCGATTTTAATCGGTGGCCCCCCCGCCGCATACGACAAGGCGTAGTGGCCCAGGTTGCCGAGTAACGCCGCCACGCCAACGCCGGCGGCGACGCGCCCCGTGTGGCCCAAAAATTCTCGTCGCGACGACCCGTCGGCGGGAGAGGGCCCGTCGGCATCGGGGCGGGGCTGCGGATCCTGTGTCAGTTTCGTGTCCATATGGCATCACTCCTTTTCGTATGCGGTGAGGTGCAAACTCTCGGTTGATGCGACTGCTTTATAGAAACTACTTCGGAACTATCGGCCACCAGGCATTAGTCCTTTCGAACGTGAACCCTCTACGATCAGACTGTTGCATGGTACGTCACCGAACACCCTGGCTTGCGCTCAGGCTTGTCACCCTCCTTTCTCAAAAACATCAAAAAGCCTGAAGGACATTTTCCGTCTAACGAGAGAGAACCGAAGATAGCTGTTGTCGCGAGGCGTGGATTCCGGAACAGGACTGGTTTCGAGAAAATGACGTGCGCACCGTTGAGGTTGTTCTTATTCTCAAGCAGCTCGCCCCCCCCGAAAGGCGATGTAGTTATATACTGCCATTACGCACGATGTCAATAAGATCTTCGAGGCAGCTTAGTTACTTCGATCCCTGATAATCCTTGTACCGCAGCCATTCCCCGTCGTCTGACAATGAATACAATGCTGCGTGATCGTGTGACCAATCCCTAACCTTAGTCTATCTATCTTTCTTTCTCACGCTTGTGAGTGCTTAAGCAAGAGCTTTCACGCTCGCGCCATTGTAACAGCTCTAAAACTTATCCCTTCGTAATGACCGAGCCATTTGCATAGCTAGAAATTGGAAGGGCAGTCATCAAGACAATTTGGGTTGCTCTGCATGGGTGGAAAGGGGGCATGAAGTAGGTAGAGTGCGCTGGCACCGGGAGAGCAGGCAGGAAAAGTTTGAAACCCGTCAACTCTCGGCTGTGATCTTTTTGTGTTTACACCATGTTCCTGTTACACTGTCTTCCTTTTGAAGCCACCAATGTGAAGAGTTAACGGCATGCTGGAACCAACCCCATCAATCTTTCAACGCCCACGACGCCTTTTATTGCTCAGCTGTCTAGCCCTCAGCGCCTTCGGTTGCGCCGCGTCTCCTCCCCCTACCTCTATTCACGACGCCGCTCTCGGCAAAGTCTTCCTTGAACACGTCTCGGATAAATCTTTTCAGGCCGCACATCCCATTAAGCTATCGGAGACGACCGTCGCAGATATCTTGCGTGGAGTGCACACGAAGGAAAAAGCCGGGCTCGTGCTGCTGCTCGGCAAAGCCTTAAAATCAACAAACCTCAACGACATTCGCACGTTCTCCGAGGATGATATTGCGTTCCTAACGCCACACATTACCACCGCCCTCGCGCAAGCGACCCCCAATCAGCGTGTGGGATTTCATGTGTATTCCACACCGGTGATTTCCCAACAACGCAAGGATAGCCAAAACCAAGAAACCACGTCAGGCAGCCTCTTTGCAGACGGCCTGTCCCTGCATTTCACTTTAACCCAGTACCGATACCGCCCAGGGAAAAAGTCTACCAGCAGCCAGAAGGAACCACGTCCTCTTCCGGATACAGATGGCTTACGCGACCGAGAAGTAACCTTTCTCCCGGAGGCTGCCGTGCGCCCTGATGTCTACGATCGGTCAAGTTGGATTGGGAAATCTGAAGATCGCTCGCTTGCGATTGATTACCAACTACTCACGAAAGTCCTAGCGGCTCCTCCACCTCAGCCATCCTCAACAGCACAACAACATCCTACAGCTTCGTCAGCCACATCACCGTCTCAATCCAATCCTGCTCAAGCGTCACCGTCTGGAAAGAACGATGCTGACCTACGGGCCTTTAAGGAGGAACTGAAGGCGCTTCAAAAGAAGGTTGATGAGCAAAGCGCGGAACTCCAGCGGCTGAAGAACCCCCCGTCTCAGCAAGCGCCGAGCCTCTCGTCCCCATAAGACCAATCCTAGCCATCGGCTTCCCGCAACAGAGCATTTCGTTCTCAATTCCATACCGACAGAAAGGATGTGAGGCAGAATTGCACCAGACAGGATTGCACGATAATAGGTGTACTTCGATTTTGTGGAGCGCTGAACCGGTTAGTGAGTGGCGGGGAGGGGATCACACATCTCCTGCAACTGAGGAGAGTTTTCGACTTCAGCGCTCATAGACTGTTCCTCCTCGGTTTCGATCGCGTCCACCGTTCCCGCCTCTAATGCTCCTTCCGGCGGCATTTCTCCATCAATCGGCAGGAAAGGTTGTTCTGCCTCACCAAGCTCCGTGAACTCTCGTAGCGGAGGCAGTTGCGAGAGATCGTTGAGGCCGAAGTGTTCGAGAAAGAATTTGGTGGTCCCATACATGATTGGCCGCCCAGGAACTTCTTTACGCCCGACGATTCGGACCAGCTTCCGTTCCAACAATGTGCGCAACACGCCGGAGGTTTCCACGCCACGAATTTCTTCAATTTCCGCCCGTACCAGCGGTTGTTTGTAGGCAATAATCGCCAAGGATTCCAGCGCAGACCTGGAGAGCTTCGCCGCCGTCTTGGCCTTGTCCAGCCGCTTGATCCAGGAGGCATATTCTTGTTTGGTCACGATGCGATATCCACCCGCGATTTCAGCCAGACGCACGCCGCGTCCTTCGTGCTCCAGTGCTTGGCCAAGACCCCGCAATGCTTCTTCCACTTCAACCTTGGTCGCGCTACCGATCACAGATGTGATCCGAACAACCGACAGCGATTCGGAAGAGACAAAGAGGAGCGATTCCAGAATTGCCTGAAGCTCCGCCATGCTTTGCACACGGTTAGGATCACCGGCTTGCTCGTCGAGGATCCTATTCCCCTCCTCGACGTTCGTCGTGTCGACCTCGATCATCTCCTGTGCCAAATCTGCCTCCCCTGAAGTCATGTCTCTTTCCATTCTACCCCAACATCATGAAGCTCTGCCGAATCTGGTACCAGAGAAAACGTCCGTGACACCAGAATCGGTCCAAATGTCTCTGCTTGGAACACGCGCGCGACTCGAAGCCGCATCAGTTCAAGCAAGGCCAAAAACGTGACCACGATCACAACACGATGGCTCGGCCCTTCAAACAGCGCCGCGAATGAGACCGACTCTTTCCCCTCGAGTGTTTCGAGGATGAGATTCATCCGCTCACGAACCGTGAGATTGTCAGGAATGATCTCGAGCAGCCGGCTGCTCGGATTTCGATCGAGCACTTCCTTCAGCGTATCAACCAGATCGAACAGAGAAACATTCTCGAGTGGGAGATCTTCCTCAACGTGTTCAAGCACAGGACTCTGCTCACGCCAGAAGATCTCGCGCCACATTTTTTCCTGATCATCGAGCTGACGCGCCGCTTCTTTGTATGCCTTATATTCAAGCAATCGCCGGACGAGTTCTTCCCGTGGATCCGGCCCTTCCTCTTCGTCATCCGCTCTCTCATCCGCAGGCAGCAGCATTTTGGATTTGATCTGCAACAGCGTCGCCGCCATGACCAAAAAGTCTCCCGCGACATTGAGGTTAAGCTCCTCCATCGCCTCCAGATACTCCAAGTATTGCTGAGCAATCATGGCGACTGGAATATCGTAGATATTGATTTCATTTTTCTTGATGAGATGGAGCAGCAGATCCAGCGGCCCCTCGAAATTCTCGATGCGAACTTGGTACGGCAGTTCGGCTTGTTCCGATCCTTCGGCGTGCGTATCCACAGGTGGTGTTTATATCAACTTATAGAGGGACGGGCAAGTCCGAATCTATATATTGGGGATGGCCAGACCTCATTCATTTGAGCTTTATGAGGTACGCGATCAGCAACACCGCCGCCACGAGAAAAACCAAGGTGAGGGCATACTGCCCTTCGCGGGTCTCAAGGAAACCGTCCGATTGCTCAGAGGCGAGACGTTTCGTTTGAGTCAAGAGTGGAGGCTGGTCGAAACGCGCCTTCGCAAGATCGTCCAGTTGCCTGAACTCAGCATTGGAAAAGTCGGCTGTCCCTAGAAACTGAGCACCGGAAAACAGCGCCTCGTTCTCAAAAATCGTAAATCCAAAAAAAGTCTCACGACTAAAGATCGCTTCGCCGAACGTCACGCGACTCTTAAAGTGGCTTCCGGAAAATCCTGTCCCCTGGCCGAACCTCGACTGCTCAAACGTTGCTGGCTGCTCGAACGTCACTTCAAGAAACTCCGCCATACCGTTGAAGAGGGCGCCCGTGCAATCCAGCGGCCCCTGAAACATCGATTGATGAAATCTGGTACTGGGTCCAAACGTCGTTTCCCTGCACACAGCTCCCTCGGTAAAACGTCCCCGAACGAAATAAGCCTCCTTTTCAAACGTGGCGCCGGAGAGCTCGACCTTCCCCTGAAAAACCGAACGCGAGAGATCCACTCCTTCTCGGAAGCGAGATCCCTGAAAGTCGACTGGCCCTTCAAACCGAAGCACACCCTCGGGAGACCGATGTCGTAACGCTCCCTGCACATCAGAATCTCTGATCCGGAATGCGGCCAGCACAAACCGCTGCTCACTTTCCTCCTGGTCCAAGCCTTCGGCGGCCTTCGACGCAAGGCGATCAAAGAGAAGGTCTCCACGGATGATCACTCCGACGAGATCGACCCGCTGCCCTTTTGCGATCGCATCGATCACCCTTTCACCGGGGACCACATAGGCTTCGCGTTCATCTGGTGAACAAGCAGGAGGAAGATGAATGATCAGTCCCGCTTCCGTATCCCTCGCGTGTTGCTCAATCACACAGGTTGCATCGGCCTCAAATGGCTCCGTCGCGATCATACCAACGACCGCCAAAGCGACATACCAGCCAAGACCCATCGGCGCCAGTCTTAGAAGTTTCACGAGAATTGGGCGGAACTACGTCGAGGGTTGTATCTGTCTACCACGGGGAGAACAACGAACCATTCGTAACCTGATCAGGCATCTGTCGCGGGAGGTCATGACCTCCCGCGACGGTCGAGCGGACCCAACAAGCGATATCCAACCTATTTATTTTGCTCTTGCCATGGTCTGGTTGCATCGCAATGATACCTATACCGGTTCCAGCCATAAGAACAGAAGGTAACGAGATTCTTCTTAGTTGTTTCGGTAATCGTCGTCCAGCAGGTCCTCGGACTTCCCGATCAGCTCGTCCCTGTCGTCATCGGGGTCGAGATCCAACTCTTCCTGGACCTCGTCCTCATCAATCTCATCTTCCATCTCCAATTCGTCGCTGACGATCTCATCTTCATCGAGATCGACATCCACAGGCTCAGCAGCCACGGCTGGCTTGGCCACCACCGCCTTGCGCGGAGCAGTCTCCTCCACCACCTGAGATGCGACTTTTTTAACGGGTGCGCTCGTTCGGCGAGCCCGTGGAATAGCCTTCTTAGTGGATTTTCTTGCCTCTTTTTTGACGGATTTTTTCTTTGCCGCCGGCTTTGACTTCTTGACAGCCACACGCTTTTTTAAGGTTTTCTTTGCCGCTTTTTTCTTCGATGATGGTGCGGCTTTCTTCTTGCGTGACGACTTCTTGGTGACGACCTTTTTCTTCTTGTTCGCCATTCCGATTCCTCCTCTTCGTTTCACCGCGGCGTAACGGCCTCCATCTAGCATGAACGAACAGGCTCTTGCAACCACCCAGATCCTCTTTTTGAATGACCACAGGTTTTCATGCTACTTAGCATTCAATAATATCTTACCCCTTCAACAAACCTGGAGGTTGCGGTTCAAGGACCGGAGAAGGCATCCTCACCTCCTTGGCTCCATGCCATGCTAAGATAGAAACACGAGAACGGTCAGAATCCTTTACCGGTTTTTTGAATCTTATGATCAAAACGTCTTATTTGATCGGGCGGTGACTTCGTGAGCCGGATACTCATCATCCTGATTGCCGTAAGGATTGGAATCGGTTCAAGCGGACTGGCTTTGAACACATCCCTGCCGACACGGATCATGATGGAGGACGGCTCGCCTTACTATGTCCCCATCGCCCCAACGGTTGTGAGCAACACCCCTATTCGGTGGGATAATCCCACACCAACCCATCACACCGTCACCCACAGCGGCTGCGTGGAGGACGAGGACTCATGCTTGTTCGATTCGGGAGCGGTGTCTCCCGGATCATCTTTTAGCGTACCCGGCTTGCCGGTCGGTCGGTATACCTACCACTGCAGAATCCATCCCATCATGCGGGGCCAGCTGATCGTGACCGACAGTCCATCAACACCTTCCCAACTCTAAGTGCATGCATATTGCTATCTTGCAGGACCAGTGATTGCTCCTGTAGTCTGCCGATGTCTGACACGAAAAGTTCCCCGCCACCATGAAACCTGCTGCCGCCATCCACGAACCCCATGACTTAACGGGTGAGACCCTAGGCCTCCTGGCCTGGCACATTCCTGACCTCGTTGCCTATCAACACAGCACAGACGAATGGTGGTTGGCCCCACTTGACGACAACCTGCCCCTCATACGGCTGAATCGCACTGGGTTGGATCTGCTCAAGGCCATGACCGGCCACACAACGGTCGGTACATTCGTTGAACAATATGGCAAGAAGATCTGCGGACCGGATGGGCAACCTGGCGAGTGGCACCTTGCTCGATGGGCGACTCCCAACTACTCGCTCTGCTACTACGGCACTGCACCACCAGGCGGCCACCGGCACAAAGCCAAATGGGATATCCTGTTGCAGCAGGTCCGCGAACACTGGTCCGGACAAGAGGGATTTGAAGGCGAGGAACACCTAGAGACATTCCACCTTCACGATCTGGCCCAGAGCACAGGAGATGACCGTCACTTTGATCTGATTGAAACCACGGTCTCTCACTTGTTCCGTGAGCCGAGCGAAGCCCTGACCGGTTTGACCTACGGGCAGCTCCTCATGCGGCAGCTCCGACGACTAGGCTGGTTCAACCCCAGACCCAAGGTCTTGCTGGAAATCGGCGGGGGCTTGGGTTACGTCGCGCAGGAACTGGGCAAGGGCCTACTCCCCTTTGAGAAGCAGGGGATCGCCTACCTGTCGCTCGACATCACAGAACCGTTTCTGAAACTCCAAGTCTCTCGAGCCAAAGCCGGTGGATGGAATGTCACCGGTACCATGGCAAACGCCGAATCGCTTCCCCTGGCCGATCATTCCGTTGATCTGGCGATTGATAATGAAAACATGGCAGACATGACACCCGTGCAATTGAGCAGAAACGAGCTCACGTCCGGAATTGGAAACACCCCACAGCATCAAGAAGCCCTGGATTGGATCAGGCGGCTCCGCTTGCCGATCGAGGCTGATCTCCCGGAATCCGTGATCTTTAACTTGGGGCCGATTCGCTTCGTTGCCGAATTGTGGCGAGTCCTCAAGCCAGGCGGTCGAGCCTTTCTCACCGAATTCGGCATCGAGCAAGGATGGCCGGCACCCGTGAAGTTACCGGGGCATACAGAGTACGAAGTTCAATATAGCCATGTGCGGCAAGCGGTGCGCTGGCTCGGTTTTCAAGAACGGTATCTTCCCCTTCCGCAATTTCTGGGGCTCAAGCCGGACACAAAAGTCCTCTGCACCGGGGCCACCTACACAATCCAGCGGTTCTGTCAGGCCATCAACCAACCATTCGCGGTACGCGCCTACACGGAGCAGGAATTACAGCAGGCCCTAGGCGATATGCTTCCTAAATTGCAGGGCCTGCATTACCATGACCTAGCCGATCCAGCTTGGTTCGGACTTCAAGACTTCAAGGTGCTACTGCTGGAAAAGCCTGGTGGAACTCCCAAAGCCCAGTTCACCGAACAACACGGCTATCGATGGTATTCGCAGAAATAAGGGCTTGAGGGTAGCCGGGTTAGTTCCCGTGCTCGCTGACCGCGCACACAAAAATTATCAAATCTCAGATCAAGGGCGGTGCTCGGTCAATGCGCGCAGTGAGGAACCAACCCGGCTACCCTCAGTTGGAAGGGGGGAAGTGAATCCGGTGTACCGAGTGCTGAATTCAGGGAGTGATAGAGGTAGATCACGCCTAAAGTTAGGAGGAGTTCTTCAGCCATGCCCGCTCTTTTGCGCGCCGAATTTCGCGCATCACTTTTGCCATGGCATCGCCCTGAGGCTCATCCTGTTGGAGCACGGACCGTCGCAGAGATAATCCGAGTTCCGTCAACTCAATGGCGCGACGCAGATTGGCGGCCATTCGCTCATCTTCCCATTGATTCAAACCCTCTCACATGGTTAGCAGCTCCGTTCAGAACATTTGGGGAAGTGTACAAGAGTCCTCTCTCTTGGGCAACTTCGACACGGTTCTCCCACCGACAAACCCGGCGGCATGCCGAAAGCGCAATTTACCGAGAACAAAGGCTACCGGTGGCACTCGCAAGAGTGAACATACTTTCCAAATCTCCTCTAGTCCCCATCCGCCCCGCCCAAGTCCCCACTGCTATCCATGGTTTCTGAACGACCTGCACGACTCCATCCGGTGTAATCATGAACATCCGATGGTAATTCCCTTCCTTGACTAGAGCTATGACCAGATAACCGAGCTAATTCATCATCCTTTCGGATGTTGCGTTCTGTATAGAAAAGCCAGATCCCGCCAGCAAAAGCACAAAATGCAAGAAGCCAAAGTGCTCGACTAAAAGCCCAAGCAGCCGGCACAAGAATCAGGCCAATAATCACCAGCGATGCTCCAACTATTTCCCTAAATCTCAATTTTATATCTCACTGATTTAGAAACACAGTATCGCCATGGAAGCTAGCATGCTATGAAATAGCCCTTCTTTACTTAACCGCTCTCGGCACATTCGCTAGCAGATTGATCAACACCCCTTCGCGTAACCCTAAATCGCTGACCAGCACACTTTGTTGCCCCAACGTCTCCATGATCGTCCGGATGATGATCGCCCCGGCTGCGATAACTTCTTCACGGTTTTTCTCTACGCCTGGTAGGCCGACCCGGTCGGCTTTCGTTCTGCTAAGCAGGGTATGTTCCAGCTCTCGGATAGTTTCCAGACCCAACACATAGTTATGGATTCGGGCTGACTCATAGCTCTGGAGCTTCTGGGCCATCGCGGCAAGGCTGGTGATCGTCCCGGCTGTTCCGACGAACATAGCCTGCTGATAATTACCCCTGGCGGCAACCGCTGCTCTCGCTTCTCGACTTACCCACTCACGTGCTTGTCGCACTTCTTCAGTAGCTGGTGGATCGTGGCGCAGCACTCGCTCGCAGAGGCGAACCACGCCGATATCGATCGATCGTACGATCGGCTTCTGTCCATTCCGATCAAGGATGAACTCGGTGCTCCCGCCACCGATGTCCAATGCCAGGATGTCCGTCACCCCGGTCGGCAGACCTGAGCGAATCCCGAGCAAGGTCCTCCGGGCTTCTTCGTCGCCCGTAATGACTTCGACGTCGAACCCAGCCTCCCGCTTCACTCGGTCAAGAAACTCCTGTCGATTCGCCGCATCGCGAACCGCGCTCGTCGCTACTACGGCTGTAGCTTCAACGTGATCGTCGTTGATGACGCTCTGCCATTCCTGCAGGCAGGCAATGGTCCGATCCATGGCAGCCGAACTCAGTCGTTTGGTCAGATCGACTCCTTCTCCCAGTCGAAGGATGCGTCGATCGGATCGGAGTTCTTTGAGTGGTTGACCAGGGATCAGATCTGCCATTAACAAGCGGCAAGTGAGAGTGCCGATATCGATACCGGCTAATCGGCGCGTAAGCCGAGGCGGTTCGGTCACTGCTCGATCCGAATCTGGTTCATTTCCGCTTCTAGCTTTTTCTGCGACTCCTTGAGTCCATCAACCTGTTTCACAAGACGCACAACCTCGGCGTCGTACACAACTCGTTCTGCTGTTTCGCCCCGCTCCTTCATGTCGACAGCCCGCTCGCCGATGTCTTTGTACAGATCGGAAAGTTGCTGTTCAAGCTTGCGGAGCTCCAACCGCATGCGGAGCAACTCCGTCTCTTCCAACGCACGTCCTGCCGCATGGACAGTCCCCAGGCGAAACGTCGCGATCCCAGCGCGCAAGTCATCTTTCAACCGCTGTAGGAAACCCATGCGACTCCCGACCGACGAGGCAACATGCTTTGAGCTGACATCGAGAATTCTATCTCTATCAGCCTATCAGGTCATTTAACTGATCGTACCCAGCTCCAGCTTCTTCTCCCACTTTCGGAGCATTGCCTCACGCAACCCCTGATGAGCCTGATCGTTCAAGCCCGGATCAGATTTTAGTAACGAAAAGGCCTCCTGCCTGGCCTGCTGCAACAGATCTCCGTCTCGCACCAGATTCGCCACACGGAACTCCGGCATGCCCCACTGGCGTAAGCCAAAAAATTCCCCTGGTCCTCTGATACGCAGATCATCTTCAGCAATGACGAATCCATCATTCGATCGGACGAGTGCTTCCAACCGTTCTCTCGCTGAAGAGATTGGCGCCTGATGTTTCTGAGAAGGTCGTCCCCGCTGAGTCTTTCCTTGCCCCATATTCGCCGCCATCAGCAGGCAATACGATTGATGGCTGCTCCGCCCCACACGACCACGTAATTGGTGGAGCTGTGCGAGACCGAATCGCTCAGCATGTTCGATCATGATGATGGCCGCATTCGGCACATCAACCCCAACTTCGACGACAGTCGTGGCCACTAAGAGCTGGATGGTTCCGGCCTTGTAGTCGCTCATCACGGCCTCTTTTTCAGCTGCCTTCATACGGCCGTGCAGGAGGCCAACGCGGAATTCTGAAAATTCCCCATTCTGTAACTGTTCGGCACCCTGAATCGCGGCTTGGAGGTCAGTCTTTTCTGACTCTTCCACGAGTGGATAGATGACATAGGCCTGCTTCTTGTTGCGTAGTTCATCACGGACGATCTGATAAGCTCGGCGCCGTTGTCCTTCATTGAACAGAAATGTGCGCACGGGCTTTCGGCCAGGCGGTAACACATCGATGACTGATACATCCAGGTCACCATACACCGTCATCGCCAGGGTTCGGGGAATTGGCGTGGCTGTCAATACGAGAACGTCCGGCTTATAGCCCTTGTCAATCAACGTCTTCCGCTGTAGCACCCCAAACTTGTGCTGCTCATCAACTACCGCTAAGCCTAAGCTCTGAAATTTCACCTGGCGCTGAATAAGCGCGTGAGTACCGATAGCCACCTGAACTTGACCGGTCGCCAGTTGCTCAATTTGTGTTTTCTTCACCGACGCCTTTTCTCCTCCGCGCACGAGGATTGCCTGCAACCCCAAGGCCTGGAGTATTCCAGAAAGGTTTCGGTAATGTTGTTCGGCAAGAATCTCGGTCGGTGCCATCAGCGCCGCCTGATAGCCTGATCCACACGCCATCACGATGGCATGGAGCGCAACCGCCGTTTTTCCAGACCCCACGTCTCCTTGCACAAGGCGATTCATGGGCCGTGGCGAGATCATATCCCGAAATATTTCGCGAAGAACCACATCCTGCGCCGTCGTCAGGCGAAATGGTAAGAGGCGACTAAGTTTCCCCAAGAGCGGGGTCCTGGGATTGAACCGCAGTTCCTTCGGTTCCTCGTGTACTGATCGATACCTCGTTCCCAAGGCCAACTGCAACAGCAGAAGTTCTTCAAATGCCAGCCGCCGATGCGCTGGGGTCTTCCCTCGTTCCAGAAGTTGAAGGTCGGTGCCTGCCTTAGGGAAATGGGCATCTTGCAGCGCTTCATGAATCGGGATCAATCGTTGCCGCGCCCGAAGGGAAACAGGCAAATGGTCGTGGAGATCGAGACCATGCTCCATCAAGAGATTCCTGACCAATACCCGCATCTGACGAGAAGTCCACCCTTTGGTTTCATGATAAATAGGCACAATTCGCCCGACATGTAGCGTCGATTCGTGACCTTCTCCAAGGATCTCATATTGCTCCACATCCATCCTTGGCACCATCCACCCCTGACGACCAGGAATCACGCGTCCGCTCATCATGATGCGAGTCCCTACTGACAGCACATCCTCTAAATATGGTTGATTGAAAAAGACGACCTGCATCCGCCCAGATTGATCTTCGACACCAAGTTCCAGCACACTCAATCGACGATTCCTTGTCCGTTTCACGTCGCACTTTCCAATCGTCCCACAAATCGACGCAGCCATTCCTGGCACGAGATTCCCGATCGGTGTCATCGTGGACCGATCTTCATAGCGCCAGGGCATGGTCCAGAGCGCATCTTCCACGGTTTCGATACGTAACCGTTGCAGGATATTGGTGCGTTTTGGGCCAACACCTTTAACGAACCGTACGAGAAGCTTCCAGAGAGGAGGCCGCCCTATAGTATCCGTGTTGGAATCATGGAATGACGGTGCAGAGAGCCCCTGGGGATGGATGGGTTGTTGCTGAGTAGCCGTTCGAAGCGCGTTGATGTGCGACACAGCCTCCTGTAATCGTCGGCGTTGCTCCTCAACTGAAAGCGTCGGCTCAAAATCAACGAAGAGGTCTCGTAGTGAAAGCAGGCGAGCTTCTATGGCTTTCGAATAGGTCGCTTGTTGGAGGGCAGACAGGACTTGCGCGGAGACAAACGCGCTGAGGTTTGTAACAGCCTTCAGATGGGCACAGCCGTCTCGACTCGCAAACTCAATGGGGCGGGCGATGCGATCCAGCCACTCCTGAAGCGGCGTGAGCAGACTTGATTCAGTGCGAGCCGACATACGGTGGAGGATCGTAGCACAGCCTCGTAGAGTGCTCAACGAGCCGTGAAGCTTGTGCATAAGATATCCACCGGCCATTTTCATTCGTTTGCTTGGTCATCTTTCCCTACGGTGCTACACTCTGCATTAACTCTCATGTACCGCCGTAACATCACTCATATCTTGATCCCACTTGGGCTCGGACTTGTCCTGCTGATTGTCTACAACCTATTCCTGAAATCATCCGTATCGCCGCCGTCTACTCAGCTTCCAGAAACCATCGAGCCTGTCGAACCACCGCCGACCCCTCCATCAAACAGGTCACCAGAGAGCGAACCCAAACACGCTCGTGCACTTGACCAGAGCGTGATCCCCTCCACTCCGCATGATGCACTACTAGAAACGATTCGCGATGAAATTGAAAAGCATAATTTGTCGCTGGCTGAGAAGAAGTTGAAAGAGCTTCCTCCAGCCGTCTTGTCGAGCAACCAATCCAGACCCTTCGTCGCAATTCTGTGGAACAATCTCGGCTTGCAACAGGAACGACTCAACGGCACACAGGCTTCCGTCAATGCATTCAAGAAAGCGGCGGAGCTGGATGACTCGAACCCCACAATCCTTATGAATCTGGCCCATACCTATTGGGAGCAGCGCGACCGCGCACTCAATGCAGAGTTTCTCACCAAATTGATGAGGCTAGCCCCAGAAGAACCATTCCCGCACTTGGCCATGGCCGACCTGTTACAAGAGCAGGATAACCTGACAGAAGCGGCGAAGCACCTGAGTCAAGCAACCGACAGAGCAAGGCAAGATCCGGCACTTCAGTCTTATCTGGCCGCCGTCACGACGAAGGTTCATCGCACTCAGTCAATCGAGTCAAAAATGACTGCACGAAGCAGCACTCATTTCGTGGTGAAATTTGACGGTGGGGAAGACCAAGAGATGTGGACCTCAGTAGTCGATATTCTTGAAGACGCCTATCGAGAGATCGGACAAAGGTTCGGACATTTCCCCTCCAAACCCATCATGGTCGTCCTCCATGCCAAGGATTCGTTTCAAGGGGCGACCGGTAGCCCAGCTTGGGCTGATGGCCTCTACGATCCCTCGCTCGGACGTATTCAGATTCCTACTGAAGGAGCGACAACAAATATCAAGTGGCTCACTAGCGTGCTCCGCCACGAGTATGTCCATGCACTTCTTCATGATCGCTTAGGAACAAGCACCGGAGCGCTGCCGACTTGGCTCAACGAAGGCTTAGCTATGCAATGGGCTGGAGACAGATGGCCCGATCTCGATCAAGCCATGCAAGGAGAGATCAATGTAATTCCCTTGACCTATCTGGAGGGTTCCTGGGGTGCACTGCCAGCTGGGACTTCTACTGTGGCCTACTTAGAAGCTAATTCAGCAACCCGGTACATGATCGAACGATGGGGGATGGCCCGCGTCGATGAATTGCTGAATGCGCTCCAAGCAGGAGCTACTGTCGCCAACGCCTTTCAAAACAAACTGTTCATCTCCTACGAACAGTTCCAACGCCAGTGGATCGAAAGTTTTGAACAGAATCGTTCCTAGCTTCGAATTCCTCCTATCCAACTTCATAGATGATCGATAAGGATAACCGTTTAGATCGACTCTGCAGGATCCTCCTCTTTCTCAAACTGATGCGGCCAGGCTGGAAGTATCGAAGCCCGGTCACTGAACGATTCCGTTGCTCCTTCATCCGATTCAAACCGAGATAATTGATCCTCCCAGAGAACGTTCTGCCCACTGGGATCATACATGCGAATTCGAAAATCAAAGGTGCGGGAACTTCTCGTGGAAGCCTCATCTGGCTGATTTGACCGATCGACAATCGGCTGTACCCGTGGAATTCGTATATGCGTGGCTGTAAACTCATCTTCCCAGACGGCTAAGCCCGTCGTGACATCCAGTGCACGCAGCAAGAACACCGGTTGCTCGGCAGCTGGTTGAACAGCCTGTGTCTTCATAACAGTGGCGTGCCGCGGTATCCTAGCCGAGATTACTTGCGCCTCTCCCTTTCTGTCAGTCTGCACGAGGTTAAGCCGCCCCTCCCATTGAAACGCCCCGGTATTCGCATCGTAAACCCGCAACATAAAATTGGACAAGTCTGTGGCACCCAGCCCTACTCCCCCGGCAAAAATACGAGGCCCCCGCGTCGATTCGCCACCATCATTTTCCTTGACGGCCAGTTCATAGACTTCGTCTGATAAGATGACACCTGATTCAGCGTCATACACCTTCACTGCAATCATCGAGACAGGCCCAATTTGGTAACCGAACCCAGCCGCCACAATCATATTGTTTCCAGCATCTACTTTTTCACCCCATGCCGGGCTGTTGGAGCATGAGAGACAGAATCCGACAACCATGAGGCAGGTCAGGACGGCCAAACGACCGTGGCACCACCAACTTGCTTTTAGGTCTACATCTTGACCTACGGTAGGACGTCTCGATGGCAAAACCAAAGTGTATTGCATGTATCCTCCTCACAAAGTGAACGCATTCTGGAGGAGGGCACGTTGCTGGTAAATTCCCCGCTGTAGGAAGAGTCCCCCCGAAAGAGGGGCTTCGGCTTGAGAAGAAACTGATGGCTTGAGTCGAGGGGCCTATCTAACTGGCTTGACTTCACCAAACCATCGATACTGATGACGTGCAATGGTCGATAGGCACGATCTGCCAGCTGCTTTGCGAGTGGGAACCGCAACCCTCGCAATAGGAGCGTCCCACCAGGGAGGTTGGGAACGAAAGGGAGAAAGGCTTCGAGGCCTTGGAGCACTTCTCCGGAAGGCTTGATCAAAAACCCATCACAAGGCGACCTGGATGATAGGTGTGTCCCAAGGCCTTTATGGTCTCTTCACTCTGATACGCAAGGAACCTGACCTGATCGCAAGCTTGGTCAATTTCCACCTGCTCTAGCTTCAATGTTACGGACACACAAAGTCGACATTCCCCGTCATAAATCAAACGGCAGGCCTGTCGAGAGAATTGGCTCGTTGTCTGCGCGTTTTGCTTCACGATGCCAGTACGCTAACATCCCGTAGCTTGCGGCTGTAACACAACCGTTGCCGACATTTTCCTCTACAGGCTATAGTTCCCAGATGAATCGATCTGCTCTGCTGGCTCTGCTTCTCGGCCTACTCGTCATTGAGGGTGGGGTGCTTTTCAGTGAGACTGGCACCTCCACGCCACCAAGCATGACATGGAGGATGGGATTTTTCATTCTCCTGCCTCTTGGGCTCGCAGTCTTAATCTGGCTTGGATTCCGGTGGGCTGCAATGGTGTGCGTAATCTACGCGACGGTTGGATTAGCAATGGATCTGGCAACCATCGTTCAGCTGCCGATACGGGATCTCGACACAGTTCATTCCTTGATTACCAGCGGAATCAGTGGGCTCTTCAACTTCCTTTTGATTGTGTTCGGCGGACGATGGCTGTTGGACGTCGACCAGGAGGTGATGCCTCCAAAATCCCACCCTCCCAGTCCTCCGCCTCCTTCTTGATAGGAAGTATCTTGACACCCATAAACCCGGCAGCTTTCAGCCACTTCGCCGTCTCCGAAGCAGAGTAGGTATTACCCTTCTCCGTAAACAATAACATCGATACGGCGAACAAACTCGCCTCCGCCGGATGCAAACCTTGGCGATCATGGAGAAATGCATCTTGGATGATGAATCGCCCACCTGGCGCCAACGCGGCAAAGGCTCGACGAAAGATAGCTTGATTCTCGTCAGGCGAATAAATGTGCAGGACGTTAGAGTACCAGATCACATCGTAGGTTCCTGGGATCGGCTCTTTGGAAAAATCGAGCGGCAGATACGAGAGTCGTCGCCCTGCCCTGTGAGTGTTCGCAATGTCTTTCGCCACTTCAAGCGCGGCCTCTCGATCACAGACAGTGGCGCGAAGCCTTGGATTCTTAGCCAGAAACGCCATGGCATAGGTTCCCGGCCCCCCGCCGAGATCCAGCAGAGTCTGAGCACGCCCCATGCGAAGTTGAGCTGCAATCGCCGGGGCGATCTCTAAGGTTCGGTGATGCATGGCCCAGGTGAATTGCCGACGGTAGTCGGGGTCGTCTGGAATATCATGGTCGATCGGTAGTCCACTCCTCACAGACTCCAGCAGCCGCGCCCAATCTGCCCAGTGGGTACGGATGAGGTCCAGGTAGCCGCCACGGTATGTGCGATGGTTCCCATTCAGGGCGGTTGCGCCCAACCGACTGTTCTTATAGATAGGCCCTTTTTTTTGCAGCACACCGGCCGTCGCAAGATTACGACAGAGAATACTCAAGCCCCGTTCACTGACCTTGAGCTCCTTGGCAAGATCGTCGACAATCCATGATCGGTTTCCAACAGCTGTAAAGAGATCCAGTTCCAGCGCAGCTAGCAACACACGAGGCAACCGATAGGCTGATATAGCATCGCGAAACTCGTCGAATGTCGTGATACGCGGTCTCACAACGCCCTTCCGAGTTCTCGGCAACACCAGCGGAGGAGATCGTCAAGTTTTGGGCGATTGTGAAGATCGACTGTCCTAGAAAATGTGACCGCCACAAACTCGTCGGTCGTCTCGGTCTCCTCGACAAACCCGGATTGGAGCAGAAGTGTCCGATACTTGTTTACCGCAGGCTGGAGAAAATACTTTGCCTGCTTTGCAACTTCATCGGTTCCTAAATCCTCAGGTGTCCCCTCCGACATCAGCGCCATAGCATCTTCCATTGCGACGCCATACTGGCACACAACCTTACCTTCTGGTCTGACTTCCAAGAGCCAGCCATCTTCCCCCAAATCCATGACGAGCGGTCCGTTGAGTTCCAATTCGTAGAATCCTGGGAAAGATCGAATCAATTCCTGGCGAAGTTGCATCCAAGCAGAAGAGACTGCCTCAGTCATGCGGACCTTCCTTCACGAGCCTGCAGCGGAAATTGTTCGACGAGACGGGCACGCAGCCTCTTCAAACGCTGCGTGTTTTCTTCAAGTTTTGGCAGCCCATATTTACGATCCATGCTCACAACCAGCTCGAGCAGGTCCGATGCCTCTTGCAAACGTCCCATCTCTTCGTAACATTGGGCCAGTAGATACCGAGCGCCACCCGTGCGGAGCTCGTCCCGTAAGCGCTCAGCGATGGATTGGCTGGTTTGACAACACGCGATGGCCTCATCATAGCGTTTTCGTATCAAGAAGGTGCGGCCGATCATGCGCCATGCGTCTGCGACCCCACCGAGATTTCCCAATCGTTGCATCAGAGCCAGCGACCGTTCATAACACTGAATGGCCTCGTCAAACTGCCCGGTTTCCCGAGCCACTAGCCCAAGATCAGAAAATAATACGGCTTGGGCCTCTTCATCATGCGTCTTGACCATCAAATCAAGAGCCTCCAGATAATAAGCTCGCGCCAGAGTCCATTCGCCGGCATCAGCCCGAAGATTCCCCAAATTTGCCAGCGTCGTTCCAATGCCCTTCTCGTCGCCAAGGATCTTCTGTAGTTCCAAGACCTCTTGATAATGCACCTGGGCAGAATCTCGATGCCCACTGACAGCACAGATGTTACCGAGATTGCCGAGCGTTGCAACCAACGCGCGTCGATCACCGGTGAGCCGATCACACTCCAACGCCTTGGTGTAACAGACGGACGCTTCCGTGTAGTACCCACGTGAAAAATGTTCGTTCCCTTGGCGGTTCAACTCCTCGGAAAGTCCGTTCCGCAGCGTCATGCTGTTCCCAGCAACAGCTGGGCCACGTGCTGCTTCGCACCGACAAGGATGGAAGCGCCGTCTCCGACCAGAAGGCTGTCGAAGTTATACTTCAGAAGACGACGGAGTCCCTCCTTAGCTTTTTCGACGTCGAGATACTTTTCGGAAGGAAGCAACCGCACGGCACCTGGAGGCTGGCCAATGAGTGCATCCCCCACGATCAGAATCCCCCGCCCTCTATCGATAAATAAAGCAGACTCCCCTGGAGACTTCTGATCCTTCAGATGCACGGCCCAAATCCCACCAGGCAAGAGCTCACCATCCTTGTATGTTTTGGGTGCGTTTGTCTCCAGCTGGGCAGCATCAGCTTCCGGCACGTACAAGTGACACTTGAACTCACGCTGATACGTCGAAGCTTCACGGAGATGGTCTCGGTTCGTGATGAGAATGTAATCGATCGGCGCATGACGCCGAACAATCGCGCTCACCTCGCCCGACATCGGAGGTGGATCAACCAGAATCTTGTGTTCGCCGATCGCCAACAACAGGCCGTTGAAGTCGAGCTGCTTTTCATCTGAAAACCACGACCACTGCCAAATGCTGGGCAAGATTTGCTTCATGGTAAGAACCGGCGTCTTATCGGATTGAGCCTATCACACCGCGGGTATTACAAAGCTGCGATCGCGTCTTTGATCGTCTTCGTGACCTTCGCCTGAATACTTGTCTCGTTGGGCAAGTCGATCATGTCGTCTTCCGGCACCGTAATAAACTTTCGGTTTGCCCCCTTCGTCAAGGAAATCAAGAACATGCTATTGGAGGGAGTAACCGGGATGACAACTTGTACGGACCCGTCAATATTCTGCACGACTTCGAGAAACTTTCGTTTTCCGCCCTCAATTTCATCTTCATCCATATGTTCCTCTTTCCCTACCCCATCCAATGATGCCCGACGCGACCTTGATTCCCATCCGACCACTGGAGGCACTCAACCCCAGGAGCGGCGGGGAATTCATGCATTCACTACAGAACTCGCTACATGTTGTTTGCGCTACCCACCGATAGCTTGTTAACCTCAGCAAGAATCACCTCGGCTGCAGCTAAATCCATGCTTCCGACTCGCTGCCACCGGATAACCCCATGCTGGTCAATCACATACACATTCGGGATAAACTTGCCTCCACCATAGAGCTTGTCTGTTATCTTCTCGGGATCCAGAAGATATGGGTAGGTGACCTTGACTGGGAAGCCAGACAGGAACTCCCCGACTTCACGTTTCCCGTTACCTGATGAATTGACTCCCAATACTGCCACGTCCTTGCCTTGCGTAGACTCATGGACCTTTTGCAATGCGTGCCCCTGCATCATACAAGGATCGCAGATATGAAAGAGCCCCAACACGATGACTTTGCCTTTGTAGGAGTCAAGCGAGACCGTTTCTCCAGTGATGGCAGTGAGGGTGAAGGAGGGCGCCTTCTCTCCTAATTGGAACAATCCTGCGGCATGAACGGGTGGACTACTCAGGGTGGAACAAAGCAGCCATCCCAACGCCAGTAACATCGGCATCATGTTCACCTCCCGTTCGAGGACAGCTCATAGTTTCGAGACCACGAAACCATGAGCTTTCAAGGACACCCGCATCCTATCATGATAATTTTTAGGGCAGCAACCACACAGGAGGCAGGGAACTACTCCGAGGTAGAGTTCTCTCGCTGATTCAACATGTCCTCGAGTTGCTCTTTCGCGTTACCCTCAAATCGAACAAACTCGAGTCCAAATCGATTGCGTTGCTGCCAACGAACGATGGCGAGCGCAATCGTGATGGAAGGCCTGGCACCTGGGGGCTGCACATGGACCGACACACGCGCGCCGACAGCAAATTGGACGTGGCTTTCGATCTCACCTCCGGTAACCGTCAGATTCATCACAGTTCCATATCCTGAGCCCTCGTCTCCTGTCACACTCACAGGGTAGTCGACCGGTACTCGGAGTCGACCTCTTGGCTGCGGTTTGTTTGGATTGTCTTCAGAAGACATTCGGTGGTCCGTACAGAATGATCTCAGCGCGCTGTTTCAAAGAGGCCGAGCTGAAGCTCTTCTGCGCGGGTAAAAGGGATAGGGTAGCGCTCAGTGAAACAGGCTGTGCAATACTGGTCGGGCGTCCTCGGAGCGGATTTCAGCATGCCGTCAAGACTGAGATACGCCAGGCTATCGGCGGTGATGTATTTACGGATCTCTTCGATTGAATGCTCCGATGCGATCAGCTCTTTTTTCGTCGGAGTATCGATCCCATAAAAACAGGGCGAAAGAATCGGCGGTGAGCTGATCCGCATATGGACTTCTTTTGCCCCGGCTTGCCGAATCATCTTGACGATCTTGCGACTCGTCGTGCCACGCACCAGAGAATCATCAATGACGACAACCCGTTTCCCATCCAATACTTCCGGTACGGCGTTCAACTTCACCTTGACCCCGAAGTGGCGAATCGATTGCTCCGGCTCAATGAATGTCCTCCCCACGTAGTGATTGCGGATCAATCCGGTTTCGAACCTGATTCCTGCACCTTCAGAATAGCCAAGCGCCGCCGGCACGCCGGAATCCGGAACAGGGATCACCACGTCCGCCGACACCCATGATTCTTGCGCCAGCTGTCGCCCCAATGCTTTACGGGTAGCATAGACGGCATTGGCCCCGAAGATTCGGCTGTCCGGCCTGGCAAAGTACACATACTCGAACACACACATGGCCGGATCCTTCTTAGGAAACGGATGGTGGCTGTCGAGCCCCTGATCGCTGATCACAATCAATTCGCCTGGTTCAACCTCTCGAACATACTCTGCGTCTAACAAATCAAACGCACAGGTCTCCGACGCCACGATCCAACTGCTCCGCAGTCGCCCGATACAGAGCGGCCTGAGCCCATAGGGATCACGTGCAGCGATGAGCCCGTTGTCGGTCATCAACACGACCGAAAACGCCCCTCGCACTTGACTCAGTGCATCGATGATCCGTGCGAGAAAGGAACCCGCGCGTGAGTGCGCGATGAGGTGGATTATGACCTCGCTGTCCGATGTCGATTGAAAGATTGCCCCATAGGCTTCAAGTTCATGCCGAAGCATTTGGGCATTGATGAGATTGCCGTTATGCGCCAAGGCGAGGTTACCCAGCGCAAAGTTCACGATGAGCGGCTGCACGTTCTTCAAATCGCTACCACCGGTAGTGGAGTAGCGATTGTGCCCGATGGCCATATGCCCAGGCAGCTTCTCCAGCACCGACTTGTGAAAAATATCGGCAACCAGGCCCATGCCTTTCTGCACGGAGAATTGCTCCCCATCTCCCGCAACAATTCCAGATGCCTCTTGTCCACGATGCTGTAGGGCGTATAACCCCAAATAGGTCAGGTTGGCAGCCTCCTCGTGGCCGAATACCCCGAAGACCGCACATTCGTCGTGAAATTTATCGGGCGAGATGATCGGCAATTCGTGGTTCATACCCCTCGTCGGCCAGTCGATTCGACTAGGCTCCGCTTAACGTTCGTTCTAGAGATAATGCCCATCGGTCATGCAGCATCGCAACCGGTTGATCAATCACTTTTTCCGTCGACTGTTCGTCTCCCACGTACATAACCAACCGTGTCCCCGAAATCGCCCCAATCACTTCGACCGGGACCCCATACCGAGTCGCCCGGTCGAGAATCGCTTGTCGATGAACCGGTGTTGCAGAAATCACAACCCGCGACTGACTTTCGCCGAAAAGAACAGCGTCTTTTCTCAGCCGACCTCTTGTCAATCTTATCACAGCACCAAAAGTGTGTTCGGTTCCAGACATGCAACATTCAGCCAACGTAGCGGCAAGACCGCCTTCCGAGCAGTCGTGCGCGGACTGAAGAAGTCCATCATGAATCAGTGAAAGGACGCACTCATGCAGCGCCTTTTCCTTCTCCAAGCTCAAGTAGGGAGGTGATCCCTGCTCTCGAGCGTGAACGACCTTGAGATACTCAGTCCCTCCCAAATCCTCTCGTGAGGAGCCGAGCAAGAAGACATCATCTCCTTCTGCCTTAAACCACTGGGTCATCGTTCGTTCGGAATTTTCGATCAGCCCTACCATGCCCAACATGGGGGTAGGATAAATCGAGAGCCCATTGGTTTCGTTGTAAAAACTGACGTTTCCGCTGACGATCGGGATCTGGAAATGCTCACAGGCATCCTTCATCCCTTCGATCGCCATGACAAACTGCCACATGATATCGGGGCGTTCCGGATTGCCGAAATTCAGACAATCGGTCAAGCCAATCGGGACGGCACCGGAACACACCAGATTACGCGCCGCCTCAGCCACAGCCAGACGAGCCCCTTCGTAGGGATGCAGGAGGCAGTAGCGGCTATTGCAATCGACCGTCATGGCCACGGCCTTATTCGTCCCCTTGATCCGCACTACAGCCGCATCCGACCCTGGACGGACCATGGTGTTCGTCCGCACCATATGATCGTATTGCTCGTATACCCACCGTTTACTGGCGATGGTCGGCGATTCCAACAACGCCAGCAACGCCGCGTTCGCATCTTTCACATCGGGGATGACATCGTAATTCAGGTTCGTCAACATATCCTGGTAGGACGGTGGCTGGTAGGGCCGTTCATACCGCGGGCCGTCGTCAGCCAATGCTTTGGCCGGAATTTCGGCGACAATCTTCCCTTGATCACTGACGCGTAACATCCCATCCCCCGTCACTCTCCCCACCACAGCCACATCCAAATCCCACTTGCGGCAAATGGCGAGGCATTCGTCTTCCATGCCGGCTTTCGCCACCATCAACATCCGCTCTTGAGACTCGGACAGCATGATCTCGTAGGGGGTCATCTCCGGTTCACGTCGAGGCACCACCGTGAGGTCCAATTCGATGCCATTGCCCGCGCGCGAAGCCATTTCGCAAGAAGAGCTCGTCAGCCCCGCAGCTCCCATGTCTTGAATCCCGACCAGCAAGTCGCGTTCCATCAATTCCAGACAGGCTTCCAACAGTAATTTCTCCGTAAAAGGATCGCCAACCTGCACCGTTGGACGCTTCTGCTCAGATTTATCGTCGAATGAATCCGACGCCATCGTCGCTCCATGAATGCCATCGCGGCCCGTCTTGGAGCCACAATAAATGACAGGATTACCGACACCTGCTGCCGTACCACGGAATATCTTGTCCGTATGGGCCACACCCAGACAGAACACATTGACCAACGGATTGAGCGCATAGATATCGCTGAAAACAATCTCGCCCCCCACAGTCGGCACACCCATGCAATTACCATAACCAGCAATGCCGGAGACCACACCCTTCATGAGGTGGCGATTTTTCGCCGAGTGCAACTCTCCAAATCGAAGTGAATCGAGCAGCGCGATCGGCCGTGCCCCCATAGTAAAAATATCTCGCAGAATACCGCCGACTCCTGTAGCAGCACCCTGATAGGGCTCGATAAACGACGGATGGTTATGTGATTCCATCTTGAAGACGACGCACAACCCGTCGCCGATGTCGATCGCACCTGCGTTCTCCCCCGGTCCTTGCACGACACGAGGCCCGGTCGTCGGCAGCTTCTTCAAATGCACACTGGAACTCTTATACGAACAGTGCTCGGACCACATCACCGAGAACATGCCGAGTTCCGTCAGGTTGGGCTCGCGCCCGAGAATATCGATGATTTTTTGGTATTCCTCGCCCGTCAGATTGTGCTGAGCGATGAGATCTTTAGTAATAGGCGGCATGCTGGCCTGTATCATGCCCTAGCGATCAGGATGACAAGAACTTTCACCGGAGGCTTTGAACAGTTAGGGCGTAGGTCCTTGATACACATGCCACAGTTGCGAGTATTTCAAAACGTGACCGGCAAGACGCATTGACGCCTTGCCGGTCCGTCGAATTAAATTTGGACAATCCCAAACTTTTTACTGCACTTCAACTTTAACGGCGGCTTCAGCGGCGAGCGTTTCATGATCCTTATTTGCCGCTACAAGCTTGATTTCATGGGTTCCAGGAGACATCCCCTTAACCGTCCCTTTCCACCCCTTCTGATATTCCCCATCCACGAAACAATGGGCATGCGTCGCCTGGCTCCCTTTCGTGAGTTCATACACCACTTCGACGTCGCTCCCCACTTTGGCGCCAACTGCTGGACTCTTTATCATCAGCTTGCTGCCATCATCTGTCGCAGCAAAACCAGTGGCACCTAACCCCAAGATCAACAGACCAACTGCCGCCAACACTGCACCTACACGTCTCATCATGACCCTCCTCAATATGAAAGAATGATAAGATTGCTTCGTACCGACTGACTCAATACTTTACCGCGACAACTTCGCATCTTCAATCCTCTGAGAACCGATCTCGCCAAATCGTCGGAGCCTCGATTCTTCCCGTTATGGCCTCCGTGCTTAATGAACCCCTGCAGATGGTTTCCGCTCACAAGACATGATCATCGACAAGAAGATCGCTCGCCCATCGTCGCTTCCCATCATCGTTTCTGCACAGCGCTCCGGGTGAGGCATCAGGCCCAGCACATTGCCTGCGGCGTTGCGGATACCCGCAATATTGTCGAGTGCGCCATTGGGGCATGATTCCGGCGTCACAACCCCATCAGCTGTGCAATAACGAAACACCACTTGAGCGTTCGCCTGCAGGCTGGCCAATGTCACTGGATCGGTGTAGTAGTTCCCATCTGCATGGGCGATCGGGATCTTGAGCACCTGACCGGGCTTGCACGTATTGGTAAACGGCGTCGACGCGTGCTCCACTCTGACGTAGGTCTCACGGCAGATGAAGTGCAGCGACTTATTTCGCAACATGGCGCCGGGTAACAACCCCGCTTCCAACAAGATCTGAAATCCATTACAGATCCCCAACACCAAACCTCCATCAGCAGCAAACCGCTTCACCGCCTGCATGACTGGGGAAAATCGCGCGATCGCGCCTGTACGGAGATAGTCTCCATACGAAAACCCACCTGGCAGGATCACCGCATCCAAACCGGCCAGTGACGACTCCTTATGCCACACCATCGTCACGTCTTGTCCAAGCACATCGCGAAAAACGTGCTGACAATCGTGATCACAATTACTACCTGGAAACACAACAACGCCGATATTCATTGTCGCCTCGAAGGACACCCCTGAACTCTCACTCGCTCAGCTCGTACTGATATTCCTCTATAATCGTATTCGCGAGCAGCTTTTCGCACATCGACTTGACCGCGACCTCAGCCTTCGCCTTATCTGTCTCCTGGAGAACCAGCTCCAGATACTTGCCAACACGGACATTGGCCGCGTTCTTAAACCCTAAGGAGTCCAGGGCATGTTCGATCGCCTTGCCTTGTGGGTCGAGAATCCCCTGCTTGAGTGTGACATGAATTTTAGCTTTCACTCTTGACTCCTCTGCTCAGCCGCTTGCGTCTGGCGATCGACATATTTCTTGATCCCCAAGATAGCCGCCACGGTCAGCCCTCCCGCAAACACCAGACCAACGAAGGCCCAACGCCAGGGTGATTCGTTCAATCGATACGCCATCACCCCGATGATCGCCGCCCAGACCACCACCGATGCGATCAGACCATAATTCAGATACGCCCGCAGCATCCGCGCTGTTTCCTCCCTCGCTTCATCCGCAAACCCGCGCTAACACCTCCTGATACGCCTCTTCGATTTTACCCATATCCTTTCGAAACCGATCCTTATCCATCGACTCGCCGGTGGCCATGTCCCAGACACGGCACGTATCCGGAGAAATTTCATCCGCCAGGATCAGTTTGTTGTGGAAGACGCCAAACTCGAGTTTGAAATCGACGAGTTGCATCTTTCGCTCAGTGAAAAACGGCTTAAGGACCTTGTTCACCGCGTGTCCCATTTCGCGCAGCTCACGCAAGACTCCAGGCGTGGCCACATTCATCAGTCGCAGGTGGTCGTCGTTGACCAACGGATCGCCGAGCGCGTCGTTCTTGAAATAAAACTCGACGATCGCCGGATCAATTCGATTTCCCTCTTTCAGTCCCAGTCGCTTGGCTAAACTTCCAGCGACCACATTGCGCACCACGACTTCGACCGGCACGATTCTAACCTTTTTCGTGAGCATTTCTCGCTCACTCAACCGTTCGACGAAATGCGTACAGATGCCCCTTTGTTCCAAGAGCCGGAAAAGCCGTTCTGACACCTTATTGTTAATCACACCTTTTTCGACGATGGTACCGCGTTTCTGCGCGTTGAATGCTGTCGCATCGTCCTTGAAATACTGCACGACGTGGTCCGGATTCTCCGTTGAAAAGATCTTCTTCGCCTTTCCTTCGTATAGAAGCGTGCCTATCGCCATACTGAAACCTCGATAATTCGGCTCACTGCGCCAGTGTTTCGATGATCTCGTCCAATGATTGCACCGTCCCAAGCAGCGTCGGGTTTCCGAACTGGCGTGTATAGTGGAACTCCTTCACCTTCTCAAGCGCCAGTACCAGATTGTGAAAATCCTCTAGGCTAGAGGTTTCGAAGTAGGTGATGAAGTCCACATCGTCCAACCCACTGGAGTGATACAACTTTCGCTTGATGGTTGTGAGAAAAGGCAGCGCTACCGCGGTATGCTCCTGCATCAAGGCCGTCCGTTTCTCCTGATCCAGCCCCCACCATTCGGCCGATTTTTTGATCGGGATGACGATGACATAAGGCTTCTCACCTGCCTCGCTCGGAGATTTCAAATCGGCCTTCAGTTGATCCGAGAATCCTGGAACATAATTCGGTTTTTTCGTAAGCCCGTGCATAATTCCGGCTGTCTTGAGATGTTTCCCAAACAAGCTGCTCTGGAGATCCAGAAGAAACTCCTGTATATCGCGCAACTCCGTCGCATGAATCCGGAACATCAGATCGGCCTGATCGGAAAGCCCTCGAAGCAAGTACACGTCGATCGCCACGTGCTCTCGATGCTGCTCCACCACACCCTTCAGCGTCGCCAGTCGTGCGATACGGGCCGAAGGCTCTACCCGACCCCATTCATCGTCAAGCCCAAAGACAGCAAAGGTCCCGTAGATTCCAGGCTCGGCAAGAAGCTTCTCGCGATCGCCCCCTGCATGAACGGAAGAGATCCAGCTACCGATCAGCACCCAGAGGAGCAACAGAGCGATGGTATGGAATCGAGGCATCATCGCGCAGCCTTCTTCTTGGCACCGACTGCTGACGGTCTCTTGTGTCCAAACACTCGCCGGTAGATCTGATCGAGGTGGCGAAGGTAATACTTTGGGTTGAAGCAGGTTGAGATTTCTGATTCGGTGAGGTGGCGTGAAATGAAAGGATCTTTGCTTACGAGGTCCTGCAACCCGCCTCCTCCCCTCCAGGAAGCCATCGCGTGACGCTGAACTGCTTCATAGGATTCTTTTCGCTGTGCCCCCTTCTCGACCAGCGCCAACAACAATCGCTGAGAATAGACAAGTCCCCCGGTCAATTCTAAGTTTCGCCTCATTCGATCAGGATAGATGACCAGGTGTTCGATGAGATCCGTGACTTTGGCAAGCATATAATCGATCAAAATCGTGCTGTCCGGCATGATCACCCGCTCAACGGACGAATGGCTGATATCGCGTTCATGCCAAAGCGCGACGTTTTCCATCGCCGCTAGACTGTTGGCGCGCACCACCCGCGCCAAGCCACAGAGATTTTCGGAGATAATCGGATTTCGTTTGTGCGGCATCGCCGATGATCCCTTTTGGCCTTCAGAGAAATACTCTTCGACTTCGAGCACTTCCGTACGCTGGAGATGGCGAATCTCTGTGGCAACTTTCTCGATGCTTGCCGCGAGCAAGGCGAGCGCCGTCGCGTACGACGCATGGCGATCTCGTTGGACGACTTGGTTCGAGACCGGATCTGCGTTCAGACCGAGCTTCGCACACACATACTCTTCGATCTCTGGCCCCTGATGTGCGAAGGTCCCCATCGCGCCGGAGAGTTTCCCGATGGCAATGTCACTCCGCACTTGCCGCAGCCTCCCCTGGTGACGACGTACTTCTTCGTACCACAGCGCGAGTTTCAGACCAAACGAGATCGGCTCGCCGTGAATGCCGTGCGACCGCCCCACCATCACTTGGTTCTTGTAGCGAAGGGCCTGTCGTTTCAATACGACAAGCAATCCATCAACCCCATCCAAGATCAGATCCATCGCTTCAGTCATCTGCACGGCAAGGGAGGTATCGACGATGTCGGAGGACGTCAGTCCCATGTGAAGATATCGATGTTCCGGCCCAACCGTGTCCATGAGTGATTCAAGAAACGCTATCACGTCATGCTTCGTCACCTTTTCGATTTCGGCGATGCGCTCGACATTAATCTTGGCTTTCTTCCTAATCTTGTCCGCCGTGCCACGCGGAGCCTGTTTGGCTCGCTCAAAGGCCGCACACGCGTGCAGCTCAACTTCCAGCCAGATTTCATACTTATGCTTCAGGTCCCAGATGGCCTTCATCCGAGGACGTGTGTAGCGCTCAATCACGGTCGGCTTTCCTCCAAATCGCCCGATCTGGCGATGCCCGCTTCTCGGCGAGTCCCGACTCTGTCGTCAAAACTTTGTCCAGCACGGCATTCACGAACTTTGAGGCCTCATCGTCGCCGAATCGCTTGGCCAACTCGATGGCTTCATCCATCGTCACCTTCGCAGGCACATCATCCAGCCACAACAACTCGTAGACTCCGGCCCGCAAGATATTGCGGTCGACGACCGGCATGCGGCGCACCGTCCAATTCGTCGCGTACTTGCCAATCAAGGCATCAAGCTCCTTCTGATGCTCGACCACACCCCGAACCAACTGTTCGGCAAACGATTTAGACTCATCTGAGACCGAGTATTCACGCCAAAATTCGTCGAGCGAGAGAGGGGCCTTCCCATGGATATCGTGTTGAAACAGAATCTGCAAGGCACGCTCACGGGCCTGATGACGAGCTCCCATGGCTATCGGAATGCCAGGATGGCAAGACTGCAAGCTGACCAGACAGCAGGCTGACGAGAGGCCGGTCCAGGTAGCTGATAAGAATGGCTCATCGCGTGCTCCCGGCTCGACGCTTGACCGTCTCGCTTATCAGCTTGGAACTTGCAGACCTGTCAGCTTCTCCCCTCACCATCCTCATCACCCTTACCATCTCGATCGCGGACTTTGCAGCCTCACCGCCACGGTTGAATTTCTTCGGGTCCGCCCGTTCTTCAGCCTGTGCGACCGTTTCGGTGGTCAATACCCCGAAAATAATGGGCACGGCGGTGTCTAACGCAACCTGGCCGATGCCTCGGCTGACTTCGGCGCAAATATAATCAAAATGCGGCGTATCCCCACGAATCACCGCTCCCAAACAGATCACCGCATCAACATGGCCCGCCTCGGCCATCGTCCGCGCAACCAGCGGAATTTCGAACGCCCCCGGCACATGCACGACAGCAATCTGCTCCGGCTTCGCGCCATGCCCAGTTAGCGTCTCGACGCAGGCCGATACCAACTTGCTCGTGACAAGCTTGTTGAACTTGCTGACAACGACACCAAACCGCAATGCTGAGGCATCGTGCGACCCTTTACGAAGCTTCATCAGATATCCATGCCCTCACAGCTGCTGATCCTTATTGGATCAACCTCCATCATGCCTTCGCGTCCTTCTTCCGCTTTACCAGAACCCTTTCCATGATTTCTTCTACCCCAAACCGAACTTTTGGCGGAATACGCGATGCTGGATAAAATTTCTCAACCAACGCTAACGCGGCATCCGTACTGGCCACTCCTATCTTGTCAGCCAAAGCTTCAATATCCGCAATGTCGCGTGATCCCTCAATCCCCTCCGGGCGCATGGCCATGCATTTCATCGCGAATAAATATTCTGGAACCGGCACATAGAGCCGCAACCCTCCTGCGTTCGAGGCTTGGAACTCCGTCAGAGCACGCAATTCTTCATGATGCGAAAGAAACCCTTTCACCCCATCATTCAGCCAGTCTGCCGGCCATCCTTCCTCCTCCGCTATCTCCCCAGCTGCACGACGGAGAAACTCCTGCGAACCACGTACAACCGCATCGACATCGCGCGTCGCCTGTCGCAGGTCGAACACCAATGCCAGCGCTGCTCCTCCATAGACCGCCATATCGACGATGACCTTTGCACCACGGGCTTTTTCATCGAGTCGATGGAGCCCCCTCAGAATATCCTGCTTCGTCAAGAACGCCATGACCGGTTTTCACATTGCTTGTAATCTCGCCTCGCGACCACGCGGGCGGGACAACGGGTCGATGCCCACAAAAATGAGTCTTCGTCGAAACGCCGGAGGGCTCTCCATCAACAACGTTGCTTTCAAGGACTCCAGTCCGCAGGGAAAGTGTGGCGTCCTGAGAAAGCGCTCTGATCCAAACGTCCATTCTGGAACGACCAGACCATAGGAAATGGCTAAATGCTCAGCCACAGCCGCGACATAGGCATCCACAGACCCTTTACCGGTGAGAGCCGGTTCATCATCGACCATTTTCTGACGTCGAGCCCCATCCGATTCCAGATAAAACTCATCCAGAAATTCGCGTAAATACCCGTCGATATCACCCCCACTTTGTCCCCACGACACCACCTCGTGGAGCGAGCAAGGGCGACGGTTCGAGACATATGTAGCCGGCCTTGATTGTGTCATGAGGCCTCGGGGGCCTGCTCAAAATCGATCGCCACTTCAATCACACCCCTGAAGCTCAAATTTGTCTCATTGTGAAAATCTTCACGGCTTCTCAGACTTTCTTGAGAAGATGTCCCAGTTTCGCCTTCTTGGTACGCAGATACCGCACGTTCGCAGCGCGCGGGAGGATCTCGATGGGAACCCGCTCGACAACCTTGAGACCATACCCTTCGATTCCAACGATCTTTCGCGGATTGTTCGTGATCAACTTTATCTGGCGAAGACCGAGATTCGCCAAAATTTGGGCGCCTACCCCATAGTCGCGAAGATCCGCCTTGAACCCAAGTTGCAGATTGGCCTCCACGGTATCACTCCCCTGATCCTGTAGCCGGTAGGCCTTGATCTTATTCAATAGCCCGATTCCACGGCCTTCTTGATTCAGATACAGAAGCACTCCTCGATCTTCCTTCTGAATCGTCTCCATGGCCGCGTGCAATTGATCACGGCAGTCGCACCGTAGCGACCCCAGGGCATCAGCCGTCAGACATCCCGAATGGACACGGACGAGCGTCGGCGCTCCACCGTCGACGCGTCCCTTGACCAAGGCAATATGGGTCACGCCATCGATCTGATTCTCGAACGCGACCGCCTCAAACTCGCCAAAGGTTGTCGGCAACCGTGCGCTCGTCATGCGCTTGACGAAGGTCTCTCGCTTCATGCGGTATTCAATCAAGGCCTTCACGGTCACAATCTTGAGTTTATGGAGCTTGGCAAACCTCATCAGCTCGGGAACGCGGGCCATGGTCCCGTCGGCGTTCATGATCTCGCAAATCACCCCGGCGGGCCGCAGTCCGGCCAACCGAGCCAGATCGACCGATCCTTCAGTTTGTCCCGCGCGTCGGAGCACACCACCTTTTTGCGCTTTGAGGGGAAAAACATGTCCGGGCCGCGCGAGATCGCTCGGCTTCGATTTGGGATCGATCGCCACATGAACCGTCGTCGCGCGATCCGCAGCCGAAATCCCCGTCGTAATATCCTTGCGCGCATCGATCGAGACAGTAAAGGCGGTCCCGAACGTCGCGGTATTCTCCGAAGCCTGCTGCGGCAGCTGCAGTTCTTCGACGCGCTCCGGTGTAAGGGCCAGGCAAATCAGCCCGCGGGCATGTTGTGCCATGAAGTTGATGGCCTGTGGAGTGACCTTTTCAGCGGCCATGACAAGATCGCCTTCGTTTTCCCGGTCTTCGTCATCGACCAAGATAATGAACTTCCCCTTCTTAATGTCCCTGATGGCGTCTTCGATATGGTTGAACGGCGTCGGCATAAGAGTGGTCAATTTAGCATTTCAGACTGAACCTTGAATATGGTTTTTTTGAGAGGGAGATCACGCATCGAAAGATCCTCAGGACGAGAGCTCGGCCGGCGACGACCTATCGCTCCGCAACGCGACCATCACCGTCCCCCAGGAACACACCGTGAACCCGGCAAACAGCCAGAGCCCAAGTTCGTAACTGCCCGAGAATCCCTTCACGGTGCTGATGAGGATCGGTAGCAGAAAACCACCGACGGCACCGGCAGCGCCAACCACCCCAGAAGCCAATCCGATATCCGCAGGAAACCACCCGGCGACGAGTTGAAACACGACGCCGTTGCCGAATCCCATCGCCGCTGTCGCCACCACCATCATCACGACAGCCATCGTGCGCGAAGGACTGATCACCGCCACCACTGCTCCCGCAATGACAGGGAGAACATAATAGAGCGTCCGCAGCCCCCCTTGCCGATCCGCCACATAGCCGCCGACCGGACGGATCAGGCTGCCCATCAGCCCACAGAGGGCGGCAAGCGCCCCAGCCTGAATCGCATCGACACGGTAGACCTCATGCAGCAACAGAGGTAGTAGGCTACACAGACCCACGAAACCACCGAACGTGACCGCATAGAGAAAACAGAGCCAATAGGCGGAACGCCGGCGAATTAATTGCGCCGCATTGTGCCACCATGTCACTGCCTGGAGTGCTGAAACCGGCGCTGTTGTCGGCACGGCCACCACAAACACCAATAATGTCGCAGCAACTACTCCGGCCATGATGCCGCAGACCTGGTGCCAATCCGTGGCCCCAGCCCAGCGCGGCGCCAAGAAGAAAATGAGCACGGTGCCGATGTTCCCCGATGCGACCAGACCAAGCACAAATCCTTGCGCCGACGGCGGATAGGCACGGCTCGCAATGGGGAGCGTAACGGAAAAACTCGCCCCCGCCACGCCGAGACAGACTGAAAAAACCAGTGCGTCTCCATATCCGGTCACACCAAGCCAGCCCCAGCACAACACCAGCAGCTCCGCCACGAGAATGACGAGCGCAGTGGACCGCGCACCAAACCGATCCGCACTCCAACCGGCGAGCACCCGTAACACAGCCCCGCCAAGTAACGGCAAGGACACCAGCCAGGCGAGTTCTTGCTCGCTGAGCTGCAAGGCCTGGGCGAGCGAAAGACTCATCGCTGCGGCGAGCAGCCACACCATGAAACTGACGGTCAGATGCAACCACGCCCCCACCAGTGAGGGCCAATGGCCGCTCCTCAGAATGTGCCAGATCTCAGACACGCCCGGCCTCCAGATTGCACAGCACTATAGGGGAGCCCTGTTCATGGGTGCAACAGATCAGAAGATGAGACCGGCGACGGCCTGGAGCTGGAAATCCTCGAACTGTCAGACGATGAACCAGTCGCGGCCAGGGCTGAACTCCGATTCCGCCCCGTTTCGTTTTCTACACATACACATCCACACAATCGATTCAGGCCAGTTTTCAGCATTGTTGCCGCCTAGGAATCTGGTGTAGTCTCCCCTCTTGTCATGTCCATGATCGAGGAAACAGACATACTGGACGAGCCTGAGGATTCGGAACCCATTGCGCCAAAGCTCAACGAAACTCCTGCCAGCACCGAGCTAGGCCCTGCGCCCGATCACGATGGAAGCCCACCCCCTAACACGACGGCCGTCGTCCCTGTCACAGCCTTACAGCAATATCTGGCCGAGGTTCGCCGCTACCCGTATCTCTCGAAGGAAGAAGAGCTTCAACTCTTTCAGGAGTACCATACTCACGGCAGCCGCGAAGCGGCGGTCAAGCTCATTATGGCCAATCTGCGCGTATCGATCTCGATCGCGGCCGAATATCTCCATACTGGCGCCGACCACATGGACCTGATACAGGAAGGCAACGTCGGCTTGATGCAAGCCATCAAGAAATTCGACCCTTCCAAAAACGTCCGGTTCTATGCCTATGCGGCTTGGTGGTCCCGTGCCTATATTCTGCGATACCTGCTCCATACCTTTCGTCTGGTCAAAATCGGGACGACCCAGGATCAGCGAAAACTGTTCTACAACTTAAAAAAAGAAAAGGCCAAGCTCGAACGGGATGGATTCGCGCCGGACACGAAACTACTCGCTGACCGTCTGAACGTGCGCGAACGCGATATCATCGAAATGGATCAGCGCCTCGGCAACTGGGAGCTATCGCTCGACCAACCGATCGGCGAAGACCAAGAAAACACCCTGCTGGATGTCTTGCCGTCTCATCAAGAACCGGCAGATGAACAGCTCGCCGATCATCAGCTCAAAACTCTCTTTCGCGCCAAGCTGGCTGAATTTATCAAAACACTGGAAGAGCGGGACGAGGACATTCTGAGAAATCGCATCCTGTCTGATTCCCCTCTGACTTTAGACGATCTCGGCAATAAGTACGGGATTACGAAGGAACGGACCCGCCAGCTGGAGGCACGCATCATCAAACGTCTTCGAGATTACGTCAAAAAAGACATCAAGGATTTTGACCGACTCCGAATATAAGCCCCCCTTCTTTCTGATCCCATATAGCACCCAATAGCACCCAGAAAAGCACTGGAAATCAGGTTTCACAATGAGTTACGATACCAACCGTTTTAAAACGGCGAAAAATGGCGGGTCGATAAAAATCCCTCGCGTCCCCTCTTGACTCGGATGAAGTAAGGGCTATCTCTATCTCGTCACAGGCTTCTGGGGTCTCAAGCGAGTTCAACCCAACATAACCGTCAACGCGTCACGAGTTAACTTTCACGAGGAGGAGGTTCTGTTATGAGCACTGCCACGAAGGAGAAGAAAAACGTCGCTAAGGGGTTTCAGCCCTTGGGTGAACGTGTGTTCGTCACGTATACCGAGGAATTAGACAAGACTGCCGGTGGGATCTATGTGCCTGATTCAGCGAAGGAAAAGCCTCAGCGAGGTGTGGTCCAAGCCATCGGCAAGAAGGTGGAGAACGTCAAGATCGGTGATCAGGTCTTGTTCGACAAATACTCAGGCAGCAAGCTTCGCATTGAAGATGAAGAATGCCTGATCCTCAAGGAAGAAGATATCCTCGGGATCTTCACCAGCTAAGCGCCGGTCTCAAACTCAAGCTGACAACCCAATAGAAAACGATAACAGGAGGAACCCAATGGCAAAGCAACTTATGTACGGCGATGCGGCACGCGCCGCCATCCTGAGAGGGGTGAACCAGCTCGCAGACGCCGTGAAGGCAACACTTGGTCCGAAGGGCCGGAATGCGATTTTGGATAAGAAATTCGGCGCCCCGACCATCACAAAGGACGGTGTGACCGTTGCCAAGGAAGTCGAACTGAAGAACCCCTATGAAAACATGGGCGCTCAGCTGGTTCGCGAAGTGGCCAGCAAGACCAGCGACATCGCAGGCGACGGGACTACCACCGCCACCGTGCTGGCTCAGGCGATCTTCCGCGAAGGCGCGAAGAACATCACCGCGGGCGCCAATCCAATGGAGATCAAGCGGGGCATCGACAAGGCCGTCGAGGCCATCACGGACGAGCTCAAGAAGCTCAGCAAGCCCTGCCAAAACAAGACCGAGATCTCTCAGGTTGGCACCATTTCCGCCAACAACGACAAGACCATCGGCGATCTGATCGCGGAAGCCATGGAAAAGGTCGGCAAGGATGGCGTCATCACGGTGGAAGAAGCCAAGTCGATGACCACCTCGCTGGACGTCGTGGAGGGTATGCAATTCGATCGCGGATACATCTCCCCCTATTTTGTCACCAACGCTGAGCGGATGGAATGTTCCGTGGAGGAGCCGCTCATTCTGATCAACGAAAAGAAGATCAGCAGCATGAAGGATCTGCTTCCGCTGCTCGAACAAGTCGCCAAGATGGGCAAGCCACTCGTCATCCTCGCGGAAGAAGTCGAAGGTGAAGCATTGGCCACCCTCGTGGTCAACAAGCTGCGCGGCACTCTGAACGTCGTGGCTGTCAAGGCCCCGGGCTTCGGCGATCGCCGCAAGGCCATGCTGGAAGACATCGCCATCCTCACGGGTGGTCAAGTGATTTCCGAAGACATCGGGCTCAAGCTGGAGAACGTCAAGCTGACGGACCTCGGTCGCGCCAAACGCGTGACGATCGACAAGGACAACACGACGATCGTGGAAGGCTACGGCGATGCCAAGAAAATCGAAGGCCGTGTAAAACAAATCAAGGCCCAGATTGACGAAACCACGTCCGACTACGATCGCGAGAAGCTGCAAGAGCGGCTGGCGAAGATTGTGGGCGGTGTGGCCGTCATCAATGTCGGTGCTGCGACCGAGACTGAAATGAAGGAGAAGAAGGCTCGCGTCGAGGATGCGCTGCATGCCACCAAAGCAGCAGTGGAAGAGGGGGTCGTCCCAGGCGGCGGCACAGCCTATCTCCGCTGCGTCAAGGCACTCGATGGGCTCAAAGATGTCCCGGCTGAGCAAAAAGTCGGACTCGATATCGTCCGGCGGGCGCTCGAAGAGCCGCTCCGACAAATCGCAGCGAATGCCGGCGCAGAAGCCTCGGTCGTCGTCGGCAAGGTTCGAGAAGACAAGAACTCCAACGGTGGCTACAATGCCGCCACGGATGAATATGTCGATATGATTAAGTCCGGCATCATCGACCCGACCAAGGTCTCGCGTTGCGCGTTGCAGAACGCGGCCAGCGTGGCAGGGTTGATGCTCACGACCGAAGTCATGATCACCGAACTCCCCGAAGAGAAGAAAGAACCAGCGATGCCGGGTGGTGGACACAACCACGGCATGGAGGGGATGTACTAAATAGCTAGCAGTTGATAGCTATAATGAAGGGCTCGGTGGGAAACCGCCGAGCCCTTTGTGTTTCTGGGACTGGATCGCCCCTAACGCTTTGCTTTGTTTGCCCTGAGCGTTGTGCCTAAAGCTGGAGAGGTCGTTGGCGCCAAAAAAAGAGATTGAAATGTACGGTGGACGATGGTCGTATGCCGTTGCTGGTCGAGAAGAAAAAGTGCCGATGCCTTCTTGCGATCTTCCGTGCCATAGCCCATCCGAGTCGCGCACCGTTCTAATTCATGCTCGTCGCTAGGAAGTGAATGGGTCTGGAGATCGTGGACCATCTGAAGCTTATGCTCCACATCGCGAAGAAAGAGATACGCGGCCGTGAGATCCTCTTGCACTTGGGTTGAAATCAACTTCCAACGTGCAAAGCGTTCCAAGGCACCAAGCGTGCTCTTGTCGACCACCGCGGGCAGCTGCCTTCCCGCCAGCACTTGAAGGGTCTGTACGAAGAATTCAATTTCCCTGATTCCGCCCGTTCCGAGCTTCACGTTGCGACGTTCGTGCCCCCGATCAGCCATTTTCCCATCGATCATGTCCTTGACGGCCCGCACCTCCTCAATCACAACCGATGTCTCAGTCAGGTTTGGGAGTTTCTTGCCCGCTCCAAAGATGAACGGCTTCACGGCCTTGACAAAGGCCGTTCCCAGTTCCGACGAGCCGGCGATCGCGGAGGCTTTTAGGAGGGCCAAACGCTCCCAGGTTTGTCCCCGCGCAAGATAGTACCGCTGATAGCTTGAGAGCGACCGTGCCAACTGGCCGACGGAACCCTCGGCCCGTAATCGTAGATCAACTCGAAAGACGTGTCCCTCTCGAGTGGGCTCGGTCAAGACTCTGGTCAATTCGCGGGACAGAATCTCAAAATATTCTTCATTCGAAATACCGACGCCCGCCGGTTTATCGGCACGTCTAGGCCCCTGAGCTCTGGTTTCTCCGTCATCAGACTCATAGATGTAGAGCAGATCCACGTCCGAGCTGTAGTTCAATTCGTGGCCGCCCAGTTTACCCATTCCGATGACGGCAAATTTTGTCTCACACCACTGTCCCGGCTTGTTTCGATGCATAGGAACGCCGTACTGTCGTTTCAGATCGGCATCGACGATCTCGTAGGCGGCATGAATCATCACGCACGCCAAGTCGGACAATGAGCTGGTTGTCTCCGGTACCGTCGCAAGCCGGAGCAGATCCCGGACGCCGATGCGTAACATCTCGCGTCGTCGAAACCGGCGAAGGGCGTCCAATTTCAATTCTTTGGAGGTGAGATGCCCAATACTCTGGCACAGCGCGCGCTCCATTCCCTTCCGGGTCGGTGGTTTGGACCACACTTTCTCTTCAGCCAACCAATAAACGAGCGTCGGGTCCCGGAGCAGCGTAAAGGTTAAGGCATCGCTGTTCCCAAAAATGACGCAGAGGAGATCAAGCATGCGCGGCCAGTTGCGCAGGTAATCGAGAAAAGAGGTGCGCGAGACACTCCCCAACATGCGTTCCCAATGGTTCAGCGCTTGATCAGGGTCGGCGGTCCTGGAAATCGACTCCATCAACATCGGCAGAATATCGGCCAGCCGCCGGCGTTGGATAGGGTCGCCCGCCATAGCATTGAGGTTACGGTCGGCCTGATCGAGATCACGTAGTCCATATGCGGATAAAATGACCCGTACGCCCTCAGCATCTCGTTTCTCAGCCAACAAGATGGGACGAGGATCCGGCTTAGGAGTCGCACGTCTCGCCGGGGTCTGATGCGGCAACGGGGGGGGCGGTGGGGTTCGTCGAGCCATGCGGCGGCATTATACTGATAGGTTCTCCTACGCACAATGAAACCTATTCGGGTATACTGACGTCCATGCCACGCGGCTCTCCTGACCAAACCCCTCTCATTAATCGCGTTCGTCAGTTGTGCTCAGGTGTTCCGGACGATATCCTCCAAGATTTCTTCACCCGCATGGATCAGGAATACTTCCGACGGTTCGATCACTCGACCATAGCGGAACACATCCGCTTGACGGCACAGCTGACGTCTGAGCACCCCTGCACCATCGCCTTTTCCGAACAGCCGGATACACGGTTTGAGATCACGATCGTGGCCTACGATTACTTCGCAGCGTTCGCCACTATTTGTGGCCTGCTGTCAGCCTTTGGGTTGAATATTGAGGAGGGAGATATCTATACGTTCGCCGAAAAGACGGATCCGCTACCCTCCCGAACAACTTGGACGGGGTATGGACCGCGTGTTCGCCTCAAGGGAACTTCCGACTTAAGCAGGAAAAAGATTGTCGATGTGTTTCGTGTGCTGCCGATACTCGGAGAGGAGTGGGGCGCGGCGCAACAGGCGCAATTGGAAGAGGGGCTCCACTCGGTCATCACGCTGCTCGATAAAGGACAATTTGCAGAGGCCCGCTTTGCGGTCAATCGACGGCTGGTCGAGCAGCTCGGGAAACGACGCGCATCTTTTGGTGGTTTGCTCAATCCCGTGCAAATCGCGTTCGACAACAGCCAGTCCGCCATCGACACAGTCATGGAGATCCGATCCGACGATACGCCGGCCTTTTTGTATGCCTTCGCCAATGCCCTTGCGATGCGCAACATCTATGTCTCCAAGGCCCAGTTCGACGTCGAGAACGGGAAGATTCATGACCGCTTTTATGTCCGCAACCGCCATGGCCAGAAGCTCACCGACGCGACCGATCAGCAACAGCTGCGGTTGACGGCGGTGCTCATCAAGCAGTTCACCCATGCCCTGACCTGGGCCCCGGACCCGACCAAAGCGCTAGAAGCCTTCGACCAGTTCCTCGACCTGACGGTGCAACAGACAAAGGGAAAGGCCCAGCAAGAAACCTTGGCCTTTCTCAGCAACAAGAAAACCTTTCCGCTGCTGGCCCGTTTGCTCGGGGCCAGCGATTTTCTTTGGGAAGATTTTCTCCGCCGCCAACACAGCAATCTGCTGCCGCTTCTGCAAGACTATCGCGACGCGCCCCTCATGAGACCACGAGCGACACTTCGCAAGGAACTTGATCGCCTGGTCAATCGGGCCGACACCGACGGAGATCGGAAGGCGGCGCTGAACAGCTTTAAAGATCGCGAGCTCTTCCGCATCGACATGAAACACATCGTCGAGTCGGACACCACCTTGCCAGACTTCTCCGCCGCCTTGACGCAGCTCGCCGAAGTCATCGTCGATCGGAGCATAAAAGACTGCCAAGCCAAGTTGAACAAGCTGTACGGCCCGCCGCGCTTAGCCAACAAGAAACCCTGCCCCTTCACCGTGCTCGGCCTGGGGAAATTCGGCGGTGGAGAGCTTGGGTATGCCTCCGATATTGAAGTGATGTTCGTGTATGGCGACGCAGGTCGCACCGGCGGCAAGCGCCCGATCGACAACAGCGAATACTTTGAGCGGCTGGGTCATGAGCTGTTGCAATGGATCGAAGCCAAACAAGAGGGCATTTTCCATCTCGACGTGCGCCTGCGCCCCCATGGTGGAAAGGGGTCCCTGACCAACCCCTTCGATGAGATTGCCAAGTACTACAGCGACCGTGGCCTGGCGGCCCCGTTTGAGCGCCAATCCTTGATCAAGCTACGACATGTGGCCGGCGATGCGGCGCTCGGCAAGCGCGTCGAAGCTCATCGTGATCACTACGTCTACAGCGGCAAACCCTGGGATCTTCGGACCGCGCTTGACTTACGCCGGCAACAGCTGAAAGAGCTGGTGGAGCGCGGCACGGTGAATCTCAAACATAGCCCGGGAGGCATCGTCGCGATCGAATATGCGGTCCAGTATCTCCAGATCATGCATGGCCATAAGCTCACCGCCTTGCGCACCTCCAACACGATGCAGGCCTTGGCAGCCCTTGTCGATTGTGGACTTGTCACGAGGCAAGACGGCGACGATCTGCGAAAGGCATACTTCTTCATTCGCATGCTTATCGATGGCCTTCGCATGGTCCGTGGGAACGCCAAAGACCGTGTCCTCCCACCGGTCGACTCCGACGAATTTGTCTTCCTGGCTCGTCGCGTGGGGTACACGACGGATGACTGGCAGGCGGGGGCAAGACACCTCAAGTCGGATGTTGAAGATCACATGGGAAAGGTGAAGGAGTTTTTTGAGAGAATTTTTGGGAAGGTCTAAGGGAACGTAGGATCGCACCGGGAAAAAAAGGCCAGCCCTCGAGAAGTCGTTGTTTCAAGGGCTGGCCAACTCTGAACTCTTTAGCCACACATGGTCACAACCCGGTGTGACTTGGACAAGAAACTATGGCTTGATATCAAAGTGAATCGACAAGCCCGCATGCACATGGATCGTTCTGATTGTAGATTCATATGGATTTACAATTAGACCAGTTTCATTGTCGCTGAATATAGGAGTGGACGCCCCAGTCCGATCCGTCGTCAGCCCGTCGTGAAAGGCATGGGTATACTTCGCCTCAGCAAACGCCGCCACGTACTTGAAGAGAAACACCTTGACTCCTCCCTTTGCCGAAAACGCGGGAGCCGTATGCCGCTGGTCGGCGAGAGGCGACGCGCCAGTAGCCCCCCGAGCTCCACCTGGCCTCATCGCGAGCTGATGCGCTCCGCCGCCGACCCCGACGTAGGGATGCCACCGTCCGTTTGGATAGGCCTCGGAAATCCCCATCGGTCGTCGAATCATGAAATTAGCACCGATGTAGATACCCTGTACTTCAGTCGTGGTGCCCTCAAATCCGTCTGGATTAGCTGGCTCAAACCTCCCATTAAATCCGTTCACACAGCAGGCCACGTCCGGATACCAAATATAGCCCTCGATTTCACCGCCGAGATCGAATCCTGCTAACTTGTTTCTGGTTGGAAACCAGATCCCCGCGTTGCCCCCGATGGACTGTTTCATCTGATAGTCGACATCCTTGATCTCCCGTGGCAGCGTCCCGTCAAGAAACGTAGCATCCTCACTGAACGGAATTGACAGGCCTGCCATAAAGGAAAGATAGGGCTCGATCGTACCGGACGAGATTGTCGGGAGCTCATCTTCCGCTGACGCGGAGAGAGGATAGCCGAGGACACAGAGGAGACAAATCATCGCCGAAATTCTCGTTTTCATTCATCGCCCTCCCAAGGTAAAGAAAACATTCTCTTCGACGAATTTGGGTCGCGAAATTTGGTATTAGTCGGTATTTCGTCGATGGTCAGTGGGGTGATGCGAGACGATTGCGTCCTCGTTATACTCGAATCGACCCCCGTTTCCGCTGTTGCGGTTATTGGCATAAGAACCCACGTATCCTCCTCCAGAGCGATCATGAGGGGATGCTCTTGTCGCATCGTAGGGCGGACGGCGCCAACAGTAGCAATCCCACGTTCATTTTTGAAAATAGATAAAACGGATTGGAGTTATCGGTAAATCCAATATCCCGGAGGACATGACTCTGGAAACGGAATGCTTGACTATTGCTCGCGCCTTTGGCAACCGCCGTCACGATTCACTCCTAATAGGACTCCGGAAGATCAGCGAATAACTCAGGGAAGGGAAGGATAATCGTCACAGCTGCTTCACAAAGCGAACGCGATGGACAGCCGGTAGGGCGAACTCTCAGGAAGTGGAGGAGGAGGATACCAACCCGAAGGACGCACTCGGTAAACTACCGTCCCAACGCTTTCTTGACGGCTTCGCCGACCTCGGCCGGATTCTTAACGACTTTCACGCCGGCGGCTTCCAGCGTTTTCATTTTTTCCGCTGCCGTGCCTTTGCCGCCGGAGATAATCGCCCCGGCGTGGCCCATGCGGCGTCCAGGAGGCGCAGTGATGCCGGCGATGAAGCTGATGACCGGTTTCTTGATGTTTTTCTTAATGAATTCAGCCGCTTTTTCCTCTGCGTCGCCGCCGATCTCTCCGATCATGACAATGGCCTGAGTCTCCGGATCTTTTTCGAACAACGGCAAGACATCCACGAACCCTGTACCGTTCACCGGATCACCACCGATCCCGACACAGGTCGTCTCACCTAGTCCTAAAGTCGAGAGTTGATGAACAGCTTCATACGTAAGGGTCCCGCTGCGAGACACCACTCCGACGACACCCTTTTTGTGAATGAAGCCTGGCATAATGCCGATCTTCGCTTCATCGACCGTGATGACGCCCGGGCAATTCGGTCCAATCAGCCTCACATCCCGACCGCGAAGCGCCCGCTTGACCTTCACCATATCGTTGACGGGGATGCCTTCGGTGATGCAGATGATGAGCTTCACCCCGGCATCAGCCGCTTCAAGGATCGCATCGGCGCAGAATGGTGGCGGCACGAAGATGAGCGAGGTATCGGTTTGCTCCTTCTTTACCGCATCGCGCACCGTATTGAAGACCGGAATACCCTCAACCTCTTGCCCGGCCTTGCCCGGAGTCACACCGGCCACAACCTTCGTCCCGTAGGCCTTGCACTGGGTCGCGTGGAACGAGCCTTCCTTGCCCGTAATCCCCTGCACCACCACTCGCGTATTGTTGTTTACTAATATGCTCACAATGAACCTCGTTTCCTAACCTTCCTTTTTCAGAAGGTGTGCTGGGCCGGGTCTCATACTGCGCGCATCCGCCGAGCACCGCCCGTATTGATCGTCATCTGATTGATCCCGCGTGCGCGGCGGGCGAGCACTGAGACTCGACCCAGCACACCTTCTCTCACGCTGCCTTCCCCGTCAACTTCACAATTTTCTGTGCCGCTTCCCAAAGGTCGTTGGCGACATCGAGTTTTAAGCCGGACTCAGCCAGCAGCTTGCGACCTTCCTCGGCATTCGTCCCCTGCAAACGCACCACCAGCGGCACCGTAATCTTCACTTCCTTTGCCGCGTCGATCACGCCTTGGGCAATACGCTCACACCGAACGATGCCCCCGAAGATGTTGATAAAAATACCTTTGACATTCGGATCCTTGAGTAGAATGCGGAAACCCGCCGCAACCGTCTCTTTCGTCGCGCCGCCGCCGACATCCAAGAAGTTCGCCGGCTCACTGCCGGCCAGCTTGATCACATCCATCGTCGCCATCGCGAGGCCCGCACCGTTCACCATGCAGCCGATGTTGCCGTCCAGCTTCACATAGTTGAGATTGTTGGCCGTCGCTTCGATCTCAAGCGGCTCTTCTTCGTTGAGATCGCGCATCTTCTGCACATCTTCATGCTTAAAGAGACCGTTATCGTCGAAGGACACTTTGCCGTCCAGCGCCACGACGGTCTTTTCCTTGGTGATAATTAATGGATTAATTTCGACAAGGGCGCAATCCTTCTCCATGAAAAACCGATACAGATTTCCCAACATCTTGTTGAAGGGGTTCACGACCGCCGGCTCAATGCTGGGTAACCCAAGCGCAAAGGCAATATTCCGCCCGTTGTAACCCTGAAATCCCACGGCTGGATCGATCGGCTCCTTGATGATCTTTTCCGGTGTGTGCGCCGCCACTTCCTCGATTTCCATCCCACCCTCGGTGCTGGCGATAAAGGTCGGCCATCCCGTGTCCCGATCGACGAGAATCGACAGATACAACTCCTTCGAGATGTTCGCTCCTTCTTCCATCAGCAGCCGATGGACCTTGCGGCCCTTGGGGCCTGTCTGATGGGTCACGAGCGTCTTCCCAATCAACTCCTTTGCTAAGCCAGCTACGGCAGACTTGTCTTTCGTAATCTTGACCCCGCCGGCCTTGCCGCGACCACCAGCATGGATCTGCGCCTTGACGACGAACACCGGCGTATTAAGTTCGTTCGCCCAGGAGGTCGCCGTTTCCGGAGAGGTGATTTCTTTTCCACGCGGCACCGGTACGCCGAACTGGGCGAACAACGACTTGGCTTGGAATTCATGCACGTTCATTCTTTACCTCTCCATCTCCAGGGACGGTGACGGGGATATTTCGCACTGCGTGCATCCACCGAGCACCGACCAAAATCTGACAATCTAATTTAGCTTCGCGTGCGCGGTGGGCGAGCACAAGAAATATCCGCGTCGCCGTCCCTCTTACCCTACTTTTCTGGTGTACGCCGGCAAAATCATCGGCGAGATGACACCGCTGGCATTACCATGTTTCTTTGCTTCGGCGCGGAACCGATCCAGATGTTGTAGGGTCAATTTCCCCTGTTTTATCGACCCGGTCCGTCCGGCTGCAGTCAACCCTGAGCGCTTGCCGAAGACCATGAGATCGAGCAATGAGTTGCCCATCAACCGATTCCGTCCGTGCAGGCCGCCGGAGGCCTCGCCCGCTACGAAGAGATTCTTCACATTAGTTTCTGAATTCGTGTCGATCTTCACTCCGCCGTTCTGATAGTGCAGAGTCGGATAGATCAGAACCGGATCCTTGCTGATATTGATTCCAAACCGATCGAACTGCATCACCATCGCGGGGAAATGCTTTTCAACCGTGCCCGGACCATGTTCGGCGTCCAATAATGGCGTATCTAGCCACACTCCGACGCGGCCCGACATCGTTCGGATCCCACGCCCTTCCTCACACTCCCGGATAATCGAGGACGAGACGACATCGCGGGTATCGAGCTCGTTTACAAACCGCTCGCCCTTGGCATTCACCAGATGCCCACCCTCAGAACGAATACCTTCCGTGACCAAGGCCCCGATCAGCTGTTCCGGATAGACTGCCCCGGAGGGGTGATACTGGAAGGTGTCGATGTGTGCGAGCTTGGCACCCATGCGATAGGACAAGCAGAGCCCGTCCCCGGTCGCCCCGTAGTGATTACTGGTCGGGAACCCTTGGATATGAAGCCGGCCGATGCCGCCCGTCGCCAAAATGACGGACTTGGCCGCCACGACAATATGCCGTTGATTATCCAGATCTTTGAAGATGGCCCCAGTGCAGTTCCCTTCGCCATCGCTCAACAGTTCGATCGCAGCGGCGAACTCAAGCAACTGAATCTTTTGATTAATGACCTCATCCTTCAGCACGCGCATGATTTCAAGGCCGGTATAGTCGGAGCAGGTGAGAAGACGAGGTTTGGAACTGCCGCCGCCCTTCTTCACATGGAGATTGCCGTCGGCTTGACGGTCAAACAACACCCCGAGCTCGATCAGCCATTTGGCAATGGCGGGGCCCTCTTCGACCATCACCTTGAGCAGGTCATGGTCATTCTCCATGTGACCGCCCTTGAGCGTATCGATGAAGTGGGTCACGGGAGAATCTTCCGGCGCAACGGAAATCTGCATGCCACCCTGCGCCATCACACTATTGGAGTCGCCCAACCGCAGCTTCGTCGCCAGTATGGCGTTTGAGCCGGCTCCATGCGCATGCAAGGCCGCCGCACAGCCGGCGCCACCACCGCCGATCACCAACACGTCGGTCGTATGGTGCGGCGTCAGCTCATCATGGCTCTGAATTGGACTGTCACCTTCGAGCAAGGTGGCCAGTTCAACAACCGTCCTGTCCCCTTCATTGGGGCCGAACCGGATCGGTCGATAGGCGCTCGCTCGAAAATCGGGATGATGCTTATGGATCAGCTGGTCGCGATCTGCAGGAGAAAATTTAGGAATCGTCTGCTTGCGACGGGCATCCCGAGTCTTATGCACAATCTGTTGGAGTGCGTGGATATCCATATCCCAAACCCATCAATCGTCAACGGTCATTGGTCACCAAACGCGTACTCGTTGAGCCCGTTCGCCATTGACCAATGAGGAATGACCAATAACTGCTCACTTCACCGTCGCACAGTGCTCGGCCAGTTCCTTCTCATTCATCTTCAGAATCTTGTTCCACTCTGCGTCGAACTGGCCGTCTTGGATTTCTTTGATGCGGGTGTCGAGCCCGACCGGCTTGTCAGTAAAATGCGCCCCCTGCGCACGGCTCACGTACAGTGCGACCAGGTTCGGTGCGATATCGGCAATGCACACCGGCGCACACATGCCGCACATGACACAGTCCATAAACATTTCGGACACGCTCTTGAAGTCGCCGAAGACGGCTTTCCAGACTCCCTCACGCACATCGATCTTCTGCGGACAGGCTTCCGTACAGGCATTACAGTTTCGGCACAGCGGTGCTTCCGGGTAGAGGTTGAAGAGATCTTGCTTGGGATCTTGGAGTTTCTGAATTTCGTAGGTCGCCTTGCGCGCCGGGAACGGCGGCATCATCGTGAAGGACATCCCATCTTGCACCGCCATTTGGCAGGCAAGACACGTACGAACCTTGGGATCGTCTTTAGTACGATAGTACGTGGCACAGGCGCCGCAGAAGCCGCCGAGACAGCCGACCCCACGAACGACGTCCATCCCCGCATACCACATCGCCTTGATGACGGTTATGCCTTCCGGCACCTCCGCCTTCTTACCGGCAATCTCGATCGTCACCATCCGAGGCTTCATCACCTCTGGCTGATCAATCACATTGGTATCGTCTTGCGCCATGGGTTCCTTCGTAACACACGAGGCGTAAGGAGCGATAGCCCCTCACGCCTCACGGTCAGTCGAAATTAAGCGATTGCGTCGATGATCGCGTTCAAGGTTGCGCTCGGACGCATCGCCTTGGCAGCCTTGGCATCGTCCGGGTGATAGTAGCCGCCGACATCTTGCGGCTTGCCTTGCGCGGCCAGCAATTCGCCGTCGATCTGCTTTTCGTTGTCGCCCAGATCCTTCGCAATCTTGGTGAATCGCTCAGCGATCCGCTTATCTGCCGTCTGCGCGGCCAAGGCCTGCGCCCAATAGAGCGCCAGGTAGAAGTGGCTGCCACGGTTGTCGATTTCACCGACCTTGCGGGCTGGCGACTTGTTGCTCTCCAAGAACTTCGCGTTGGCCTGATCCAGTGTATCCGCCAGAATCTTGGCGACCGGATTGTTTCCCACTTTCGCGAGATGTTCCAATGACGCTGCGAGCGCGAGGAACTCGCCGAGTGAATCCCAGCGCAGATAGCCTTCTTCCTGAAACTGCTGCACGTGCTTCGGGGCTGATCCACCCGCCCCGGTCTCGAACAACCCTCCGCCGTTCAGCAGCGGGACGATCGAGAGCATCTTCGCACTGGTGCCGATTTCGAGAATGGGGAACAGATCCGTGAGGTAGTCGCGGAGTACATTCCCGGTGCAGGAGATCGTATCCTTGCCTTCCTTCATCCGCTCGATGGAGAAGCGGCACGCGTCCGCCGGTGACATGATCTTAATCTCAAGACCGTTCGTGTCATGCTTCGGCAAATAGGCATTGACCTTCTTGATCAGTTCGGCATCGTGCGCGCGATCTTTATTCAACCAGAAGACCGCTGGCGCGCCGGTCGCCCTGGCGCGTGTCACGGCCAGCTTGACCCAATCCTGAATCGGAGCATCCTTCACCTGACAAGCACGCCAGATGTCGCCTTCGTCCAGCTTATGTTCAATTAACGTCTTGCCGGCTGCATCCACGATGCGGATGGTGCCGTTGCCCGGCGCCTTGAACGTTTTGTCATGCGAACCGTATTCCTCAGCCGCCTGCGCCATCAACCCAACGTTAGGCACGGTACCCATGGTCTTCGGATCGAACGCCCCGTTCTTTTTACAGAACTCGACGACCTCGTGATAGACCGGCGCGTAGCTAGAATCGGGAATGACGCATTTGGCGTCCGCCGCCTTGCCGTCCGGGCCCCACATCTTGCCGCTGTCGCGAATGACCGGCGGCATCGACGCGTCAATGATGATATCGCTCGGCACGTGGAGATTGGTGATGCCTTTGTCGCTATTGACCATCGCCATTGGCGGCCGCTTCTTGTAGACTTCTTGGATGTCCGATTCGATCGCCTTGCGCTGATCCTCGGGCAACGCCTTAATCTTGGTGTAGAGATCGCCGAGACCGTTGTCAGGATCGACCCCCAGCTTCTTGAGCGTCTCACCATGCTTCTCGAACACATCCTTATAGTACACGGTCACCGCATGACCGAAGATCTTTGGATCTGAGATCTTCATCATCGTGGCCTTCATATGGAGCGAGAACAGTACCCCCTTCTTCTGGGCATCCTGGATCTGCTCTTCAAGGAACGTGCGGAGAGCCTTGACGCTCATGAACGTCGCGTCGAGCACTTCACCGGCCTGCAAGGCCACTTTCTCCTTCAACACGGTGATCTTGCCGTCGGCGCCCACAAACTCGATCTTCCCCGTGGTCGCTGCCGGGATCGTCATCGACTTTTCGTTGGAGCGAAAGTCGCCACCCTTCATGTGGGACACGTGGGTCTTGGAATCAGGACTCCAGGCGCCCATCTTATGCGGATGCTTTCTCGTATGGGCTTTCACGGACAACGGGGCCCGGCGATCCGAGTTGCCTTCACGCAGCACCGGATTGACGGCACTGCCTTTGACTTTGTCGTAGCGAGCCTTGACATCCTTCTCTTTGTCGTCTTTCGGATTCTCAGGATACTCAGGAAGCTTATACCCTTGCTTCTGCAATTCCTTGATGGTCTCTTGCAACTGCGGCAATGAGGCGCTGATGTTGGGCAACTTGATGATGTTGGCTTCTGGCGTCTTGGCCAGTTCGCCGAGCTCCGCCAAGGCATCATGTTGCTTCTGCTCCGGCGTCAAGTATTCCGGGAACACTGCAATCACGCGGCCTGCTAATGAAATGTCACGCAATTCCACACTTACACCAGCTGCTTTTGAAAAGGCATTGATGATCGGCAGGAACGAATAGGTTGCCAACATTGGGGCTTCGTCGGTCTTGGTATAGATGATTTTATCTGCCTTCGCCATAGCGTCTCCTCTTTCAGTTATTTAGTTGAGCGCATTCAGCGCTGAACCAGCTTTAAACCACGTGATTTGTTGAGTCGTCATACTATGATTGGCTTGAACCCTCACATCGCCGCTTGCCTTATGCACGACCACCGTGACCGGCTTCCCCGGCGAGAGATTCGCCAAATCCACCACGCTCAACCGATCATTCATCTCGATCTTATCGTAGTCCTTCGGATCAGCGAACGTCAGCGGCAGGATGCCTTGCTTCTTCAAATTCGTCTCATGGATGCGCGCAAAGCTCTTAGTAATCACCGCGCGCACGTTCAAGAACCGTGGGGACATGGCCGCGTGCTCACGACTGCTGCCCTCACCATAGTTTTCATCGCCGACCACGATCGACCCGATGTCTTTCGACTTATACGCTCTGGCAATTTGCGCCATCGTGAGATTGGCTTCGCCGGTCAGGACGTTCGTACCCTTTCCCGGCTCTGACGAAAACGCGTTGTTCGCCCCAAGGAACATGTTGTCGCTGATCTTATCCAGATGGCCTCGGAACTTGAGCCAAGGACCGGCCGGGGAAATATGGTCGGTCGTGGTCTTGCCCTTGGTCTTAATCAAAAGCGGCAACTTCTTGAAATCTTTTCCGTCCCAACGCGGGAATGGTTGCAGTGCTTGCAGCCGTTCACTCGTCGGCGGAATCTCGACGGTCAAGTTTGAACCGTCTGCAGCAGGCTCAACATACCCCTCTTCGCCCTTGGCAAAACCCTTGGCCGGTAACTCCTCACCCACTGGCGGCTGCAACTTGAATTCTTTGCCGTCAGCCCCCTTGACCGTCTGATTGACTGGATCAAATCCCAGATCGCCGGTGATCGCATAGGCCGTCACGACTTCCGGACTTGCGAGGAACGACAGGGTCTCACTGATCCCATCGTTCCGTCCCGGGAAATTCCGATTGAAGGAACTGACGATTGAATCGGCTTTGCCTTTGACCCCATCGGCACGCTTCCATTGCCCGATACAGGGACCGCAGGAATTGGAAAGCACGGTACCCCCCAGCTGCTCGAACGTATCCAAGAATCCGTCACGCTTCATCGTGTGATAAATACGCTCAGACCCCGGTGAAATCAGGAACGAGGTTTTCGCCTTCAAGCCGGCCTTCAGCGCCTGCTGTGCCACATGGGCCGAGCGACTGATATCTTCGTAAGATGAATTCGTGCAGCTGCCTATCAGGGCCGCCTTGAGCTCGACTGGGTACCCCTTCTCCTTCGCTTCCGCCTTCAGTTTTGAAACCGGCCGCGCGAGGTCGGGCGTATGCGGACCCACGACATGCGGCTCAAGCTTCGACAGGTCAATCTCAACGATCTGGTCGTAATACTTCTCTGGCGACTGGATGACTTCCGGATCCGCCATGAGCAAGGCCTTGTTGGCCTGGGCCAATTTCGCCCAATCCGCCCGATCAGTGATGTTCAAATAGTCGACCATCTTTTGGTCGAAGGGGAACACGGACGTCGTGGCACCAAGCTCGGCACCCATGTTACAGATGGTGCCTTTTCCGGTCGCGCTGATAGTCTCGGCTCCCGAGCCAAAATATTCAACGATCTTGTTCGTCCCACCCTTCACGGTCAAGAGACCGCAGAGATAGAGAATCACATCCTTCGCTGACGCCCATCCGCTCAATTTGCCGGTGAGTTTCACGCCGATCAATTTCGGATGGAGCACTTCCCAGGGCAAGCCAGCCATCACTTCACCGGCATCAGCGCCTCCGACACCGATGGCCAACCCTCCCAACCCGCCGCCGTTCGGCGTGTGGGAGTCAGTGCCGATAATCAGACAGCCAGGGAAGGCGTAATTTTCAAGAACCACCTGGTGAATGATCCCAGCGCCGGGCTTCCAGAATCCAATCCCGTACTTTTTCGCCGCGGAGGCCAGGAAGTTATAGACTTCCCTATTCTCGTCCATAGCACGAAGCAGGTCCTTCTCAGACCCCATCTCGGCGCGAATCAAGTGGTCGCAGTGGATGGTGCTCGGCACAGCGGCTGTCTTCTTATTGGCCTGCATAAACTGCAACACCGCCATCTGGGCGGTGGCATCCTGCATCGCCACACGATCGGGGCGCAGCGCCAGCATCGCTTTCCCGCGCTCCCAGGTTTGCACATCAAAGTTGTCGGCATGAGAAACGAGAATCTTCTCCGCCAACGTCAACGGACGGCCGAATTTTACCCTCGCCTTCGCACACACATCGGGCATCTTGGCGTAGAGCTTCTTCGCAAGCTCAAGTGACATTGCGCTCTCCTTCAAACGGGCTAGGGATATGATGTCGGGAGCAAGGGAGTTGGTCTCCCTTGCCGCGCACCCTTCACCGATAGCCTCTGTTAGAGCGGCGCATCCCGCCACTTACCAAGCGGCAGGAGCTCCCGCGGTTATTTCAATGGCGGCACTTCGCAAGCCTACTTTAACGGCGGAACTTCCCGCCGCTTCGGCGCCGCGTAGTTCACCAAATAATCGAACAACCGGATCAAACGGCTGTCTTGCCGTTTTTGATCGACCCAGTGGCCGATCAATCCGATCGTACGAGACAGGATAAAGAAACCGTTCAAACTATCAACCGGGAAACCGAGGTCGACTAGAACGGCCGCCATTGTCCCATCGACGTTCAGAATAAGATTATCTTTCTTGGCCGCCGTCACCTGCTCAACTTGCAGGGCAAAATCAAGGCAGGGTGTCTTGATGTTCAAACTCTTGACATATCCGACAAGCTCCTTCACCCGCTTGTCCGGATTGCGCAAGCTTTTGACGCGGTGCCCAATGCCTGGCACAGGGCCCACATTCTTCTTCATGTAGCCCAAGAACTCATCCACACTCATCTTGTTGTCGACGGCATACTTGAACCAGCGTCCGGCATCCGTGACAGCTCCACCGAAACGCGGTCCAATCATGATCAATCCGGCGGCCACCGCTTGTGACAGCCCGATGCCAGCACAGGCCGCGAGGATCGTCGCATAGGCACCACTCACGCAAGGACCATGGTCAGCCGACAACATCATGATGCGCTTGATAATTTCAGCTTCCTGCTTCGAAATCAGCCGTTTGTCCCACAATAGCCCAATGACGTGAGGAATCTCGTAGCCCTTATTGATGAGTTCGGAAGCTGGATAGCCGTCGTAGCACGGTTCATCACCTCGATCATCGCTGATGGTCGTACGAATCAGCGGCGCAACCATGACTTCGTCCGCCTTCATCGCCTCTTCGACCGTTTTGGGGAGTTTTGGAAGCGTGGCAGGCTCGACAACTTCCTTGACCTGACCGGACTTCAGCAATTCCTGGTAGGTGTCCTTGATTGCCGGACCCAGTGCGCCGAATGTTGCGGGGACAATCGCGCCGGCTTTCTTGAGCGCATCGGACTTGGATCGGGCCGACCCTTCGCCCTTCATCCCTTCCTTCGCGCCAGCGTGGCCGAACTTCATCCCCTTCGGTAAGCTCTCCTGACAGAAACCCGACACGACACCAATGAGCTTCACGCGACGCTTCTTCGCGCCGTACCACTCTGCTGCCCGCTCTTCCAGGTCGCCGCCCATTTCGCCGACAATGACAACGGCTTTGGTCTGCGGATCGTTCTCGAACATCTCGAGGTAGCTGACATAGTCCGTCCCTGGATACGCATCCCCGCCGATTCCGATCGCCGTCGTGATACCGTCGGCGAATTGGGAACAGATCCAGATGATCTCGTTGGATAACCCGCCCGACTTCGTGATGACGCCGAACGACCCTTCGCGGTAGAGTTTGGAGAGGACCAGATTGTCGAATGCACCGCCAATCACGCCCAATCGGCAAGCTCCCGCAGAAATGATCCCGATGGAGGACGGGCCATTGAACACTTTGCCGAGCTTGCGCGCATGAGCGCCGAGCAGCTTGGCGTCCTTTTCAGGCACGCCTTCCGTGATCATCGACACGACCTTAATATGCGAATCATCCAGCGCTTCCATGGTGCCCTTCATCGCGCGATCGGCGCCGATATAGACGAGGCTGGTGTTGATCGTCGGATGGTTTTTTGTCGCTTCAGCAATCGTCTTGTATACAGGAATGGCGATCAAACCACTGCCGTAGGAGATCTCGTTGGTCTTGCCGGCATCCGGTGGGTAGACGAACGCTTCGACGTTGAGCGGGCGCTTGATCAGGTAGCAGAACTCCGCCATACGGCGGGCCGCGTTGACACCGGCAGCGCCTCCTTGAATCACCACGCGGGTGTCTTTATTAGCCAAAATGCTCATCGGAATCTCCCTCTTTCCTTCAGGACTGAGTGCTGAGGACTGAGGCCCGAGCGAGTTAAGAGCTTCGCACGCAGTCCTCGGTCCTGAGTCCCCGTTACTGTTTTTGCAGCGCTTTGTCGACGATGTCCGTCAGCGGGGTGTTACGATCGAAGACGTTGATGTCGAACCCTTCGTCCTTCAATGCACGCATCGCGTCGAGGCCTTCCTTTTCACGCGGCCCTCCGCGACGCACCCAGATCTTGACGCCCTTCATCTTGCCGTCGCCTTTTGCCTTTCGAAATCCGTTGATGATCCCGCCGAAGGTTTTCTTCACATCGGTGAAGTTCGCAATCGCGCCACCGACTATGATGTTCTTGATACCGGGCAGCGAACACACTTTCTCCGTGAGCACCTCCACCGCCCAATCGGGTGGATCGCCCGAGTATTCGGCATAATTCGCCAGCTTACCGCCACGCGCCACAACCGCATCGGAGTAGTACACACTGGCCCCCCCACCGGCGGGAAGCATGGCCGTGTCTCCACCAGGAATCTCAATGAATTTGACCGAGCCCTTGATCTTACTGTCGACCGTCATCACTTCCACTTCATCCTTACTGTAGGCGCGCCCGAACTCTGCGGCAAACTGGAAATTCCAATCCGGATGGCGGAACTTCGCATCCCCGTCGAGCAGCGTCACGGCATCGAGAGCCACCGGTTCGCCGTCGCTCTCGCGCACAACGACCGGATTGACCTCGAGATACTGCGCGTCCTCGTTGTCGAAACAGGTAAACATCTTGCCGGCGAAATCGGCCATTTTTTTGGCGAGGGCGCCAGTGAATCCTGCATCTTTGGAGAGCTTTGTCAGCGCTTCCGGGGAAGGCGATTGCCCGACTTCGAGACATAATCGTTTGACACGATCCCAGTTGGATTCGACTTCAATCCCTCCACAATTGGCGACCAGGATCTCGCTACCCTCACGGGTGGACTTCACGGCACAATAATATTCTTCTTTGTGAGCGACCATTTCCGACACAATAACTTGCTTCACCGTGATGCTGCCGACTTGGCGACCAATCATTTCTTTGGTTGCAGCCACCGCACTATTCAGATCCAAGCCGACTTTCACGAGGCCGAGTTTGAAACGCGACCCAAGCGCTTCATGCGCCTTCGCCACTAGCTTCGAAGCCTTCATCCAATCATTAGCTTGTCCGAGCTTGGCCAGCTCGTCCGCAGACGTGACGACAACATAGTTGGGAACGTGAATGCCCCACTTCTTCATCAGCCCCATGCCGGGGCCTTCCAACACCTTAGCCATGCGAATTCTCCTTCATCGTGAACTCAGACGATCGGGGACCCGGATTGTAGCGGAAATTAAGGGGATGTCTCAAGACACCAGAGGGACTAAGTTCAGAGGGCTCAAAAGGCCTAGAAGAACGGTGATCGTCGGTGCACAATGCTAACCGAATGAAACTTCAAACTAAGTTCTTATAAAAACCCTTTGAATACACCAGTCGCGTAGCATCGCCCCTGCTTTCGCTCGATCATCGGGAGACCTGACAAGTTCGACATATGAACGAACTGCGCTCGCTTTGGAGACGTCGGATAACGTGCCCACAGCGGTTTGGACAAGGTTGCCCCTCTTTCCCATACACCAAATGGCGGCGTTTGTATTGCCCCTCGGTGCCGTCTGGCGCAAAAAAATCACGGACGCTCGACCCTCCTGAGAGAATCGCCTCTTCAAGCACCTCGCGCATGATCGTGTAGAGACGTTCTATTTTTTGCACTGAAAGGCGACTGACCTGCATGTTCGGGTGTACGCCGGCCCTGAAGAGAATCTCGTTTGCATAGATGTTCCCGATACCCGCAATGACCTGCTGATGCATCAGGAGCGGCTTCAGACGACCGCGCCGCTCCCGCAGAACTCTCACAAAGTCCTGCTTCGAGACAAGAAGGGGATCAACCCCGAATCGGCGCGCGAGGTAACGCTCAAGCCCAGCCTTGTCTAGTAATGAGAGCCGTCCGAACCGACGAGGGTTCCAGTACCGCAACTCCGGCTCACAAGAGCCTTCGAACAACAGCCGGACATGTACGTGTTGTGGGTATTTTGTCGGGACAGACCGGAACAAGAGGAGGCCGGTCATCCCAAGCTCCGCCACCACATAGCGACAAGCTTGTTCGTTCGCAAATCCTACGACCACGCTTTTCCCGAACCGTTGGACGGACTGTAAAATGGTATCTCGATACCACGGTACGCTGCTGAGACCTTCACGCACGATATCCGCACGCCCGACCCACACCTCACTCAACCGCGCCCCGAGGAGACGAGTACGGATTTGTCGGGCGACAACTTCAGCTTCTGGAAGCTCCGGCATACCTTGACCAGGTTAGAGGCGAGAGAAGCCCCATTACGCCATGCGGATCCTGGAAAGGCAAGATGGGATTGGAGGATCGAGACGAAAACTGAGAAAAGGCTCAGTCCTAGCGGAAGCGTGACTTACGCAGCGCGCCGAAGTTGGCGAACCTGTTCAATGGCCACCTGAAGATTCGGCAGCGGCATGGCGCCGGGTCGTCGAGCCATGACCAATTTCAACACCTCGTCATAAGTTCGACCTTCCACGCAACAGAGATAGGCCATGACCACTGAAACAGAACGACCCATTCCTGCTCGGCAACAGACCAGCGTCCGGCCATTAGGGACACGCGATTCAAGCCATTGGACGGCCTCCATCAGCTTGGCAGGGTCAGCCTTGGCAAACTCCCGAAAGGGAATCCGATGATAGTCGATCCATTCAGCCGGCGTGATCGTAAACTCTTCAGCAACAAACAGCAGTGTGCCGACCACCGCAGGAGGCTCCTGCGCATCATCGATGCTTCCCACCAACAGATTGTCCGTAATCAGATGCATCGCGTTGTCAGTATAACGTGACCCTGATGAACGTCAAGCGTTCTCATCGGCTCTACAGTGTGGTTGCGATTCTATTTCACTGGCCGTTATACTGGAGGGACTATGGTGACTCTTACCCAGCAAGAAGTCGAACGTCGTCTCAATACGGTGAAGTGTGCGATCTGCAAAGAGTCCAGCTTCGGGATTGATGAACGGTTCATGGGGGCCGACGGCGAATGGCGGGGGATCTGCAAGAAGTGCTTCTATACCTTCCCTGTGCATACCGATATGGAGTTCTATCTCCGGACACAACCGGACGTGCCATTTCGGTTAAAGGAGATTTCCTGCACGGCGTGCAATCACCAGGGGGTGAGCCTCGATTTTCGGGCCACGGTGTCCGTACGAGACGCCTATTACTTCCTGACCTGCCAGAATTGCAAGCGGCAGTTCCCCGAGAAATCGTCGCTGGAAGCCTTTGAATAAATCTGCAGTCCTAGGCTTTGCTGGTGTATAATATCCTTATGAGCGACAAGCCAAAAGAGCCAGATCAATCCTCGCCGGAAGAAAAGCCCAAGGCGAGAAAAGAAATCCCCATCATCGCCATTCAGGATGATGCTGATGTGATGGCCGAAGAAATGGCGGAGCTCTTCGAAGAAGACAAGGTCTCTCACCAGCACGGCAGCTCTGAGCCGGAAGCGGACTAGCCGGTTTACCTCACAGCATTCAACCGTCAGCTCAGTCCCATCAGATCTCCGCGTCACATCCTCCGCTCAAACTCCCCTTCTTTTGACGAATCACCTGCCCCACCGTTACGCTGCGGAGTGCTAGCCATACTGAGGCACAAACTAAATTATCTCTCTCCTAGAGCTTCGATGACCGTTGGAGCTGCCTGATGGAGAAGTTGTTACTCAGCAGTCAGTAAGTTAGACAACACATGTTGAGTGTGTCATAATCCGTTCCGCCATGACGCGAGACGGACGAACCCTGGATCACGGCACCCTGGAAACCATCCGCACGATGGCCGTCGAGC
>Ga0224505_10000029_pt1 | contig 106003 bp, 85 predicted proteins | sample SF_Jan12_sed_USG_FD_169102 | JGI IMG/M metagenome (GOLD analysis project Ga0224505, IMG submission 169102) | Sediment microbial communities from San Francisco Bay, California, United States - SF_Jan12_sed_USGS_4_1 | ecosystem: Environmental > Aquatic > Marine > Sediment | place: USA...
ATAACGAACATGGCAACTACAAAGATGACTAGATTCAGATTTTTTTTTTCATGTTATTGGGTCTAGATGATTGCTGCATAAGGTACAAAGGTATGTGTTCCCTGTATTGTAATAATGAATTCACGACTTAACCTGAATTATCCGGGTGGCATCCATGGTTGTCTAAATAATCTAGTAAAAAGATAGATAACGAAACTGTTCAAGATCCGGTATCTTTCCTGATCCAATCCTGCAACCCGTCTCCGGTATCGCCATGAAAACGTTTACACCAATTACATCCTGCCAAACGTAAATCCGAGATTTAGTGAGATATACGATTGTGCCTCCTGCAATTCACTCCCGGCCTTAAATCCATAATTATACCGCGCGCTTACATGAACAGAAGTTTCGTCAGAGCCGCGATATAGAAATCCGATAGTCGGCTGTAATCCGAAATTCCAGGCCTCTTGCCTGATCGTATATAAGTTCATGTCTGTGTTGCGCCTGGAGTAAATCGTTCCTATACCCATTCCAACAAAAGGGTTTATCTGTTCCCCTGGCTTCAAATAATAGTTCACACTGGCAAACATCGGCACGTGATTACTATACCGCCATTGCTTCCCAGACAGCGAAGCATTATCAACGGTATAGGTGTCATAACCTTTCTCTTGGTAGAAAACATTCCAAGCAAAACTTACACCTACTCCAATATTTGGTTGCACAAGTCTATGATAATCAAAACTGATACCACGGAAGCTTGTCTTCCCAACAAAATCACTGACATCACCAGTTGGGAATGCAATTGAATAGGTAACGGATGTCAGACTTTGCGCGTTAAGGATGCCAACTGTACACAAACTAAGGGCACACGCGGCTAATAGAATCTTTTTCATAGTAGTTTGTATTAGTTGATTTTCAGATAAGGAGATTGCTGAAAGGACTGGTCGATTGCTTTCAAGATGCGGTCGATGTTGCCTGAGGACGTCAGGACGCCACTCATCGCTGCGATCCAGGCTGCCTGAGAGCGATTAATCGGCGAATCTACTGTCGGATCGGCCATGGCAATCATCAAAGTACCAGTAGTATAGCTGCTCACTGTATAGTAAGGTGGATAATACCAGCCCCAACCTGGGTACCAGCCTCCATACCACCAGTCATACCAGTAGCTGTAGAAATAGGTTGTCGAGGATATACCTGCAGGCGTAACCACCATATCCGGATTCTGATCGATACCTACTCTCTCCCAACCCTGGGCCTGCAAGTGGTCTTCAATGCTCGCCAGAATAGGCAACGCGTATACATCTTTCATGTAAACCCATGTAGTGTCTCCGTTTTTAATCTTTACGTCAACTACAATTGCATCCGGCAAAGCAAAGGTGCCCTTGCTTTGAAAGTCAAATTGCTCATCAAATTTGGTGTACACTACATCCAAATCGTCAATGTATTCAGGACCCGACGGGTAGCATCCCATCACTAATAAGGCTACTCCAATGGCCCCAAGGATTCGATAAAGGTTTCGTTTCATAATTAATATTCTTTTAAAAAGCACGCAAAAATATAAAATTTCAAGGATTTAAGACAAACCCTTTGTTTGATTTTACAAACCCCTGACTATTAACACGTAACTGTAAGAGTTGTTCATACATCGCATAAGGAAATTCAGAATTTAAAAACCCCAATGCAAAGATGTTCACCTATGCATGCTATTGGCAGTAACTATGGAGTAAGTTACGGTTACAGCTAGTGCCAAATGAGGCTTTGGGCACCGGCTCGTCCAAAGGATAAGCCAATATAGAATCAGTGGTGAATAGTCTGCTCTGGCGCAAAAATTTCACGCCAATATCTTATTGCCCAACGCCTTGAACATGCATGAAGCAGACCACAGAACTGAAATTAATATCCGTGGAAACAGGTGATACGCACCCTGGACCATTGAAATGTAGCACGCCCGAGGAAGTCCCGAATCAAAATGGCACCATTCGTGTTAACGGAATAAGATTTACCTTTGCAAAGACATTTTGAACCCACTTATATATATACCTAGCTATGAAATCGTTGGCAATTCTGATTTTTCTGGTTGTAACATTCACTGCATCAGCGCAAAACGACTGGCCCCGTACAATGGAAACCGCAAAGGGTGGTAAAATTATAATGTATCAGCCTCAGCCTGAAAGTCTTAAGGACGGGAAATTAACGGGTAGAGCAGCTGTTTCTGTGCGTGAGATTGCCGGGGATGAACCTATTTTCGGCGCTATCTGGTACGAGGCCTACATGCTTACAGATCGCGATACACGGATGGCCACTATGGATCGGATAAAAATTACAAATGTAAAACTACCGGGAATCGAAGATGCTGCCAAGATCGAGCGGTTTACCACATTTCTGGAGAGCGAAATCCCCAAGTGGGATATAGAAATATCGCTTGATGATTTACTCGCCACTATTGAACAGGAACAAGGCAATATCTCAGATGAGCTAAAAAATGATCCGCCAAAAGTCATCTATACCACGACACCATCCACCCTTGTGCTTGTTGATGGTGAGCCAAAACTTGAGTCAGATGAGCAGCTCAAAATGCAACGTGTGCTCAACACGCCATTCCTAATTGTGCAAAGTACTGAGGATAAAAGGTACTATCTCTCGGCAGGAAAATACTGGTACGTTTCTACATCGATAAAAGAAGGATGGGCCGTTACAACAAAACTGCCCAAGACAATCCAGGAGCTTGACAAACAAATAAAAAAACAGGATGCGTCAGCAGGCGAAGGTGAGGAAGATAAATCACCGCGTGCCATAATCATTAGTACCGGGCCCACAGAGCTTATTCAGTCAAAAGGTGAAGCTGACTTTGCATCGATCAAGGGAACAAGCCTGCTATACATGGCAAATTCAGACGAAGAAATTTTTATGGACATCAACCAACAAAAATATTTCGTACTACTTTCCGGGAGGTGGTATGAAGCATCAGCCTTACATGGACCCTGGGGATTCATTGCCTCTGACAAACTCCCACCCGACTTTCAAAAGATACCCGAGGGTTCGGAGAAAGACAATGTACTTTCAAGTGTCGCCGGAACCGAGGCGGCCAAAGATGCTGTAATGGATGCCCAGATTCCGCAAACCGCCAAGGTAGATCGGAAGACGGCAACGTGCACGGTGAAATATGATGGTGAACCCAAGTTTGAAAAGATTGAGGGCACAAGCATGTCGCTGGCAATGAATACCAGCAGTACCGTAATGCAATCCGGCAACAAATACTTCTGTGTCGAGAATGGCGTTTGGTTTGAATCAGCGACCGCCAAAGGACCCTGGTCTGTTTCAACAGAACGTCCAGCTGAAGTAGACAAGATTCCTGCCAGCAGCACAGCCTACAATACAAAGTACGTTTATATCTATGATACAACACCCCAATACGTGTATGTAGGTTACACCCCGGGATACATGGGATGTTATGTATACGGACCAACGGTTGTGTATGGAACCGGATTTTATTACTCACCGTGGTACGGACCGTATTACTATCCCCGGCCGGTAACCTATGGATTCAGCATGCATTATAATCCCTGGACAGGATGGAGCATGGGTTTCCACTACAGTGTGGGATTTTTTCATGTTGGTTTTGGCCACGGCGGATACTGGGGCCCTCCTGTATACAGGCCACCTTATCGGCCGCCATACCACCACGGTGGTTATTATGGCCGCGGAACCACCATCAACCATTACGGCAATACAAACATCAATATTAACCGAAGCAACAACATTTATAATAATCGTAAAGACGTTGCCACACGCGACGTAAGCAGAGGAGATACCAGGCCAAGAAGTACAACTCCTGCCAATACCGGCGATAATAAGGCGGCAAACAGGAGCCGCCCTACACAGCAACCAGCGCGACCTGCCCAACAACCAGCGACACGCGACACGCAACGCCCGCAAAACAACGTGCTTACCGACAAGCAAGGCAATGTGTATCAGAAAAGCAACGATGGGAACTGGCAGCAACGGAACAACAACCAATGGCAAAACACAAACAGAAATCAGCCCTCGGTAAACCAGATGGATAGGCAGCAACAAATGCGCGACCGCGGTAATACCCGTGAAAATAATTTCAACAACAACAATCGCGGCGGCAATATGGGTGGAAATGTAAATCGAAGTAGCGGAGCCACCAGACCTGCGCCAACGCGAAGGCGCTAAAGATTTGTAATAGAAACTGCAGCTATAGCGGACTCCAGCTGTCTGAACTTGGGGAACGCTGAGGATGCTGCTTTTCCGAAAGCTATAGATTCTGCTTTTTCAACTCCTCAACGGCAAAGCCTGCGGCCCGAGCCGTTAATGCCATGTATGTAATCGAAGGGTTCTGACAGGCGGAAGAAGTCATGCACGCGCCATCCGTGACGAAAACATTCTTCACAGCATGCAATTGATTCCACCGGTTGAGCATTGATGTTTTCGGGTCGCGCCCCATGCGGCTCGTACCCAATTCATGGATGGCAAGTCCGGGCGCCTGGCCGTTGTCATACGCCTGAATATTCTTAAATCCGGCTGCTTCCATCATCTCAGCGGCCGACGAAACGGCATCTTTTGTCATCGCGTTTTCATTTTCTCGCCAGGTACAATCAATATTCAAAATCGGGATGCCCCATTGATCCTTCTTCACCTTATCCAGTGTAACACGATTATCCGGGTGCGGGAGCATTTCGCCCATGGCGGTCATACCAAAGCTCCATGGACCGGGTTTGGTTACTGCATTTTTCAATTCCGCGCCAATCAATTCCATGTTCATGCCCCGCTCCCACCCACCACGGGAAGCGCCACATGCATAGGCGTATCCCCGCACAAAATCCTTTTGCCTGTCGTTGCCAGCATTTCGAAAACGAACCAGATAGGTACCTGCAGGTCTCCTTCCTGAATAATACATATCCTCAAAACCATCGACTATGGCGTGCGCACGACCTCGATAATTATGATCCATGAGATGGCGACCAAGGGTATCGCTGTCGTTGCCAAGACCATTGGGAAAACGACTGGAAACGGAGTTTAATAAAATCAACGTTGTGTTCAGCGTGGCAGCATTCAGGAAAATAATTCTTGCATAATACTCGGTCATTTCCTTCGTATTCGTATCAATTACACGAACGCCAGTTGCCCTTCCTTTTTGTTCGTCATAAATCACAGAGTGTACAACAGAAAATGGATTGATAGTCAGGTTGCCGGTTGCAGCTGCGGCTGGTATAGTTGATGAATTGCTGCTGAAATAGGCGCCAAACGGGCAACCTGTACTACAACGGTCACGATACATGCAATTACCCCTGCCCAGTTTTTTATGTACATCCTGTGCTTCGGTAAGATTTGCGGTTCTGCTGATGATGAAATGCCTGTCGGGGTGCGTCTCTTTTAGCCGGCCCTTAAAATGCTGTTCTATGCAATTCAATTCCATAGGAGGAAGAAATTCTCCATCTGGTAGTTGCGGAATACCATCTTTGGTTCCACTGATTCCAACAAATTTTTCCACATAACTATACCAGGGGGCTATATCCTTGTACCGAATAGGCCAATCCACGCCGATACCCTCTTTGGCATTGGCTGTAAAGTCAAGATCGCTCCAACGCTGTACCCATCGTGCCCAAAGCAACGACTTCCCCCCCACCTGATAACCCCGAATCCAGTCAAATGGCTTCACCTGATGATAAGGATGGTCATCATCCTTAATAAAATATTGTCCTGAAAGTTCATTAAATGCATAGGCAACTTTGCGTTGTGTCGGGTTGGCATCATACGCTGACAAAGTGAGTCGATTGCGATGTGGGAGTTCCCAGATTTGCTTATTTGTTGTGGTGTAATCTTTTGGATGTTCTACCTGCCGGCCCCTTTCCAACACCAACACTTTGAGTCCCTTTTCGCACAGTTCTTTTGCCGCCCACCCACCGCTGATGCCGGATCCCACAACGATGGCGTCGTATGTCATTTTTGCTTTTGCTTCACCTTGCAGATTCATATGTTGGATTTATAGAGCCTCATTACAAACCAAGATTGCGAACAAGATAATGATTTTCGTTTTCATGCCATAAAAAAGCTCATATAGGAGGGAGTGCGTTTACTAATTTGATAACCGTAATTTCAATAATCAAATCCATAGCATATCTGCGTTCCAAATCACTACGCGGTATTTAGGATGCTCCTCCGGAGCCCAATAATAGACTGTACGATTTTTCTAGTGACAGGTGGCTCCTAACGGAGCTATTTTGAAGAACAAGTAAGCCCGCAATCGCAAATAGCATATGTAGACGTCGAGCTAACACTTTATGTATCATTGCTCCAGCCGAGCACCGTGTGAATAGCAAAAAAGAATTTATATTCTCCGGCTCCGGAGGAGCAACGTGTTAATAGCAAAACAAATTATGAATTCTCTGGCTGCGGAGGAGCCTCCTGAGCATTTTAGAGAACAAATAAGCCAGCAATCGTAAACACTATAGGTAGACGCTTTCTGTCTCATTAACGATCATTGCTTCAACGAGGCACATTGTTTATATCCACTCGTTGTGGTCTAAATCCTTTTACCTGGTAATGGTCAACATGTACTCACCAACAGCCTGACGCGTATCGTCCGTCAAATAATCCTGGGGCGGCATTTCAGGATAATCATCGCGCTTGTGAATAGGTCTGGTAATATAATCAACAATACCTCTCGGGTTGTTTTTATAAAGTGCCTGAATGGTAACCACCGGAGGTCCTACCAGCCGTGTGCTGTAAGCATGACAACCAGAGCAAACACCAAAGTACGTCATCTTCCCCTTTTCGCTTAATGCAATTGCGCGGGGAGCAACAGGTCGTTCTAGCATGTAGCTTATAATACGACGCGTCTCCCGTACCTGGCAACTTGCAAAATTATCAACACCGAATGTTCTGTAGCGCCCGGGATTTGCAATACAGCTTCCAACGCCACCGCCAACAGCAATAATATCAGGCCCTTGCCTGGAAAGCTTTGTAATCATCAGGGCTTTGACATCATCAACAGGATTGTTCCCATTGTTCTCCATAAAGTTATCCAGTAATACTATCCTGTCTGAGTTTGGTTCAGATTCAGGATCATTTGCATTATCGACGCCGGCAAAAGCATAATCTGTAATGGTTATGCCTGCATTATCATTCCCTGACACGATATTGTTTTCAAGCGTCACATCATCAGCAGCCATAATCAGAATGCCGGTTCCCTTTGGAATGTGCGACACGGCAGAACCTTCCGCACCAAAATTGTCATGGTTGTTGTTGTACACGTAGTTATTCCTGATGATCACGTCATAGCACGTCTTGATCGGTAGTCCTTGTGTAAGGAATGCTAAAATGCCACCTGTATTATCATGTGTATAGTTGTACTCAACAAGGGCATGCCTGGAATTCTCAATTTCTATTCCGGCTACGTTACCATATACTTCATTGAAGCGGACGTCAACATTGTCACACATCCCAATGTAAATGGCAGCATCTGCAATACCTGTAAGGATATTGCGCTCTACCAAACCATTCTTTCCAAACTGGGGAAAGATTCCGTATACCCCAGCGTCTATGATCCAGTTATTCCGAATCACGTAGTTGTTGCCTGCCTGACCCATAATACCGTTGCCTTTATAGTTTGTAATCTTCATGTTTTCGACAAGGGTACCGCTCCCTGAATAAAGGATTGCGTCGTTCATCGTCTTCTGACCATCCAGCGTTGGCCACTCACCATTTTCTATAACACCCTGGATCGAAATATTATCCTTGTCGATGTAGACTGTCTCATTGTACACACCAGGGTATATGCGGATCAGATCTCCGGAATTTGCTTTGCCTACTGCATCCTGAATGGACTGTCCTTTTCTCACGGCTATAATCCTGCCCGTTATCGTACCTGCCCCGATGCCAATGGAATCTTCCGATGTGACAGACTGATCAAAGTATGTGGGAACCGGTGCCGGTACCCTTGATGATCTTCCCAGCAAATATTTCCCCACCAATATTCCAATAGCGAGGGTAAATAAAAGGATCATCATGCGTTTTGCGGATTTCATGTTTGAAGCGTTTATGGTTTTTGGATTCGGCTGCTTATTTGTACTGAAGCCACTTGCGGAATTTCAATTCCTGATGGCAACTTTTCAGGTATGCGGGGCATGAAGCTTTCATCGGTTAATGTTTTGAGGAAATCAACAAGACGGTCCATTTCATATTGGCTAAGTTGAGGTTTCCCGATATGCCAGTGGATACGTAATCTTTCATCTAATGGCACTTCATGTCCACGACCTTTCGTATAGAATTCCACCATTTCCCGCATGGTGTCAAACCGGCCTGCGTGGGTATAGGGTGCCGTCCTGGCGACGTTACGCAAACTTGGGACTTTGAAGGCTGCCCGAAGTGTTTCATCGTGGTATGTTTTTTCCGCGCCTGGGTCTAAGGGACCCCCGTCAGGTTCTGACACACCGATTACAGCAAGTTGCTGATTGGTGAAAAGTGGCGGTGTATGACATTCGGCACAACGCGCCACGAACGACCTGAAAATATTTAACCCTTCAATCTCGTAATGATTTAATGCTTTGTGATAACCATGAGCATATTGATCGTATCGACTGTTAAGTGATATCAACGAGGACTCGAAAGCGGCAATCGCGGTATATATTTCTGCAAGTTCTATGCTACCCGATTCCCTGGCCGGGAATGCCTGATCAAATAAATTCTGATAAGCTGGAATCTGATTGAGTAATTGAAGCAATAGTTCACGTGTTGTTCCCATTTCATTCTCCGCGTAAAGCGGACCTTCCATTTGCTGTTCTAGGGATGTGGCACGCGCATCCCAGAAGAATTTCTTGAGGAAGGCAACGTTCCATAGACTTGGTGCGCCGCGTTTCAACTTTTTTTGCCCTATTCCAACGCTGGTTTTCAGCCCATCGCTGAATCCTTTTTCCGGATTGTGGCAAGTTGCGCATGACACCGATCCATCTTTGGACAAAACGGGATCAAAAAAAAGATAGCGACCCAGGTCTATCTGCTGAGGGGTAAATCCATCACGCGCAGAAGTCAAAGCAGTTTTTAGTCCGCCAACGCCTGTATCATCTCCGGTACCTGATTCATATTGTTGATAGAGGTTCCGCAATACACAACGATTATCATTTGTTAACTCAAAGCCGGGTGGGCAAGTGGCGCAAAGCGTGAATGCATGCTGCTTTTTATCCCTGCTACTGAACTGGTAGACCAAAACCATGCATAGCCCCAAAACAAAAATCAGAATACGCATCATTCAGTAACAGTTTGATCTGTGGAACGTATGTAGGCAATTAAATCATCCAAAGCCTTTTCATTTGTAACAAGCGCTGCCATAGCAATCATTTGTTCACCTAAAATATCATCGGGATGTGAACCTCGCACTGCGTTTTTGAAATTGTGCACCTGCCGCTTTATATACCAGTCGTCAAGGCGGTTTAATCGGGGCGCATTCATTTTCTCATTTCCTTTCGCCCCTGCACCGTGACAGGAGCCACAAACTGTTTGATAGATTCTTTCTCCCTTTCCAATATCACCCGTGATAAGCGTCTCTAGTGCAACAGGAGTCATCGAACTTATGTACGCAACCACATCGGCTACCTGGGATGAATCCGTCAATGTCTTTGCGATTGTAGCCATTTGAAGGCCAAGTGTATCCGAGCCTGTTCCCCGGATGCCTTTCCTGAAATTTATTAGCTGACGATACAGGTACCAGCTTTCTCCATTCGCCAGCGCTGGAGCATTCACAGCAAGACTACCCTCGCCAGCAACACCATGGCATGCAGCACAAGTCTTGTATAAGACTTCTCCTTTCTCAGCAATACCAATGCTCACCTGTGGTGTTCCCGAGATTGAAGAATCATCCCCTTGCTGCTTTGGAGAAGTACATGCGGCAACCGCTAAAAAAAATGGAGCAAGAAAGTAAAATCGTCGCATAACAGTAATCTGCAAATGATTAAAGTAAACAAAATTTGGGCAAATAAACAGGATACCGTCAACGTCAGCTAAACCTGGCAATGATACGCTTACAAATTAGCCGGACGTGCCAAACATAACCCGCAAAATTAACGAGGAATCTCAGTCTTCCCTGTCAGCAACACCCGAAATGAGGATGAATCTTCAGCGACATGCAGGGATCATAGACTGATGCCCAAGGTTTGCTTAACCCTTGGGTTCTGAAATGATCAGCTGTTTTCACTATATTCGGTGCTGACTGCAACATTCAACCAGCATCAATGAAAAAAAGAACTTTTCTCAAAATCTCTTCGGCAATGGTAACCGGGGTTGCGATTGCCCCCTTTTCAGCGTGTACTACGAAAGAGCAACATGAAAGATTAACAAATTGGGCCGGAAATTTGACTTACAGCACTGATAATGTTTATGATCCTAAGACCATAGCCGAGGTGCAGGAAATCATAAAGCGCAACGCTAAACTTCGTGCACTCGGTACACGACATTGTTTTAACCGCATCGCCGATTCCAAATCAGCTCTTATTTCTACCCTAAGGCTGAATGAAATATCGCCAGTAGACACAGCGAAAAATACGGTGACTGTAGGTGCTGGTATTCGCTACGGGGAACTCTGCAAGTATCTTGATGAGCGCGGATATGCTATCCACAACCTGGCTTCCCTTCCACACATATCCGTAGCGGGAGCCTGTGCCACCGCAACCCACGGTTCAGGCGTTTCGAATGGGAATCTCGCTACACCGGTTTCAGCGCTTGAATTCGTCACGGCCAACGGGGAAATTGTTACGCTATCGCAAGAGGAAAATCCGGAATTCTATGGCGCGGTAGTCGGGCTTGGCGCATTGGGTATCGTAACAAAAGTCACACTTGACCTGCTGCCATCATTTTCCGTTCGACAAAATGTCTATCTGAACTTACCGATGGAACAATTGGATAATCACTTTGACGAAATTATGTCCAGCGGGTATAGCGTGAGTCTATTTACCGATTGGCAAACGCCGGACATCAATCAGGTTTGGATAAAACGTATTGCCAACAAAGATGAGCCGTTTAGTGCTGATCCTGAATTTTATGGCGCAACGTTAGCAACGCGTAACGTACATCCCATTATCGAAATGTCAGCTGAGAGTTGTACTGAACAAATGGGTGTTCCCGGGCCCTGGTATGATCGACTCCCCCACTTTAAGCTCGACTTCACGCCAAGTAATGGAGAAGAACTGCAGGCTGAATTTTTTGTACCCCGGCAAGACGCTGTTCAAGCGATTAAAGCCGTTGCCACACTTAGCCAGGAACTCAAGCCATTGCTCATGATCACTGAAATTCGTACGATCGATGCAGACAACCTGTGGATGAGTCCGTGTTATCAGCAACCAAGTATCGCAATTCACTTCACCCTGAAACAAGATATGGAGGGAGTGAAAGCCCTGTTGCCAAAGATTGAAGAAAAACTGGCACCCTTTGGGGTTAAACCGCATTGGGGGAAATTGTTTACGATTCCTCCGGCTGCGCTACAGTCACGCTATGCGAAACTTTCAGCATTCCGCGAATTGGCTAATCACTATGATCCGGAGGGAAAATTTCGCAACGACTTCATCAATCGAAATGTGTTCTAATTGCTACTGTGTTAACGGATCCGCGAAAATCACTCTGTCATAGTATTCGCAATACCGGCAAGCGACACTTCTTTCTTTATTATTTTGCGACCTACATTTAAAATTATAAAGGCGATAGCGGAAGTAAGCGCCATCAATCCAACAATTGGTGTTATGCCGTTGGCACTAAAAAGTCCCACACCAGTAGAAACCAACGCTGCCGTTCCAATCTGTGCACACCCCAGCAAAGCAGAAGCGCTTCCAATATTTTTTGTAAATGGCGCCAATGCCAGGGCGTTTGCATTGGGATTGGTTAAACCAACACAGGATAAGCAGACAAAAAACATAGCAATGGTTGAATACAATCCCAGCCATTCATTTAAGACGCATATGAGAAAAACCAGGCTTGTAATTGCCAGGCATAACAGGGCTACCCGGAATATTTTTTCGCTGCTGAATCTTTTCGTCAGCAAAATATTAAATTGACTGCCACCAATAAATCCTACAGACAAGAGCGCAAATATACCACCGTAAGCCTGTGGACTTACATGAAAAACTTCCATGAAGATAATGGGTGAGCCTGCTACGTAGATAAATAAGGTTGAAAATGCAAAAGCACCTGCAAAGGTGTACGTGTAAAACTGAGGGTGCCGGAGTATGCTCCCAAATACTTCAAGCATAGGTCGTGTACGCAATGATACAGTAGGATCTGGTTGATAGCCTTCTGGCAAATACACATAAACAGTAATCAGTATAGCGGCTGCGATCAACGACAAGGCAACAAAGACCATCTGCCATCCTAGGGCAACAATGATAAATCCACCCAGGGTTGGTGCCAACAATGGAGAAACACCTATGATGAGGACAAGCAATGAAAAGACCCTGACACTTTCTTGCACCGGAAAAAAATCGCGTACCATCGCAACGGCAGCAACCCATGCAACGCTGCCGCCAAGTGCCTGAAAGAACCGAAAAGTCACGAGCACCTCCACGTTCTTTGATAGCATGCAGCCCATGCTGGTAATGATAAAGATTGTTAACCCTACATATAATGGCTTCCTTCTGCCAAAACGATCGAGCAAAGGGCCGTAAAGTATTTGCCCTACGGCCATACCAACAAAATAGCTGGAAACAGAAAGCGATACGGTAGCTGTGGTGGTTCCAAAGTCAGCGGCAATCTGTGAGAATGCCGGCAAGTATAGATCGATGGCAAAAGGCGTGATCGTTGCCAATGCCCCTAAAATCCAAATAATCAATGCACTGCTGTGCTTAACCTTGTCCATGGGTGATTAAATCTTCTACGCGTGCTAACAATCAATGCCCGACAACAATTGGTTATTGTTGGCTAACAAGCACGCAATAGTCCAATGGTAGAAGTGACTTCGCAATGATTTTTATTACGCTTTGCAGGACAATGATAGACATTTTACCGCAATGCCATGCTGCAGCCAACAAGCTGGCGCATCCCAAAATAGCATCCCGAGCATGAGATAAGGAACACCTTGACTATTCAGACCCAAGTCAAATAAGCAGTTGATCAATGCTTGCTGCTTCGCTATAAAGCATTCCAATCTGAGAAGGCCTCCTACTGTGCAGTAGAACCCGGTGGCAATTCAACGATCTTAAGATTTCGGAAGTGTATTGGGGCTCCCTCCGATTCAAAGCAGATATATCCTTTCCTCTGTGTTGCCTTGCTAAGGCCGTTCACGAATTTTCCGTTCACAGAAAGTTTCACAACGCCATCTACGCAAACTACATCGTAGGTATTCCATTCTCCCTTTCCCTTGCACAGGTTTTCAATAGACTTACTCCTTTCACCCCTGGGATTATCCGGAATAGTTTTTACTCCACCGACACCGAACAGCTCCCCATGCACATAGGCTATTGGTGGTGTTTCCCCATTCTGTTTATGCAGATTCACCCAATCCAGTTCAAGCATCTGAACTTCTATACCATCGGGAAGCCGATTCTCTTCGCCGGGCTTGGCTGTACTCCAGACAAAAATTCCGGAGTTTCCGCCGGCTTCTAAATGCATCCACTCAATGTGCAGCATAAAATTTTCGAATTGTTTTTCAGATCGCATCACGCCAATTGGCTGGCCCGTGCACATCAAGATATCGTGCCGCACAGACCAAGTATCAGGTTCTGTATTTACATTATACCAGCGTAAGGGTATTTCCTTCTCCCCTGGACTGGTAGTGATTCTACTTAGCCCCATTGCGTGTCCAAACACCATAGGGTCTTGCTGTGCACACAATACCAGGGTGCTTGATACAACAATTATGACAACGTAAACTGCCTTAGAAACTGTTTTCATGCTGAGTTTTTAGACTGGAATAGCGGATCGGTCAAGTTAGATTCTAGAAAAGCCTGGTGATGCCTGGCCGGGCGACTTCTTTTCCAGGCCATTTTAAATCCCAACTATACTGATCAGCGGGTGGGCCTAGGACCTGATTTGAATTGATAGCCTCATCCCATGTAATGGTCTGTCCGGTATATGCTGCCATTCTACCTAAGATTGCAAGCATGGTGCTGGTTGCCATCCATTCGCCGTTGTTTATGGGTTTATTATTCCTGATGGAAGCAAAAAGTTCATCATGTTCGGTTTGATACATGTCATTTCGTTTTCCCTCAAATGCCCATTTGCTTTTGCCTGTTATCTCATGCCCTGAAGCGCCGCCAATTAGGGCATTACCCAATGTACCGGCTATTTCCACTTTGTTGACATTGGAACAACCGTCTTGCTGCCGGCTAAAGTGATATCCCCGAACACCGTGCTCATACTCATATTCTATGGCGAAGTGGTCGTACGCATTTCCATAAATTTCCTCCACGCGCACCTGCCGGCCACCTGTACCGGTAGCTTTTAGAGGAGGTTTGTCGCCCATCGCCCAGGCCATCATATCCAAACTGTGTACCATCATCTCGGTAATAAAGTCACCGGATAGCCAAGTATAATAGAGCCAGTTGCGCAATCTGTATTCCATGTCGGTCCAGCCGGGTTGCATTGGTTTAGACCATAATGGTCCGCCGTTGCGGATGGTCGATATTGTCTTAATTTCACCAATCTCCCCACCGAGGACTTTGCTAAATAGTTCACGCTTTGGATTATCATACCGGAAGCAAAGGCCGGATACTACCGAAAGGTTCTTCTCTTTTGCACGCTTTGCTGCGGCCAATACTTTTCGAACGCCAGGGGCGTCTATGGCTACAGGCTTCTCGCAAAAAGTATGCTTCCCGGCTTCCACAGCAGCTGCCATATGATCTGGTCTGAAAGCTGGGGGCGTAGCGAGCAATACAATATCAACACCAGAATTGATAACCTTTTGATAGGCATCAAAACCAATATATCTGTCACCTTTGTTTACCTTCACCCTATTGGGATATAACTCCTGCAATGCCACTAACGATTCATCCAGCCGGTCGCTGAATACATCACCCATGGCGGTTAGTACCGAGTTGGGATCCGCCGCCAATGCCTGGCTCGCTGCACCTGCACCCCGACCCCCGCAGCCAATCAGTCCTATTTTCAAAGTATTATTATTGCCAGCAAATACTGATTGAAGTGGTGTTATTGGAAGTGCCATACCACCGATCATGGCTCCGGTATACTGCATGAACTTTCTGCGACTTGTTTTGGAGGGTGTTTCTTCTCTTCCTTTCATGTTCAATTGATTTATTAAGCGGTTTCCGTACCGAGTTTACTAAAATATTCCAGTGTAAGCAAGTCTATATCACTAATCCGGGTAGCAAGCCCTATTTGAGCCACGCTAACGTTCGGTGAATATGAAAATATTTTGCAGCTGCTAATTATACCACTGCATCTCTTTCCATAACTGATCGAATTCTTTCAGGTAAGAATCCACTAGCCTGCCTTCTTTGGTGAGCAAAATATTTTCATGGTTATAACGGGCTGCACTTTGCGTCCAGTTATAGCTGCCCGTGATGAGCGCACGGTCGTCCACAACCATAAATTTATGATGCATATGATTCGGCGTGCTGTCCATCTTTACAGCGATCCCGGCTTGCGCCAATCGGCCCACATCGGAACCCATATCGAATGACTTGTCGTTGTCGGTAATGACTTTGATATCCAGCCCCTTTCTATGGGAAGTCATAATGGCATGGCTTATGCGATCGTCACTGATGGTGAACACACAAATCTTGATTCGTGTAATGGCGCCGTTGATTTGTTTGATGATCGTGTCACGACAAGCGTCTCCCGGACTAAAAAAAGCATCCGACTTGTCCGCAGTACTGGCAACAAGCGCGCTGTTCACATTCTTAACCCATTCGATAATGAATCGAAAATTTGAGTCATTAACCTTTTCACTTGCCAATTCAAATATTTTAGTTCGCAAGGAGGTTAGCTGATCCTCACGCAGGGCTCTATCCGTTAGCAGGGTTCTTAACGTTTTTCGTTCCTCCTTGGAGAATACTTCGTCGGCGATACTTTGCCTGAGATGCGCAATGATTTGGTCCATGTGGGTGAGATACAGCCCGTGTGATTCGGGTTGAAGCTACCAAATCTAATAAATAGATGAGAGAACCTGAAAGGGAAAAGATGTAGAAGTATTTTTTAGATCCAAAAATCCCAACGCCATTTCTTGCGCGGAAGTTACTTCCGTGAGCTTACCAGATCGGTTTAAGTTCGATAAAACTCTGTATGGAAGTTTCTTTCATAGTACAATCGATATCATCATCTTTTCTAGCGCTGGAGTCATTGCCTTGGAAATAACGTCCAACTGCAGATGCCCCTACAGGTCAGAGTTTGAAGGTGCGCACGAAAGTAATTTTCGCGTGAGAGGAATTTAATCAATGGGAGGTATTTTGTTCAAAACTATTCTTGCCGCAGTGCATTTAAGGGACTTGCGTAAGCGGCTGTCAGTGAACGATAGCTGGTCCGAAATTGACATCTAACGCTACCACTGTTAATATCAATAACTACAAGTTGATCCTTATCAAAACCAACATCTTTTTGCGCTTACAGTCGCGATTGATCTCCAGCAGCCATTCCTAATGTCCGGAATGAAACTATACTGTTCGATGTAGGACTTTTTCAGCTGGGTTTGCTGCTGAGCGAGGGAAGGAGAATGAAGGCTACTACTTGTGTTGTTTCAGCTCATTCCGATAGGCAAATTTTGTAATCAACACAAAAAGCACCGGCACTACAAAGATTGCCAGCGAACTTGCAGCCAGCATCCCCCCTGCTACAGTCCAACCAATTGTCTTCCGTGCTTCGGCACCTGCACCGGAAGCAAATGCCAATGGAAGGACGCCAAAGATAAAGGCCAATGATGTCATAATGATGGGGCGCAATCTAAGTTGTATAGCCTCCAGCGTGGCGGCCACTATTTCCATCCCGCGGTCTACACGGTCTTTGGCAAACTCAACAATGAGGATTGCGTTCTTTGCTGCCAGTCCGATAAGTGTAATCAAACCAATCTGCGCATAAATGTTATTCGTTAGGTTGGGTAGAAACGTCAGGGTTAGAATTGAGCCGAATGCACCAATCGGAACGGCAAACAAAACCGAAAATGGCACAGACCAGCTTTCATACAGCGCAGCCAGAAATAAGAAAACGAATATGATGGAGATCGCGAAAATCAGTCCTCGGTTGCTACCCGCTTGGATTTCTTCCCTGCTCATACCGCCAAATTCGTAGCTATATCCTGCCGGCAGCGCCTGCTCCGCGACTTCTCTCAGCGCATCGATGGCCTGGCCACTGCTATACCCTGGTTTAGCTGCACCCAGAATTTCAGCCGAACGATACAAGTTATAATGGTTAATCATGGCGGGCGTTTCTACAAGTGTTGAGGTGATTATGGCACTGAGCGGAACCATATTCCCGGCGCTGTTCCGCACACGATATTTTCCAATATCATCTACGTTCCTTCTGAAGAGTGTATCGGCTTGTGCGACGACACGAAAGTTTCTGCCATAGATATTAAAATCATTAACATAACTGCTCCCCAGCAATGTTGACAATGTACTGTATGCTTCAGCAACGGAAATACCTAATTTTTTAGCTTTCTCTTTATCAACATCAATCTGGTAGCCAGGTGTTTTTGCCGTAAAGAACGAATATGCCATCGCGATTTCAGGACGCTGGTTTACGGCGCCTAAAAATTTTCGCAGCACAGCCTCAAACTGTAGAATATCATCCGTGCTTGTGGTCTGTTGCAGTTCAAATGTAAATCCAGAAGATCGTCCAATACCAGGAATTGCCGGTGGGGAAATAACTAGAATCCGCGCCTCCTTAATATCTGCGGTTAACCTTTGGATTTCTTCCATCACTTTTGGAACACTTTCTGTTTCAAGATCACGATCGTCCCAGTGCTTGAGCGAAACAAACATAGTTCCCGTATTGGACTTGCTGGAAAAAGTCAGGACGTTAAAGCTAGCCACAGCGCCGACAACGTCCACTGCTCGAATGCTTCTTATCCTTTTCTGAAGCTCTAGCAGCATTTCAACACTACGTGTTGTTGAAGTGCCTTCTGCCATTTCATAGGTCACAAATACGCGCTTCTCATCCTCAGTGGGAATAAACCCTGTGGGTTTGTTTTTAAAAAGAAAAAACAACCCTACAACCAGACAGACCATCATCACTACCACATATCGCGCATTGCCAATCCATTTCTTAACCTGTTTCGCATACGTTCCTGTTGCTTTTTCAAACCAATGATTAAACCGGTGAAAAAACTTTTCGAGGAAGTTCTCACGTAAATTTACTTTTGCTGGTCTTAACATGAGCATGCTCAGCGCAGGCGTTAGTGACAGCGCAACGAAAGCCGAGATCAAAACAGATACCGCAATTGTGATGGCAAATTGTTGATACAATTTACCCACCAAACCAGGGATGAATCCTACCGGTACAAAAACAGCTGCAAGAATAAGGGCTATGGCAACCACGGGCGCAGAGATATCTTTCATGGCTTTAATCGTAGCCTCTTTTGGAGATAGTTTTTCAAAATCCATATTATGCTGGATTGCCTCCACGACGATGATTGCATCGTCCACGACAATACCGATAGACAACACAAACGCAAAAAGCGTGAGGGTATTGATCGTAAAGCCAAAGGGTATAAAGAAAATGAAAGTACCTATTAAGGATACCGGAATTGCTAAAATGGGGATGAGCGTTGCACGCCAGGTTTGCAAGAACAGAAACACCACCAGTACCACCAGGCCTAACGCTTCCAACAACGTGATCACTACCTCTCTTATAGAAGTAGTCACTACGGAAGTCGTTTCCACTGGCACCACAATATCGAGGTCATTTGGAAATGATTTCTTCAGCCTTTCAAGTTCTTTCGTAACAAGTTCATTTGTTTCCAGGGCATTGGCGCCTGGGGCCAGGTTAATTAACATGAAAGCAGCTTCCTTATCAAAGGCAAAGGGGTATGTACTGTAATTGAATTTTGCCAGTTCTACCCGCGCAATATCTTTGAGATACACCATATTCCCTTGTGCGGGGTTGGTACGAACAATGATGTTTTCAAAATCTTCTACCTGGTTGATACGGCTGTTGGTGAGCACGTTGTATTCAAACGCCTGTGCAGAGGGCTGTGGGTTTCCGCCAATCGATCCGGCGGCAATCTGGAGATTTTGTTCCTGGAGTGCTGCATTTACCTCCGCAGGGCTAATACCCAGGCTGGCAAGCTTTTCCGGATCTAACCAGATGCGCATACTGAATTCGTCACCAAATGAAATAATATCACCCACACCCTTGACGCGGCGCAATGGATCCCGCATATAGATGTTTATATAATTTCCAATAAATGGTGAATCATGTGTGCCGTTAGGTGAATAGAGCCCCAGGATAAGAAAGAAACTGGGATTGGCCTTGCGAACCGTTAAGCCAAGCCTTCTTACGATTTCGGGCAGTGATGGTTCCGCTATACCTACACGATTTTGCACATCCAGCGCGGCGATATCAATATCGGTCCCGATATCAAAGGTTACCGTAATACCACTTGTGCCATTGTTTGTGCTGTTGCTCGATATGTAGGCCATCCCGGGTGTGCCGTTCACTTGTGATTCAATCGCGGTAGTCGTAGTTTGCTCAACGGTCTGGGCATCTGCCCCCAAGAAATTTCCATTTATGGAAACTGTCGGCGGAGTTATGTTAGGATATTGTGAAATGGGCAACGTACTCATCGCAATCAATCCAACAAACACGATCACGATGGAGATGACAATTGCGGTGACAGGTCTTTTTATAAAAACGTCTGCTATCATTTTGGTTCAGTATAGAAGAATAGATTGATGCATTTTATTGTTTTGCTCCTGCTGGTAGCGCTACACTGATGGCAGAACCATTGCGCAGATTTTGGACACCTTCAGTAACGACCGTTTCTCCTGCCTCCAACCCTTCTGCGATGATTACCGATTTACCTATTTGTTTACCCAGGTCCACCCTTCTTTGTGAAACTTTCCCGCTATCGGCGACATAGACGTAGAATTCACCGAGCATTTCCGTGACGGCTTTATAAGGAACCAGCACTGCTTTTTGTACTGTTGAGAGCACATGAAGTGTTCCACTCATTCCTGAACGCAATGTGTGGTCAGGATTAGGGAAAACAATCCGCATTTTGATCGTTCCAGTTTGTGGATCAACTGCCCGATCAATGATGCTGATCTTCCCGCTGGCAGGATACAACTGTCCCCCGACAAAGAGGCGGAACGTTGAATCAGCTTTTGCCAGGTCAGGGTTCTTTGCCAATTGCAAGAACCTGAATATCTCACGTTGGTCGACCGTAATGTCTACACCCATCGGGTCGTCTGAAGAAATCGTATTCAACAACGTTTGTCCTGGGCTAACAGAAGCACCAAGTCGTACCGATGAAATTCCTATCGTCCCATCAAACGGAGCCACAATGGTAGCGTATCTCACATTTGTCTGCACACTCTTAACCGTGGCCTTTGCCGCTTCTACTTGTTGCTGTGCTGCCGCGAAGGCTGCCTCTGCATAATCTACCTGTTGCTTGGCTATGGCATCACTTTTGTCCAACTCACGGTAGCGTTCGACATCCTGTTTCGCTTTTACCAAATTTGCTTCCTGTACCTGTAAATTAGCCAACGCCTGCTGGTATGTAGCTGCCGATTGTTGCTGATCTATGGAGTATAGCTTTTGTCCCTTTCGAACGCGGGCCCCCTCCTTGAAATGGATGCCGGTAATATAGCCGTTCACCTGGGGGCGAAGTTCCACTTCATTCAACGCCTTCACGATAGCAGGGTATTCGTCGTAGTAGGCTGCCGCGGTTTTGTTTATTTGTTCCACCGTTACGGAAACCGGTGGTGGCCCCTGCATCGCGCGTTGATCATTTTTTCCACAAGCAATCACCAGAAAGAATGTAATAAAGCATATGTTTTTCACAGGCATAATAGTTGGCGTTTCAAATTAATACGGAATCTGACCAAGAGCACGGAGTACATCCATTTTACTGGCCAAAACCTGGTAAAGAGAGTTAAAATAATTTATGCGTGTAGTGCGCAAGTCGCTTTCAGCTACAGTCACATCGAGATATGCGCGCACACCATTGCGGTACTGGAGTTGGATAATATCATATACTTCATTAGCCAGGGCTACATTTTCCCGCTGCGTGAGGTAGTTCCTGAGATTACTCTTATATGCAGCAAGCGCGCGTGTATATTCCGTCTTCAGCATGTTTTGTAAATTGACCAGGCTTACATCAATGCGTTCATTGGACAGCTTTTCTTGCTGAATTCTGGAGATTCGTTTTCCGCCCTGAAATATCGGAAACGCCATCGTCACCCCGACATAAGAATACGGAAATCGCTTGTCGTAAAGTTCCCTGAAAGTATTGTTCTGATAGTTCAGGTTGTAGTTGCCATAAGCATTAAGCGAAGGCAAAAAAGCCCAATTGCTATATTTAACATTGGCATTCTGCAATTCCTTCTGCATATAGAGAATTTTATAATCGATATGCGTGGAATAGTTAATCTCCTGCAACGTATCAATTTCTATTTGTGTTTCCATTTCCAACGTATCATATTGCAGTGGTAGGTCTTGCGTCTCCGGATACCCCATCAGCGTCTTCAGGTAAGCCTGTTTATACTTCAGTAATTCCACGTTCGATTTGAGTGATGCCTGAGCATTTCCCAACAAAATAGTAGCCCGTTTGTAATCCGTCTTATCGGCCACACCGCTGGAATATCTGCTGTATGAATCCTTCAGGCTTTGCTGTAGCCGGGCAATCGACTCTTCACTAACCTTTATTTGTTGGGCTGTAGCCAGCACGTCGTAGAATGCTTTGGTAACGTTCACTACGACGTCAATCTTACTTCGACTGGTATTCTGCATTGCTTGTACCCGCACTTTAGAGGCTGTTTTCGCGGCAAGCAAAACATCACGATTAAAAATAGTCTGGGAAGCTGTGAATTGTGCATATGAGGTGTTGTCGACTCCAAGTTTAATAACTGTACCGTTAAAAACTGCTGTTTGAAGGTCTGGAAAGTGCTGATAGTTATAGTTAAAATTGATCTGTGGAAACCAATCCGCCAGTTTACCTTTGATAATCTTGTTGGTTATCTCCTCGTCGATTTCAGCCTGCTGAACAGCCGGCTGGTGTTTTAAGGCATATTGCACTACCTTGTCCAACGTAGCCTCTTGCACAAGGCTGTCGGGTGTAGCGGTGGTTTGCGCACACAACATCTGGGGAAGTAAGAGCGTTGCTAGAGAGATCCAGTATAATGCTAATAGTGTATTGGGGAAAGAAAACATGGTTGAGAATCTTATAATCTGTTTTTCGTTAATTCCGTATTCGCAAGATGTTGTGGCATCTCTTCGTTAAATATGGTTCTGAAAATAACCCGTTTTCGCTCATTCAGGAATTTCCTGTAAGCAACATCGGTCATTCCGTGAATCGTCTGCAAGACAGATTTTGCCAATAAAGGATAATTGCATAGTGCTGACAAATTCACCATGAAATGCTCCGGTGATATGTTGGCGATTTTTCCATTTGCAATTTCTTCTGCAAGTTGCTCCCGGATGAGGTCGCTGGATTTGATTCTGTCCCTGGAACAGAAAATCCTTATTTTCTCTGGATGTCTTGCAGTTTCACTAATGATAAAATTATCGAGGTACGGATATGCAAGACCATAGTCCACAAGCGCATTGATATAGCAAGCGATCTTTTCTCTGAATGGAAGATTTGATACAAGTATACTGCGCACCTTTTCCTTCTTCTCCAACAAGGTTTCGTCCAGCAATGTCTCCAGCATCTGCTCACGCGAGCGGAAATAGTAATGTATCAATGCACGATTGACACCAGCCTCGTCGGCTATTTCCTGCGTAGTAGCATCCAATAACCCTTTTTGGAAGAACAGGATCCTGGCCTTCTCCTTGATCAACTTCTCGGTTAAAGCTTCTTCAGTCCGCATTGTCTATACTGTTTAACAATTTTGTTAAACATCAAATTAACTACTATTCAATCCATATTAGCAAGTGAAATCCAACCGGCCAAAAGAAGTTTCTTTAAAAATTACCAAGCGGCACAATTCGATGCGATTGGTCGCCAACTTAATAGCGTTCCAAATCGATTTCATGGGCATGGCATCAATTTACCGCGGCTACCGGGATAACAAACCAGGTTTCTGGGCAATGGAAACGTAAACCCTGTCCCCATCGGTCTTTTTACCAGAATTTGTTCTGACGGTGACTACACCTTCTGAACATTCAACCTGCAGTTCGTAGTGGGTTCCGAAATATTGTATTTCTTTTACCCTGCCAGGAATACCTTTACTTCGCTTCGACACCAACTCAAAGTTGTCAGGTCGTAGAAATACCTGTTTTGATTTTTTGACGGAACCACCCCGCCGGAACAGAAACTCACTTGCTGAATCAAGCGCGGTGTAAGATCCAAAGAGTCCTGCCGCATAGGCGTTAATGGGTTGTCTGTATATTTTTTCAGGTGCCCCTTGCTGCACCAATTCACCATTTTTCAATATCAAGATTCTATCTGCCCAAGGAAGAATGTCTGCCGGTTCATGCGAAATGAGTATGCAGGAAATTTTAAGTGTTTTACTCAGATCCAGTATGACCGATTTCAAAATACCTTTATGAACCCTGTCCAAATTAGAAAATGGTTCGTCCAGGAGAATAAGTTCGGGAGCCGTGGTTAGCGTACGGGCAATAGCAATGCGTTGTCTTTCGCCACCCGACAGGGCATCCGTTTTTCGCGCCAACAGTTGATCGATCCGACAGACACTGTATATAGTAGCCGCCTTGTCCGCAGAAAGCGAATTCGCATAGCTTAGGACCTGGCCAACGCTCAAGTGCTTAGGCAGCTCGAAGTCCTGTGATACGTAGCCAATGCTGGGATGGCCTGGGACAAGCATATCCAATGGTCCTTTAACCTTGTCATGATCAAAAAATACATCACCAGTGTCGGGCTGAAGAAGTCCTGCTATAATTTTAAGGAGTGTGCTTTTACCGGAGCCGGTTTCCCCGACAATAGCGATCTTCTGCCTCCTGCGTTGCGAGAATGTAATATTGCGTAATGCAAAATCCCCTTCGCCTCGCTTCCCTACGGCAGATACTTTTAAAAATGTCATATGTCTCTTCGGTAAGGGATAATAATGAAATCTTAGAACCCACCCTTGCTAGTATCCTAAGTTAGCATACCTATTTCTTCTATGGTTGATTTGCACTTACAAGCTTATAAACCTTTCCATCGGGTTTGGTGGTTATGTAAAGTTCTCCATGCCTGTCAATACCAAAGCGTTCGTCGACCTTGTCAGCGCCACACAACGCGGTGAGCGTTTTGGGAACTCCATTGAGCGTTATCTGCCATTCCTTAATGGGTGCCTGGCTTCCTACTTTCAGATCTTTCATTTCAACATAAAACAACCTGCCTTTAACAATATCGCCAAAGACAAATTTCCCAACCAGTGCGGGCAAAGCTTTTCCCCAATATTCAAATCCACCGGCAATTGCATTACCCTCGTCGTGATCATATTCTGCAACCGGATAAGTGAAATTGTTCTTTGCGTCATCCGGCGGAAGTGGATAGATGTTCCACATATTCTGGGACGGGTCGATCACAAAGGTACCCTCACGGACAGGCCAGCCACAATCGGCACCTGGACTGATGATGTACAGAGACTCTATGTTTTGATGTCCGATATTCGAGACGAAAATTTCCCCTTTTCTGCTCCAGGCTATACGATGTGGATTTCTGAATCCATGGGCATAAATCTCCTTGCGTATATTTTCATTTTCGCTTCCCGAAAATGGATTTGTAGCTGGAATACCATAGTGCCCATTTAGGCTATTGGTGCCACGCGGATTAATCCGAATAACGGCGCCCCATATGTTCTCCGGGCTGTTGCAGAGGAAAGGAAAACCACTTTCGGCACTACCCCCATCGCCAATGCCAACATAGAGCAAGCCATAGTCGGCATCACCAGGTTTTGCAAGGGGATTAAAAGTGATTTCCTGCATACCATGAATACCGGTGACCATATTTATACGGAAGAGTTCACGACTTTCTCCCACAAATGGGAATCCGCCGGGTTGGTTTGTCTTCCATTCTGACAGCACCCACTGTAAAGTAACTTTAATAGAGTCAGGATATCCGAAATCCGCCTTTGCAGAACCGGGCGGTTCGGTATGTGTGGTATACAGCAGTCCGTTTTTCGAAAACTCAGGGTGGAATGCAAAACTTCCAAAACCGGTGCCCAGGCCAGGTTGATGGATGAAGTTGGGCTTCAATTTGGCCATATCCATGTATACTTCGGGCTCGCCTTCGTTTAAATAATACAGTTTACCGCGAAGGTCCATCACAAATATTTTATCGGTAATGGGCTGGAAAGACAACTTTGCAATCCTGGTCAATGGATTTTCTTCGCTGGATGGTGGTATTTGCGCAACAAGTTCGAGGTTCACGACCAGGTCCGACATCGGAATTGGTTCCGGTATAGGATTTCTCAGTGCGTTCGGATCATCCACGCCCAACGTACTGGGAGCCTTCTTGTTTGTATTCAGGAAGGCAAGGATACCATTAACTTTTTCTTCTGTATAGTGCGCGAAGGAGGGCATGATGGTTTTGAACTTGTTGTAATGCTTGGCGGCCAGCGTATCGCCAGATTCAATGATCGACTTAGGATCTTTTATGAAATTCCTAATCCATTCAGCTGATGCAAATGTCGTAAGTCCACCCAATTGTGGTCCGATGCCATCCGCTCTGAAATTATGACAGGAGCTGCAATCCTGCATAAACGCCGCTTTACCCAAGGCAATCGAAACAGAATCCGTGGGAAATGCACCTTCTTCAGAACCGGTATTCGTATTGCAGGCATTGAAACAAATCGCCATGCCCACGCCGGCGATAATCATTATTGCTTTTTTCATGATGGAGAAGTGGTCAAAGTCGCAAATCTAAGGCTTTATGCATTGTCTCCTAGTGGTTCTTACCTAAAAATGGTACAGACCGAAGTCCAACCCTATGCCTATGGTACATAAATTCAAGGGTCGGCGATAATCCGGCATGAAAGGCAAATGCCGGGGCGCCGCAGATCTGCCTTTCCCGCTATCCTGACGTTGGCCGCTGGTACCCAAATTGGGTTATGGGTGGCTCATCGTTAATCAAAAAAAGACCGTTCCAAACGCAACCTTATTCCTGGATTAACAGTCTAATACATAAATCACTTATGTATTAATCGTTATGCACTCATCTGAACTTCTGAAAGGTACGCTTCAAACTATTGTACTTAAAGTGCTGAAAGACAATGGAAAGATGTATGGATACGAAATCACAACCCTGGTAAAAGAGTTGTCCGAAAACCGGATTTTGCTTACTGAAGGAGCTCTTTATCCCACCCTTCACCGGTTGGAAGCAGAGGGATTGTTGAGGACTGAGGTGGTCAACATTGGCAAACGGGTGCGGAAATATTACGCACTCACTCCAGATGGAAAGGCGCAGGCGAAAGATCGCGTCAATGAATTTGTTGATTTTATAAAAACGATGTCGGCTGTTTTACACGTGAGAATGGCACAATAATGTCGCAACTTACAAACGATCATATCGGCCATATCAAAAAGGACTTGTGCTATCGTGGACTGGTGTTGGAGAGCCTTGAGGATGAAATGATAGATCACGTCTGTTCTGCCGTCGAAGCGCGAATGCTTAGGGGTGCCCGCTTTATCGATGCGTATCACGAAGTATTAAAATCATTCGGTAACACTTCAGGGTTGCGTGAAACGCAAAAACAAACCATACAGTTCGAAAATCAAAAGCCCAAGAATATGCTTAAGAACTATTTTATCATTGCCATGCGCAATCTAACGAAGCAACGCTTTTACACGTTCATTAACGTCGCCGGATTGGCTACAGGTGTTGCCGCCTGTTTGGTCATCGTTCTCTTTGTGATCAACGAACTGAGCTATGACAAACATCACGAGAAAGCCGATCGCATCTACCGCGTTAATGGCGAAATCAAGTTTGGCGGCAATCACTATAAGCTGGCAGTGGCCCCGGCACCATTGGCGGAAACCTTAATACAAGATTACCCCGAGGTGGAATCCGCCATGCGTTTCAGGAGCAGAGGTTCCTATCTGGTCAAGAAGAGCGAAACAGCGGATAACATAAAAGAAAATGACGTGATCTGGGCAGACAGCACGTTCTTCAAGATATTCACCGTGCCGGTACTGGAAGGCAATCCAAATACAGCACTGAAAGAACCGAATTCAATTGCTATAAGTCAAAACATCGCATCAAAATTCTTTCCTGAAAAAAGCGCGCTTGGTCAAACGTTGATCATGGACAATGACACACCGATGAAAGTGACGGCTGTGTATGCGGATATGCCACAAACAGGTCACTTTGTTTTTGACATTCTCATCTCGTTAAGCGGATTGGATGAGGCTAAGAGTTCCAACTTCCTGAGCAACAATTTTCAGACATATGTACTGCTCAAAGAAGGTACGGACGCTAAAGCATTCGAGTCCAAACTACCAGGGTTGGTATTGAAATATATTGGTCCGCAAGCTGCCGAAATATTAGGGGGAGAATTCACCCTGGAAAAATTTGAAGCTTCCGGCAATAAGCTGGAGTACACCTTAATGCCACTAACGGATATTCATCTGCATTCGGATCTTACGGCCGAAATTCGTGCTAATGGCAATATTACGTACGTATACCTATTCGCAACAATAGCGATGTTCATTTTGGTTATTGCATGCATCAACTTCATGAACCTCTCCACCGCACGTTCGTCCAACCGCGCGAAGGAGGTTGGCGTAAGGAAAGTTATGGGATCGCTCCGGTCACACCTGATTAGACAATTTTTGATGGAGTCGATTCTATTGAGCCTCTTCTCTTTTGTGCTTGCTATCGCTATTGCCTATCTCTTTATACCCGTATTCAATGACCTTGTGCAGAAAACACTATTTCTTCCATTATCAACAGTTAGTTTTTATCTGCTCATTCTGGGTGCGGCGCTGGTGATTGGTATGCTGGCTGGTTTGTACCCCTCCTTCTTTTTGTCCGCGTTTAAACCGGCAAATGTATTGAAGGGGAACGTGTCATTGGGTATGAAAAGCGGTTTTATACGTAGCGCGCTGGTTGTATTTCAATTTGTGATTTCTATTTTCCTGGTGATCGGCACCATCACAGTCTACCGACAACTGAGTTACATTCAGCATAAGAAAATTGGCTTTGAAAAAGATCAGGTCATCGTTATTCAGGATGCATATGCCTTGCAGGATAATATGCAATCCTTCAAAAACGAAGTACTTAAAAATAGTTTCATCCTCAGTGGAACCATTTCAGGGTTCCTCCCAGTCCAGTCATGGCGAAGCGATAACACACATTGGCCCGAAGGCAGCCAACCTACGCAGGAAAATATGGTCGGACTGCAGACCTGGCGTGTTGACCAGGACTATGTGAAAACCCTGGGTATGAGAATAAAAACAGGTCGCTTCTTTTCAGCAGATTTCCTATCCGACTCATCGGCCGTCGTATTGAATGAATCGGCCATCAGACAATTTGGTTTTATGGGTGATCCACTGGGGAAAAAGATATCAACTTTTACCGGAACGGGACCCGATGGCACACCGGACCTCAATTCCATTCAATCCTATACGATCGTTGGCATTGTGGAGGATTTTCATTTTGAATCCCTGAAAGAAAACATTACACCATTAGGATTATATCTCGGAAAAAGTAATGGTAGCATTGCGTTTAGATTTGAAGCCAAAGAAACGCAGGATGTGATCCAATCCATAGAAAAAACCTGGAAAGCGATGGCACCCGGGCAACCGTTTCTCTATTCCTTCCTCGATGAAGACTTTAGCCGCATGTACAACAATGAGCAACGTCTCGGTAAGACATTTGGTGTATTTGCCGGTTTGGCCATCATCATTGCCAGTCTTGGACTCTTTGCACTTACAGCCTTTACGGCTGAGCAACGCACAAAGGAAATCGGAATACGCAAAGTGTTGGGTGCATCGGTAAGCAGTATTGTGCTCTTACTCTCAAAAGAGTTTGGAAAGCTGATCATCATCGCTTTTGTACTCGCCAGTCCATTGGCCTGGTTTGCAGTGAACTGGTGGTTGAAGAACTATACCTACAAGGTTGAGATTGGCATTCTTGTATATGTAACGGCTGGTGCACTTGCGTTCCTCATTGCATGGCTTACCATGGGATATCAATCCATCAAGGCGGCAACCTCTAATCCGGTACGATCGTTAAGAAGTGAATAATCAGTAAGCTAATCCGTTCGCTAAACGTAAGGCAGTCGGGGGTAGACCTGGTATTTCTTCCTTTGTGGAATAGTAATATCTTTGCCCCCTTATTTTTGATTCCATGATTTCAGTTGACGCAGTTACAGTAGAATTTAACGGTTCGGCACTCTTTAGTGATATTACCTTTAACATCAATGAAAATGACCGCATTGCCCTGATGGGCAAAAATGGCGCAGGAAAATCAACGCTACTAAAGATTATTGCAGGCGTCAGCAAGCCCACCCGGGGAAAAGTATCCGCACCCAGCGACGCTATCATATCCTATTTACCACAGCACCTGCTCACCAAGGACAATGCTACCGTATTTGAAGAGGCTTCCAAAGCCTTCGGAAAAATACTGGATATGAAAAAACAAATGGACGAACTCAACATCCAGTTGGAAATCCGAACCGATTATGAGTCGGATGAATACTCGAAAATCATTGAACAGGTATCTGAATTAAGTGAGAAGTACTATTCCATCGAAGAGATCAATTATGATGAGGCGATAGAAAAGACACTCCTGGGATTGGGTTTTTTGCGATCCGATTTCAATCGACCGACGCAGGAATTTAGTGGCGGATGGCGCATGCGTATCGAATTGGCAAAAATACTTTTGCAAAAGCCCGACCTCATTCTACTGGATGAGCCTACAAATCATATGGACATTGAATCCATACAATGGCTGGAGGACTTTCTGATCAATAACGCAAAAGCGGTAATTGTCATCAGCCATGATAAGACCTTTGTTGATAATCTCACCAACCGCACCATCGAAGTAACCATGGGGCGGATCTATGATTATAAAACCAACTACACCCACTATTTGCAGTTGCGCAAGGAAAGACGGGAACAACAGCAAAAGCAATTTGATGATCAACAAAAACAAATAGCTGATATTCAGCAATTTATTGATCGATTCAAAGGCACTTACTCGAAGACATTGCAAGTGCAGTCGCGGGTAAAAATGTTGGAAAAAATAGAGATCATTGAAGTAGACGAGGTGGACTCCTCAGCGCTTAATCTGAAGTTTCCTCCCGCCCCCCGCTCCGGCAACTATCCTGTCATAATTGAAGGTTTAACCAAACGGTACGGCGAACACATCGTCTTCCACGATGCATCACTCACTATTGCGCGCGGTGAGAAAGTAGCATTTGTTGGGAAAAACGGAGAGGGAAAGTCCACCCTGGTAAAAGCGATTATGGGAGAGATCGACTACGAGGGAAAAATGCAACTTGGGCACAACGCCCTGATCGGTTACTTTGCGCAAAATCAAGCTTCCTTGCTGGACGAGGATCTGACTGTTTTTCAGACAATTGAACAGGTTGCGGAAGGTGATATAAGAACCAAAATAAGAGATTTGCTAGGCGCCTTTATGTTCAGTGGCGAGGCTATTGACAAGAAAGTAAAACTGCTGTCCGGCGGTGAAAAAACACGGCTGGCCATGCTAAAATTGCTCTTGCAGCCTGTTAATCTTTTAATTCTCGATGAACCAACTAACCATCTGGATATCAAGACTAAAGATATTTTAAAAGATGCATTGCGCGCTTTTGATGGAACCCTGATCCTGGTATCGCACGACAGGGATTTTCTGGACGGCCTCGCCAACAAAGTATTTGAATTCGGCCATAAACGAATCAAGGAGCACTTTGAGGATATCAATGGATTTCTTCGAAACAAGAAGTTGGAAAATCTTAAGGAAATTGAGCGCAGTCCGGTGACCTAGCACCGTGAGCTTTCAACTAAACGTGCTGCTGCTTGAAATACTTGCGTAGTCCTGTTACCCCCGAATTCCAACAATAGGTTTGCGGCGCTGTCTCCAGTTCCAGGAAAGGTGCAAGGCTTGCATCAACGTAGAGCTTGAGGGTTGCCCCATTTTGGGCAAGGATATAACCTTTGAGATGTTTTCCCAGCATTATGGTCCATTCCATTTGCTATCGTTGCTATCGCTTACTTACACTTACAATGACTTTAAAATTCTTGCCCATAGGATTCCCCATCGGCAGAACTAGCGGCTACCTACCCCTTAGCGGTTCCTGACCAGGTTGAACAATGAGGGTTATTTTACTATTCATCAATCGCACCTTCAGCCAGGCCTCAACCTTTTCTTTTTCGTCTTTCTTCAGCCCATTAGGAATGTGCAGCAAGACTAAATAAGCAGGATAAGATTCTGGTATTGAATCGCTGTTTACCAATACAGGTTGAATTATCGCTTCAGTCAATTGAGGGTATTGCACCTTCAATTCGTTGTAAATCTGTACACTTACTAACTTTTGTTGACTACTGACGCTATCCAATTGCCTTTGTAGCGCCTCTCTGGCCTCCTCATTTTTTTGCAAGGCAAGACCTATCTGATTTATCTTCTCGTCGTATTTACTGTCCTGTTTAATTTCCTGCAAGAATGCAAATCCCTGTTTAACTTCAAGTGTAACATCCGTAAGGTCATAGTATTTCAACTTTCTTCTAAGATCAGCGATTTGCGCTTCGGTAATTTGTTGGCCACCGTAGGTGAGCGTAATTGTCTTCTTTTTAGGGTCAATGTTCCGACTCAGCAAATAGTCATTTGTAAAATTTGACTCAGCATCAATAAATTGATTTGATTGTTCAGTGAATTTCTTCTGCGCTACGATATTGAAAGCCAAATAGATGCTCGGAATTAACGTAAGAACAATTACTGTCCAGATAATAATCCTTTCCCGTTTTTCGACCACCGGATCCTCATGTTTTCTTTTGGGAAATTTAAGCAGGTAGGCTGTAATAAACGTAGCCAAAGCTATGAATACACTATTGATAAGATACAGATAAAAGGCACCCAGAAAATACTGCAACTGCCATGTGGCCAGCCCATACCCTGCCGTACAAAGTGGTGGCATTAGCGCGGTTGCGATAGCCACCCCTGGTATCACATTCCCCTTATACTTACTGGAAATAGCAATAATTCCTGCAAAGCCCCCAAACAACGCAATGAGTACGTCGTAAACAGTCGGTAATGTCCGTGATAAAATTTCAGCATGGGCATCGTCAATTGGCGTCAACAGGAAATAAATCGTTGAAGCCACCAATCCAACACCAGCGGCAAAAGCATAATTCACCGATGCTTTTCGCAACAAGGCAACGTCATTGATTGCCAGTCCGGCTCCTACCCCAACAATTGGTCCCATCAGTGGTGAAATGAGCATTGCTCCGATAACGACGGCGGTAGAGTCGATGTTCAGGCCTAGAGAGGCAATCAGGATGGCGAAAAAAAGAACCCAAAGATTGGTACCATAGAACTCAGCGTCCTTTTCGATATTAGCACGCACCACATCGAAGTTCTCCTTTTCTTTTAGCAACCTGAACGTATTCAGGAATTTGATATTCATACTCTGCGTGTTTATGATTGTTCCAAACCAATTGTGTTGTTAGCAGTACTAGTCATGTTTCTTAAAACTCCCATTCAACGATACTGCCTCACGGTGCTTCACAAGAAGATGCGTTTCGCCAACTTGTCTTGATCGGTATCCCAGCAAATGGAAAAATTTTTTAGTAAATAACCAGGCAACTTTTCGGTTAACAACCAGCTCATCCCGCTTGCCGGATGTCCATCGAATACCGGGCAACAAAGGAAGTACACGATCAAAACGAATTTTGCGAAGTGATGCTGACAAGGTTAGAAAAAAGGGAGATATCCTGCGAATGAAAAAGAAACCATCGTTACCCTGCACCTGGTATCGCGGCATTAATATCTGCCCTCGACCGGAGGCGCATACCTTTTCTCCGTTGCTAATGGCGATCTCTTCACCTTTCAATACCCATTGAAAATTAGTGAACCCCGGCTTCATCGTAAATTTCTCCGCTTCCTTTACCTCGTAACGCGAGTTTATTTCATAAATGTGTTGACGGCCAAAAGTATTCCTGGCCAGCAATTCAAAATGCCGATTATAATCGATATTGGTCCTATCAATGACCCCTGCGATTAACAACGATAGATAGATAAACGAAATATGATTTTCAATCGAAGAAAGATCATCGTGTTGGCCGCCTTCAAAACCAAATGCGACAAAGCCCAATTCGTTGATGTAGCTTAACAATGGACCTTCCAGGTATTCCTCAATACCCAGAATGATTGGAACCGGGTATTGCAATGCAACCTTCCTGTTTAGCAGACTGTCATTCACCGTAAGAAAAGGTATAGTTTCACCTGAAGTAGTGTGCAGATCCAAAAAATAGAATGGCCCTGACTCGGCAGCCAGTATTTTCTTTATGGTTTTGTAAATATCTACCTGCTGTGATATATCCTCATTCCATAATTCGAGGTTGCCGTCCAGTAGTCCATTCATCTTATCGCTTGTCCATAAGCGGTTCAGATCTTGTTGATGATACCGTTCGCCTCTTTCCAGCGCCCAGAGATTTCCGCTGAGGGCATACACATGGCCTTTTATATGAATATTTTTCTTGCGCATCTCTTCAAAGACCCTAAGCAACGCAAAAATACCCGCAGGTTCATTTCCATGAATTCCTCCGATAAAAACAACGGTTGGCCCAGACTCTTCGCCCTGGAGATGTCCAATTATCCGTTCAACTTCTATGGATTGGTCAAGCGCCTTGCTGTGTACTTTCGTCATGATCGTAATAGACAAGATCTTTGATGGTGACAATACCCACCAACTGCTGGTCTTGAATCACGGGCAAACACCCAATTTTATTTAGTTTCATTAATGATATGGCTTCCATTATGCCTGTTTCCGGCCTCACAGTCAATACATTTTTTTTCATGATTTCCGCCACTGTTCGATCATCATTTCTGCCCTGCTCATTTTGTAGATGTTGCAGATGAGTCCAGGTAAGCAACCCTGAGAATTTCCCGGCATTGTTTTCAACTGGTACATGATGGATATTCTTCCATTCCATCACATGCGTGGCCAGCGTGGCCAGATCGTTTTCATTGACGGTAAATAGCTGCGTTGACATAATGTGCCCCACAAGCCTGGCAGACTCATGCAACTGCAAATCTGCCTTCATCAATTTCCAATCATGTACCGGAGTACCAATTTGCTGATATTGATAAATTTCCCTGGTTAATGCCCGAAGCGCGTCATCCTGATGCATGGTTTTGCGCAGTTGGCGATAGTTGCTGGTAATCCATTCTGAACCAGTCTGCCCCAGTGTTCTCTTTTCAATTATTCCAAGAAGACGCTCCCGGTCCTCTTTGTCAACACCAACCTTCTCCAGACCGCTATAGGCTATGGGAAGTAATTCTTTCAACACCAATTCCTTAACAGAAATAGTGTCGCCCATCCAATGCAGTATAGAATCTTTTCCCGTTCTGGCGGCCTTAACAAAATTTGCTTTCGCATCTCGAAAATCCATGTTATTGGCCATATCATCGAAAGCGGACGGTCGGCCTTTCATTAATCCAATCCAAAATGCAAAGTTGGCCATTTCGTCGGCCACCGATGGTCCGGCGGGGATGTACCTGTTTTCGATCCGCAGATGAGCTTTTCCATTGCCCACGCCGTAGCACGGACGATTCCAGTGATAGACCGTACTGTTGTGCAGGCGTAGCGCTTCAAGCTTAGGCAATCTTCCCTTTTTAAGGGCATCGATTGAGTTTTCATGTATTTCCCTGACCAGGATCACCTTGTACTGGGCAATATCATTCCTGAAAATATCCACGACAGATCCGGTTGCCCATTCATTCCCAAAGGTTACTCGGGGTTTCTGATCCTGAAGTGCATAACTGAAACTGCGTGTATCTATGCTCTGCTGAAACAGGGCAATTCTGGTTTCGCTCCAAAGTTCGCGACCAAGCAATAAGGGAGAATTGGTGCTGATACCCAGAACTGGCCCGGAGATGACTTGCGCCCAATTATAGCTGGAAATGAAATCTTGTGGTACTATTTGCAAGTGAAGCTGGAAGCTGGTGTTGCATGCCTGAAACAATACCGAATCATGTACAATGGTAAGTTCATCAGTACCCTGAAGGTGAAGTTCGAAATCAGTGCCTCTGAGTTCCTTGATTATGTCGTTCAGCGCCCAATACCTCGGACTTGGTGTCATAAAACCAAACGTGAGTTCATTCTTGGTGATAGTGGGCAGAATACCTGTTAGTAATATCTTTGCGTTCGACTCTTCCGCAACCTCCTTTGCCCTCGTCAGGTATGTATTCAATTGCTTCTCCATCAAGGAAAAGCATTTCGTTTTTAATTCTACCGGATCAAGGTTTATTTCAAGATTGTATTGTGCCAGTTCGGTTGTAAAGTGAGGGTCATGTAATTTGTGCAGGATCTGTTCTGCCATTTTCGACGGGCGCCATTGATCGGTAACGATACAAAACTCCTGTTCTGAGCCGATGCGCAGGACGTCCTTTTCAAAAAGATCTTTCTCCACCATTGTTTCCAACGCTGCGATATCGTGTAACAAGTGGCTAATAAACGCCGTACGGGTTTCTGTAGTAATTACACTATTTACATTGTGTTCTCCCATGGTGTCAGATTAACGTACTGTTATGGTTTTTTTTTCAGCTGTGTATTCTTCTTATACGCAAGAAGAATACGTTTCATACCAGTTATAGCGCTACGCTCCGATTCACTTTCTGGTTAATATTAATAATAAACTGGCAGTGCCACCATGACAAATGACAGCTTTTGCCATGACGATTTTACTTTCCGTATATAGCAATTGTACGCTATTGTATGGCAAACCCTTCGCCCTCATAGATGTCCATGACCTACAGCCAGCATCGCCTCTTGAAAGGAAGCTGGGAAATAATAGATTCGAAAATGTGCTGTTTGATACCCCTGGTGAGAAAATCCTCAATACCACTATCTTCCACGATAAGACCATTCGGCCGGGCCTGCGGCGGGTTGAAATGAATAACCACGGTTGTTAGCCGACAATGAAATTGCACCCGGTCCTTAATTTCCAGTTGTTCGTCTAAATATTCGAGCAGCTTTTGGTAATTTAAGTCCAAAATGATTTCCGATCATGAAAACCCCCTATCCTGTTCTCTTTTTTTTGTTGTTATCCATAACCATTTCGGCACAGCATCAGCATGAGGCAGCAACAACGTCAGCGTTGCCGCGCATAACAAATATTGAGCCTCAGCCGTTGCTTGCGCAGGCGCTCCGTGTAAGTGAAGCCTTGTCATTCATCGGAAGTGCATTGCCTCCTAAATCGAATCAGCAACTCAGCGCATTGGAAAGTCTTCCCGTGGATGAAAGGACTGTGGAAAAAATTCAGGAAATACTTGATCCGTACTGCTTGGCTATGATTGACATCAATGCAGAATCAAGGGTGAAGGTAGTGCAAGGTCCCGTTCGGCCTGTCCTCCTACAGGATGGTTGGACTTCTTTCCTTGTCAAAGTTCATAACCAGGCGCACATAACTGCAGCACTGATTGTGGAAAGTCCTAATGCACTTCCCGCATTACACCGTTCTACTGCTGCGCATCGTATGGCAAAAGAAAATGAACTTACGCCCGGTCAACTTGACAATCGTTTCCTTGAGCTTTACATGTATAACGATCGGCCGTTAAAAGCCAATCTTTCAGGTATCGGTTTGGAGTACGCTGTCGTACAAATCTATACGCGCGAAACGGGAAAAAAAGAGGCAAAATTTGGATTCAATGTAGGACAGGGTTCTCAAGACATAGGGTTCAGAAATACAATTGACATACTCTTTGATATAAAACCTGCTGTCAAAGTTTTGTTGAATATTAAAGATGAAAATAAAGGCAGCACCATGGCTTCTTTCATTATTACAGATGGCCTCGACCGGTTCGCAGACAGCGAGGGATTAAACTATTTTCCGGACGATTATCGTCTGGCATTGGCAATGGCCAGACATTGGGAAGAACCCAGAATGAAAGTACCAACCCATAGTCTTCCACCTGAACAGAAACTAAATGGTATCTATCCATTGCCCTCCAGAAGACTGGCAGGCAGAGACACGTATCCTGATTTCTTCTTTCAGCCCCAGGTGTACCGGGCAGACGGTGAACACGTATACCTACCTGCGGGAAAATACCATGTCACATACGGCAAGGGGCCTGAATACAAAACTGCACAAAGGGTTATCATTGTTCCGGAAAATGTTGATTCCATAACGCTGGACTTCCAACTGGAACGCTGGATCCATATGGCTGCATTGGGCTGGTACAGTGCTGATCATCATATCCACGCAGCCGGATGTTCCCATTATGAAAGCCCTGAGGAAGGTGTGCTCCCGGAACACATGTGGCGACAGATACAGGGTGAAGATCTCAACCTGGGCAGCAATCTGACATGGGGTCCGAGCTGGTATTACCAAAAGCAGTTTTTTACAGGGAAGGATCATCCCCTATCAAACCAAAATACAATTCTTCGCTACGATGTTGAAGTATCTGGATTTCCGTCATCACATGCCGGCCATATCGTTTTATTAAACCTGAAGGAGGACGACTATCCAGGCACAGCAGAAATCGAACAATGGCCCAGCTGGACCTTGCCGATTTTACAATGGGCAAAATCCCAGGGCGGCTTGACGGGATATGCGCACTCCGGATGGGGACTGGCACCAGTAGAACCTACCGATGACTTTCCGAATTTTGTGACACCAAAGATGGATGGCATAGGGGCCAATGAGTATGTCGTTACCGTCGCGCATAACGTGATTGATTTTTATTCTGCAGGGGATACGCCTGCTCCAGCTGAATTGAACATGTGGTACCATACCTTGAATTGTGGATTCAGGACGAGAATAAGCGGTGAGACCGATTTTCCCTGCATCTCCGACGAACGGGTTGGGCGAGCCCGAATCTATGCAAAGCTCGATAAGTTGGATTTTCCAGGGTATATGGACGCAATTAAGAAAGGCAAGAGTTATGTCTCAGATGGATTTTCACATCTCATAGACTTCAAGGTGAATAGTATTTCATTGGGAGAAGAGAACAGCGAAGTAAAGGCACCAGCGAACGCTACGCTTAATATTGAAGTCAAAGCAGCCGCGCTGCTAACAGAAAAGCAGGATGAAATAGGTGCAATCATTGCCGCCCGTAGTGCTTATCAATCCCCTTACTGGCACATTGAAAGATCGAGGATAGGTACCTCGAGAAAAATTCCGGTTGAGTTGATTGTCAACGGGTACCCAGTGGAGAAGCAGGATATCACAGCCGATGGAAATTGGGAGACGCTCAAATTCAATTACAAGGTTACCAAATCAAGCTGGGTGGCTATACGTGTGTATCAAAGTGCACATACGAATCCCATCTTTGTTATTGTAGACGGGAAACCTATTCGCGACAAAGAGAGCGCGACATGGTGCCGCACTGCTGTGGACCAATGTTGGAAAATGAAAATGGAAAAATTCAGGAAAGAAGAGTTGCCAGCAGCGGAAAAAGCGTATGACTATGCAAGAAAAGTTTACGATGACATCGCGCAGGCAAAGTGACTTCTGAGCACGTGAACTGCATAACGTGGCTGATGTAACCGAACCAGGTCCTAGCCCATTTTTTTTTCGTAATACTTCCGACCTGCATCGGTAAGTTCTACTGTTATTGTGTTGTCCGGATTTTGAATTTTTACAAGGCCCATGCTCGCTAGCTGATTCACAAAGTCAGAAGCGATTGCATACTCCTCAATATTGAATTCCAGTATTTCTAGCAGCGCCCGTGAACTGCCTGCGCTGGCTATCCCACTAATAATTTGGTCTACTTTATCACGGAAATAAACCCTGTCTATTCTCTCTATTCCCTTTATGGTTATTCTGCAGGCGACGTCATCTCCAGCATATATCCAACGCTCACGGATCCACCCCTTATCAAGCAGATAGTCGCTTAGAACGACAGGATCCACTCCAAATTTTCTTACGATTTCATTAATTGGATATATGACACTTGGCCCTTTCTTGTATTCGGAGAACAAATAACGGAGCACGTACCTGGCGGGCTTTTCCAAATTCATGTATAACGGTGTTATTACCCGTTGAATATACACAATTCCAACAGACTATTTTTTCTCCGAATACCACTTGACGCCCATACGGCATATCAAATAATGACAGGCCCCTCACCGAAGTATAACTGAAGCCAGTCCGTTCCGGGGCCAGCTCCGTTGATGTCTGCTAAAGCAAAAACCGAAACGGCCGAAAAATCCATACCCAAAATTTATGCAAAAGCACAATATAATTATGCGCTTATCCCAAGTAGGGTTTCAGTGTGCTGCTGCGGGAACTGTGTCTGAGTCTTCGGGTGGCTTTCTCTTTAATTTGCCGAACACGCTCACGGGTAAGATTGTACTTCTCACCAATTTCCTCCAGCGTCATGGCATTCTCTCCATTTAATCCAAAATAGAAAGAAATTACGTCAGCCTCTCTTTGTGTAAGGGTGGACAAGGCACGCTGCACTTCTCTGCGCAAAGAGTCGATCATCAATCCGGAATCCGGCGTTTCATCATTTTCATTGGACAGCACATCCAGGAGACTGTTCTCTTCTCCATTAACAAAAGGTGCGTCCATGGATACATGACGACCCGATATTTTCATCGTATCCGTTACCTCTTCAGTTGTGATTTCCAATACGTCAGCCAATTCATCTGCCGAAGGCTCACGTTGGAACTTTTGCTCCAGATCAGAAAACGTTTTTGAAATTTTATTTAACGAGCCAACCCGATTCAACGGAAGACGGACAATGCGTGATTGCTCAGCAAGTGCCTGCATGATGGACTGACGAATCCACCAAACAGCGTATGAGATAAATTTGAAGCCGCGAGTTTCATCAAATCGCTTCGCCGCTTTTATCAGGCCCAGGTTACCTTCATTGATAAGATCCCCAAGCGTCAAACCATTATTCTGATATTGTTTGGCTACCGATACCACAAAGCGAAGATTTGCCTTTGTCAGCTTTTCCAGTGCAATTTGATCACCTTCCCTGATCCTCTTGGCCAATTCAACTTCCACATCTGACGTGATCAAGTCCACTTTTCCAATCTCTTGTAAATACTTGTCCAGGGATTGGCTTTCCCGGTTAGTAATCTGCTTGCTGATCTTTAGTTGTCTCATGGCGTATAGTAATTGTAATTAATAACGTTAGTCGGCCCAGAAAGGGTCAAATAATTTATGAAAATTAAATTGGGGATAGCCTTTAAGGGTGAAGTAAGGAAAGTATCGATTGAAATGCTCACGCAAGGCGCTCCTATGGTTGTTTTATTGCGCGCAAAGTTACAGCTTTAATCGGAATTAATGCCAGAAATCTTGAAGCCGCCATTTCTATTTCTGGAGGGCGTATCCCCGACTTCATATTGGGTCATAAAAGAATCGAATTCCAGGTAAAAACAGGGTTTTCATCTTAGCGCTGCAAAATTGCGGGTAATCTCAGAGAAACACCACTTGCTGATGAGTTTTGGCCTTTGAGCGCCAGGTAACTACCTAATTTGATGCAGCCCAGCGAATGGCATCTCTCACAAGGACACGATAATTGTTATCATCGCATAAAGACGCATCATGACCGATGCCTATGTAGATCATCCGATCAAAGGCAGGATTTACCCAAATAATGGGATGATCGACCATAGGTCTATTTTGTTTATACGTTGATTCGTCAGCTCGGGCCAGCACATGCACATTGGGCCTTGGGCTTTTGTCAAATTCATACCATTCATCTGCTACTTCAAATCGTTCGGGAAGATGGCGCATTGCCGGATGCTTCCGATCCTCTACAATGATCGTTCCTCTCTGGAATGCAGGATGTGGTGAGTACACCACTCCACCCATAAAATCCTCAAACCATTGCCAATAGGTCACCCCAGGCGATATAAACTGGCGCCCGGTAAGCCCGGCGGCGTGAATGCCTACCCATCCTTTTCCTTGCTCAATGAACTTCTGCAATGCGGCCTGCTGTTCTGCGGACATATCAAACGGAGCTTGCTGCAATTGGATCACCACCTGATACTGCATAAGATTAATATCATTCAGCTGGCTTGTGTCATCCGTGATATCCACTGTAAAATTGTTTTCCGCCGCCATCTTCTTAAGAAAAGGTATTGCCCTGGCCATCATTTTACCATGATCAGAAGCTTTTGAAAGAATGGCAATGGCTTTAAAACCAGGCGGTTTAAGCATCGAGAGGAAACCAATCGATAACATTGACAGCAATACACTCACTACGATCGGCTTACAGTATCTCATTCATTTCATTTTTGGCCCTTCCGTACATTGGCACTTGCTGCCCAGGTGATGGCATTTCTCAGTAAGGTCGAATAGGATGTATTCTTAAACAAGCCCGGATCATGCCCCATGAAGATATAAATGTTCCTGGCTTTATACTGTTCATTGATCCAAACAACAGGATGATCTCCCATTTTGATGTTGCTATCGGGAGAATAACTCGACTCTTCAACACTTGCCAAAACATGGACATTTGGTCGCGGGCTGTTGTCATAGGTATACCACTCATCCTTTTCAACCAGGAATCCGGAAGGAACGTTCTTCATACAGGGATGCCGGTTGTCCTCCGCAACAACTTTTGCGGATGCAAAACCAGGGATGTAGTTGGTGAAGCGAATGCCTCCCATAAATTCAGAAAACCAAGGCCACATCGTATAGCCATTAAAGTCGCCAAGCAAGGTAGCATGGTGAATACCAATCCAACCACCCCTGCCCTCCTCAACGTATCTTTCAAAGGCCCCCTTGGCAGCATCACTCCACCCATAGGGAGGAAAATTGAGTTGGATAAAAAGCTGATATTTTGAAAGGAATAAATCGGTTATGCTGTCGGGACTCACGATATAATCAATAGTAAAGCTACCTTTGATGGCCTCATCCCGGAGCCATATTTTGGCGGCATCAACGTATGGACGGTGTTGATCTCCTAATTCAGCAAGGACTATAACCTTGAATCCGGTGTTTTGCTGACCAACCGCTACCAGTGTTGGCGAAAAGATCAGGCATAAATAGAAACCCAGAATTGAAGGAATTGGCATAGCGCGCATAGACGATGGAATTCAGCCTCAACTTACGAATACCTGTTGCAATTCTGTTGACGGACATATCAAAAAAAACATGACTGCTTCATTTGATGAATTGTTTAGTATGTGCCGAAGAATTTACCATAAATTGTATTTTGAAATGCAGCCGAAAACCAATTATTCAAGTCGCAGTTTCCTTTCGTAAGAATCCGCTTCCCTGTAGTAAAATTATCCACCAATCATAAAAGGCCACCAGTTACCAAATGATTACCGCTAAAATGCTCTCCGGACTTAAGCTTAATGGGAATATCTATTGGGTCATGGTGCTTCGCCTCCTTTTGGCGATGGGTCTGTTTACGATTTGCCGGATTGGATTCTATGCCTTCAACGTCAATTACTTTCCGGAAATAACCGTCAATAGCTTTTTGCGAATCCTATACGGTGGGTTGCGATTTGACCTTACCGCCGTTTTGTACATTAACATCATTATTATCCTGCCTACCGTTATTCCGTTAGATCTCAGATTTACCAGACGCTACCAGGCCGTACTGAAGTACATATTCTTTTTCTTCAATGGAATTGCGTTGGCCATGAATGTGGCAGATTTTATTTACTACAAATTTACACTCCGCAGAACGACGGCAGATATTTTTGATGAATTTGGAGAGGGCCTTGACGGCACTGCGATTTTCTTCCGTTTTGTGTTTGATTATTGGTACGCTGTCTTATTCTTGCTGGCCTTGCTGTGGCTAATGGTCAAACTGTATAACCTTACGAAAGTACAGGGGCCAATGTTGAAGAACCGGGTGTCGTATTATACTTTTGGAATACTATTCATCCCACTCCTTGCCTATCTTTTTGTGGGTGCTGTGCGTGGCGGATTCAGGCACAGTACGAGACCCATAACCCTTAGTAATGCCGGAGAGTTTGTAGAGCACCCCAACGAGACCAATATCGTATTGAATACACCTTTTTCTGTTTTCAGGACGATCGGTAAGAACAAGATAAAGAAATTAACATATTTTGACGATGAACAGAAACTGAACGCGCTCTTTAATCCCGTTCATATTCCCAACGACACTACTACTTTCCAACCAGAAAATGTAGTCGTCATCATCTTGGAAAGTTTCTCGAAAGAATTTATGGGAATTTTTAATCGCGACAAAGAAAACTATCCAGGCTATACGCCATTCCTGGATTCATTGGTGCAACACAGCAAAGCATTTCAATATTCCTTTTCCAGCGGGCGTAAATCGATCGATGCTCCACCTTCTGTTTTGGCGGGCATCCCCACATTCAGCGTTCCGTTTGTACTCACGCCTTTTGCCAACAACGACTTCAAAAGCCTTGCCTCCATTTTGGGTAAAGAAGGCTACCATTCCTCATTTTTTTCAGGCCAGCCCAACGGCGCTATGGGATTCACCTCTTTTTCCAGGCTTGCCGGTTTTGAACATTACTATGGGATGGATGAATATGGAAACAACGATGACTTTGATGGGATTTGGGGAATCTGGGATCACAAGTTCCTTCCCTACTATGCAGACATGCTCAATTCGTTTCCGCAGCCCTTTGTATCTACCATTTTTACAGTCAGTTCGCACCATCCTTTTGTCGTGCCAAAAGAATTTGAAGGCAGATTTAAAGGAGGCAAACAGCCCATTCTGAAATGCATTGAATACACAGATTATGCCTTGCGCGAATTTTTCAAACGCATTGCGGGAGAACCATGGTATCCCAATACGCTCTTCGTGTTTACGGCAGATCATTGTTCTTCAGATATAATTTTCGACGAATCGCGTACTACAAGCGGCTTGTTTTCCATCCCAATTTTCTTTTTCAAACCTGACAACTCCCTGGCCGGTATGGAACAACAGATTACGCAACAAGTCGACATCATGCCTTCGGTTCTTGGCTACTTACACTACAATAAACCTTATTTCGCTTTTGGGCGTGATGTGTTCAGAGAAAACACCACCTCTCTGGCGTTCAACTACCGTGATAGTTACAATCTTTTTATGGATAAATATCTGATAAATTTTGACGGGCAACAGACTATAGGACTGTACAATTACAGAGCGGATAGAATGGTAACCGAAAATCTAAAAGATAAAATGCCAGAGGTTGCCTCAAGAATGGAGGAAAAAATGAAAGCGATAATCCAACAATACAACAACAGAATGGTGGATAATGAGCTTACCGTTAAATAGTACATTTCCAATGACCAGCTTGAACCATTGTGATCGTGTTTATATTCAATAGTGAACCATGAAAAATTCATACAGTGCAACAGACCTTGCGTTTGAAAATACCCCTGCCCGATACGTTTCATTGGATGTTTTGAGGGGACTAACAATCGCACTCATGGTCCTTGTCAATAATCCCGGAACCTGGGGATCCATTTATGCACCTTTTCGGCACGCCGACTGGCATGGCTTCACCTTGACCGATATGGTATTCCCTTCATTCCTTTTTGTGGTTGGAAATGCCATGAGTTTTAGTTTGAGAAAATTTCAAAATCAAAATGATGTGCGCATTCTTAAAAAAGTTTTCAAAAGGACAATAATCATTTTTCTAATCGGACTATTCCTGAATGCCTACCCTTTTGTGAAACTTACCGCGGATGGAAGTCTGGCGTTAAAAGATTTCTCAGCCATCCGGATTTTTGGTGTATTGCAAAGAATTGCACTTTGCTATGGTATTGCCTCCCTGGTGATACACTACTTCAGTAAAAAAGGAGCATTGATTTTCAGTATCGCTACACTGCTGGGCTATTGGGCAGCGATGTATTACTTTGGAGATGCAACGGATCCATACAGCCTTGAAGGCAATGCTGCCATTAAATTTGATTTGTTGTTCATCAGCCCGGTAAACTTGTATAAAGGGGAAGGTATTCCTTTTGATCCTGAAGGTCTCCTGAGCACGTTTCCTGCGGTAGTAAATGTAATCGGTGGATATTTTGCGGGGCAATTCATTCAAAAAAATGGAAATGCCAAAAGCACGGTGATAAGACTTCTTTATGCAGGACTTGGGCTCATTGTCCTGGGATTATTGTGGGATATATTATTTCCAATCAACAAGAAGATCTGGACAAGTTCTTATGTATTGCTAACGATTGGTCTCAGTACCGTGGCCATTGGTTTCCTCATGTATGCAATTGAGATTGTTGAATTGAAAAGATGGACCTTCTTTTTTGAGGTCTTTGGTAAAAATCCGCTTGTACTTTTTGCCTTGTCGGGTGTACTGGTGAAAACCATGGCGCTAATCAAGATTCAGGATATGACTTTACAGCCATGGATATTCAATACTTTTTTTTTACGTGTAGCTGGTCCAAAGGATGCTTCGCTATTGTATGCTATATTCTTTATAATGGTAATCTGGCTGGTGGGGTACGCAATGGATAGAAATAAAATCTATATCAAAGTTTAATGATTGCAGTCGGTTATAAACCGAATCATTCTTCGTGTTTATGAGCCGCAATGATTTTTTCGGTTGCGGATTCGGAAAAACCAAGTTTCGCCCCTACCATTTTAATGAGTTCACGTTCAGCAGGCGCAAATTCTCCATCTACCCATGCCAGGCTGATCATTTCTTCAAGTTGCCGTTCTCTTTCATCCGTATTCTGAGGGACTAAATAGACATATTCATTTGCTTTTGTGAGCATCACATTTAAACGCTCAAGAGGTATTCCCCGTTCATACGCAATTTTTGCCAGTGCTATTCTCTCTACCTCCTTGATTTTACCATCAGCTGCAGAAAGAGAAACAAGATTTCGGAAATGTTCAAGTCTGATTGGGTCCAGCATTCTTTTTTTTGGGGGAATATAATAGATATTGATTAAAATACATTACACTTCTAACCGCCTCTTACTTTTTTATCCCTAAAAATCAACGCGAGCACGTATTAACAAAAGACAGCTGCCGAACGCTGATTAACAAACTTTATGACCTCCTTAACTACATCTTCCGACCTGAGGTTATGCCCCAAACCCCTGGTCATGATAAATGTAGAGTTGAGCCATGCAGCATGAATTCGCCTGGAATGAGCCACGGGTGCTTCACCGTCCTCCTCATCATGGATAATGAGCCCTGGTGTATTTAGCGAAGATGCGAATATATGCGCCGAAAAATCGCGCGGTGACTTTTGAAAGAGTTGTTCAAAACGAATTGTAATTAGATTCATACACCGTGTCGAAAGCTTAAGGGATTTCTTATATAAATCCAAAAACTCCTGCACCTCTCCGGGGGACGCCAGGCTGACAACGTTCTTTGATGAAAGATGCTGATGCTGGTGAAATGCATAAAGCAAAGCAAAGCTGCCAATAGAATGACTAATTATCGTTTCAATGCTGCCTATTCTGGTTATGAAATTCGCAATCACCTCACTGTATAGTGGAACATGCAAAAATCTTCCACTTGAGAGTCCATGACCCGGTGCATCAAAAGCGTGAATGGTAAAATCCGTTTTACTGAGCGACTCAATATATCTTTTCCAGCGATAGGTGTGACTCTGCCACCCGTGCAGCAACAAGACATTTTTCGGTCCACTCCCCCATCGGTAGGTTTGAATGCTGATTCCTTTGTAGACAAAGGTCGATTTCTCTGCCGTTGCCAGAAATGATTTATGTTTTGCACTAAGCGGCGGTCTATACGGATAACAAAAGATCGAAAAACCGAGTTTAGCTGCTTTGCCGGGTGCAATGTATGACAGTATGTTAAGACAGCGGCCCAGGAGGTGCAGAATGATATTTTTCATGACATTTTTGATTCATAGATACCAATCGGTATCTTTCTGGTTAAAAAAATTAGCGTTCGATTTCTTGTAGTTGTTTATTGAGGTGTTTTATTACTCTTTTGATATCATGATCATTCCCGCCCAGTTTACCCATCATAATTGCACCTTCTAAAGAGGCGATAATGAGTGTGGCATAAAATGCCTTGTCGATACCAGGTTCAATTTGTTTGTGCTTTATGCCGTTAGTCAACACCGTAATGATCGATTCGCGAAGTACGTGAAGGACTTTTTGTGCTGTCTTCCGTAAAGCCGGATTAGCATCATCAGCTTCAATGGCAGCATTCATCAATGGACATCCACCTTTCAATGGTGGATTTGTTATGTATGACTCAAAGAATGCAAATACAGCCCTAATTTTATTACCAGCAGTCGCTTGGGCTACTATCACTTCCCGCAACTTTGCAAACATCAACGATGAAAGATGCATCAGTGTTTCCATTTCCAGTGCATCTTTATTTGTAAAGTGTCTGTAAATGGCGCCCTTCGTGAATCCGGTAGCCAGGGTGATGTCACTAATAGAAGTCGCTTTATAACCTTGCGTGTTAAAAAGATTCCCTGATTTGAGGAGGATAGCCTTTCTGGTTTGCTCCGGATTCCGCATGCACAAAGATACCGATCGGTATCTTATTTTTCAATAGAAATGGGATTTATCTTTGTGCCAGAAAGGAATTTCCCTAGGAAATATTCTGCTAGATTGGAGTATATTACTGCTCAATCTGCTGCCAGGCGATCGATGCCTGAACTTATGAAGCCCAATAATTACCTGATCAATACACAATCGATAAAAGAACCGCCAACTTCCATTGGTGAAAAGCTTAAGTTCCTTGGCCCTGGCTTTATACTTTCAGCGTCCATCGTCGGGTCTGGTGAATTAATCGCCACAACAACCCTTGGTGCCAAGGCTGGTTTTATTGCCTTTTGGGTAATCATCGTTAGCTGCCTTGTGAAGGTAGCTGTTCAGCTGGAATTTGGAAAACATACTATCCTATCGGGGGAGACGGCGATGCAGGCTTTTAACAAGCTGCCCGGTCCCAGGCTGGGAAAGGCAAAGTGGAGCGTTTGGTTAATTTTTGCATTGATTCTGCTAAAAGTCATACAGCTGGGTGGTATGATTGGCAGCGCGGCTATTGTTTTGAATTTGCTGTTCTCCCGCGTTTCTGTATCTACATGGGTCTTTACGTCTGCCTTGATGGCAGCTTTGCTTATATACAAAGGCTATTATGTTGTAGTTGAAAAATTTTCGCTATTTATGACCTTGTTGTTTACCATGCTGACACTCGCAGCAGTAGGTTTTCTCACGTTTACACCGTATGCCATTTCGTGGTCCGATATATTCAGTGGATTGACCTTCAAGTTACCAAGTGAGGTCGTTGGCTTTGCAATTGGTGCCTTCGGCATCACCGGTGTAGCTAGCGATGAAATCATAGCATACAATTACTGGTGCATTGAAAAGGGGTATGCTGCATATACAGGCCCAAAAGAGGATACTGAGCAGTGGAAGAACAGGGCACAAGGCTGGATTAGGATCATGTACCTGGATGCTGTCGTGGCCATGGTAATTTATACACTGGTTACGGCAGCCTTCTACCTCCTGGGCGCAGCAGTCCTCCACAACAGAGGAGAAATTCCGGAAGGCAACCAGTTAATCGAAACCGTTGCGGTGATCTACACGGAATCACTTGGGCCCGGCGTGAGAACTTTGTACCTGGTCGGTGCTTTTTTTGTTCTGTTCTCAAGTCTTTTCGCATCGCTTGCTGCATGGACAAGGATGTACTCTGATATTTTTGGACAAATTGGCTGGATTGACTTTTTCAATGTAAGTCAGCGTAATAAAGTGATCGCGATACTGGCCTGGACCTTCCCGACAATTTGGTCGTTCACATTTCTATTTATCAACCTTCCGGTCATCATGATTCTTAGTGGTGGAGTAGTCGGCTCCATCATGTTATTTCTGATAGTCTATGCAGCGATTCAATTCAGGTATAATACGCCACAATCTTTTAAACCGGGAATATTCTATGAGATTGCACTTTGGGTCAGCATTATATCCATTCTTGCGGTGGGCGTGTATGGCGTAGCAAGCCTATTCTAAAGAACCGTATTGCTTGTGATAAAAAACGAATAAGTGTTACATTAGTATAGCCAAATTATCATCTTAAAAATACATCACATGATTAGCCGCAGAAAATTTATAAGCCACACAGTTGCCGGAATGGCCGGTGCAACGCTGGCACAAAACGCTTTTTCAATTAACCTGTTGATGCAAAAGAAAGATAAACTGGGCGTTGCATTGGTAGGCCTTGGCTATTACAGCACCGATCTGCTGGCTCCGGCGCTGCAATTAACGCAACACTGTTTCCTTGCCGGCGTAGTTACGGGAACTCCCGCAAAGGCAGAAAAATGGAAGCAGCAATACAAAATTGCGGACAAGAACATTTACAACTATGAGAATTTTGATGCTATTGCGAATAATCCTGATATCGACGTAGTATATGTTGTACTACCGCCTTCTATGCATGCCGAGTATAGCATCCGGGCAGCCAGGGCAGGTAAACATGTGTGGTGCGAAAAACCAATGGCCGTGTCGGTAGCAGAATGCCAAAGTATGATCGATGCCTGTTCAAAGAACAAGAGGAAGCTCAGCATTGGGTATCGTATGCATCACGAACCAAACACACAAAGAATCATTCAATTCAGAAAAGATCTCACGTATGGAAAAGTATTGAACGTGAACGCCGCCGCCGGATACTTCGATCCACGCACAGACCATTGGAAACAAAAGAAAAGCCTCGGTGGAGGTGTTATGGGCGATATGGGGGTTTATCCGTTAAATGCGGCCCGCTACAGTACAGGCCTGGAGCCTATCGCTGTCACTGCGCAAGCCTCAACCACCCGGCCGGAGATATACAAAGAAGTGGAGGAAACTATGGTTTTCGACCTTGAATTCCCAGGCGGCGTAACGGCTGCATGTGAAGCAAGCTTTGGGAAAAACATGGGTACATTACAGGTTAACTGTACGAAAGGATGGTATAAACTCTCTCCTTTTCAGGCCTACAGCGGTATAGATGGTATCACCAGCGATGGAATCAAATTGAACGCAACAATTCCTAACCAACAGGCAAAGCAAATGGATGATGATGCACTATCTATCATCAACAATACACCTGCCATCGCACCGGGCGAGGAAGGATTAAAAGATATACGGGTTGTCGAGGCAATTTACCGCTCAGTTGCAGAAAAGGGAAAAGTAAAAATAGGGTAGGCCAAACTTGACACTTTACTTATTTCCTTCATATACTCCATTGTAACTGCTTCCCATGTACGCTCCCCAGCGCACGGCTGATTTTATCGGAAGACCAGTAGTAACACGGTTTACCTGGAGACCATCAAAGGAGTACGTCTTTTTTGTACTTCTACCGTGGCAATAGATAATATCCAGCTGCCCATCACTGTCAAGATCGCCTATCCATGGCGTTGAAGAAATGTTGCTGCCCGGATGACCATCCCAAAGCTGCACAACTTGATTTTCCTTGAAATCCATGACAACAAGAATATTGTGGAAGCTTGCAACGTCAAATATATCATAGCTAACAACATTTACGTTCAATATCGCCTCATCGATACCATCCGCATTCAAATCAATTACAACCGGGGTACTCGTTTGATAGGATCCCAGTGAATCAAGGTATGCCACTTTTCCTGTCGCACCATTAACCATAAATTGCCTGCTCCACCCCAGGTCAGGCCACTGACCAACCGCATATGAAACGAAAAAATCGGGCACATCATCTGCTCCTGTAAAATAACCCGGTGCAATGGAGCTATAAGCCTCCGTACCGGGCATTTTAATGGACCAGATTGGTTTGTAGGTCTTGCCATCAAAGGCCATCATTTTGCCTTCAACAGCATTGGCCACAATATCGTGCGTACCATCATGGTTAATATCAATTAACAACGGGGGGCCAATGTAACCTTTGTCGGGACTGCTGTCCAAAATGATTGCCTTAGAAAGATCACCTTTAAAAATTTCTGAAAGTGTAGTGATGTAAAGGTGTCCGCCGATGGTTTCGCCGCCGCTACCAAAGACAACTTTGTAATCAGCTGACCCACTTATCGGAACTGCAACAACCGACATGTACGTTTCTTTCCCATCGGGCATGGGCGCCCTGGCCAGCAGCTTTCCATCCTTTCCACTTAGCACCGCCAGGTTTCCGGGATATCTATTTTTTGTTTCATAGGGAGCGGCTAGTACATTCCCGCCATTCGAAATCAAAACATCCTCCATTCCATCTCCGTCCTGATCTTTGATGAATTGGGCGTTGTAAAAATTATACCAATCGATGCCTGCGCTCTTTTTGTCAAACTTCCAGATAATTTTACCATCCCTTCCATTGATGGCCATGAGCTCGGCGGAACGCCCTCCAATAACGATATCCATTATACCGTCGCCATTCAGGTCTTTCAAAGACGCCGAACCATAAATATGATCAACCGAAGATACACACCACAGCATTTCTCCATTCACTCCATTTAACGCGATAACAGCAGAATCACAGGCATGGAATTCCTTTCTGCCGGCGCCAATAACAATATCCCCTATGCCATCGCCATTTAGGTCGGTAACTCTTGGCGAAGAAAAAATACCAATCCCAGCGTATTTAACTGACCATGCGTGATTAGTTAGCGCCTGAGCCTGAACATTTCGTAATGGCAGCATGGCGCTGAGGGCAATGGGAACCGCCAGGTACAAAAGCTTGGATAAAATTGCATATGATTTATGCCTGCCCCTTCCCGTACTTCCCTTCATTGGATCTAATTGTTATTGTCGAATGGAATGCTGTCTAACAACCATCCTTCGTTTGTTTCTTGAACTAAAAATATAAAAGTCCTGGCATTATTAAAATCGATCTCCGCGCTGCTGAGGAGATTCGGTTATGGATTCTTGCGTCTTTCATCAAATAGTTTAAGTTTATTTATACATTTATTGATACTTACTATTTATGCATCTATTCCGCCACATGAAGTCCTTATTTGGTTCAGCCTCTATTCTATTTTTTTTTGCGGTCGTGTTTGTCAACTGCCGTCCCAAAACATCCACCAGTGCCAATGAGTGGCGTGAATATTTAGGCGGGCCCGATCGGAATCATTATTCTGCACTGGAGGAAATCAATCCCTCAAACGTCGATCAGCTTGCCGTGGCCTGGGAATACCACACACAGGACAGCGGTCAGGTGCAATGCAACCCTATTATCGTTAATGGAGTGCTCTATGCTATGACAGCCAGTGCCCAGCCTTTTGCACTGGATGCGGCAACTGGAAAAGAAATATGGAGAATACGGGATACAGCCAGCGTCAAATGGTATGGCACAATCCGGGGAGTATCGTATTGGGAGGATAAGGAAGACAAAAGAATTTTGTATACCAAGGAGTCATCGCTGTACGCCGTTGACGCGCTTACCGGAATGCCCGTTATGTCTTTTGGAGAGGGTGGACACGTGAGCCTTGCCTCCGGACTTGGGGAAATGGCAAAGAACAAATTCGTAATTTCCAATACACCGGGAGCTGTATACGAAGATCTCATCATCATGCCATTAAGACTTTCAGAAGGGAACGATGCGGCGCCTGGTTATGTTCAGGCTTTCGATATCCGGTCAGGTAAAATAGCCTGGGTATTCAAAACCATTCCACATCCCGGTGAGCTGGGCTATGACACCTGGCCTCCAAATGCGTATCAGGACTCAACCATCGGTGCTGCGAATAATTGGTCTGGTATGGCTGTCGATCATGGCCGTGGTATTGTTTTTGTACCAACAGGATCCGCGGCATTTGATTTCTACGGCGGCAATCGAACAGGTGACAACCTCTTCGCCAATACACTGTTGGCACTGGATGCGAAAACGGGAAAAAGATTGTGGCATTTTCAAATGGTTCATCACGATATATTAGACCGCGACGCACCGGCACCACCAAATCTGTTAACTGTCAATCACGACGGAAAACGAATTGACGCTGTGGCACAAGTTACCAAGCAAGGATATGTTTTTCTGTTCAACCGCGAAACAGGCGAGCCGCTTTTCCCCATTGAAGAAGTTCCGGTGCCAGCCTCGGATGTACCCGGAGAGGTAGCATCAGCTACCCAACCCAGGCCAGTAAAACCGTTGCCGTATGCACGGCAGACGTTTGCCGAAAATGATATTAGCCCCTACGCCGCAAACAGGGAAGAACTCATACAAATATTACGGAAAAGTCGTAGCGAAGGACCATTTACGCCTTTATCGCGCCAGGGAACGGTCATATTTCCAGGGCTCGACGGTGGAGCAGAGTGGGGAGGCACTGCTGTAGATCCTGAGGGCATCATGTATGTAAACAGCAATGAAATGGCTTGGTTAATTTCCCTGGACACTATTAGCATGAAGGAAAAGAATGCACTTCTTTTCACGGGTGAGGAAATTTATTCCGCCTATTGTACAACATGTCACGGCAAAGAACGCGGCGGAAATAAAGCGAGCGGCTTTCCGGAACTGCAGCATGTGGGAGACCGCCAGACCCGGGAGAATGTCATGACTTTGCTCAACGGTGGAAAAGGAATGATGCCCGCATTTAAACAGCTGAGCGATCAACAGAAAAAAAACCTGGTTGCTTTTCTATACGGGGATAGGCAAGCAGCGAAACCAGATAAGAAAGAACCAGGCCCTACTAAGCCAGTTGAAGGTCAAAAGAAAGACTATAAAATATCAGGCTACACAAAATTTCTGGACCAGGACGGATACCAGGCGATCGGCCCACCCTGGGGCACGCTTAACGCCATCGATCTGAACACTGGTGAATACGTTTGGAAAATTCCATATGGAGAATCACCAGCACTTGCTGCAAAAGGCATTCCACAGACAGGATCAGAAAGCTATGGTGGTCCCGTCATCACGGCATCAGGCCTATTATTCATCGCGGGAACGAAAGACCAAAAGTTCAGAGCCTATGATAAAAAGACAGGCAACCTGCTTTGGGAAACAACACTTCCGGCTGCGGCCTACGCTACCCCGAGCACCTACAGTGCAAACGGAAAGCAATATATTGTCATGGCGTGCGGCGGAACAAAACTCGGCAGTCCCAAAGGAGACAGTTATGTGGCATTTGCGTTACCAGACTAGCTTATACTTCAAACGACCACAATTTTTCAGCCGCAAATTCTCTTGGTTTCGCATTTGAATCACTCAATTTTTTCACCAATCAAAAGCACCCATGGTCCGGCATCCGGGGTGTTGAAATATCCTGCAGATTCCGTTTTTCCCTTCTCCGTGAATTCACCAGTCTTTGGGATTGTACCAGTATAAGTTAGGTCAGGCTTCAAAGTATTTAACTGACCGCCAGGAAGATCTTCAAACCCTCTATCATATTCCATAATAGTATCTCTTGATTCTGGCCCTTCAGCATAGCGGTCAGGTTGAACAGACATCAGCAACGCTGCGCTAAATCCCTTCCGTTGATGGTCTTTTGCGTACGCCAGTACCTGGTCTGTGCGCGCCCGGAACGGGATGGCCCAGGGCGTACGCCCAGTAACAAGAAAGGTGAGTCATCAGCATACCGTACATTTCGCATACCTTGAGAAATTCTTAACAGTCCATGTTTAAGTAATTGATTATCATATTTATATGGTATTTACCTTAAATGGCCAGATTGATTTGAAAGGCACATCTGCTTTCCTTTCGCATAGGTGGTCCAGGTCCAGATTGAAGAAGAATCCGGTGGTGCAAACCCCACTCTCCAGGTCCTGCCACCATCCCAAAACGCAGGTCTTTGTAGGAAGTCTACATTTTCATTTTTTTAAATGGCCCATACGTCTGTCGCCACAAAGCCTTAGTATTCAGCGTGATTTCAAATGTTGTTCATTGCTGCACTGCTGGAATGATATTGCCTTTCTGGCGGCATCCAAAAGACAAGACGGAAAGCAATAGAATTGAAATATTGAATTTCATATCGATAATAAATTTAGTGAAATTGATGTAGCCTGTTAAGGAACAACATGCAATTTCTGTTTTGTCAATTTTGTCATTTCAAACGTTTGTTTTTCATTTTATTTTTCTTTAACCTCAACCTTAGGTTTGCTTCAACAATCAAGACAATGAATCCAGATGAGCGGTTTTGGCAATACATCCAGAAATGACATATGGTGGGTACGTCCGCTCCTGGTATTCTTGGGCCTTTCTTCATTTATTGTCTATGCAACGTGGGCTGCGCTGCAAGGTGAGCACTATGCAATAGGTCCCTACCTCTCCCCTTTCTATTCGCCTGAAATCTTTGGAAGCTCTCCACACAGTTGGTTTGGACCCAAGCCTTCCTGGTGGCCAATGGTCCTACCGTTTTCTCCTGCAATGCTTATCTTATGGGCGCCAGGAGGTATGCGCTTCACCTGCTATTATTACCGGGGAGCCTATTACAAATCCTTTTGGGCAGACCCTCCTGCGTGTGCGGTGTCAGAGCCACGTAAAACATACCTGGGCGAAAATTCATTTCCCTTAATTATGCAAAACATCCATCGCTATTTCTTATACCTGGCTGTCATTTTTGTTTTCTTCCTGGCCCACGATGCATGGAAGGCCATGTGGTTTGCTGATCCACTTACGGGAGAACAGACATTTGGCGTTGGCGTGGGCACTTTAGTCCTTACATTAAATGCAACACTGCTGGGTGGATATACTTTTGGATGTCATTCATTCCGTCACTTAATTGGTGGATTCAAGGACAGACTTTCCAAGTCGCCCGTCCAACGGAAACTTTATAATTGTGCGAGTTGCCTGAATAGAAGGCATATGAACTGGGCATGGTTCAGTTTGTTTGGCGTGATGTTCGCGGACTTGTACGTGCGCCTATGTTCTATGGGTATCTGGACAGATTGGAGGATATTTTGATGGCCAGTTATGAAACATATCATCATGATGTCCTGGTGATCGGTTCCGGTGGAGCCGGTTTGCGAGCCGCCATTGAAGCATCTGTAGCAGGCGTATCTGTTGCTGTTATTTGCAGATCATTACTCGGCAAAGCCCACACGGTAATGGCCGAAGGAGGCGTCGCAGCTGCGCTGGCAAATGTAGACGACCGGGATAGCTGGAAAGTTCATTTTACCGATACCATGCGTGGAGGTCAATACCTCAATAATTGGCGTATGGCTGAATTGCATGCCAAAGAAGCCCCCGATAGGGTAAGGGAATTGGAGGCATGGGGTGCCGTGTTCGACAGAACAGATGATGGCAAGATTTTACAGCGAAATTTCGGTGGACATAAATATCCACGACTAGCGCATGTGGGTGATCGGACTGGACTGGAATTAATTAGGACCTTGCAGGACTATGCGATTCATCAAAAAATTGATGTATACCAGGAACACACGATTGTAAGCCTTTTGAAAGAAGGCGAAAAGGTTGTGGGTGCATTTGGATATGATCGGGAGAAGGGTCTTTTCAAAGTATTTCACGCCAAGGCGGTTATTATGGCTACAGGTGGAATGGGCAAGATTTACAAAATTTCCAGCAACAGCGGGGACTGCACTGGCGGCGGTATTTCACTTGCTTACCACGCAGGGGCAGAACTGATTGACATGGAGTTTGTGCAGTTCCACCCTACCGGTATGGTATGGCCACCAAGTGTTCGCGGACTCCTCATTACGGAAGGCGTTCGTGGTGAGGGAGGCGTCTTGAGAAATAAACAGGGTCGGAGGTTCATGTTTGATGATATCCCCGAACTGTATAAAGGGCAGACGTCTACAGACGAAGAAGAGGGATGGCGATATACCCAGGGTGATAAGAACGCAAAGCGCCCACCGGAATTATTAACAAGAGATCATGTTGCACGGTGCATTACGCGTGAGATAAAAGAAGGGCGAGGATCACCGCATGGCGGGGTATACCTGGATATTGCCTGGATTAAAGAGAAAATATCAAATGCTTCAGAGCATATCAAAAGAAAATTACCCAGTATGTATCACCAGTTCAAAGAATTGGCTGGAGTTGATATCACCAAAGAACCCATGGAAGTTGGACCAACCACGCATTATATCATGGGTGGCGTTCGCGTTGATGCCGATACGCAGATGACGACTGTTCCCGGTCTGTTTGCCGCTGGAGAGTGTGCTGCAGGACTCCACGGTGCCAATCGCCTGGGTGGAAATTCGCTTTCAGACTTACTTGTCTTTGGCAAGCGCGCAGGTGAACATGCCGCCGTTTATGCAAAGGGAACCAAAGCGGGGAGTGTGGACGATAAACAATTGGAGGAGATCGCAACCTGGGTGCTGAGTCCTTTTGAGAGAGAATCAACCCCAACGGCCGAGAACCCTTTTCAAGTGCAATCTGACTTGCAGGAAGAAATGCAGAAGTTGGTGGGAATCGTGCGGGTTGAAAGTGAATTAAACGAAGCCATCGAAAAGATAAAAGCTTTTCGTGAGAGAGCTGGTCATGCCGCGTGTGGCGGGAACCGCGGCTTTAACCCAGGATGGCATACAGCTATAGAACTAAAACACATGGTCACCGTTGCAGAGGCAATCGCACTGGCTGCAAGGGAACGGAAAGAAAGTCGCGGCGGACATTTCCGTGAAGATTACCCAGGCAAAAGTGAAGTTTTTGCAAAGATTAATGTGAGCATTCAAAAAGATGCTGCTGGCAATATGGTTGTAAAGCAGGTACCGAAGTTGAAAATCCGTGAGGATCTTCAACAGATCATTGATGAAATGAAATAATGGCGAAGGTTGTATTCAACATATGGCGCACCAACCCTTCCGGTGGAGAATTCCGGGCTTATGAGACCGATATTACCGAGGGCATGGTGGTACTTGATGCGGTCCATCAGATTCAGGCCGAACATGCCAACGACCTGGCCGTGCGTTGGAATTGCAAAGCAGGTAAGTGCGGATCATGCTCAGCAGAGATTAATGGGCACCCAAAACTCATGTGCATGACCCGCATGAGTGACATGCCAGAGGGTAAACCCGTAAGCATTCAGCCCATGAAAGCTTTCCCTGTTATCAAAGACCTGGTCACCGATGTATCTGTAAACTACAGGGTCAAGAAGAGCATCAAAAAGTTTAAGCCCCGTTCTCCCGACGCGCCGGATGGAACCTGGCGAATGGCGCAGGTCGACATAGACCGGGTGCAGGAATTCCGAAAATGCATTGAGTGCTTTCTTTGCCAGGATGTTTGTCACGTATTGCGCGAACATGCGCTGCATGACAAATTCGCCGGTCCGAGGCATATGGTCTACAATGCCGCCCTGGAAATGCACCCACTTGACATAGAAGACCGCACGGGAGATTTGAAGAATGCGCATGGCATTGGATTCTGCAACATTACAAAATGCTGCACCACGGTTTGTCCGGAGAACATTCACATTACCGACAATGCCATAATACCATTGAAGGAAAGAGTTGCGGATAAGTTTTATGACCCACTCATGAAGCTTTTCCGTATATTTAGTAAGTAGATATAAACCTAGCTTCCAAAGCCATGAGACCAATATCGCCATCACCCGAAACGCCCATTTTTGAACTGAAGCCCCTATCCAAAGACAGCATTGATGCTGCTCTTCGCAAGGCAGAGCACTACAGACTTCTCAACCAGCCTCGGCTTGCAGAAAGCATATGCCTTGATGTGTTGGATATTGATCCTGAAAATCAAAAGGCGACCATCGTATTAGTGTTAGCACTCACTGACTTATTCAGCCAGTCTTCTGCCAGAGCTTCCAAGCGGGCACTTGAGCTGGCCAACGGTTTGAAGGACGAATACTCCAGAATCTACTATACCGGGATTATTCACGAAAGGCAAGGTGCTGCCGCGCTTAATTCATCTACGCAAAGTTCTGATTTTGATGCATACGAGTGGTATCGTGAGGCGATGGACTTCTATGAAAAAGCGCAGGAGATTAATAAGGGTGAAAATAACGATCCTATCCTCCGCTGGAATACCTGTGCACGAATCATCATGGATTACCACCTCCGCGAAAGGCCAACAGATGATTATCAACCCATGCTGGAATAATTTGAAATCAACCAGGTAATAGAAACGCAAATTTCAAGAATACGCTAGTGACTGTCTTTTAAATGTGGCAGCACCTTGGTAGATAATTTGGGCTTGATCTTCATAATATCCGTTGGGGTATGACAGACTACCGCATTCCCGTTAAAAATAACGATAGGATACATCACCAAATGACTGTCGTGCACCATTAACTCAAGCCAGCCGTCCATGGTATACATATTCGTAGAAACCATTAATTTATAGTCTGGGTGAGCGTGATCGAGTAACTCATCCGGGTGGACACGCGCCATGTTAAGGATTTCTTTCCAATACGTAGGTGAAAGCTTTTCGTGGGTGACATCAACTTCATTGATGTGATTGCAAATATCATGCGCTATCGCCCTGGTTTGCTTGCCCACATTGGATTGCGGGTCATACACCAAAAACAACTCATTTGGATGGAACTGCATGCTTTGGCGATTTTAGTTGGTATGAATATACAACATATAAACGTGTAGAACAATCGATTGCATGGAACGTCAGCCTAGTTCAGCCTTACGAAAGCCTGGATTAGGTCCATTATTCCGCTCGGATTCGTTCCGATCCAAACCAGCAGCAAGGTAAGGACAGCCATGGTTACGCCGCTAACAATGTAAATCGAGGGGTATAGTTGGTCTGATGGTCGCTCCTTTTCATAGGGCTCAAACATGGTGGCGATGATCTTGATATAGTAATATAGGCCAATCGCACTGTTAACTGCCAGCATCAGCACCAGTAGCCATTGCCCGTTACCTACGCCCGCCGCCACGATATAAAATTTGCCTATGAATCCTGCCGTCAACGGGATACCCGCCAGAGACAGGAGCATGGCTGTAAAAATAGCTGCTGTCCATGGTCGTGCCCAGAACAGCCCTTTATAATCTTCCCGCATTTCTGCATCACGGTCCCTGTCCGACAAAGTAGCCAGTATTCCAAACGCGCCAATGGTCGTGATAAAATAGGCAACCAGATAAAAAGTAACGGCCTGCACGCCCAGCGTGCCGCCCGCCAAAAAGGCCACCAGGATGTACCCAACATGGGAAATAGACGAGTATGCAAGGATGCGCTTGACATTGTTTTGACGCAATGCCAGGAAATTGCCGATAAACATAGATGCTATGGCAATAACTGCAAAAGCCATCATCAAAGCAGTGTACCGATAGCCATCAATCACAACAAAAAAGCGCACCAATAGTGCCATCATCCCCCCCTTTGAGACTGTTGCAATATAAGCCGTCACCGGTGCAGGAGCGCCTTCGTATACGTCGGCAGTCCACATGTGAAACGGTACGACACCCAATTTAAATCCTATGCCCACAGTCATCAGACCAAGACCAGCAAACACGACCGGCGACATACTGCTTGACGATGCGAGGTGTTTTGCTATACCAGAAAATTCCATGGAACCTGCAGATGCATACACCAGTGCCATCCCAAAAAGTAAAAAAGCGGATGAAAATGCAGCCAATATTAAATACTTTATGCCTGCCTCATCCGAGCGCTCTCGCTTACGAAGATAGGTTATCATGGCATAGAGTGATACACTCAGAATTTCCAGGCCGAGAAACAATGAAATGAAATGTTTACTGATCACCAGCACCACCGCACCCAGGGTTGCCAGGATAAGTAAAATATAATATTCCTCTTTACGCTCTTCGCGTTGCTCAAAATAAGCATAGGAAATCATACTGACCGCCAAAGCGGATAACAATATTAATCCTGTATTGAATGTCCCGAAACCGTCAATAATAAACAGCGGCTCGATTATCCATTTTGTTTTAGCGCTAAATAGGGCAATGTAAATAAAGTCTGCCGCCAGCGATACCGTAGTGATCAGGTAAATCACTTTATGGTTTCGTTTAACCGCAATGGAAAACAAAATGAGAATAGCCGCGCTAGTCAGGATAAAAATCGGAATAACGCTCAGCAGATCGGTTTTACTCATCCTCCCCTCCTTTCTGTGCTATGCCTGGTCTCAGATCCTCCCGTATGTCATCAACCTTGGTCTGTGCACTGATAACACGCTCCACAGAGCGCTTCACTGTATTCAACACAGGCTGTGGAAATAAGCCCAGCCAAACAATAAAGATTACCATCGGCACCACCATTAACTTCTCACGCAGGGAAAGATCAGGCAACGTAACGTGTGTCATCTCTGCGCCGTTAAATACGCTTTGCAAAAATCGCAGTGAGTAGACCGTCGCAGCAACAAGACCCAACGTCGCGAAAATTGTAAGCGTATGACTGGCTTTCCAGGCACCTACAAGGGTAAGAAATTCCGCGACAAAATTTCCCAGTCCTGGTAGCCCAAGCGAAGCCATCGCAAAGATGAGCGCTATTGTTCCCATAAAAGGCATCTGCTTCCAAAAGCCGCCCATTTGATCTATATCACGCGTATGGATTCTTTCATAGATAAATCCGGCAATAATAAAGAGAGCGCCAGTACTGATTCCATGGGTTATCATTTGCATCACTACGCCCTGGACAGCCAATTCATTAAACGCAAAAACACCCAGCATCACAAATCCCATGTGGCTCACACTCGTATAGGCTACCAGTCGTTTTAAGTCGGTTTGAGAAAAAGCGAGCAAAGCTCCGTATAGGATTCCTATTACGCCGAGTAACATTGCCCATGGCGCGATCTCGTGTGCTGCGTCAGGAAACAAAGGCACGACAAAACGCAATAGGCCATAGGCCCCTGTTTTTAAGAGCAGGCCCGCTAAAATCACGCTTCCCGCTGTCGGTGCCTCCGCATGCGCATCGGGTAACCAGGAGTGAAAGGGAACAACCGGTAACTTGACAATGAATGCTGCCAGGAACCCTAACATTAACCACCGCCCCACTTCGGGAGAAAATGTTGTCCCGAGTAATTTAAAATAGTCGAACGTGTACTCGCCCGTCAGATTTCCGTGGACAAAGTATAAACCAAGAATCGCAACAAACATAAGGAGCCCACTTGCCTGCGTAAAGATGAAAAACTTAAAAGCTGCATACCTCCGGTTCTCATGTCCCCAAATTCCAATAAGCAAGTACATGGGAATGAGCATGACTTCCCAGAAGAAATAGAACAGGAACAAATCCATGGTAAGGAATACACCGGTAATACCAGCTAAAACCCACAACAAATTGAAATGAAAGAAACCAATTTTGTATTGCAATTCCTTCCACGATGTAAGCACCGCAAGAATACCCAGGAAGAAGGTAAGGATTAACATCACCAGGCTTAGTCCGTCCAACGCTAAATAAAAACTAATTCCAAAGCTTGGAATCCAGGGTATGCGGTAATAAAGTAACCATGATGACTCGGATAATATCGCAATCTCATTTTGCGCAGCCAGCAAATAGGAAGCCAGACAAAAATTGATAATCAGGGCAAGCATGGAAATCCATCTTGAAATGCTGGCATTCCAGTACTCGGCAATCCACGCCAGAATTCCGCCGACAAATAGGATAATGATAAACCAAAGTAGTATCATAACAGTAAACCTAAAGTCAAAATAAAAATTGCTCCGATTACAAGGCCCATGATGTACCATCGAAGAATGCCTCCTTGTGTCTTTGCAAAAACGCGATGCATGAAATCTGTCAGCAAAACTATACCCGTATAGCATTTATCCACCGGGTCTCCCTTATACATGGTAGACAACCAAACAAAGGGCCTTATGAAGATTGTTTGATACAAGACATCAAAACCCCAGCCTGTAAACCAGATATGGTGAATGCCCGCAAAGGAACTTTTGATTTTTCCGGGAAGTGCTGGTTTCTTTAGGTAGAAATAGTAAGCAAGATACACCCCGCTAAGGGAAAGGATAATGGATATAGATTGAATAGCCCATTCGGCACTTGCTATTCCGGGTCGTAGGATAACGGACGGTAATACCGGGGACAGCAAATCTGAAAGCAATTCAAGATGTCCTATGGTATGAGGTAACTCAATAAAACCACCGACAAGCGAAAGGATGGCCAACACTACTAACGGTACCGTCATGAGGTTACCTGCACGATGCGTCACCGTTGATTTAGCTTCTCCAAAGAAGGTAACAAAAACCATCCTGAACGTGTAGGCAGAAGTTATAAAAGCGCCAAATAATGCCGCCAGGAAAAACCACACGTTGCCTTTTTCACTGGCAAATGTAAGCCACAGGATATTATCCTTGCTGTAAAAACCCGCTGTTATAAAAGGTATGGCAGCAAGAGAAGCGGCGCCAATCAGAAAAGTCCAGTAAACCGCAGGAAGCTTCTTTCTAAGACCTCCCATTTTAAACATATCGTGCTCATGATGGAGGAGTAATATAACGGCTCCCGCACCGAGGAATAAGAGTGCCTTGAAAAAAGCATGGATCATAAAATGAAAAACTGCTGCGGACCATGCCCCAACCCCCAGGGCAAGAAACATGTATCCAATCTGGCTTATGGTGGAATAGGCCAGTACGCGCTTCAAATCGTATTGCGTAAGTGCACTAAAGCCGGCCAACAATAAAGTGACCGCACCAATTATTGCAACACATTGCTGCGCTAACGGTGCCAACTCAAACATGACGTGCATGCGCGCAATAAGGTATACCCCGGCAGTAACCATCGTGGCGGCGTGAATCAAAGCGCTTACCGGAGAGGGTCCAGCCATAGCATCTGGCAACCAGGTTTGTAAAGGAAGTTGCGCTGATTTTCCAACAGCTCCCCCCAGCAACAACAGCGCTATGATAACGGCAGTCTGTGACCCCACAGTCCAGACTTGCGGTGCTTGTGCCAGAATTTCAGGAATGGCCAAGGTTCCAAAGGCGTCAAAGAGCATGAACAACCCAATTGCCATTGCCGTATCCCCTACCCGGGTAACGATAAAAGCCTTGCGTGCAGCATCCCCGTTATTTTTGTCCTCATACCAGAATCCTATCAGCAAAAAGCTGCAGAGTCCCACACCTTCCCACCCCAGGTAAAGGAGTAGAAGATTATCGGCCAGCACAAGGAAAAGCATGGAGCAGACAAATAAATTAAGGTAAGCGAAGAATCTTGAGAACCCTTCGTCCCCTGCCATAAATGCCGTAGAATAAACATGGATAAGAAAACCGACGAATGTTATGACAAAAATGAAGATGAGCGAAAGCGGGTCAAGGTGAAGGGCAAAAGATGGTGAAAATCCTGCAACATCAATCCAGCTCCACAACAATAAGTTGAATGAGCTTTCCGACGATGAAATAAAAGTTGTACCGACTAAAATGGTTATGAGCGCCGCCAGCCCTACGCTACCCACCCCGATAACGGCTACCATAGTGCGTGAAATCCTCGTCCCGAAAAGGATCAACACAAGCGCCCCTAAAAAGGGCAAAGCTGGTACAAGCCACAATAAATCCATCATACGATTCTCTTCATATCTTTCTGTTCACTATACTATCCATGCAATCGAAGTTTTCAATTTCCATTTTCATCCATTCATCTTACTTGCTGCATCACTGTCAAGTGTTTTAAGCTGATGATATATCTGGAGAATTAAAGCAAGACCTACTGAGACCTCTGCGGCGGCCATGGTCAGAATAAAGATGAACATTACCTGACCATCCGCCTGCGCCCATTTCGCGCCGGCCACAATAAATGCCAGCCCTGCGGCATTCAACATAATCTCAACAGAAATGAGCATAAAAATAATATTGCGTCTCGTCAACACACCAATCATTCCCAGTATAAAAAGAATACTGGCCAGTACTAGGCCGGATTCTATCGGTACATCATCCATTGATCATGTCATTATGTTGTAAGATCTATAAAAATTATTCTTCAGCTTTTTCCAAAAACCTGTGGACTATTTTCTTTTTCTGTCTTCCCAGGTGATAAGCCCCTACTATTCCCGACATCAATAATATTCCACTTAATTCAACACCAATAACATAAGGACCATACAGCGACATCCCCACAGCTTTAGCATCAACCATTGGGTAGCCTGAGCTGGAAACGCCGCTTGCGGTAACTACATAAAGTAGTTCCACCAACAAGATGAGCGATAAGACAGCAGGCCCGATAAATATCCCGCGACTCAGCCATTTTCGTTCCTGTTCTACCGCCTCTGCTTTGAGATTAAGCATCATGATTACAAAAATGATGAGGACCACTATCGCCCCCGCATACATGATTACCTCCAGCGCTGCAATAAATGGCGCGCCTAAAATATAGAACACTACCGCAACGGCCATGAACGAGAGTACGAGATACAGTAAGGCATGAATCAAATTATGGCGTGTAATCACCATGATCGTGGCATATACAGCAACAGCGGATGCGATGTAAAATGTTACTTCCATATACCTTATACCTTATACCTTATACCCTATACCCTATACCTTATACGTTATACCCTGCACCTTATACCCTGCACCCACACCCCTAGGGCATCAGGCTCTTAACATCCACAGGTTTCTGCTCATTCTGCCCCTCCCCTTTTCCTTTTATGCCCATTGTCATCCCGGCTACTTTATAATAGTTGTAGCCCTCATATTTGCCTTGCCCATCGATTAACAAATCCTTTTTTTCGTAAACGAGGTTCTGGCGATTATATTCGGCCATTTCAAAATCAGGTATCAGTTGAATGGCGTATGTAGGGCATGCTTCTTCACAATATCCGCAGAAAATACAACGTGAAAAATTGATCCGAAAAAACTCAGGATACCTTCTTCCACTTTCATCTTCTGTTGCCTGTAAGGAAATGCAGTCTACCGGGCAGGCCGCGGCACACAAGTAGCAGCCTACACAACGTTCACCCATATCCGGATCACGCGTTAAAACGATTCTTCCACGCCATCGTGTTGAGAGCTTGTTTTTCTGCTCAGGATACAAGACGGTTTCACGCTTATGAAACATGTGCATAAAGGTGATCCACATACTACGAACGATGCTAAACATAACGCTTGTTGTTAATCATAATGCCCTAAGGTGTTCTCAACAATACAACAGCTCCTGTAATCATAAGATTAATCAGTGTTAACGGTAGCAATATCTTCCATCCAAATTCCATGAGCTGGTCATATCGCGGCCGTGGCAACGATGCGCGCAACAAAATAAAGAGGCAGATAAAAGCAAATGTTTTCAAGACAAACCATATAATGGGCGGCAGAAAATCAGGGCCAAGCCATCCTCCAAAAAATAAACACACGGTCACGCTGGAAATCAGTGTTATCCCCAGATATTCTCCCACAAAAAACATCCCGAATTTCATGCCCGAGTATTCTGAATGAAACCCTGCCACCAACTCGCTTTCTGCTTCCGGTATATCAAATGGCAGACGGTGTGTTTCGGCAATGCCCGCAATAAAGAATATTACGAAGCCAACAAACTGTGGAATGACATACCACATTCCTCTTTGCCCTTCTACAATATCTTCCAGTCTGAAAGAGCCGGATAGCAGTACGGTGCCCATCAGCGCCAGTCCCATGAAAACCTCATATGAAATCATTTGTGCTGCTCCGCGCATGGCGCCAAGCAATGAGTACTTATTATTAGAAGCCCAGCCCCCGAGAATAATACTGTAGGCTCCCATAGAGGACATTGCCAAAAAGAAAAGGATACCGATGTTCAGGTCAGCCACGATAATCCCCGGCGCAAAGGGGATAATGGCAAATCCTAAGAAGACCGAAATCATAACGATGGCTGGCGCGAGAACAAATACGGCCCTATCCGCGAAAGGTGGAATCCAGTCTTCTTTGAAGAACAATTTTAGGGTATCAGCCAGCACAATGAGTACCCCAAACGGGCCCGCACGATTAGGACCATAGCGATCCTGCCACAGTGCCAATAACCTGCGCTCCAGCCAGATCAGTCCGGGAGCAACAACGAGTAGTCCCGCTAGAACCCCGACGATGATGAATAACTGATCAAGTGTTGATTCGTCCATAACTATGCTCTATTAAGAATTCCCCAAGCCGGCAATTCTACATAGGGTAAACCTTTTAAACCATTTGGCAGCCCAGCAACTCCGCTGGGCATAGTATCACTTAGCCGCACAGGTAATTGATACTGCTGACCCTTAATATCAAATGAAAGGGTTTGCTTTTCATGGACATTAAGCGCAATCGCATCTTTTGCGCTGACCATGATATATCCTTCCGGCACCCGCTGCTCTACGGAAAGCGACCGCGCACTCAATTCCTCAGATCCAAAAATATGGTACAGGGGCACGATCAAAAGTTGTCCCTCCTTCGACACAAACTTTTCCGACACCGTGGTAAAATAATTTACGCTTCCTTGTTCAACAGGCTCAAAAAGTCTAATGCCTGGATCACCACCTCGCAACGCACCTCCTACCTCCTGTTGATATTTGTTGATCGATTGCACCGAATTCCAACCGGGTGACCAGAAAAAAGGTATCATCGTCGACGGCGGCTCACCGCGCATGCCTTCCATAGTATAAGAAAGCGGCGAATCCGTATCCTCCGGTGGCTTTGGTTCACTCACATTAATGTTCGCCAGTATGGCGGTTCGCCCGCTGTAACGGTGTGGTTCCCTTGGAACACGTTGTCCGTTAATCCGGAAGTCTGCAGACGGCGTAATCTGATCTACACCCTTTAACAACAGCTCAGCTTCGACCATTGCGCGGGTGATATCATCAAAATTCTTCCATGGCATCATTGTGCTATTTCCCATGGCCATACTCATGGCTAACAGCCACCGCCAGCTCTCCTGGATTTCCGTGTGGCCTTCATACACCTGAAAGAATCGCTGAGCGCGTCCTTCATTATTGATGAGTACACCATCCGATTCCGCAAACGACCCGGCTGGAATTGCAACGCTGGCTTTGTGCATGGTTTCGGTAATGGTGTGATCCAACACGACTACTTGTGCGCATGTTTTCAAAAATTCATCAACCTCCGATTTCACACCATGCCGGTAAACATCATTCTCCAGAATGATTACCGTCTCTGCACGGCCAGCTTTCCCAGCCTCAAGCGCCGATGACAGTGCGCGACCGCCAATCATTGCCAATCCAAGTGAATTGCACTCCGGTACTGTGAGTACTATTCCTGTTTGTGTGTTCTTTTTGGTAAGGGCCCATGAAATATTGGCTGCTGCCTTGATAATATCCTCTGAGCCGCACGATGATCCTGAAATCACAACCGGGTGCTTAGCGGCAGACAATGAATCCGCAATTTTCTGTGCTATGTTTTTCACATACGGCGTAAGATGCTGATCCGCCGGAGCCGTGCTATCGAGTAAGTTTGCTACCGCAAATCCCAGTTGTGCAATTTCAGACGGAGACATTTTGAGTGATTCGGTTGCGATATCATCAAGCTTAGTAGCATGTGTGGTTACGATAAAGATTGGGCCTTTCTGGTCCTGCATAAGTTCACGCGCAGCCGCATCATTCCATAAAGGAATATTGAGTTTTTCGACTTCCTGCAACGGCTGTTGTAGGGCACTTTGACGGACGGCAAGCGCCAGCATCGGTGCCGTATTGGTTAAATCTTCACCCAGTACAAAAACGACATCTGCCTTTTCAACTTCCATCATGGTAGGTGTCCGTGCGGATCCTTCCCGAAGTATCCTGAGGATTAACGCAGAGAGGTTATGCGCTTTGTCAGATACACCATGAAAAAAATTAGCTTCGCCAACGAGCGTTTTTAGCGCAAAGTTTGATTGCAACGATGCCCGTGGAGAACCAATACCAATGACATTGCCACGCTGTAACGTTGCTGCAAGCGCCTGCATTACCTTTTCTTTGTCAGCTTCCTGGCCATTTATCAAAGGCTTCCGGATCCGGCCAGGTGCGTTTACAAATTCATAACCAAAACGTCCACGGTCGCAGATAAAATAACCATTAACCTGACCATTGTACCGGCTCGTAATTGAACGCAACTTACCGTATCGCTCGCCGGCAATAATGTTACAACCAAGGCTGCAATGCTGGCAAATGGAAGGCGCAGTAGTAAGATCCCATTTGCGTGTGTAATGTTGCTTTAGTGTTTTGTCTGTGAAAACACCAGTTGGACAAACTTCGGTAAGATTCCCACTAAATTCGCTTTCCAACACACCCTCTTCGTGTCTGCCAAAATACACGTTGCCTTTTGATGCAAAAACATCGAGATCATTACCGCCTGCGTAATCTTTATAGAACCGGACACAGCGATAACATTGAATGCAACGGTTCATTTCATGGTTAATGAATGGACCAAGATATTGATTCTGATGCGTTCTTTTTTTGTATTGAAATCTTCTGTAGGCATGCCCAGTCATCACGGTCATATCCTGGAGGTGACAGGATCCTCCTTCATCGCACACCGCACAATCATGAGGATGGTTTGTCATTAACCACTCCGTTATGTGTCCACGGAATTCATGGGCCTCTTCGTCTTTAATCGAAATACGCTGATTGTCAATAACGGGTTCCATACACGACATGACCAGTCTCCCTTTCTTGTCATCCCCGTCTTTAAACACTTTTATGGCACACTGACGGCATGCACCGACAGAACCCATTGCCGGATGCCAGCAGAAGTAAGGCAGGTCAAGACCTAATGTAAGACAAGTCTCCAAAAGGTTCTTGCCGGCTTGAACTTCATACGGTTTGTTATCAATGTAAAGCGTCGCCATTATTCATCGTTGTCAGTAATATTTATTTCAATTTCAATTCTGCCAGGTACAATTAGTGAACTGCCGATACCTCCTTCCCTCGATAGGAACATTCCTTATCCTGAATATGTCTTTCAAAATCCTCCCGAAAATATTTCAAAGCACTCTGCAATGGTTCCATAGCACCCGGTGCAAGTGCACAAAATGTATTTCCCGGGCCCAAATATTTTGTATGAAAATTCAAAAGCTGCAAATCTTCTTCACGCCCTTCTCCCGCATCAATGGACGTCAGTATTTTCTCTACCCACGGAAGGCCTTCACGGCAGGGTGTACAAAATCCGCAAGACTCCTGTGCAAAAAAGTGTTCCAGGTTTCTTACAAACCCGACCGGGCAAGTATGATCATCAAGTATGATCAGTGTACCTGTGCCAAGCCTGCTTCCTGCTGCTGCTACATCTGTATAATCCATCTTAACATCAAGATGTTGTTCCACCAGAAAGTCTGTTGACGCTCCTCCAGGCAATGCGCCACGGAATTTGAGGCCGTCCTGCATTCCACCTGCATGTTCTTCAATCAATTCGCGCATCGTTACACCCATTGGCAATTCCCAGGCACCAGGCCTTTTCACTTTGCCGCTAACGCCATATATTTTCGTGCCCGCATCTCCGGTCCGACTCAATTGTTTGAACCAATCTGGGCCATTGTTAATAATGTGTGGCAAGCAGCAAAAGGTTTCGACATTGTTTACGATTGTAGGTCTGCCGAACAATCCACTCACCTGAGGAAAGGGAGGTTTGGCCCTTGGCGTTGCCCGCTTACCCTCTAGTGAATTCAGCAAGGCAGTTTCTTCTCCGCACATGTATCTGCCAGTACCAGTATGGAGGTGAATTTCAAGATCAAATCCAGAACCCAAAATATTCTTACCAAGATATCCGGCGCTCTTTGCTTCTTCTATTGCCCTGGTGATCGCATGGCCGGCGGTCTTATATGCCCACCGAAGATAAACGTAAGCGATGTCTGCTTGAATCGCGAAAGCTGCAACGATCATACCCTCAATGAGCTGGTGCGGTGTGCTCTCCAATAGTATCCGGTCTTTGAAAGTCCCGGGTTCCATTTCGTCCGCGTTAGCGACAAGGTATTTTGGTTTTGGCGCATTGAGCGGGACAAAACTCCATTTCATTCCTGTACCAAACCCTGCGCCCCCTCGCCCCCTCAGGTTAGATTCCTTAACTAATGTTGTTACCGACTTTGGGTCCATTTCTTTCAGCACTTTTCGCACAGCTTCATACCCTCCTACTTGCTCATACTCTTTCAGTGTGAGTGGTCGCTTGTCTGCGCGTATGTGTTGTGTGAGTGGCTTCTCCATGTTAGCAGATACTATTCATATTTCTTCAAAATTTCATCCAGTTGATCGATGGTCAGATTCCTGTACAAATCATGATCGATCATAAGTGCCGGCGCGCAATCGCAAGTACCCAAACAACAATTTGGAAGCAACGTATATCTTCCATCCGCCGTGGTTTCCCCGTATGCTATTCCTAATTGTTTTGTTAAATGCATGCGTATATTTTCGTAACCCATTACCCAACAGCTAATACTATCGCACAACAAGATGACATGACGCCCGACAGGTCTTCTAAAAATCATGTTGTAAAATGTAGCCACCGAATCCAGCTCTTCCGGTGACATCTCCATGTATGCGGCAACATCGCGCAAACTCTCATCCGATACCCACCGCCGATGGTCCTGCACAACCTTCAGTGCTTCAATGCCGGCAGCTTTTCTTACCGGCACCAGGCTGATCGCCTTATCTATCTCATGTTTTTCTGCTGCAGTCAACATGTGCTGTCTTTTTTTTATTCCATTTATCTGTCAATGTCGGCAAGTACATAATCCATTGCACCGAGTATACTGAGCAAGTCAGACACCGTATAGCCTCGGCTGATGTAGGGTACCATCTGCATATGTGCGAACGATGGGGTTCGAATTCTTACCCGGTAAGGAGAAGTGCTACCATCACTGATAGCATAATAACCGTTGGCCCCTTTAGGGGCTTCAATGCAACTCATGGCTTCACCCGGAGGAATAACGGGTCCCCAACTCACGCCCAGAAAATGAGTAATGAGCGTTTCAATGTCTTGCATTGTGTTTTTCTTAACGGGTGGTGTAGTGAGCGGATGATCCGCCTTATAAGGACCTTCAGGCATATTTTTCCAGCACTGTTCTATGATGCGCAGACTTTGCCTCATCTCCTCCACCCGCACAATGGCCCGGTCGTAGCAATCGCCATTGTTACCAAGTGGAATATCAAAATCAAACATTTCGTACCCGGAATAAGGGCGTTTTTTGCGGAAGTCCCAATCGTAACCACATGCCCGAAGGTTAGCGCCGGTTGCCCCCCATGCGATGGCTTCTTCAGCTGTAAATATGCCAATACCTTTCGTGCGGGCCTTAAAAAGGCTGTTCCGCATCACCAGTTTATCATATTCCCGAAGTCGTCCGGGGAAGTAATCTATAAATTTCTTCACGAGTCCATCCCACCCTACAGGCAAATCCTGAGCTACACCGCCAATTCGAAACCAATTTGGATGCATGCGCCCGCCACAGACTGCCTCTACGATATCAAATACTCTTTCCCTGTCCGTAAACATGTAAAAAACAGGTGATAACTGACCCAAATCCTGGGCAAAAGTTCCGTACCAGACAAGGTGACTGGCAATCCGGAACAACTCACACATCATAACACGAATCACTTTGGCCCGTTCCGGTATTTCTATTCCGGCAAGCCTCTCGACGGATAACAGGTAAGCAAGGTTATTATTTACGCCAGCCAGGTAATCGATACGATCAGTGTAGGGTATATATGTGTGCCATGATTGGCGTTCCGCCATTTTCTCGGCTCCTCGGTGATGGAATCCTATCTCAGGCACAGCATCGACAATATCTTCACCATCCAACTGTAGAATTATACGCAATACACCATGTGTGCCCGGATGTTGCGGTCCAATGTTCAGAAACATAAAATCTGAATCACCACTATGTAATTCCATGCCCCACTCTTCCGGGCGAAACTGCAATGCAGCCTGCTCACGGTCTTGCTTTTCATCCCACAAGCTGAAAGGTCCCATTTCCGTGGCCCGTGCCGGATGTTCCTTTCTCAATGGGTGGCCTTCCCAAGTCAATGGCATCAGAATTCTGGTAAGGTGGGGATGCCCATCGAATTTGATACCAAACATGTCATATACTTCACGTTCATACCAGTTGGCATTGCTCCATAGCTTCGTTATTGATGGCGCCAAAGGATGATCGCCTGCCAGTGCCACCTTAATCCGTAGGAACGTGTTGCGGTCAAAGGAGAATAGTGTATAAACAAGTGTAAAAGAGGAACCCGGGTAGTCGATATCTTTTTTGCGGCTTCTTTCGTCAACCGCGGTCAGGTCAAACAAAAAAAGGAACGGCTTGTCGATTTCCTGTTTAAGGTGTTGCAGCACTGCAACAATTTTTTCCACGGGCAGCCAAAGGGTGTCAATATCATCCTTCGTCGCCTGTTTGATGAAGGTATCATCACCAAACTTCAATTTCAGCCGCTCTGTTGGATCATTGTTCTCCATAATAATCGACAGTCAAACTGCCCGAAATGATTATGTAATGTTGTTCAATCCATAAATTCTTTAGCGCAAAAAGCATCCTTCATTCAAACACCTCCCATTTCAAAACTTTATATCCGACCGCCTAGCACATCACACTTCGTCGGGAGACCGGAACTTCACCATTTCTTTGCGTTGCTCAACTCGCCTATCCTTGACGGTAATTTTTTCTGGCCTGATTACACCTTGCTCGCCAATCACCCAGCTCAGTGGCCGCTGCTCTTTTCCAACTGATTCAGCCAGCAGCATTAAACCCTCCATAAAAGCATCAGGCCGGGGTGGGCAACCAGGTACGTAAACGTCTACGGGGAGAAATTTATCAACGCCCTGAACCACACTGTAAATGTCATACATACCCCCTGAGTTGGCACACGACCCCATCGAGATAACCCATCGGGGCTCCATCATTTGCTCATGAAGCCGTTTGATTATCGGTGCCATTTTGATAAATACAGTGCCTGCGATGATCATGACATCGGCTTCACGGGGCGTGCCCCGGATTACCTCGGCGCCAAATCTTGCTACATCGTATTTTGGTGTCATGCTTGTAGCCATTTCCACAAAGCAACAGGACAACCCGAAGTGAAACGGCCACATGGAATTCCGTCGCCCCCATCCCAACAAACTTTGCACGGAGGTAAGCATGATACTTTGTTGTATTGAATCTTCAAACGAACCGGTTCCTTTCAGCGCGCTCACCGGTTCTGCCGCCTTGCTTAGCCACCACTTCATAATGCTTTCGTTTTACCGGTAAGTTTTTTATACGCCTTCAGAATTTTCTTTCCGTCTGGACCAAAATCAAGTGCGCCGTTGCGCCATTCATAGATGAGTACAACAAAGAGAAGAATCACAAATACAGAAACGCCGATATAGCCAAACCAGCCCAACTCTTCAAACGCGATTGCCCAGGAGAAGATGAAGATCGTCTCTACATCAAAAATAACGAAGAGCATCGCGATGAGGTAAAACTGGGATGAAAAGCGGAGTCGTGCGGAGCCTGTGCTGAGTATACCGCCTTCATAAGGCTCATTGGTAGCGCGCTCTTTATGCCGCTGGCCTAGTACAAAAGAAAGACCTAGCATTGCGATTACCAGGCCTACGACGATGGTCCCATAAACCAAAAGAGACCATACAGGGATAGTATTTTCACTCGAAACTTCCAAAGCGATTTGCCTCCCGCAAATATTCTTTTTGTTCGAAATTCTAAATACAAACCGTACCAAAGTTGCCCAACAACACTTCTCAATGCATCATATTCTTCCAGACCAACTGAACAACAATGAAATATAAAGCTTCGCTGATCAGTTAGCACTGACCAGCATTTTTTCAGATTTGAGATACTACCTTGCGATAAATTGAAGGTAAAAGTTTTAATGAAAAAAACAAAGGCAATCGATTGTTATGTGTCAAAAGGGAGTAAATATAAATTTCTGCCCGGCAACTAGCGATCTACACGTATCGTGTGATCCAGCGCCAGGATCAAATCAGGCCCATACACCATTGCCGGGGTTTGGTAGCCAGGTACAAAATCTCCTTGTAGTATTCTTTCTGCTATCAAAACACTTGTCTTTGCCGTCAAGCTATACCCATTGATTGTTTCCAGGGTGCTTATGCATTGGTTTCCATCGTCATCCCATACTTTTCCCCATAAGAAACTTTTTCCGGAGGCTCTTCTCTCGGCGGTTGGGCCGGGTGGTCTGCGGTCTATTCTTCTTTTCAGGTATTCTTTCACCCATCGTAGTCGGACAAGCCAGCCAAAATAAGTGATCATTTTTGCGCTGCGTATCATCTTATCGCTTGCACCCATGTATACTGCTATGTTGGGAATACCCGTACTCCGCCAGGCAGTGGAAATATCGCCCCATGGGATATTCAAGGCTTTGGTTTTAAAAGAACCAAAATCAACTTCCATTACGTTTTCACCTAAGGGAACAGGTAAGAGCTTACCATCCTTCCGAATCATGCTTCCGCGCCCTAAGCCCTCAATGGAGGTTTTAGCAGTGCCTCTTGATAAACCTCCCTTAGACATTGCAAAAGCAAGTAGTAGATGATTCGCAGCGGGCAATCGATTCTTTAGATACAGCGCCAGACAATCCGTGGGCACAACGTCAAATCCCGTTCCGGGCATGATCATAATACCAGCATCCTTCCCTTTCTCGCCATAGGCGGCCAGCGTTTCAAATACGCCATATTCCCCGGTTATGTCTGTATAATGTGTGCCAGTCGCCACGCAGGCTTCAACCATTTGTCTGGCAGTATATTGGAACGGTCCGGCGCAATGAATTAACAAAGCCCCTTTCTGAAGCAGGTTATTCAAGGCAGCTGCATCTGACATATCGACTACCTCAAACGCATAGCCCGTATCATCACCTTGTTTTTGCAGAGCTTCCTTGTTTCGCCCGGACAGGATTACAGATAGATTTCTTGACCGGCATTCCCTTGCAATAAGTTTCCCGGTATAACCATAGGATCCATAAAGAATAATTGTAGGTTTTGTCATCGTTTTTCGAAGTGCTCACGGGCAAGTACGAAAAATAGTAGCGGTACTTATTCAATTGCGTCAACTTTGTTTTCTTAACCTGAAGTACCTGGTAACCTTCGGCACCCATTTCCGGCAACAATAAACGGGTAGTTCTCAAACGGACAATTCACTATATTCAAGAATCAAAACTTTCGTTATGAGAAAATATTTACTATTCCTTTTCAGTATCACGTATTCAATTGCGCACGGTCAGACAAGCACAGTGCTGGGTTTTACACAGAAATCTGGGGAAGAACAATTGGATACGGAACATAGGTTTGATAGCTACTTGCAGGCTGACAACCTGGACCTGTGGATGAAACGCCTTGCCGGGAGACCTCATCATCTGGGATCTGATTATGGAAGGCAGAATGCTGAATTTATACGCGACTTGTTTATTCTTTGGGGATATGACGCTGCGATTGAAACCTACAGGGTACTTTTCCCCACACCAAAAGTAAGGCTCGTCGAATTGGTTGCACCCACAAAGTTCAGGGCAAAATTAAGTGAACCTGCCCTAAAGCAGGATGCGACCAGCAGCCAAACGAGCGAGCAACTTCCTACGTATAACGCCTGGTCTGCTGATGGCGATGTAACCGGAGAACTGGTGTATGTAAATTATGGTGTTCCGGACGATTACGATCAACTTGCCCGAATGGGCATTGACGTAAAAGGAAAAATTGTTATTGCCAGATACGGCGGGTCATGGAGAGGTATTAAGCCAAAAGTGGCACAGGAACACGGCGCAATTGGTTGTCTGATATATTCAGATCCCATGGACGACGGTTTTTTTCAAGGCGACGTCTATCCCATCGGAGCATGGAAAAATCAGGATGGTGCCCAACGGGGAGCCGTAATTGATTTGCCCGTGTATCCTGGCGATCCCGTTACGCCAGGTATAGGCGCCACTGCCGACGCAAAAAGAATTGATAGAAAAGATGCGGAGAACCTGCTGAAGATCCCTGTCCAACCCATTTCTTATGCCGATGCCCAGCCGCTGCTGGCCGCATTGCGTGGACCAGTCGCTCCCCAATACTGGCGCGGCAGTTTGCCCATAACATACCATGTTGGGCCCGGCGTTGCAAAAGTTCACCTGAAACTGGCGTTCGATTGGAAGATGGTTGATTGTCTTAATGTTATCGCGAGAATAAAGGGAAGTGAACTACCGGATGAATGGGTCATCAGGGGAAATCACCACGATGCATGGGTAAACGGAGCCAACGATCCCGTCAGTGGCATGATCGTGCTGATGGAGGAAGCCAGGGCAATTGGTGAACTGATCAAAACCGGCTGGAAACCCAGGCGTACCTTGGTTTTCTGTGCCTGGGATGGTGAAGAACCGGGATTGATTGGATCAACGGAATGGGTAGAGCACAACGCGCCTGAGCTGCAAGAAAAAGCCGTGGCCTATATCAATTCAGATGCCAATGGCCGGGGCTTTCTGTACGCCGGAGGATCCCACACCTTACAAACCATGATGGATGAAATTTCAAGGGCTGTTATTGATCCGCAGACGGGAGTCACTGTTTTGGAGCGAAGCCTGTCAAAACAGGCTGCTGCTGCTGCGGGGACGAGCGCCAGGAAAAAAGTATTGGACAACAAATCACTGACCCTTGGAGCCCTTGGCTCTGGCTCTGATTACAGTCCGTTCTTTCAGCATCTTGGCATACCATCACTCAACCTTGGATTTGGCGGAGAAGATGCAGGAGGCGAATATCACTCTATTTATGATTCATACGATGATTATGTCCGCTTCAAAGATCCCGGGTTTGCCTATGGCATTGCATTGGCAAAAACTGCCGGGAGAGCCACGCTGCGCCTGGCAAATGCCGAAGTGTTGCCATTTGACTTCAAACCATTCTTCACTACTGTGAATAACTACGTTTCCGAAATTGGAAGTCTGCTTGATAACCTGCGTGAATCAACGGCAGTAGAAAACCAAATGATCGAGGAGAAACGGTATACCTACGCTGCCGATCCTACCATCCAGTATATTCCGCCTTTACCGAAAGATGCTGTCCCCTATCTTAATTTTTCGAGTCTTCAAAACGCAATGGCTAAACTTGAAGAAGAGGTGCAGAAGTTTGCAGCCCTGCAGTCAACAAATCCAATACCAAACACAAATGTTAACCAACTTAATAAAATACTTTATCAGGCCGAACAAAAGCTTATGAACCGCGCGGGATTACCACGGAGGTCATGGTATCAACACACGATCTACGCTCCCGGACTTTATACAGGTTATGGGGTAAAAACCCTGCCTGGGATTCGTGAGGCGATCGAACAGCGGAACTGGAAAGAAGCACAGGAACAAATTGAAATTGGCGCAAAGGCGATCAGTAGCTATTCCCAGGAAGTATCTTCTGCGGCTAAAATTCTTATGCTGCGGTAGGATGTTCGACCGAATTGGCGGTGCACAAGATATCAGAGAAAACTTTTTCTTGATTTTCTGAAACCTTTATCGTAATATTACGATATAAGTAGCATAATGGGGTTAACAAAGACAACAGGATTTACGAAAGAGCAGGTTGCATTGGCTGCCATAGCAAAAGCGCTGGGTCATCCCGCACGCATAGTTATACTGCAATTCCTCGCTAAACAGAAGTCGTGTGTCTGTGGCGATATCGTGGAAGAGTTGCCACTCTCACAATCTACAGTATCGCAACATTTGAAGGAACTAAAAACTGTAGGCCTCATCAAAGGCAACATTGAAGGTCCGAGTGTCTGCTATTGCATTGATGAAAACGCCTGGAACAAAGCGCAGCAAAACCTCAGCGAATTGTTCGGCAGTATTACTGGAGACAGTTGCTGCTAACTTTTTTTGGCCAATTCTATCGTAATATTACGATAGATCATACTAAATAACACATCGCATGAAAACACAAGAAACCGCTCAGAAGCTCAAAGAAATTGTAAAGGAAAAGTACAGTCAAATTGCTGCACAAAGCCGTGCCGAAAACGCCGCGAGTTGTTGCGGATCCACCTGCGGCTGCAGCACGCTCGATATGGACATCATGGCCGAAGATTATACAGCGCTGGAAGGTTACGTTGCTGATGCGGACCTGGGACTAGGCTGCGGATTGCCTACGGCTTTTGCCATTATCAAGGAAGGTGACACTGTCGTTGATCTCGGATCTGGTGCCGGAAATGATGCCTTTGTTGCACGGTCAATCGTGGGAGAAAACGGAAAGGTAATCGGTATTGACATGACTGAGGAGATGATTTCCAAAGCGCGTCTGAATACAGCGCGACTAGGATTCAACAATATTGAATTCAGGTTAGGAGACATTGAAGCCATACCGCTTGATGACGGGGTCGCTGATGTTGTTGTAAGCAATTGTGTGCTGAACCTTGTACCAAACAAAGTGAAGGCATTTACGGAGACATTCAGGATTCTGAAACCGGGAGGCCATTTTAGTGTTTCTGACATAGTGCTGGAAGGAAAACTGAGTGAAAGTTTGTTACAAAGCGCTGAAATGTATGCTGGATGTGTTTCTGGCGCGATTCAAAAGGATGACTACCTGAGCATCATAGCAGATGCGGGTTTTGAGAACATCCAGATACAGAAGGAAAAGAAAATTACCATTCCAGACGAAATTCTTTCCACTTACCTTGATCATGCTGCCTTGCAAAAACACAAAGCCGGCCAATCAGGGATCTACAGTATAACAGTATATGCGGATAAGCCGGCAGCAGAAATGCCAAAGAAAAAGGACGTATGTTGTGCGCCGGGATGCTGTGATGCTTAAATTTGGAACATGGAATTGACACTAAAAACGATCAGCGATGAAGAAGGCTTCCAGGCATTCTGTTCGCTTCTGCAGTCTTCAGACCTTCCTTCAACTGATCTTGACTTCCACAAGGATCTTTTGGTTGGGTATGTAGAAGACGGCGTGATGGTGGGGACAGGCGGATTGGAGATCTATGGAGAATTTGGTTTGCTCCGCTCCTTGTCCGTCAAACTGGGAACACGCGGGAAAGCGTTGGGCACAGCGATTACTGAATACCTTATCGAACAAGCCAGGAAAAAAAACCTAAAGGGCATATACTTACTTACGGAAACTGCACATGGTTTTTTCCAACGCAAAGGATTTCAGGATGTTGCAAGGGAAGATGTACCTGAACCGCTAAAAGCATCCTCCGAATTTTCGTATGTCTGCGGGCCCTCTGCCGTTGCCATGCACCTTCCGATCCTGTAGCCAAGAATAACTTGCTCATGCAAGGACAGTAGATTTCTTTGTCCTTGTGAATCGTTAATTCTTTCGTATACCACGAGCGTTGGAATAGAGGAAGAAGGTGTATTCCAATAAATTTATAGAATCTAATAATTCCCTGTCCCATTAATGTACCTATCAGCCGTTAGGCAATAAAAAAACGTATCGGAAATCGCAAATCCAAATTACATTTGCGTTCTAAACTGCCCCATGAAAATCAATAAGTACTTTGTAATCGATTTCGATAGCACTTTTACCAAAGTAGAAGCCTTTGACGTGCTAGCCGATATTTCGTTGAAGGATCATCCAGAACGCGAGCACCGAAAGAAAGAGATTATCGAAATTACCAACCAAGGCATGAATGGGTCAATTTCTGTGCGAGAGTCGCTTGAAAGAAGACTTAACTTACTGGCGCCCGCCAAAAAGCACATCGGTCCGCTGGTAGCTGTACTCAAGGAAGAAATATCAGAATCCTTCAAGCGTAACCGTGATTTCTTTACTACGTTTGCAGACCATATCTACATCATATCGAATGGGTTTCGTGAATTTATCGAACCCATCGTAACAGAGTTTGGCATAAAGCCTGAGAACGTTCTGGCGAATGAATTTCGATTTGATCAGGATGGGCAGGTAGTCGGTTTTGATACCGAAAATCCTTTGTCTGCCAACAACGGAAAGGTGGAGCTGTTGCGACAGCTGAACCTGCCTGGAGATGTTTATGTTATTGGTGATGGATATACCGACTATGAAATAAAACATTCAGGACTGGCCAATAAGTTCTATGTGTTCACGGAGAATGTTGAGCGCGGAAGTATTATCCCGAAAGCAGATCATATAACGCCTAGCCTGGATGAGTTTCTTTACCTCAATAAACTTAATACTGTGATTTCATATCCCAAGAATAGAATAAATGTTTTGTTGCTTGAAAACGTCCATCCTGTGGCTTTGGAACTGCTTAAGTCGGAAGGCTTTAGTGTCGAGACCTACCACGCAGCCTTGACGGAAGATGAACTTTGCGAAAAAATCAAGAATGTATCTGTGCTGGGTATTCGTTCAAAAACGCAGGTCACTGCACGCGTTCTGGAACAAGCCAATCGTTTAATGGTTATTGGCGCCTTTTGTATCGGCACAAATCAAATCGACCTGGACGCTGCAACCAAAAAAGGTATTGCCGTTTTCAATGCACCCTTTAGCAATACGCGATCTGTGGTGGAACTGGCGATAGCTGAAATGATTATGCTCATACGCAATATCGTAGACAAGTCGGTCAAGATGCACAAAGGCATTTGGGATAAATCAGCAAAAGGTAGTTACGAAGTTCGCGGTAAAAAACTTGGTCTTATCGGCTACGGAAATATAGGCACACAGCTCTCCGTTATTGCAGAATCCCTTGGCATGAAAGTACTCTATTACGATACTGAGGAAAAGTTATCGTTGGGCAATGCCATAAAATGCAAAACGATGAAGGAAGTTATCGAGCAGGCAGACATAATTTCATTGCACGTAGATGGCCGTGATTCGAACAAAGACCTGATCAGCACCCAGGAGTTTGGCTGGATGAAGAAAGGTGTGATTTTCATTAATCTCAGTCGCGGACACATCGTGGATATCCAGGCATTGCGCGAAAATATCCTGTCGGGGAAAGTGGCGGGTTGTGCCATTGACGTATATCCCCATGAGCCCGCAAGCAACGATGAAGAATTCCAATCGGCGTTAAGGGGTTTGCCCAATACCATTTTGACACCCCACATCGGCGGGAGTACTTCTGAGGCGCAGGAAAATATCGGGAATTTCGTACCTGCGAAAATCATGGATTATATCAACACAGGCAGTACTTCCAACAGCGTTAGCTTTCCCAACCTCACCTTACCCCTGCTGGAAAATGCACACCGGCTCATTCACATACACGAAAACGTTCCGGGGATCCTTGCCAGGATTAATCACATACTGGCTAATCACGGGATTAATATCGTTGGGCAATACCTGAAAACCAACGAGCTGATAGGGTATGTAATCACGGATATCAATAAAGAGTATGATAAAGAAGTGATTAAAGAGCTGCGCGGGATAGAGCACACTATTAAATTCAGAATCTTATATTAAGTTAGAACCCCAGTGGAGCTGAAAGGGGTTCCTTTCGCGCGTTATTGCTTGGCAGGTGAAGTCATAAAATAAAAAGCCCACTGGGTTTGGAGAGGTGTTTCTGAACCCCATTAAAGACAAGTTTTGAGCTGCCATTATCCGCAACCTTCTTCTGTTATCCTGCTTTTTGGGCGAGGTCCATCAAATGATGGATTGAAGCCTGATTTTGTACAACAACTTCACTCGGTATTGTTATATTGTTAGGTTCAGCAAACGTGTCCCAAACCCAAGTGGGATTTAATACGAACTTATACAAAACACTTTTACTCAACAACCTTGTTAAAAAACTATTTTTTAACTAAAGACCTTCGTTAACAGTGTTTACTTTTGCATCCGCATGATAAACCGCAGTATAAATTTCACACCTGGCCCATCCCAGCTTTATTTTACGGTACCGGATCATATTCGCACAGCTTTCCGTGAGGGCATTCCTTCTTTATCACACCGCAGCAAGAAGTTTGAAAGTATTTACAGGGATACTGTTGATGGATTGCGGGCGCTACTCGGGTTGCCTGCAGACTATCAAATTTTCTTCACTGGCTCTGCAACTGAAATATGGGAGAGGTCGATTCAAAACCTTGTGGCAGTTAATTCTTTTCACATTGTAAACGGGTCATTCTCAAAGCGATATTTTGAAATTGCCCAACAACTCCAAAAGCAACCAGTGAAGATAGAATTCGGCGCCGGGCAGCCTTTTACAGCTGAAATCCCTGTTCCGACTGATCCTCAAATGGAATTGATTGCGGTTACCCACAACGAAACCAGCACCGGCGTTTCAATTCCGCTTGACTATATCTACAAACTCAGGGCAGCAAACCCGCAGGCATTACTGGTGGTTGATGCGGTATCTTCCTTACCTTTTCCTGACTTTGATTATTCAAAAATAGACTCCGCTTTCTTTTCCGTCCAGAAGGGTTTTGGATTGCCCGCAGGCCTGGGCGTATGGATGGTGAACGACCGATGTATGACAAAAGCTGACCAACTCCTTTCCAGGGGAATTTCAATCGGATCATACCACACCATACCAAGTTTAAAAGCACATGCGCTAAAGTTTCAGACGCCTGAAACACCCAATGTACTCGGCATCTACTTGCTTAGCAAGGTTATAGCTGATATGCTAAGACATGGAATCAAGAGGATTAGGAATGAAACAGAATACAAAGCCAACATCCTGTACCAGGCATTAGAGATGCACGCCTACCTGAAACCCTATGTAGCTGATAAAGTCTTTCAATCGAAAACCGTGATTGTTGCAGATACAGGTGACCATACGGAAAAAATCACCAAACTACTACTCGATAAGGGACTTCAACCCGGTGACGGATATGGCGCTGCTAAGAAAAGTCAACTTCGATTTGCCAACTTTCCAACGCATGCGAAAGAGCATTTCGAATTGTTGGTTGACACGCTGGCATTGAATTAGAGGCCTTTCTGTGCATCCGGCGCTATCTCCTGGTACTGACAGTCTCCTTTAAACATTCAGTAACGGATGCGGTAAAGCCCAATCCGGGTTTTAAGAATAAAGTATCTATCGCTACCTTTAAACCTTTCTTGCGAAGAAAAGTCTAACGTCCGAATTCAAGCTGTCCTTTCTTGGAAGACAACGAAATCTTACATAAAATTCGCAATCCTGAAACCCGAAGTTATGGTTTCAATTTGCTTGTACGGGCGTACCAGAAACGCGTGTACTGGCATGCCAGAAAAATGGTAATAGACCACGACGATGCCGATGATGTTACGCAGGAGGTGTTCATAAAAATACACAAGAGCATAGGTGGTTTCCGAGAAGATGCGCAACTATACACGTGGATCTATCGGATTGCCACAAATGAATGCCTGACCTTTCTCCAGCGAAAAAAACGAAGATTTTTCCTGCCCATAGGGGATGTTGAAAGTGAACTCAGTACCAAACTAGATAACTCTCCTCATATTTCGGGGGATGAAATTCAGCTTAAACTGCAAAAAGCGCTGCTGAAATTGCCAGCCAAGCAGCGCCTTGTCTTTAATATGAAATACTACGATGACATGCCTTATGAGCAGATTTCAGAAATTACGCAAACAAGCGTCGGTGCGCTAAAAGCAAGTTATCACCATGCCGTTAAAAAAATTGAGGATTTTTTGGGCGAATGATTAAACTATTGAGGATTAAATATGTCAAATAGACAATAATGAAAAAACTGGAAGAAATACCAAAAAAGGAGGTTTTCAATGTTCCGGAAGGATACTTTGACAAACTCCCTGGCATCATACAGGCACGTGTTACAGCCCCGGATAAGCGAATCTTTATTCGGCCTGCGTTTAGCTTCACGCTCCGCTATGCGCTTCCTGTCATTGTCATTTTTACCCTGGGTATTTTTTGGTTCGTTCGCCAGGGTGAGACGGCGACGGCAGAATCCATTTTGGCAACCATCGAAACCGAAGATTTGGTAGCGTACTTGTATTCTTCAGATTTAACGACGGATGAGCTGTTGGATAACGTGTCATTGGATACTTACGATGCCAATAAAATTGAAGAAGCCGTGTTTGCCCTTGATCTGAATACGGACAAAAAGTATGAAGAAATATTAGACGAAATAGATTTAAACAACTTATAGAGATGAAAGGTTTATTAGTGATACTGTTCGCCTTAATGGTCATCGCTCCTGCCTTTGGCCAGGATGAAGATTTGCCAACAGTACAAGATACCAAAGTACGCGACAAGATTCAGGCAGCGAGAATAGCCTATATAACAGATCAACTTGCACTTACACCGGCGGAAGCAGAAAAATTTTGGCCAATCTATCGCGAGTTTGCCGAAAAGCGCAGAGATATCAGGCAGCAGCTTAGAGACGTTGGGAATACACCCAGCCAAAATAAGACTAAAGAGCAGATTGATAGGGACCTTGTCGACAGGCAGTTCAATGTGAAACAGCAGGAGCTTAATCTCGAAAAAGATTACTCCGGTCGGCTGCTGAAAGTTATCAGTGCTCAGAAGCTGCGAACATTACCCGAAGCTGAGCGCAGATTCAGGCAAATGATCCTTGAGCAGATACAACGGAGACAGCTCCAACAAGAAAGGCAGCGAAATCTGCAGGACCAATCACAGCAGCGACTTCAACAACGCAACAACTAAATATTTAACTCTCTCACATGCGTTGGTGCAGAAGGTGGCTCATAACAACCCTAGTAACAATTTCCTCGGTGTGTGTACATGCCCAGGAAATTGATTCTTTAATACTTGCCGATGTGGAAGAAGCACTGACGTATGAAGACTCCCTTTCCATTTTTAATCTAATTGACAGTATCCTGCAACATGGAGATATTGGCGGTTCACAATTGGTACTAAGACTAAGTTATAACAGTAACGTCCTTTCAGCAGGCAGAACCCTGGGTATCGAAAATTTTGGCTTATCATCAGGTGTCTCCTATTATCATAAATCCGGCTTTTATGCCGACGTCTCTACTTATTGGAGCAAAGATTTTGATCCCTCCTTTTACCTCACCGCTGCATCGGTTGGTTACATGTATAGCTTTTCCAAGAAGTTTTCAATTATGGCCGGTTATGACCGTTATTTTTACAATTTGAGAAAGGAGGATGAATACATACCCTATAAGAACACACTTTCCCTGATACCCATCGTGGAATTAAAGCCTCTCCTACTTACCCTGAACTATTCCTTTTACTTTGGCGATGCACATGTACACCGGATTATGCCCGGCGTCAGCCTGATATTGCAGAAAAAAAAGTTTGCCCATATTGACCGTATTGCTGTCACACCTTCTTTCTATATGCTCTTGGGAAATGAAACACTTACCGAAATTGAATTTGTTTCACCAAAAGACCGCATTGAAGGATTGCGAAATTACCTGCTCTATGGATCATGGTATACGCTAATTGAAAAAAATACAAATGTTTTTGGCATCATGAATTACGCCGTTAGCATACCTATAAGCATCACCTATAAAAACTGGGGATTTTCCTTCATGTACACATACAATATTCCCAAAGCGCTTCCGGGTGAACCACTCACCATTTCAGAAAGCAGTTACTTATCCGGAGGCCTAATGTACTTCATCGGTTTCAGGCGAAATAAGTTTCCTTTGTAATATTCATTGCATTGGATATTTTGCAGGCGTTAGTGAAAATGTGCTGTATGCCAAAATATTACGCTGTCCTTCTACTGCAGGTTATGTTCCTGCTCCCTTCCGTTAATGCACAGGATTTCCGCTGGCAACAACGAGCGGAATATAAGCTGGATGTAAGGCTTGATGTAAAGACGCATCGCCTTGTGGGAAATCAGAAACTCACGTACTTTAACAACTCAAAAGATACACTCAATAAGGTATATTATCATCTTTACTTCAATGCATTTCAGCCCGGAAGCATGATGGATGTACGCTCGCGCAACATCGTTGATCCAGATTCCCGCGTGGGAGATCGCATCTCAAAATTGAAGGACGATGAGATTGGATATCAGCACATTCTCAGCCTTAAGCAGGATGGAAAAGATGTCGGACATAAAGTAGAAGGTACAATCTTGGAAGTTACCCTGTCAACCCCAATACTACCCAATACGAATACGATATTCGACATGAACTTTGAAGCGCAAGTGCCCTTACAAATCAGGAGATCGGGAAGAGACAACAAGGAGGGCATAGCTTACACCATGACACAATGGTATCCAAAAATAGCGGAGTATGATTTTCAGGGATGGCACGCTGATCAATACGTGGCCCGGGAATTTCATGGCGTTTGGGCAGACTTTGTTGTGAACATAACCATCGATCCGACTTTCATTATCGGTGCAACAGGGACGCTCCAAAACGCCGATAAAATCGGCTATGGCTACGAGGATTCTGGCACAAAAGTTAAAAGAGCAGAAGGCGAATTGACGTGGAAATTTGTAGCGAAGAACGTGATCGATTTTGCATGGGCGGCAGACCCAGAATATGTGCACGAAAAAGCCCAGGTACCAGGCGGACCGGAGCTACATTTCTTTTATCAAAATGGCGACAGAACCACAGCCAATTGGAAAAAGATGCAGGGCTACGCAGTGAAACATTTTGAGTTCATGAGTAAGACTTTTGGAAAATATCCTTATAAGCATTACGCTATTATTCAGGGCGGTGATGGCGGAATGGAATACCCGATGTGTACCATGCTAACGGGAGAACGGTCCTTCGGAAGCCTTGTCGGTGTAATGGCGCACGAAGCATCGCACAGTTGGTATCAGGCTGTGCTTGCGTCGAATGAATCGTTATATCCGTGGATGGATGAGGGTTTTACAGATTTCGCCAGCCAGGAATCCCTCGCTTTGCTGCTCAATACTCCCTTAGCAGAATGCCATCAGGGAAGTTACGCCAGTTATTTTCGGCTGATACAACGAGGCTGGCAAGAACCTATAAGTCAACATGCTGACTTCTATACGACCAACGCTGCTTACAGCACGGCAGCTTATGCAATGGGAACCATATTTCTTCAGCAGCTTAAATACATCATTGGCAATAACTTTTTTTATAAGGGCATGCTTCAATACTACAACACCTGGAAATTCAAGCACCCTGAGCCAATTGACTTTATAAGGGTTATGGGGAAAGTATCCGGGATGCAGTTGAAATGGTATCTTGACTACTGGGTAAATACGACAAAAAAAATTGACTATGGTATTAAGAATGTCATCGACTCACAGGGCTCGACCTACGTTACCTTGGAACGAATTGGGGATTTTCCTATGCCCGTTGATTTGGTAATAACCTATCGAAATGGCTCAAAAGCGTTGTTTTATGTTCCTACCGACCTAACGCTGGGAAACAAGACAGTAGAAGACCTGAACATACCACGTAATGATGTTGAAACATGGCCATGGGTATATCCCACCTATACCCTTAAGGTCGCTACGCCCGCATCAGAAATTGTATCCATAGAAATTGACCCTTCGCAGCGTTTGGCTGATGTTGACCGCAAAAATAATTATGTAGTGCTCGCAGATGCGATGAAAGCATTTGAGAAAACCACGCGATAAACGGTTTCAGTATTGGCCTGCGTTTCATTTTTTGAATCCGGGGTACTCCCCCAATTCAATTGATCCGGTAACCTAAATCCAACCTTCATGCTTTACCCCAGCACCGAATACAAAATATTGCTTTTTAGATCGGAATCTTTGCTTTCCCCCCGCAGCTATTTAGCTTTATGCCCGTATGACCCCAGCGCAGGCAAAAAAGGAAATTGAGCAGTTAACAAAAGCGATAAATTACCACAATGAACTTTATTACCAGCAGAATCGCTCAGAGATAAGCGATCTGGAGTTTGATAGCCTGCTGGCAAAGCTTGCCACGCTCGAAGAAACTTTCCCTCACTTAAGACAACCTGATTCTCCGACACAACGCGTAGGAGGAACAATCACGAAGACTTTTAACACCGTCTACCATAAATACCCAATGCTTTCCCTGGGCAACACTTACAGCCAGGAAGAATTAGAAGACTTTGACGCTCGTGTTGCAAAAGGACTGGACGATGAGGATTATACATATTTTTGTGAGCTCAAGTTTGACGGTGTCTCAATAAGCCTGATTTATGAAAATGGCGTGCTGGTACGCGGCGTCACGCGAGGTGATGGCATTCGGGGAGATGATGTAACCGCAAACGTCAAGACGATCCGAAGTATTCCATTGATGGTGAAGGGCAAAGACATACCGCCATTATTTGAGGTCCGGGGCGAAGTCTTTATGCCAAAACACGTATTTAACCAATTGAACAAAGAACGCGAGGATATTGGTGAAGAACGGTATGCCAATGCCCGAAATACCACATCAGGCACGCTAAAGATGCAAGATTCTTCAGAAGTCGCCAGACGCAAACTGAATTGCTTTGTCTACTTTCTAATGATGGATAACATAAAAACAAAAACACATGAAGAATGTATCCATCTGCTTGAAACCTGGAAATTCAACGTTTCCCGTACCTATCAGCAATGCAAAGACCTGCATGCTGTATTGGCGTACATCAATCATTGGGAGTCACGAAGGCAGGAACTCCCGCTGGAAACAGACGGCGTAGTCATCAAAGTAAACAGGCTGGCGCAGCAACAGCAGCTTGGATATACCGCCAAGAGCCCGAGGTGGGCAATTGCTTATAAATACAAAGCAGAAAGTACCAGTACGCGGTTAAATAATATTACGTATCAGGTCGGTAGAACGGGTGCAGTGACGCCGGTGGCTGAACTTGAACCTGTCTTTCTTGCAGGAACAACAGTGAAGCGCGCATCGTTGCACAATGCGAATGAAATCGCACGGCTTGATTTGCATATTGGCGATTACGTTTTTGTAGAAAAAGGTGGTGACATAATACCAAAAGTTACAGGCGTTGATCTGAATAAAAGAAATGCGGAAACAGCATCGGTTGTTTACGTTGACAAATGTCCTGAGTGCGGAACGAAGCTTGTTCGGGCAGCAGGAGAAGCCGCATTCTACTGCCCGAATGTGAATGGTTGCCCACCGCAGATACGCGGTCGGATTGAGCATTTTATACAACGTAAAGCAATGGACATAGACTCCCTTGGAGAAAAAACCATTGAACAACTCTATTCGCTGGGAATGGTTACCAGCCCTGCTGATTTGTATGATTTGAGAAAGGAAGACCTCTTGAAACTGGAAGGTTTCAAGGCTAAATCCGCTGATAATCTATTGAAGGGAATAATGAAATCAAAAACTATTCCCTTTGAAAATGTATTGTTTGGTATCGGGATTCGCTATGTTGGCAAAACTGTGGCAGAAAAACTGACAAGATATTTTAAGACCATCGATAACATAGCAAGCGCCTCGAAGGAAGAATTGCTCGCCGCACCAGAGGTTGGGGAGAAAATCGCTGAAAGTGTTTTTGAGTTTTTTCGATCACCAGAGAACCGGAATGAAATAGAGCGGCTAAAAATTGCAGGCCTTAATTTTGTAAGCACGGCAACAGAACCTGAAAAGGAAAGCGACATATTGGCAAATAAATCGTTTGTAATTTCCGGTGTCTTTCAGCACTATGAACGAGACCAACTGCAGGAGTTGATAATTAAGAATGGTGGACGAATATTGTCGTCCGTTTCGGGAAAATTAGATTATCTATTAGCAGGTGACAATATGGGGCCATCAAAACGCGAGAAAGCAGAAAAACTAAAAGTGAAGATAATTTCCGAACAAGATTTTGAGAATTTAATGAAAGGGCATTCCCATTGAAGACCGTGATAAGACTAAATCTCCTGAAATTCAGAACCAGTCGGCTAATAGAAACCAATAAGCCCGCCAGAGCCAACGTGCCTTATAAGAATGCGCAGCAAATCGGTATTATTTTTACTGTAGAGGACAAGGCCAAGCACGAAACCATCAAGAATCTAATCAAGAAATTTGAACAAGACGGTAAACAATCTGAGGTAATAGAATTTCTTCCTGAGAAAAAAGACAACTATGAATTCAAGTTTAATTTCTTTACTGAAAATGATCTTTCATTCTGGGGTAACATTGTTTCGGTGGATGCGCTAAAGTTTATAGAAACGCCGTTCGACTTTCTTTTGTACCTGGATACCTCACCAAACCCGCTAATCTTGCACTTGCTTGCCCGGAGCAAAGCGAAATGCAGGGTTGGCAGATCATGGTCCGAGGGTCATCCCTATTTCGAACTAATGATTGAATCTGTAGGTAACGTAAACGTTCTGGCGGAAACTATGTATAACTATATTACTCAATTAAGATAATACAATGAAAAAACTTTACGGAACTGGTGTGGCCCTCGTAACACCGTTTACGCAAACGCTGGCGGTGGATTATAGTTCGCTAAAAAAACTCCTGAGGCACACTGCCAGCGGTGTAGACTACTATGTCGTAATGGGTACTACCGGGGAGTCTGCCACTTGTTCTGATGATGAAAAAAACAAGGTACTCCAATTCACGAAGGAGAATAACCCAAAGAGGCTTCCCATTGTCTACGGGATTGGCGGAAATAATACGCAAGGTGTAGTCTCTTCCATTAAAAAAACTGAATTCGATGGCGTTGATGCAATACTGTCCGTAAGTCCCTATTACAATAAACCGTCTCAGGAGGGCATTTGTCGACACTTTGAGGCAATTGCCGATGCCAGCCCAGTCCCGGTAATCCTGTATAACGTTCCAGGCAGAACATCATCCAACATGACTGCAGAAACTACGTTGAGACTGGCGCATCACAAGAACATTGTCGGGATAAAAGAGGCCTCTGGAAACATTGAACAGTGCATGAGAATCATAAAGCATAAGCCAAAGGATTTTCTATTACTTTCTGGTGACGATATGTGGGCCAGTGCGCTGTATGCTATTGGTGGCAAAGGCGTGATTTCTGTGCTGGCGAATGCTTTCCCGGTGATCTTTAAGAAAATGAAAAATCAGGCCTTTGCCGGAAATCTTAGCAAAGCATATCAGGAACAGCTAAAACTACTTGAAATCAATGCACCTATGTATGAAGAAGGAAGCCCTGTAGGCATCAAATATCTGCTTTCAAAAATAGCAGTGTGCAATCCCCATGTGAGGCTGCCATTGGTGACTGCCTCTGAAGACCTGAGAAATAAAATTGACACTGTATATCAGCACATGAAAGCCAAAAGGGGATAACGCATCGCTATCCCCCCTACACAGTGTTGAACTTTGTTAAAGAATCAAGACCAGTCTAGGCCTTGTTTTTGATTTCCTGAACTTCAGAGCGAATTGCTTGCGCTAGATTTTTGAGGTCTTGCATACCCTTTCTTACCCGGGTACCGGCTGCACTGTTGCCCTTGTTATAAAATTTGTCAGCATCTCCTTCAAGTGAAGCTATGAGATTCTTGAGCTCTTCAAACTTTTGCATTTTAGTTGAGTTTTAGGATTAGAAATTAGTTTCTAAGGGACAATTTAAAGAAAAACCTTTAAAAACAACCCTATGAGCGGTTTATTTTAAATTCCTTTGGTTACTGAGACCAATACCTCCTCCTTGTAGAACCCGCTGTCCAGCTTTACTTTCAGCGCAGAGAACGCGTTCAACGTGAGCTCTACATCGGCAAGCGTATGAACCGCTGTCGGTATAATCCTAAACATAATAACATCCTTAGGGACAACAGGATATATAACAACAGAGCAGAAAATATTGAAGTTCTCGCGAAGGTCCATCGCCATATTTGCGGCCTCTCCAACACCACCCTTGAAAAGTACGGGAGTAACAGGTGAATTAGTATTTCCGATATTAAATCCACGCGAGATTAACCCTTCTTGCATGGCCGCAACAATCTTCCATAAATTGTCCTTAAGCTCAGGCTTTGATTTCAAAAGCTCCAAACGCTTCATGCCTCCTATTACCAGGGGCATAGGTAAGCTCTTTGCATAGATTTGAGATCTTACACTGTAGCGGAGATATTTTAAGATCCTTTTGTCGCCGGCAACAAACGCCCCAATACTCGCCATTGACTTGGCAAAAGTTGAAAAGTAAAGGTCAATCTGATCTTGCACGCCTTGCTCCTCACCTGTTCCAGCACCCGTTTTTCCCATGGTCCCGAAACCATGGGCGTCATCGACAAACAATCTGAAATTGTATTTATTCTTTAGTGCAACTACCCCCTTCAGATCACCTTGCTTTCCGGACATCCCAAACACGCCTTCGGTAATGACCAAGATACCGCCACCTGTTTCATCCGCAAGTCTTGTGGCCCGTTGTAGCTGCTTCTCAAGACTTTCCATATCATTATGGGTATACACAAATCGCTTTCCCATATGCAACCGAACACCATCAATGATACACGCATGTGATTCTGCGTCGTATACAATGACGTCTTTGCGGTCAACCAGCGCATCGATTATCGAGACAACTCCCTGGTAGCCAAAGTTGAGGAGCATAACATCTTCCTTTGCTACAAATTCAGCAAGCTGCTGCTCCAACTGAAGGTGATTTGAAGAGTTGCCGGACATCATCCGCGCTCCCATGGGCGAACCCAGGCCATATTGCGCAGCTGCATCAGCATCTGCCTTTCTAACCTCCGGATGGTTAGCAAGGCCCAGATAATTATTCAGGCTCCAATTCAATACTTCACGGCCATTGAACATCATCCTGGGACCAATTTCTCCCTCGAGTTTTGGGAAGAAGAAATAATCGTCAGGAAGGTGCGAATATTTAGCCAGTGCCCCAGCTTCCATTCTAAGCTTTTCAAATAGGTCTACCATTATGCGATTAATTAAAATTGCGGCAAAAATAAGTAAAAAACAGGTTCGTTCGGCTTTCACAGTACTTTGCCTCCCTACAATTTATGCTTAGCATTGTGTTTTAAGCCCAATTCATGACAAATATCAAGAAAATATTAGTTGCCAACAGGGGTGAAATTGCCATTCGTGTTATGCGGACAGCCCGGGAGATGGGAATAAACACGGTGGCGATTTTTAGCGAAGCCGACCGCAATGCCCTTCATGTGCGCTATGCAGATGAAGCAGTTCTCGTCGGGCCTCCCCCCTCCAATGAGTCCTATTTACGGATGGACAAGGTCATCCAGGCAGCAAAACTAACCGGTGCCGACGCTATACACCCTGGATACGGTTTTTTATCCGAAAATGAAGAATTCGCGCGATTGGTAGAACATGAAGGATTAATTTTTATCGGCCCCTCATCGGAATCCATAAAGTTGATGGGGAATAAGTTAGCCGCAAAAGCTGCTGTGTCAAAATTTAATGTACCGTTGGTTCCAGGCACTTCTGAGCCCATTGAAAATGTGAATGAAGCAAAAATAATAGCCAGTGAAATTGGCTATCCGATACTCATCAAAGCCAGCGCTGGAGGTGGAGGTAAGGGGATGCGAATTGTGCAACAAGAAGCTGACTTTGAAGAACAGATGGATCGCGCCACCAGTGAAGCTAGATCGGCCTTTGGCGATGGATCTGTATTTATTGAAAAATACATTACCAAACCCCGGCATATCGAGTTCCAGGTGCTTGGCGATAAGCACGGTAACGTGGTCCATGTATTTGACAGGGAGTGCTCAATACAGCGCAGGCATCAGAAAGTAATTGAAGAAGCTCCCTCGTGTATCTTAACGCCAGAGAAAAGAGTTGCAATGGGCGAAGCCGCTGTCAATGTGGCCAAATCGTGTGGCTATTACAGCGCCGGCACGGTTGAATTCATTCTCGATGACCAACTCAATTTCTATTTCCTCGAAATGAACACCAGACTACAGGTGGAGCATCCGGTTACCGAGGAGATCACCGGCCTTGACCTCGTGCAACTCCAAATTCTGATCGCGGCTGGAGATGAAATACCATTCAACCAAAAAGACTTGAAAATAAATGGGCATGCAATAGAAGTCCGGGTTTACGCGGAAGATCCTGCCAATAATTTTCTGCCGGATATTGGGACACTGAGAACCTATATGCGCCCACAAGGGCTCGGCATCCGTGTCGATGACGGTTTTGAGCAGGGTATGGAAATACCTTTCTATTATGATCCCATGATTGCCAAGCTCATTACACACGCACAAAATAGGGAAGCTGCTATTGCCAAGATGATCCGTGCAATACAAGAATATGAAATCACAGGAATCCAGACAACATTAGGCTTTTGTGAGTTTGTGATGCACCACGATGCATTCATTTCCGGAAATTTTGACACCCGATTTGTGGAGAACTATTTCACACCAGGTGCTTTACAACAAATACCAAGTGCTGAGGAAGAAAAAATCGCGGCAGCACTTGCTTCACTCCTGGCGAACGGCACTAAAACAAATGACAATGAATTGGCTATTCGTGCAGGAAGTAAGTGGAAAAAGGCCAGGCTTTAGCGCAGTGCGCTGCAAGGTTTATGCAGTGGTGTAAAAGTTGTCAACCCTATTTCAGAAGAATGGGTTCAGGGCTAAAACAAATAATGAATATAAGCAGGCAAAGCCATCCCAGCACAATTCGTTTAGCATCCAGAGGTTCTTCTATTTCGGATGGTGGATGCGGTATGCCTATAAATCTTCCCAGGATAAATACAAACAAAAGCCAACCTGAATAACCGTGAACACCTGGATACATCCAGGAGATAACAAGCTGCACAGCGAAAATAACGAGTGCATACATCAAAGTATCGCGCTTTGGCAGCCCCAATCCCGTTAGTGCAAAATATAGAAAGGCGATAAATCCCGGAATCCAAAAAATCAAATTGGAGGGATCATCCTTTAGATCTATAACACCCAGGCCGGCATAAAACATAAAGGAAACAAAAAATGCTGACGCAATGATGCGATGTACCTTAAAGCCAAACAAACCATATACAACATGTCCCCCATCCAACTGTCCTATCGGCAGCAGGTTCAGACAGGTAAAAACCAGTGAAAGATACCCCGCAAACAAGAATGGGTAATGCATAATCTCATGCGGGTTCGGCATCCGATCCGGCTCAGCAACGAAGTTCTCAAAAAACAAAAACAACAAATTATGACCAATGGTAACGTCAATAATATTTTCGGGCAGATTTGCATAAACTTTCTCCGCATAATCCAGTCCATATTCCTCATATTCCGGATGTATTTGAAATATATATTCCGGTGATGGCAAATGCGTGAAGCCATAAAACAATACCATCATCGCCATTACGAAGCCAGCAAGCGGTCCGGCAATTCCAATATCAAAGTTCTGTTTCTTAGAATGTACTCTACTTTTGAGGCGAATGATTGCACCCATTGTGCCAATCGAAAATGGAATAGGTGGGATCGGAATGTAATACGGAAGCGTAACCTTCACCATATGATACTTCGCCATGAAATAATGCCCGAATTCATGCACCGTGAGAATTAAAAGAAACGGGATAGAAAATTGCATGCCGCTGATAAAATCATCCCAACCATAGTCAGGCATAAATACAGATCGGCCGTAGGTCCACTCGGCCCCTGCAAGGGTTGTCGTAATGAATGTCGCGATAAAGAGGGATGATTGAATCAGTACCCGCCGCTGGTCACTGCTCATTGAAATAGTCTAGAATAAAATTTGGAGAATCTACATGCACTGTTTTAATGCCGAGTTGGTTTGCCCCTGCTAAGTTGTCGGTATTGTCATCCAGGAAAAGCGTTTCTCCCGGTACCAGCGCATTTTCTGCCAAGACCTGCTCAAAAATATCAGCATTTGGTTTTCGTTTTTTCATAATGTGGGAGTAGTACGCACGGTGAAAATAGGATTCGAGGGGACTGGTGGGCTGCAAGATACCAGGAAGCATGGTTTGATTGATGTAGTTTATATGGATGCTATTTGTATTGCTCAATAAGTAGACCCTGTATTTTTCTTTCAGTTTCAGCAGCAGATGTAGTTTTTTTACGGAAAGACCTCGCAGCATGGCAGTCCAACATCCATCAATCTCTTCCGCAGAAGAATTAATTGAATAAACCACACGGACATAATCACGGAATTCGTTATCCCCTATGAGGCCTTTCTCATAAGCCTCAAAGCCTGGTGACAATGTGTACAAGGAATTGACTTCTTCCTGTTTCATTCCGGAAATGGATGAAAAAGCCTGGATCGTATGGTCGATTGATAAGTCGATAATGACACCACCAAGATCGAAGATTAGATTTTTAAGGGACATATCGTGTGCCACGCGCAGAGTTTTGTGTAATTAAATTCAAATATGTAACATTGCAACTCCTTTACAAACTACAGAGGGCCCATAGCTCAGCTGGTTAGAGCACTTGACTCATAATCAAGGGGTCGCTGGATCGTTCCCAGCTGGGCCCACACTGATAATCAGGCAGTTATCTCTAAATGTAACTGCCTTATATTTTTTTCTCGTAACTAATTGTAAACAATTCTTGGAGCGATTTTATCGCTAGGTTATGTGTTAGCGATCTAGCGCGTAAGTTACTTCCGCGCCCTCCCAAAACATCAACTTTATCAGACCAACTCACCAACCCACATACCTGAAAGCACCCTGTGGCTCCACGCTAATACTGGAATACAGATTCAGTATAAGTAAAAAGAGATACCACAATGCAATGATGATGTTGGCAATTCGATTGGGGAAATGTGCAATTAGGAACCTGTACATAGCTAATTTAGAAAGAATAAAACTTTATACACATGCAATGCCTGAGCCAGTTCATCATAATGAATGACCACGCTGCTCAGGCTAAAGTAATTCAACACAAATATTCTCCCCAGGTTCTTTCGAATAAAAGAATCAGAACTTGCCTTAAAGAAAGAAGATAGAATTATTCCAATTGCCTGCAGCGCGCCCCAAATCAAAAAACTAAAAGATATTTCATGCCAAAGTCCGATAATAATCATGGTGGCGATGATGCCCAACAAAGGCTTACGGTAAAAGGAGGCAATCGGTGTATAAATATAATCTCTGCAAAAAGCAGAAAGCGACATATGGTATTTTGACCAAAACTCCTGCATATTACTTGCCAAAAAAGGGTAATTAAAGTTGTCCATTATGCGATAACCGAGAAAAAGTGAAATACCGATTGCAATATCAGAATATCCGGCAAATTGGAAGTATGCATTCAGCACCGATTCTATTGTTTCCAGATACGCCTTAAGCCAAGCATGGCTATCATCTATATCGCTAATGAAGACTGCCCCTTTCGCTGTGAGTAGGTAGTTGCCCACGATCATTACCTTGGATACACCGTACAAAATACGTTGCAAACCAGCAGAAAAATATTCACTGTTGAAACGTCTCCTTTGCCAGTCCTTTACAAACTCATGGTAACGGTTGATGGGGCCAATAATGAGGACTGGTAGAAAGAAATTATACGCCAAATAAAACAGGATACTTTCATTTAGAATCTTCCCCTTATAGTATTCAATCGTATAGTGAATATTCCGAAAAATATAATAGGACATCCCAAGCGGTATGATCCAGTGATCATGGATGGAAAATAGAAGCTTTGCCGAAGCAATAAGTAATATTAATACAACAAGGCTTATACCGATCTTAATGGAATTCTTCAAATTCGACTTGTGAAGCAAGTAGAAATTTCCAAAAGAAATGAAAGTCAGAATCAAGAAAGAAATCGGCGATTTATATAATATGAAGGCTCCTGTAATAATGATCTGCGATAGTAACACAAATCTTTTTGGTAAGGCCCAGGATAAAATAATCAGTGGTATTGAAAACAAGAAAACTTCCAACAATAACTCCATATCATTTCATTGAGGCAAATTGAGAAACAAACCATGACTGATATTTTTTTGAACCTTCGTAATTCAAATGAATACCATCCATAAAATATGAATCATCCATTTGGCCCGGATATTCCCAAGAATCAATATTGTAATGTTGCCTGTAAAACTCTTGAACATTACTGAATTCAACATTACCACCTTCATCCAGGAAGTTAGTCTGAAGTTTGTCGGATTGGGGCATTCCCAGAAAAATTACCTTACTGTTCATCTTCGACAAAGCCTGGTATGCCTCGTTAGCAATTTCATTGATCGAAGGCCTCCTGACCGAACGTCTTTTTGATTGCAACGATTTAAAGGCGACGCTATCAAAATTATTAGTGTAAAAATCACTTTCAGCAAAAGGCTTAATATCAAAGTTATACCACTTTTCATAGTAATTTGGGTGAGGTGCCAAGCCAATTACCACCCTGACTTTATTCCTTAAATACAATAATGCCGCGTCGACAGGTAACGGAATTTCCATGCTATTCTCATCATCGAGATTTATCGCGACGTTTTCTAAAAACAGGTACTTTGGGGGGTATCTGACTATGTATTTAAAGAAATTAATGCGTTCGGCAAGTTTCATATTCAAACCATATAAGGCTACTCGTAAAACGTTAACCCTCTTGTTTGTTTGTTCAGCGATCGCCTGTTCAATTTCAGCAGCATCTAAAAGTGCGCGATCCGTTAACGATGACCCGAGAATGACAATAGATATTGCCGACTTATCCCTGGTATTTTTCTCGATCAAGGCCTTCTGAATGTTAACACTGTACGCCTCAAAAATCTTCGCATACGGTCCGAACGGTGAGTAGGTATATCCCAGGAACAAGGAAAGGAAACCAAGGGTCATAATAGCTGAATATGCCCAGACCTTAAGCGGGGGAATATCCTCGTCCATCACTTCAATTTTTTATTTATGACCTTAAGAATAGCATTTATTGAATTCATTACCATAATATCGGATGTTGAAAATTTGATATTGAATACCTGTTCAAGTCTGGTAATTAGCGCCAAATGACTTAAAGAATCCCATCCGGAAAGTGTTTTTGTTGAGCTAAGTTCACTAATCTCCTTCTGCTCAACCCTGAAAATGTCCGCCGCATTGCTGATGACCGTGTCAAGCGCCTTTTCGCTTTTGGCTATGGGACCGGCATGTTTCTCCGATATCAGGCTTTTTAGTTTTTCAACCTGAACCTTACCGCTGATTCCGCGCGGGAATGCATCAAGGTAATGAATTTCATGTGGTATTTTTTCCGGTTCCAGGTTTTCTCTCAAGAACTTGAAGAGGGCAACATCAGTCAATTTGACATCAGCGTGAAGTACGATGCAGGCTACTATCCTTTCCGTCAAGATTTGATCTGGCAACCCAATCACCTTACATTCATCGATTTCATTTACTTTCAGCATGATCTCTTCAATCTCCTCAGGCTGCACTCTGAACCCCCCAGAATTGATCATACTTTTCTTTCTCCCCACGATTTTCACAAAACCCTCATCATCCTGTAACGCAATATCTCCAGAATACAACCAGCCATCAATCAAAACTTTGTCTGTAGCCTCAGGGTTATTAAAGTAACCTACCATGATGTGATCACCCTTCAACAGCAGCTCCCCCCTTTCACCCCTGCTCACTTCCTTACCTTCCTCATTAATAATTTTAATACTACAATCGACCGGCTTACCAATGGTGCCTATCTTAAATGTTTCTGAACCTGGTCCACAGAAAATACTCCCGGTAACTGTTTCTGTTAACCCGTAAATATTAACGATCTGAATCTTAAATATGGTTGAAACCGAATGCCACAATCTCTCATCTAAATACGCCGCTACAGAAATTGCAAACTTAAAATCAGGTGTTTGAAAACTATCCTCAAAATTCTCGTGATATTTTTCAAAGAATGACAACAATGTTGGTGCAACAAAAAGATGCGTTATCTTGTATTTATAGATAGCATAATAAATCAAATCAAGTCGGGCAGTGTCCAGCTTAAATGGACTAAACCATGTACCGCCACTATAAAGAGCCAACATGGGACCCTGGTTAATTCCATCGGTATGATACAGATTGAGCAAATTCAGGATATTCACACCTTCCTCAAATCCGTAGACATTCATAAGTGTTTCCAAATGCACAAATAAATTCTTGTGTGATATCACCACGCCTTTAGGATCGGATGTCGATCCTGATGTATACATCATGTAAGCAACGCAAGATGGATCGAGCGTTTTCGGATATTTTGGCGCAACATTCGTAAGCACGCTGAGGCAGGCCGGATAACTATGATCTGAAGTTTCCCGATTTTCATGCGATGGGCTCGCCTGAGAAAAAATCTTTTTGAAGAGTGTCTTCTTTCCTTCGTTCGCTTTCTTGATTTCTATGCAATTTACATCTTGAATCCTCCACCCCTCTTTTAATGCGCTATCGATGAAAAATGCATCAGGCGTTGCTGAATGTATAATGGAATGCATCCTTTCTGCTTTCGCGTTTGGGTCTGACAATATCACTGTCAATCCGTATCGATAGGCCGCAATGGTAATTTCAGCGACGCTCAGCTTATCATTGGTAGACAACACAATCTTGTCGCCTTCCTTCAGGCCCAGACCATCAAATATCAAACTCAACTTATCAACGCGGGATAGTAAGTCACCATACGTGACGGTCTCGCCGTCATGCAAGACCGCAAAAAGTCTTTTCGGGTAAGACTTCGCTCGTTCTAAAACCTCAATGATGTTCATAAATATTGCTCTAGATCTTTTCTCAATAGTTTCCCGTTTGAGCTGCGAGGTATTTTACTTATCACTTTAATTAAAGATGGTACTTTGAGTTTCCCAATATTAATTGAAATTTCCGTTATTATAGCCTCCAGAATATCATTCTTAGGCAACGCATCAGGAACTAATTCGACAAAAAGAGCCATTCTTTCAACTTCATCCTGAAAGATTGAAGTAATCCCAAAATCCTTGACGAATGGCAGACGCAAAATGGCATCTTCAACCTCTTTGAAGAAAACAATTTCGCTGCGCCCATTCTTGATATACTCGGACCGTCGTCCCATAATTTCGAACCCATGTAACACGTCAGTCTTTGCCAGATCGCCCGTATAAAACCAGCCCTTGGCGTCAGTTTTAATAACGAGATCTTCGCTCCAGTATCCAGGGGAAAGGTTATACCCATAGATCCGCAACTCACCTACCTCGCCTGGTTCTACTTTGGCATCTTCTTCGGTCACCAATTGCACAACACAATCCACCGGGATTCCAACAAAATTACCTCCCGGAGGAGTTTCGGAAGAATGCGCGATGCAAAAGCCCGCTGTTTCTGTCAGTCCGTACCAACTCAAAATATGTTTATTCGTCTTCTCAAAAAATGCCTGTTTCAATTGATGCGACAGTCTGCTTCCAATGGAAATTACGCTCCTTACATTTGCGATCTTGGCGGCTAATTCTTTTCGCGCCAGGAATTGATGAAGAAGACCCGGGCTCGTAATCAACACGGTTATTCCGCTTTGATAGATATCATCCAAAAGGTCCCCCAAACTACTCCTTTCTTCGTAGGCCGGGAGAATGCACATCGATCCAGCCTCGACGGTTACCAAACACGCATTCCTCAACCCGGTTATCGTATCCAACTGGCCAATCGCAAGGTACCTATCGTGCTGATCCCAATGGTAGTGGGACACCATGTTCACAGCATTTTGAAATAGATGCCCGTGTGTTAGCGACACTCCTTTTGGCACGCCGGTTGAACCTGAGGTGTGCAAAATTACTGCTATATCTCCTTCTTGTATTTCAGGTAACCAAATTTCTCCCGTGGCCTCGTCTAACCATTCTGAAAAGTACAATCTGCCGTTAATCGGAGAATTACGCTCATCGTCAAAGAAAATAGTTCGCTTGCACCATCTATCCGGCATGGCCATTTGAGTTGATAAGAACACCCAATCGGGATCATATTTTGCTATCAAACTGATAAATATTCTCTCTGGGTAGCTAGTCGAAATTGAAATGAATACAGCACCTAATTGCATACAAGCCCAGAACAACGCCATAGATTCAAAATGAATATCACCATGCAATACAACCTTATCACCCTTCTTAATCCCGTGTTTGATCATCGTGAACACAAGGCGGTCTACAATTTTATCAAACTCCTCATAGGTATAGAAAGTATTATCACTTCGATCCTTCACATAAGTATTTTCGGGATAAGCCATAACCCCGCGTTTCCAGAAATGCTGCAAATTCATTTTCGCCGGAGTCTCGATATACTCATTAAATGCCAATAGATGCTGGAGGCGGGCCGATGCATGTCGCAGCGGGAAAATTTGTAAAATTTCCCGTTTTTCGAGCCCTAGAATTAGTGCGCGCATTTCCCTTTCTTCCAGGCCCAACTTGTTCATAATAAATTGAACGGGTCTGACCTTCCGGGCCCAATAGTATACCATTAGCTCTTCGTCAGTTAATGTATATGAAAGGGCTCCTTCGATTCGGCGTGCTATCTCGACGTTTTTCTCCAATAGGTGCCTAATTTCCTCACCGAGAGAATCGCTTCTCAACCTGACAGCATTGTTAACATCAATTTCCAGCAGCGGGTTGGGGATCAAGAAGCCTTGAGACAAGGGGAAAAGATCAAAATAATCAAAAGCGCTCAGATGTTTACTCAATTCAATACCATTATGGCATAAAGCAACCAGGCCATGACGAACATTGGAATTCGTATCGGCTTTGACGGCATACTCGGGAGAGTTGCTTTTTTCGGATAGCGCTACTTCAGAAAATATGTACACCTCCTTGTGAAAATTTTCCAATTTCCTAAAGTACTGCTCATATTCGTGCCTAGGGATAAATTCACTAGTCGGTTGAAAGGAACTTGACTGGTCAGCGCCGGCAAAAGGTACGTGTGGAAATAAGATTATCCCGTCATTGCTAGACACCCTTAATAGTTCATTGATTGTAGCTGCCGGCAATTTCGCGTGAAGGAATTCAAATCCAACAATCAGCGCCACCGACTTATCCGCTAAGGGTAAACCCGTCTCCAGGGAGGTAGCCAAAACCTTGATATTGGATGCTGCTTTTTCAGCAGAAAACCAATAGACAAACCCACTGTATCCGAGTATTTCGGTTTCACTGTTGCATATGCTTATGACGGTTTGCTCGGGAAAGAATCCGGCCAACATAGAGGTCGACCAACCGGTACGACTGGCAATGTCAAGGATAATATCACCTTTTTTCAGGTGGCGTTTCAGGAAAGGAACAACGCTCCGAAACCCTTTTGTTGCCTCATCGAAGGGACCAAAAACAGCATTAATATGCGCAAATGGGTTCCTGAATCGGTTTCTGCATGATAGCTCATACTCCTGCCGCTTCCGTTCATTTTTCTCCACACCAAGGTATCTACGCATATTAAAATAAATGTAATGACGCGGTTTGGAAGTGCGTAACCCTTGTACCTATTTTAATCATCAATCTTCGATCTGTATTATGCTATCAGTCTACGACATGCTCAACGACGGGGAGTATAATATGACTTTCACGGTCACCACCATGATAAATTGTTTGCTGCGCAACCCTAACTATTGCATTTTCGCCCAGTGGTGCCCCGGTATTGGGATTTCTGTCAAACTGAGGAAAGTTGCTGGAAGTAATGTCTATGCGGATACGATGCCCGGGGAGAAATACATTGGCAGTACCAGTCAACTCAATATCATACGCATATACTTCACCGGGTTTTAGCAACTTCATTCTATCCAAACCTTCCCGAAACCTGGCCCGCAAAATGCCTTCTGAAATGGGCATGGCAAAATCGTTTGGAAAAACATCAACAAGCTTAATCATCCAGTCTGTATCCGGCCCGTCTGTGGCCGCATAAAGTTTCATTTTCACGGGTCCCGCGATGGTCAGCGCAGAATCTAAAAAATCGCTGGTGTATACCAGCACATCCTCTTTCTGTTCAAGAGGCCGTTGGTCCCTGGGGCCGGCAACTGTAGGTGTACCGCAGCAGTTGTTACCACCCAGCGTCTTAATTGGGTTATTTGGATCGTAACGATAGGTATCTGTACCCGGTTTTGCAGGCTTTGACAAAGAGATTTTCCCGTCTCCGCGCACAGCATTGGCTCCCGCTTTGCTGTCGATGTAAAATTTCTGATAGCGGGTGCCCGGTACGGGCCAGTCTGTTTCACCGCGCCATTTATTTACACCCATATAGAACAGCTGAACAGGCTTCTCCTTTTCCAAACCGTTCTTGATGCCTTTGAGATGGTAATCAAAAAAACGAAGTTCTGTTTCAAACTGATCAATGTGCGCAACGGGTGTAAAATCAACATCTCCATATGACTGTGAAGAGCCATGTCCCCATGGGCCGATAATCATGCGGGCTCCGGCGCGCGCCGGCGCTGAGCCACCCTTATTCTTCATTCCTGTATACCCATTGATAGTACCCATCAAAAAGATATCAAACCACCCACCCAACGTATGGATTGGAACTTGTATTTTATCAAAGCGTTCTTCATCACTAATGGCCTTCCAGTACGAATCATAGCTTTCATGCTTAAGCCAGTCGCGGTAATGCTGCGTGGCATATCCGGCACTTTGTAGGTCTCCATCCTTTAGCGGCAAATGCATGAGTATATTTTCGTATTTCAATTCTTCCGGCATAAATGCTTCTGTATGCCAATGCTGGGGTAGCATTATTCTGTTGGGCATACGCACTACACCCCAGCCATAATTGAAACTTAGTCGGAAGGCCCCGCCCATAGTAATCCAGTTCGCATAAATGTTTGTTGAAGCCAACACCGGAAATGCGGCTACCAGGTGTGGCGGATTTTGCGTTGCTGCCTGCCACTGGTTATGCCCGAGATAACTTCCACCCTGTGTGCCAACTTTGCCGTTTGAAAATGACTGCGCGGCTGCCCACTCGATGGTATCGAATCCATCCTTGGCCTCATCCCTGAAGGGCTCCCACTTGCCATCGCTTTCGAACCGTCCGCGCACATCCTGCAACACGACGGCATAACCGTGTTGTGCATATTTAACCATAGTCTGGTGCATACCATCCCGCTGCACACCATAGGGGGTGCGTACCACCAGCGTGGGATACCTTCCCGGTGCTTCCGGTAAATAAATATCTGCATAGAGTTTAACACCATCGCGCATGATAATTTCTCTATGACGCTCAATGCGAATACCATTTAGCGGAGGATCTTCATGATAATCACTTCGGAAAGCGAACGAAATAGCAATCATCAACAGCAGGAAAAAATACGTGGTGCAACGGACTGTGCTTTTAGAAACCGACACCGATACCATAGCCCTGGAATACCGATACACCGTTTCTGGAAATCTAAAGAGATTGTGGTTTTTCATATGAGGCATTTTCCAGGTAAATTAAGAAATTCATGGCATTGAAAAAATGATTTGGTTTTTGTGAACTATACGGGCAATTGCCTTTGGTCCTGCAGAAACTTTAGCTGCTACAATCGCCATCGCCTGCCAGACTTATTACAGGCTTGTTTATCTGATCGGAATACGGAATTGATCGGTGATCACGACAAAATCATTGTGTCCGAGAGACAGGGCGCGATGCAACAGATGATATCGCCAGGGCTGCGAAATAGGCTAAGCGTTGATACAAGCATTAAAAATGCTCCAAAAATCCGGGTCAAAACAACTGATGATAAATACACCCAAATGCTGTAGGTGTGGAAAAAGCAACAAATTATTCGAAAGGCCCCATAAA
>Ga0224505_10000032_pt1 | contig 102886 bp, 94 predicted proteins | sample SF_Jan12_sed_USG_FD_169102 | JGI IMG/M metagenome (GOLD analysis project Ga0224505, IMG submission 169102) | Sediment microbial communities from San Francisco Bay, California, United States - SF_Jan12_sed_USGS_4_1 | ecosystem: Environmental > Aquatic > Marine > Sediment | place: USA...
GGCCCGTTGACAAGCGCCGGTTGCGCTGGCCGGCGACGGCACCCGAGGAAAATTATAAGTGGCTGTATACGTTAATAATGTTCTGCAAACCGGCAGCCCGTCGATTGCCGGGGTCAGCCGGTGAGCGTGGCGCCTGTCCTGAAGGTCGCGGTCAATGCTCCGCTTGCTCGGCTGTTCGACTACCTGCCGCCACGTGGGGGCGGCGACGCCCGGGCCGGCTGCCGCGTGCTCGTCCCCTTCGGGCGACAGCGCCAGGTCGGGATGGTCATGGAGCTGGCCGCCGAAAGCGAGCTTGCGAGGACGCGGTTGAAACATGCCCAGCAACTGATCGACGCGCAGCCGATATTGGCCGACGACGATCTCTGGCTGCTGCGCTTCACCAGTGACTACTACCACCACCCCATCGGCGAGGTCGTCGCCGCGGCCCTGCCGGCATTGCTGCGGCAGGGCCGGCCGCTCGCCACGGAATCGGAGCTGATTTCGCTGACAGGTACGGGCGCCGAGATTGCGCTGCCCTTGCTCGCGCGGCGGGCAAAGCGCCAGGCCGAGTTCCTCGCGGCGCTTGCCGGCGGTCCCTTGCGGGCCGGCGAACTCGACGAGCGCCTGGCCGGGTGGCGACGCCAGCGGCAGGCGCTGATCGAGAAAGGCTGGGTCCGCGCCGAGACGGTCGCCATCGACGAGTCGGGAGTACCGGAACCGGTCGAGGCGCAGCCGGGGCCGGCACTGAGCGCGGAACAGCAGCTCGCCGTCGCCGGCGTACTGGCCAACCCGGGCTTCAGCACGACGCTGCTCGACGGGGTGACGGGCAGCGGCAAGACGGAGGTCTACCTCTGCATCATCCGGGAGTTGCTCGCCGCCGGCCGGCAGGTCCTGATACTGGTGCCCGAAATCGGGCTTACATCGCAGTTCGTCACACGGCTCGAGGAACGGATCGGCCAGCGGCCCCTGCTGCTGCACTCGGCGCTGACCGATGCGGAGCGACTGGTCGCCTGGCGCAGCGCGGCGAATGGCAGCGCGCCCCTGGTGCTTGGAACGCGCTCAGCGGTTTTCGTGCCGCTGGCTGCGCCGGGACTGATCGTCGTCGACGAGGAGCACGACGCGTCCTTCAAGCAGCAGGAAGGTCTGCGCTACTCGGCCCGTGACCTCGCCGTCGTTCGCGGCAAGCGCCTCGATGTTCCGGTGATTCTCGGTTCCGCCACACCGTCGCTGGAGACCCTGCGCCGTTGCGACGAAGGGGCGTACCGGCACCTGACGCTGACGGCCCGTGCCGGGTCCGCGGTACCGCCGCTGATGCGGCTGGTCGACCTCAATCGCTTCCCCAGCCCGGACGGCCTGAGCGAGCCGCTATTGCAGGCTATTCGCCAGCATACTGGGCGCGGCGGCCAGGCCCTGATCTTCCTGAACCGGCGCGGCTTCGCCCCGACGCTCATTTGTGCGAGTTGCGGCCACATTGCGGAGTGCCGGCGTTGCGATTCGCGCATGACCGTACACCTGCGCGACCAGGCACTGGCCTGCCATCATTGCGGCGCGACACGCCCGCTCGATAACGCGTGCAGCGACTGCGGCTCACCCTGCATGCCGCTCGGGCAGGGAACGGAGCGCATAGAAGAGGCCCTGGGTACACATTTTCCGGGCCAGCTGATCACGCGGATCGACAGCGACACCACGCGGCTCAAGGGCGCGATGGACCGCGCTCTGTCCCTGGCGATGAGCGGGGAGGCGAAAATACTTGTCGGCACTCAAATGCTGTCGAAGGGCCACCATTTCCCGAAGCTGACGCTGGTCGGCGTCATCAACGCCGACCAGGGACTGTTCAGCACCGATTTCCGCGGCGGCGAGCGGCTCGCGCAGAGCCTCGTGCAGGTCGCGGGGCGCGCGGGCCGGGAGCGAGAACAGGGCGAGGTAATCGTCCAGACCTCGTTTCCCGGGCACCCCTTCTGGAAGGAGTTATTCACCGGCGGATACCATCGCGTCGCCCGCTACTCGATGGCGGAGCGCGAGGCCGCCGGCTGGCCGCCCTTCTCCAGGCTCGCACTGCTCAGGGCCTCCTCCCACAAACGGGATGACGCATGGGCGTTCCTGGAGGACGCCGCCCGCGAATCGGCGGCCTGCAATCCCGGCGGCGTCCGCGTCCTCGGCCCGGTCAGCGCGACGATGGAGCGCCGGGCCGGCCGCTACCGCGGTCAGCTGCTGCTGCAGAGCCAGGCGCGCCAGCCGCTGCACCAGATGCTGGCCGCGCTGACCGCCAGGCTGGAAAGCCTTTCGTCCGCGCGCAGAGTTCGCTGGTCGGTCGACGTGGATCCGATTGAGCTTTTCTGACGCGGAGTTAGAATGGCCGGCTCGCCGCTCGAACCAGGAATCCCGATTGAAAACCAGCATTGCAAAACTCGTTGACGCCGCCCTCGCGAATCTCCCCGAGCTGGCCGAATCGCCGGAACTGGCGTCGACCGGGACCACGGTGGAGCGAACCCGCGACCCCCGGCATGGCGACTTCGCGACCAACATCGCGATGCGGCTCGCCAAGCCGACGGGCAGCAACCCGCGCGAACTTGCCGGCCGGATCATCGAGGCGCTGCCGGAGAGCGACCTCCTGGACAAGGCCGAGATCGCCGGCCCGGGCTTTATCAATTTCTTCGTCAGCGACGCGGCGTTCCGCCATGAGATAGCGGCGATCGTCGAGGCCGGCGAAGAGTACGGCCGGCAGCCCAGGCGCGCCGCACCGAAGGTGCTGCTCGAATTCGTGTCCGCAAATCCCACCGGGCCCCTGCACGTGGGCCACGGGCGGCACGCCGCTTTCGGCGCGACCGTCGGTAACCTGCTGGAGGCGGTCGGCTACGTCGTGGACCGCGAGTACTACGTCAACGACGCAGGGCGGCAGATGGACATACTCGGCGTCAGCACGCTGCTGCGTGCGCTCGAGCTTCGCGGCCAGGCAGTTCGCATACCGCGCGGCGGCTATCGCGGCGATTACATCCGGGACATCGCCGCGACCATCGATACCTCGATGGTCCCTGACGTTGACGTAAGCCGTCTTACCGATGGCCTGCCGCCGGACGAGCCGGAGGGCGATCGCGAGAGCCATATCGGCGCGATGATCCTCCGCGCACAGGAGGTACTTGGCGACAAAGTCTTCGATTCCGTGCGGCAGCAGTCGCTGGAGTCTATCCGGGTTGACATCGAAAACGATCTCGAGGAATTCGGCGTTACCTACGACCGCTGGTTCTCCGAGCAGAGCCTGACCACCGATGGCAGGATCGACGAGGCGCTGGACCTGCTGCGCGAACGGCGCATGCTGTATGTGAAAGAAGGGGCGACCTGGTTCCGGGCAACCGACTACGGCGACGAAAAGGATCGCGTTGTCGTGAGGGAGAACGGCAAGAAGACCTACTTCGCCTCCGACATCGCCTATCATTACGACAAGCGCCGCCGCGGCTACGATCACCTTATAGACGTGCTCGGCGCTGATCATCATGGCTATGTCGCGCGAGTGCGGGCAGGGCTGGAGGCCATGGGCTACCCGGGTGACTGCCTCGAAGTCCCGCTGGTACAGTTTGTCACGCTCTACAGGGGCGGAGAAAAGCAGCAGATGTCTACTCGCTCCGGAGAGTTCATCACGCTGCGGCAGCTCCGCGAGGAAACAGGCAACGACGCCGCACGGTTTTTCTACGTCATGCGGTCGAACGACCAGCATCTCGACTTCGACCTGGAGCTGGCGAAGAGCCGCTCCAACGACAACCCCGTCTATTACATTCAGTATGCGCACGCGCGAGTGGCGAGCGTCTTCCGCCAGCTGGCGGAGAAGGGTCTCGACTTCGACCGGGCGGCAGGACTCCAGAGCCTGGATCGACTGGTCGAGCCCCACGAAAAGTCCCTGATGTCCTCGCTCAGCCGTTACCCGGAAATCATCGAGCTGGCCGCCCAGAACCGCGCGCCCCAACACCTGGTGCATTACCTTCGCGACCTGGCCAACGACTTCCATACTTATTACAACGCGCATACGTTCATCGCGGACGACGCTGCGCTGCGTAACGCGCGGCTTACCCTAATCAGCGCCACGCGGTCCGTCATTGCTAGCGGCCTCGGGATCATAGGCGTATCCGCACCGGATTCGATGTAAGCGATGAGCCGCAGGCGCAGAAAACAGGGCCGGACAGGCCACAGCGAGGATTATCCGGGCTGGGTCTGGATGCTGTTCGGTCTGGCCATCGGTCTGTCGGTGGCGCTGGCAATCTATGTCAAGGACCGTACTCGTGTCGTGCCATCGCAGCCGGTCGCGCAAACCGCGGGCGTACCGCAGAGTGTCCGCGAAGAAACGACCTCGCAGGCCGGGAGTTCGGCGGAGGCGTCGCAGCGCCGCTTCGACTTCTACGACATGCTGCCGAACTTCGAGGTGGTCATCCCCGAGCAGGAACCCGACGTCACGAAGGACTCGGCGGCGGCGGTCGTCGACGAGCCCGGCACGTATGTCCTGCAGGCCGGTTCATTCTCGCGTTACGAGGACGCGGACCGGCGCCGGGCCGAGCTAGCCTTGCAGGGTATCGAGTCCCGAATCCAGCGAGTGTCCATCGATGATCGGACTTTTCATCGCGTCCGGATCGGCCCGATCAGCGACCTCGACCAGCTCAACCGGATCCGCAGCCGGCTGCGCCAGGCGAATATCGACGTGCTGAGAATACGATTGAGTGACTGAGCGCGGCCAATACCTGCTGCCTGCCCTGGCGCTCCTGCTGGCAGCCTGCAGTGTGGCGCCGCAGACACCGGAGCCCCGGCCGACCGTCGAGGAGGCGGAAATCCCGGGGTCGGCGACGCGCGATGCCGACGCCCCCGTTCGAACCGAGCCTGAGGCTGCTCGGCTGCCGGACGATGCGCGCGCCGAGCTGCGTTTCACGCTTGCCGCGGTCGGCGACATGATGCTCGGAACCGACTACCCGGACGATCGCCTTCCCGATGATGACGCCGTGGGTTTCCTCGCGGCCGTGACCGAACCGCTGCTCGCTGCCGATCTAGCTTTCGGTAACCTGGAGGGCGTGCTCGTCGACGGCGGGGAGCCGGCCAAGCAGTGCAGCAACCCGCATGCCTGTTACCTGTTCCGCTCGCCGACTCGGTACGCCGAGAGATTTCGCGCGGCCGGCTTCGACGCACTGAGCCTTGCAAACAACCATGCGCTTGACTTCGGGGAAGAAGGCCGCGGCTCGAGCATGGAGGCGCTGAGCTCGGCCGGGATCGTGCACTCCGGTCGCGAAGGCGATTTCGGCGCGCTGCGCCTCGGCGACCTGTCCGTCGGCTTTGTGGCATTTTCGGTGACTCGCGATTCAAACCTGCTGCATGACTATGCGCTGGCCCGGAGTATCGTTTCGGACCAGGCCGCGCTGCATGACCTGCTCGTCGTCTCCTTTCACGGGGGCGCCGAAGGAGACGATGCTGCGCGCATACCTTTCGGGGAAGAGGAGTATTTCGGCGAGCCGCGCGGCGACGTCGTTCGCTTTGCGAGGGAAATGGTCGAGGCCGGCGCAGACTTCGTCTTCGGTCATGGACCGCACCTCGTGCGGGGCATGGAGCGATACGGAGACCGGCTCATCGTGTACAGCCTCGGTAACTTCGCGACGTATTACGGGATCAGCGTCAGCGGCGACAAGGGCGTCGCCCCGATCCTCCTGGTTACTATCGACGGTTACGGCCGTTTTCTCGAGGGCCGGGTCATTTCGGCCGTGCAGCTTCGTCCCGGCGGACCCCAGCCCGACCCGCAAGGGCGGGCGTTGCAGCAGATGCGAGAGCTCAGTTTCGCAGATTTCCGCGAACCCGGGCTGAGATTTCTCGACGATGGCCGCGTGCTGCCCGACGCGCGGCATTACGTCCGGCCGACAGCCGCGCCCCGGTCAGAACGCTGAAGGTTCCTTCAGCTCGATTTCGACGGAGCGGCACTCCTGTACGACAGCGCTGGTCCGTCCGCCATGCGTCAACGCATCTTCCCAATAGACGTCGCCGAATCGATACGAAACCATCCGCGCGCTTCCGTCTGCCTCTTCGACCAGCCAGGCGCAGGGACTGAGGTAGACGACGACCCGGTCGGGATGCGTGTGCACCGGCTGCGTTTCCCCGTTCCGGTCGATCACCTTCAGCACGCGGACCCGGTCGTTATCGAGCAGGACCTCGAAAATATGTGGCGCCACCCTGGCGGGGTCCAGCATGGGAGCCTGTGCAAGCGCGAGCGTGAGCGCGCCGCCGCTGACGAGTCCCAGCGCCCAGGCCACAATCAATCGAGTCCGGTTTTCCATTGTCGCTTACTCCGGCCGCGCGCGCAGACCGTCGCGGCTCCATGTGCCGTTGTCCGGCTTGCCCGTTAGCGAGCCTGGTCCTGTCTAGGCGCGAAACAACCGGTTGTGACGACCATACTGAATCGCCAGGACGGCGAACGCGAGGAACAGGAATCCATAGACCGGCATGAAGGCAGATCCGAGGAGCTCACGCGGGCGGGCGGCAAAGAACAGCGCGAAGAACAGGTGGCTGGTAAGGACGAAGAAGATCCAGAATAGCGTGTGCTTTGCCCATGCCTGCCCACGGTAACCGAAGCGGGCCAGGTTGCCGAGCAGTACTGCCAGCGCGAGGATCAGCGTCGGGATTACGTAGTGCCGTCCGAATATGAATGTCTGTAAGACGCCGAGTACAGCCGCCCCGGCGATCAGGGCGGCCAGAAGTTCCAGCGAGTGTTTGAACGAAACAATCCTGGGCATGTCCCCTTACCTTTGAATTATCCCTGTCGTCGTTTGCGGCGAGCTCAATCGTCGGAACCGGTGGACCGGAAGTCGACACCCAGCGACCGGAGCTTGCGGTAGAGATGGGTACGCTCCATGCCGACCCGTGCCGCAAGTTTTCCTACCTTGCCCTCGCAGAGCTGAAGTTGCTGCTGGAGGTAGGCGCGCTCGAAAGCTTCCCGAGCCTCTCGCAGCGGCAGCGCAAGCAAGTCCTGCTTGACCAGCGGTTCCGCAGCCATACCGGCCGAACTCACGCCGAGCTCCGCTTCGATCTCTTCGAGCGAGACTTCTTCGGTTGCGCCCGTCAGCAGAATTCGCCGGACCAGGTTCTTGAGCTCCCGCACGTTGTCGGGCCACGGATAATTTCGCAATCGATTCTGCGCTGCGACGCTGAAGCGCCGAAAGCCGAGTCCTTCCGAGTCCACCAGCTTGTCCACGTAGTGGCTCAGCAGTTCCGGCACGTCCTCAGTGTATTCGCGCAGCGGCGGAACGCGAAGACTCAGGATGTTCAAACTGGAGATCAGTTCGCGTCGAAGCGCCCCGGACTCGATCGCCGATTCGTAGCCGGAGCGCACCGTGCCGATGATGCGGGCGCGCATTTCGACCGTCGAATGGCCGCCCTTGCGCAGGAATCCGCCCTGCTCCATCGCGCTGAGTACGAGCTTTTGCGCCTGTTCGCCGAGATCCGTCAGCTCCTCGATGATCAGCGTGCCGTTTCCGGCACGCTCGAACGCGCCTTCGCGCACGTGCCCCCCGGTTTCGCTGCCGAAAAGCTGTTCTTCGGCATTGCTGTCGGTCAGCGATGCCGCAACGATCGTGACGAGCGGTGCGTCGGCCCGACGGCTCACGCTGTGCATATAGTGCGCGAACGCGCCACGACCGGTACCCGGTTCGCCTATGAGCAGAACCGGCGAATCGAGTTGCGCGTACTGCTGAACCTGCTCACGCAATGCCTGCATGGACCTGCTGCGACCAACCGGTGGGAGGCCCGCCGTCCCGATCGGCCGGCCGCGAAGCCCCGGCTTCCTGCCGGACTCCAGGGCTCGCTCGACGGTACGAAGGAGCTTGGCGATCGACAGCGGTTTCTCGACGAAGTCGACCGCTCCGAGCCGGGTCGCCTCGACGGCGGTATCGACGGTGCCGTGGCCGGACATGATGACGACAGGGCAGGCCAGGTTACCCTGTTGCGACCACTCCTTGAGCAGTGTGATGCCGTCGGTGTCCGGCATCCAGATATCGAGGAGAATCAGGTCGAACTTCCTGCTCTCCCGGCATTTCCGGGCTTCGGCTGCATTACCCGCCACGGTGACGGCAAACCCCTCATCGCTGAGGATTTCCTGGATGAGCGCGCGAATATCCGCCTCGTCATCGACAACAAGCACATCGGCAGTGCTCATGCTCTTTCCCTCCGTCTTTCCGCCCTGCCGGGAATCATGGCGATCATGACTTCCCGCGCCGTCTCGTCGACCGGCAAGCGAATTCGAATGATTGCACCGCCCGCCGGGCGGTTTTCAGCGACGATCGTGCCAGCGTGCTCCTCGACGAGTTTCTTGACGATCGCGAGACCCAGTCCTGTCCCCTTCGGTTTGGTCGTTACGTAAGGGTCGAAAACCTGCCCGATCGAGCCGGTCTGGAAGCCCGGGCCGTTGTCCTCGACGAGTATCTCGATCATCCGGGCCTGCCCTATTTCCGTGGGCCGGACGACGACATTGATGCGGCCATGATCCGAGTGTTCGAGAGCCTCGATCGAATTGCGAATGAGGTTGTGCAGAATCTGTCGGATTCGGCCGGCATCGGCTTCGATATCCGGCAGGTTCGATTCGACCTCCAGGTGCAGGTCGACATGCCGCTCCTGGACACGATAAAGATCGACGACTTCGTGCACGAGTCTGTCGAGATCGAAACGTTCGATGTCCAGGTCCGGGGCGCGCGCATATTCGCTGAATGCATTGACCATTTCCTTCATCGCTTCGACCTGCTGCACGATCGTGTGCGTCGCGCGATCCAGTATCTGCCCTTCGTCGGCAGACATCGATCCGAGGTACTTGCGCCGCAGCCGCTCGGCGGACAGCTGGATAGGGGTCAGCGGATTCTTGATCTCGTGTGCGAGGCGGCGCGCTACCTCGCCCCAGGCCGCATCACGCTGCGCCTGTACCAGGGCCGTTATGTCGTCGAACACGATGACGAAACCCGGATCATGGTCTTCGTCGCCCGGTAGCGATGTGCATGCGCAGGTAAGGATACGCCGTCCGACCTCGCCGCGCAGAACGAGCTGCTCACGCCACTCGCGCTCGCCGCGATCGAGGTGCATGCAGGCTATGTCGACGAGTTGCGCGAGCAGGGGATTGCCCCGCGCAACCTCGGTCAGGCGTTCGCCGACGCGACTTTCCAGGTCCGCATTCAGGATTGCCCCGGCAGCCTGGTTCGCCGTGCGAATTCGCAGGTCCGATTCCAGCGAAACGACGCCAGTCGACAGGCGCGCAAGGATAACCTCGAGGTTTGCGCGTTCGGCTTCGACCTGCGCCTGGCTCAGGCTGGCCTGCCGCCTCGCGGCCGCGAGTCGCTGGGTCATGTCATTGAAGGAGCTGACGAGAAAACCGATCTCGTCTCTCGATGGTGTCGGCAGCCTGGTTTCGAAGTCTCCCTTGGCAACGGCACGCGTTCCCGCAACGAGGTTTTGAATCGGCGCAACCAGCCGGCGGGAAAATATCAGCGCGCCGTAAATCGAGGCCAGCAGGGATATCATCAGGACGACGGAAAGAGTCAGCGAGAATGCTCGTTTCAGGGGCTCGCGCAGGTACACGACGCGCTTGTAGTCGCTGTACGACGAATCGACGCTGCTCGCCATCCTGCCTATGCGCTCACTTACCGGGAACCGGGCCTGGATCAGTCCGACGATTTCCGGCCGGCGCGGATTCATGAGCGGCACGGCTGTCCTGATCTCGTAACTGCCCCGGTCGAGGGGGTCGAGGCTGACGTAGGGCCGGTTCTGACGAACCTGCAGCAACACCTCGTCCTGCGGCGCAGCCGGCACGGAATTGGCGGACTGGTCCGAACTCGTCGCAATGATCTGGCTGTTGCGACCGAAAACGGTAATTTCGCTGGCACCGCTCTGGCGGCGCAGCACGCTCAGCTCGACTACCAGCTGCCGGCTGCTCGTATCGTTTAGCGCTTCCGCGATCTGTACGGTGGCCGCGAGCCGCTCGCGCATCTGCATCTCGAGTGCCGCGCGACTCAGCGCCAGTGCGTCGTCCAGGCCCGCCTCGACCTCGACATTGAACCAGGTGTCGATGCCCCGGTTGATGAACTGCATGGAAAAGTAGAAGACTATCAACAGGGGCACGACCGCCAGCGCCACGAAGGTGGCAACCATGCGCGCCTTCAGCCTCGAGCCTGGCGCATGCGCCCTGTATTCGCGGACGAGCCGAACGACGTTCCCGATCAGCAGTACGAGCAATACGATGGCGCCGGCGATGTTGACGAGCAGGATCGTGTTGGCCAGCCGGTCGAACTCCGCAGAGTTCTGAGCCGTGCGGCTCAGAATGAAAAGCGCGACGAGGGATAGCGCGATGCCGGCCGCGCCTACAAACCCGTACAGCAGTCTCTTTATCGATCGAGCCGCCATTCGAACCACTCGCTCTTCAGCTGCCACTGGTCACGCCAGAAGAACAGCATCCGGAGCGGCGCCGGATACTGCCTCGTGCTGAGCAAAGCCTGCAGGCGGATACGGTAGCTGGCGTCCGGTTCCAGCAGCGAATCGTCGATGATCGGATAGTCCTGTACCCGTCCGAGATTGTTGAGCGCCGAGTAGAGCGTCGCGAATGAGTCCTGGTTACCGGTATTCAGGCTGCGAACGATGTAGCGCTGGCTGAGCGGCCGGTATTCGAGTTCGTAGCGAAGGCCGAGCTCGAAGTCCAGCGCATCGGGCACGAAGCGGCGCACGCGGATCAGCTCGACATTCAGTTCGATCGTCAGCGGAACGCCGCTGCTCAGCGCGTCGAGCGCCTCGTCGCTCAGTACCAGCTGCAGCCTCGCGTCGAGCCGGTGCACGCCGTCCACCAGCTTCGTCTCCGCGGAGCGAACGTCGAAGTAGCCTTCGCGCGGAGGCGCGTCCTGCGCCCCGGCGACAGGCGCTGTCAACAGCGCCCCGAGGAGCATCGTCCGGAGAATTCGGCGAAGGTCGCAGGTACTCACGGGTTCAGGTGTCTTTTTCCATGCAGGCAAAATAGAAGCCGTCCATAGCGGCTTGACCCGGCAGCAACTGGTAGCCGGCTGAGCTTCGCTCCATTAGAGCGCGGATGTTGTTATTAGGCAACGCAGGACTTTCCCTTACCTCCGGTCGGCCCGCCCGAAACGCGCCAATGACCGCCTCGTTCTCCTGCCGCAGCACCGAGCAGGTGACGTACAGGAGGCGCCCCCCGGGAGCCAGCAACGGCCAGAGCGCATCCAGGATTGCCTTTTGCAGCGCGGCCAGCGCAGCGATGTCGCCGTCCCGCCGCAGGTGCTTGATGTCCGGATGGCGCCGGATGACGCCGGTGGCCGAACACGGCGCATCGACGAGAATCCGGTCGAACGGTTTCGAGTCCCACCAGTCCTGTGGTTTTGATGCATCGCCGACCCGGACGGTTGCATCCAGGCGCATTCGGGCCAGGTTTTCGGTGATTGCCGCCGCCCGCTCGGCGTTCGAATCCAGCGCTACGATGCTGGCGCCCGCTGGCGCGAGCTCGGCGAGGTGCGCCGTCTTGCCGCCGGGTGCCGCGCAGGCATCCAGGATGCGGCACCCGCCGTCGGTGAGCAGCCAGGGGGCCGCCACCTGCGCGGCTGCGTCCTGGACCGAGACGGTGCCGTCCCGGAACCCCGGGAGTTCCTCGACCGGCCAGGGCTCCGCGAGCCGGATCGCCTGGTCCAGGCCTGCCTGGAACTCGCCCGTTTCCTCCGGCGTCTTGCCGCGCGCGGCGGCCAGTCGGCGCAGATAATCGGCGGCCGATTCGCGCCGGCGGTTCACGCGCAGCCACATCGGCGCCTGCCGGTTGTTTGCTTCGAGGATCCCCTCCCAGTGGTCGGGCCAGTCCCGCCGCAAGCGTTCGATCAGCCAGTCGGGGTGGTTGTAGGTGAGATCCGGGTCCCCGGATTGCGGCGGCGGCATGCCGTCGCGCAGGAAGCCGCGCAGCACGGCGTTCACGAGTCCCGCCAGCCGTGGCCGACCAAGCAACCGGGCGGCCTCGACGGTGAGCGAAACGGCCGCATGCGCTCCGATGCGGGTATCGGTCAACTGGTAGACGCCTACCGCGAGCAGCGAAGCTATCACGGCATCGCGACCGGCCGGTGCTCGCTTGAGATAAGCCGCGACCTGTGCGCTCAGGCGCCAGTAAAATCGCAGCGTGCCGTAGCACAGCAGCCGGAGCAGCCCGCGATCCCGTTCGTCGATGCCGCCCTCGCGCCCGGCGAGCGCGTCATCGAGGGATCGCCCCTTGCGCAGAACATCGTCGACGACCTGCGCCGCCGCTGCGCGCACTCCCGCCCCGCGTCCGTCGGCCGGCACGGCAGGACCTCAGTGAAACCGTCGCCCGACGAGCGGGAATTGCGTGGCAAACTCGGCTGCGGTGACGGGCTTGCGTCCGGGGCGCTGCAGTTCGGTCAGCAACAGGCTGCCGCTGCCACAGGCGACCTCTACGCAGCTGCCGGCGGCTGTGACCTGCCCCGGCGCTCCGCCCTCGGCCGAGCCCGGCGTCGCGCGCCAGCACTTGATGCGCTCGCCGGCAAACTCGAACCAGGCGCCGGGCACCGGGTTGTAGGCCCGCACACGTCGATGCAGGCTGTCTGCGTCCCGGGTCCAGTCCAGCCGGGCGTCTTCCTTGCGGATCTTGCCCGCGTAGGTCACCAGGGATTCGTCCTGGTCCTCGGGTTCGATGCTGCCTGCAAGTATGTCGGGAAGCTTGTCGACCAGCAGCTGCCCGCCGAGCACGGCGAGGCGGTCATGCAAGTCGCCCGCGGTGTCTTCGGCCCCGATCGGGATCCCGGCCGTCGCATAGACGGGCCCGCTGTCGAGGCCGGCCTCCATCCGCATGAGGCTGATGCCGGTGGCCGCGTCGCCGGCGAGTATCGCCGCCTGTATCGGCGCGGCCCCGCGCCAGCGCGGCAGCAGCGACGCGTGTACGTTGAGACAGCCGGAGGCGGGCACGTCGAGGACGGCCTGCGGCAGAATCAGCCCGTAGGCGGCAACGACGATGAGGTCGGGGCGCAGCCCCGCGAGCCGGGCAACGATGCCGGCGTCTTTCAGGGTCGCCGGCTGCAGGACCGGCAGTTGCCGGGCGGTCGCAAACTTCTTGACCGGGCTCGCGGCCAGCCGCCGGCCCCTGCCAGCCGGCCGGTCCGGCTGCGTCAGCACGGCGACCGGAAGGATGCGGGCATCCACGAGAGCCCGCAGCGACGCCAGCGCGAAATCCGGCGTCCCGGCGAAGATGATGCGGGCAGGGTTCATGGCGCGGTGGACGGGTGGCGGCGCTGGTCAGAGTACGGCAGCGGGTTCCGGCTGCTGGCGCCGTTCTTTCTGCAGGCGTTTGCGGATCTTCTGGCGTTTCGCCTCCGACAGGTAATCGACGAACAGCCGCCCCTCGAGGTGGTCCATTTCGTGCTGAACGCAGACGGCGAGCAGGCCGTCCATGTCCCTCTCGACCTCGTTCCCGTCCCGGTCGAGGTAGCGCACCCGAATCTTCTCCGCGCGCCGGACTTCGGCGTAGATGCCCGGAACCGACAGGCAGCCCTCCTCGTTGATCATCTCGCCCTCGCTGGCCACGATCTCCGGGTTGATCAGGACTTGCGGGTCCGATTTGTCGGTGCTGACGTCGGCCACGAGGAAACGCCGGTGTACGTCGACCTGGGTAGCCGCGAGGCCGATCCCCGGGGCGGCGTACATGGTCTCGAACATCGAGTCGATCAGCCGCCTGAGCTCGTCGTCCACGGTCTCGACCGGGACGGCCCGCGTCCGGAGCCTCGGGTCGGGGAATTCGAGTATGTTCAGCAGGGCCATAATGTCGACGATCAAAACTCGTGTAAGTTGCTACAAATTTCGCCTAAATTTTTGACTTCATTGAATAAGATAGCGGACAATGCGGCCAGAAATCCGCGCCTCAGCCGCCTCCGGCGGGGCGGGAATTGTGACGTGTTTGGCAGCTAACGCGGCGGCGACACGACATATTATAGCAACGCTTGCTGGCAGGCAGGCCCGGCTTACCTGGATGGAGCACCCGTCGATCATGTTTCTCAGCAAAAATCGCCACACCCGCAGCCTCCGGCTGACAGGCCTGGCGCTGGCCGCAGCACTGGCCGGCTGCTCCCTGAACCCGTTCGCCGAGAAGGACGACCCGATCGTCAACGATGCGCCGAGGACCAGCCAGGGGCCGGGCAGTTCGTCGTCGCTCGATCCCGCAGCCAGCTCGAGCGCATCGCGACAGACATACAGCGCGCCGGTCATGGAACGGACGGAGCCGCGCCGCGTGCCGCTGGCCGAGAATCATCCGGACCAGTACACGGTTCAGCACGGGGACACGCTGTGGGACATCGCCTCACGCTTCCTCAAGGATCCCTGGTATTGGCCCGAGGTCTGGTATATCAATCCCCAGGTCGAAAATCCGCACCTTATTTATCCCGGCGACGTGCTGGCGCTGGTGACGATCGACGGCGAGCAGCGCATCACGAACATGCTCGGGTCCGCATACAGGCTGGCGCCGCAGGCCCGCGTGACACAGCTCGACGAGACGATCTCGACGATCCCGTACGAGGAGATCTCGGCCTTCCTGTCGCGCGGCCTGGTGCTCGAGAAAGGCCAGGCAGACGAGCTGCCCTACATACTCGCCACGCGCGGCGACCACATGATCGCGGCGGCCGGTAATGACGTCTACGTTCGTGGCGGCAACGCGACCCCGAGTGGCACGCGTTACAGCGTCGTCAAGGTCGGGGACGCGCTGGTCGACCCGGACGACGGCAAGACCGTCGGCTACCAGGGTATCTACATCGGCGACGGCATCATGGCACGCGGCGGCGACCCGGCGACCGTATCGCTGACCGACACGAATCGCGAGGCCCTGCCCGGCGACCGCCTGCTGCCGGAGTCGCTGGACATCCCGCTCAATTTCTTCCCGAAGGCGCCGAATACGAACGTTGACGGCCGGATCATTTCGGTCGTAGATGGCGTATCACTGATCGGGCAGTACCAGGTGGTCGTCATCAACCGCGGCGCGCAACACGGGCTCGCGCCGGGCGACGTCCTGACGGTATTCCAGGCCGGTGAAGTCGTGCGCGACCGATTCTCCGGGCGATTCCTGGCCAGGGGCAACCTGTCCGGCGGCGAGCGCGTTCGGCTGCCCGACGAAGAAGCCGGCACGGTCATGGTCTTCAAGGTCTATGATCGCATCGGTTACGGGCTCGTGATGGAAGCGACCAGCGACATCCACGTACTGGACGCGGTCCGCAACCCGATCTGATTGAGTCATAGCCACGAGGCCGGCGCTCTTTCAGAGCGCCGGCCTTTTCTTTTTTGGACCGTGCCGACGGAGGCCCATTGACCGACGACGACAGGCAGCTTCGCGACTGGCTTGGACGGGGCCGGCATTTCCTGATCACCGCGGAATCCGACGACTATCCGGAACTGCTGCGCGAACTGGGCGACAATCCTGCCGCACTCTACGTAGACGGGGACCGTGACGTATTGCAACTGCCGGCGATCGCCATCGTGGGTAGTCGCAATCCGACTCGCGGGGGCACCAGCAACGCCTACGAGTTCGCGAGGCACCTGGCGCGCTCCGGGTTCGTGATCGTCAGCGGCCTGGCCCAGGGAATCGACACCGCGGCGCACCAGGGTGCTCTCGATGTCGGCGGCCGCACGATCGCGGTGCTCGGCCACGGCATGGACAGCGTCTATCCTGCATCGAATCGCGAACTCGCCGGCCGTATCGCGGCAAGCGGTGCACTGGTAACGGAGTTTCCGCTCGGCACGCCACCGCGTCGCGAGAACTTCCCGGCCCGCAACCGGATTATCAGCGGGCTTTCGCTCGGCACTCTAGTCGTCGAGGCCGCGCGCCGCAGCGGCTCGCTGATCACCGCACGGCTCGCCGGCGAGCAGGGCCGCGAAGTTTTCGCGCTGCCCGGCTCGATACATAACCCGCTCGCCAAGGGTTGCCACCAGTTGATCAGGCAGGGAGCGAAGCTCGTCGAGAGTGTCGATGACATTCTCTCCGAACTGCGGCCGCTGGCCACACACCTTATGCAAAATCAGGCTGACGATGCAGCATCTTCGGAGCGTCCGGCTCGCGATCAGCAGTACCAGCTGCTGCTCGATGCGCTCGCATACGATCCGGCTTCTGCGGAGGAACTCGCCTCGCGCTCCGGATTGACGATCGGGCAGGTTTCCTCCATGCTTCTGATCCTGGAGCTCGAGGGAGAAGTTGAATCGCTACCTGGTGGTCGGTTCTCGTTAGTGAGCACCAAGTGATTCCATCCGTACAGGAGCCACTTCCGGCATGAAGGAAAACGTACTCGACGTGCTGATGTACTTGTTTGAGACGTACATCGATGCTGACGAGGAACCCGAGCCCGACGAAAACGAATTACGTGGCGAGCTGGTCCGAGCAGGATTCGGCAATAGTGAAATCGACCGTGCGCTCGACTGGCTCGACGGTCTTGCTGAAAACCACAGCGGCGTCCAGTTCCATCCGCAGACCGGCCACGGCATGCGGATATACAGCGATCTCGAACTCGACAGGCTCGACGTCTCCTGCCGAGGCTTTATTGCGCATCTCGAGCAGATCGGCATTCTTTCGCCGCCGCAGCGTGAAATCGTGATCGACAGGTTGCTGGCGCTCGAAACGCCCGACATCGACGTGGAACAGATCAAGTGGGTCGTCCTGATGATTCTCTTCAGCCAGCCTGGTCAGGAGCAGGCGTACGCACGCATGGAAGACCTCGTATTTGAAGAGGAAAACACCTCTCTGCATTGAGTCGGCGCGGTACTTTTCGAACTCGAACGCGCAGTTCGCAACTTGACACTGGCCGACCAAGCAGGTAATTGAACCGCGGCATTGACCGCGGTTTTTCATTTTCGGCGACCCCGCAACGACAGGAACACATAATTCAATGCCCCACAACCTCGTAATCGTTGAGTCTCCGGCAAAAGCCAAGACCATCGGCAAGTACCTTGGCAAGGACTTCGAGGTCATGGCTTCGTACGGGCACGTTCGGGACCTGGTGCCGAAAGAAGGGGCGGTCGACCCTGAGAATGGCTTCGCCATGAAGTACCAGATCATCGAGCGCAACGAGAAACACGTAAATGCGATCGTACGTGCGTTGAAGAGGTCTGATGCGCTCTACCTCGCGACGGACCCGGACCGCGAAGGCGAGGCCATTTCATGGCACCTGACGGAGTTGCTCAGGGAGCGCAATGCGCTGAATGGCAAACCGGTCTACCGCGTAGTCTTCTACGAGATAACCAAGGGCGCCATCCAGGAAGCGATCGAGCATCCGCGGCAGATATCGGAAGATCTCGTCGGCGCCCAGCAGGCCCGCCGCGCGCTCGACTATCTTGTCGGCTTCAACCTGTCACCGCTTTTGTGGAAAAAAGTGCAGCCGGGACTGTCGGCCGGTCGCGTGCAGAGCCCGGCGCTCCGCATGATCGTCGAGCGCGAGCTGGAAATCGAAGCGTTCAAGGCGCGCGAGTACTGGACGATGGAGGCCGACGTCAGCAAGAAGGGGCAGCCTTTCCTTGCGCGCCTTGTGCAATACCGCGGCGACAAGGTCGAACAATTCAGCTTCGAAACCGAAACGGCCGCGCGCGAAGCGGAGCGGACGCTGCTGGATGCGGCGCAGGGCATGCTCACTGCGATCAAGCTCGAAAAGAAGCAGCGGCGTCGCAATCCGTCGCCGCCATTCACGACCTCCACGCTGCAGCAGGAAGCTTCCCGCAAGCTTGGGTTCAGCGCGCAGCGCACGATGCGGGTCGCCCAGCGCCTTTACGAAGGCGTCGAACTGGCGGGCGAGGGCAATGTCGGCCTCATCAGCTACATGCGCACCGATTCGGTCACGCTCGCGGCCACGGCGATCGACGAGATACGCTCCGTGATCGCGGAGCGTTACGGTGCCCAGAATGTTCCGGGTGCGGCCCGCGAATACAAGACGAAGTCGAAGAACGCGCAGGAAGCGCACGAGGCGATACGGCCTACGTCCGCGGCGCGCACGCCGGATTCCCTGCAGGGACTGGTCGACAAGGACCAGCACCGCCTGTACACGCTTATCTGGCAACGGACGCTGGCATGCCAGATGACGCCGGCGGTCTACGACACGGTAACGCTGGAACTCGCAGCCGGCGATACCCTGAATCCACAGCACGTTTTCCGGGCCAATGGCTCCGTGCTGGTCGAGCCGGGTTTCCTGGCGGTCTACCAGGAAGGCCAGGACGACGCCGTCGAGGAGGGCGACCGGTTATTGCCCGAGGTCGCCGAAGGCGACGAGATTCTGCTGGACCTGCTCCGCCCGGAACAGCATTTCACAGAGCCGCCGCCACGCTACACCGAGGCCAGCCTCGTCAAGGCGCTCGAGGAATATGGCATTGGCCGCCCGTCGACCTACGCGACGATCATCCAGACCCTGCAGAATCGCGAGTACGTAGAGATGGACGGACGGCGATTCCATCCGACGGACATCGGCCGCATAGTCAACGGCTTCCTGACGGAGCATTTCACGCAGTACGTCGACTACGATTTCACAGCGAAGCTCGAAGACGAGCTGGACGCCGTGTCGCTCGGCGAGCAGGACGTGGTCCCGCTCCTCGACGATTTCTGGCGACCATTCACCAAACTGGTCGACGAAAAAGAAGAGTCGGTGACTCGCGAACAGGTCGCGATGGCGCGCGAGCTGGGCACCGACCCGAAATCCGGCAAGCCGGTAACCGTGCGAATGGGTCGCTACGGTCCTTTCGTACAGATCGGGACGAAGGACGACGAAGAGAAACCCAAGTTCGCGGGACTTCGCCCCGGCCAGAAGATGAACGAGATCACGCTCGAAGAAGGTCTCGAACTCTTCAAGCTGCCGCGCAAGCTCGGCGAGACGCAGGATGGCCTTCCGGTCAGTGCGAGCGTCGGCCGTTTTGGTCCTTACATAAGGTACGGCGACAAGTACGTATCCATTCGCGGCGACGACGATCCTTATACGATAGAGCTGCCGCGCGCGCTGGAACTGATCGAAGAAAAGAAGATCGCCGACGCGAACCGGATCATCCGGGATTATCCCGACGACGGCATACAGGTGTTGAACGGTCGCTACGGACCGTACATCACGAACAAGGCGAAGAACGCCCGCGTTCCGAAGGATCGCGATCCGAAGACGCTGACGCTCGACGAATGCCGCGAGCTGCTGGCCGCTGCCCCCGAGCGCGGACGCCGCGGCAAGAAAAAAATGTCCAGGAAGACCGCTGCCGAGCCGGCACCAGAAAAGAAAAAGGCCGCGAAAAAGAAAACCGCCACCAGGAAGAAAAAGAAGAAGGCGGCAAAGAAGTCGAAAAAGAAACCTGCGGGCAGCGGCGACTGATCCCGTGAGCGGCATGGACCGGAGCTGGGGAGGTTCATGGCATCGACGGAGGGGCGCGGCGGTAGGCTGTTGCGCCGCGTCACGGTAGGTGCCGGTCACGCTGCCTTACGAACCGATCCGGCGCGCTGGCCGCATTCTTCGCGCCGGCGGCGTCGTCGCCTACCCGACCGAGGGCGTGTTCGGCCTCGGCTGCCTGCCGGACAACATGGCAGCGGTCGTGCGCATACTCCGCATCAAGCGCCGCGACCCGGAGCTCGGCCTGCTGCTGATCGCATCCTGCCCTGAACAGCTCGACCGCTGGACCGGGCTGCCGGACCCCGCGCCGCTGCTCGAGTCCCGGCTTGACCGCCCCGTCAGCTGGATCGTTCCCGCCTCCCCACTCGTGCCCTACTGGATCCAGGGCAGGCACGCTGGGGTCGGCGTTCGGGTGACTGCACATGAAGTCGCTGCCGCACTTTGCGATGCGGCCGGCTCCGCGCTGGTATCCACGAGCGCCAATTTCTCGGGACAGCCCGCGACGCGCAATCGCTTCGTGCTGCGACGGCGCTTCCGGGAGCTTGTAGACTGTATCGTCCCGGGCGAGTGCGGGCCGGCCAAGGGCCCGTCCGAGATACGGATACTGGGCACGGACCGAGTGATCAGGCAGGCGAAGGGCAAGTGAACGACCATGCATCGATTGACGTCGTGCAGGAGTATCTCCGCAGCCTGCAGCAGCGCATAGTCGGCGCACTCGAGGAAGTCGATGGCCGCGAGAAGTTCCGTGTCGACCGGTGGGACCGGCCGGGCGGAGGCGGCGGAACCAGCCGCGTTCTCGTCAATGGCGGAGTCTTCGAGCAGGCCGGCGTCGGTTTCTCGCACGTATTCGGCGACCGCATGCCGCCATCGGCGACGAAGAGCCGGCCCGAACTCGCGGGCCGCAGCTTCCAGGCGGTGGGTGTATCGCTCGTGCTGCACCCCCGCAACCCTTACGTCCCGACCACGCACGCGAACTTGCGGTTTTTCCTGGCGCAGCGCGCTGACGCCGAGCCCGCCTGGTGGTTCGGGGGCGGCTTCGACCTGACACCGTATTATCCTTTTCACGAAGACGTGGTCGCCTGGCACGAGCATGCGCGCGCGGCCTGCGCGGCGTTCGGCGACGACCTGTACGCCCGTTACAAGAAATGGTGTGACGACTACTTTTTCCTGAAGCATCGCGACGAGACACGCGGCGTTGGCGGCCTGTTCTTCGACGACCTGAATGAATTCGGTTTCGAGCGATCGTTCGGATTTACACGCTCCGTCGGCGATCGCTTCCTCGAAGCCTATCTCCCGATCGTCGCCGCGCGCAGGGACCATCCCTGGGGCGAACGCGAAAGGGAGTTCCAGCTCTATCGCCGCGGCCGTTACGTCGAGTTCAACCTCATTTACGACCGGGGGACGCTGTTCGGGCTGCAGTCCGGCGGCCGGACCGAGTCGATCCTGATGTCGCTGCCTCCGCGGGTACGATGGGAGTACAACTGGCAACCCGAACCCGGCTCTCCCGAGGCCCGGCTGTACACCGATTACCTGCGCCCGCGGGACTGGCTGGGCCTCGACGGCGGCTGATTCCGCCGCCCGGATGGCCCGCCCGCTGCGGACGATACGAACTGGCACCGTCGACCCGGGTTATGCTAGCTTCCTTTCAAAACCGGGATTTACACCGGATTTCCAGACACCGTCGTCAAAGAGGGCATTGCCGCGTCGATGCGACTCTCTGGCCGGGCGATCTCGCGGGGCGGCCCGGCGCCCGCGCGGGGAGAGGTATCTCCGTGACGACAGTTCGGTTTCTCGCTGCGCTGTGCGTGCTGCTTGCGGGCTCGGTGTCCGCCCAGCACGAGAGCCTGCTGCGCGAGCGCGGCTCGCTGGCGGGACTGCAGTTTCCCGGTGCCGGGGCGTCGGCCCATGAGACCCGGGTGTATATAGTCCAGCTGAAGACCCCGTCGGCGGCGGAGCACTACGCTGCGACAGCCGTACCCGCTGCACTGAAATTCGCGCCCCAGCCGGGCCTCGGCGGACGGGTGTTCAGCAGGAACAGCGCCGGCGTGCAGTCCTACACGCAGCAACTGGCGGCAGAACAGGATCGGGTCCTTGCAGGTGTCGGCCCGGGCCCTGAAAAGATCTACAGCTACTTTTACAGCCTGAACGGATTCGCCGCGCGCATGACCGAGGCGCAAGCCGTCAAGCTCGAGCACACGCAGGAAGTGCTGCACATCTGGGAAGACGAGATCCGGCCGCTGGTCACCAATTACAGCGCCGAATTCCTCGACCTCTTCGACAGCGACATCGGCCTGCGCGCGGCCGGGCTGGACGGTGAGGACGTGGTCATCGGCGTCATCGACTCGGGCATCGCTCCCGCCCATCCCGCGCTGCGGGACACGAAGGAAGCCGACCAGCCCCGGGCATGCCGCAGCGCCTGGGGACAGAACAGCTTTCTCGGCCGCTGGCTGTGCCGCAGCTACCGGAACGCACCGGATGTGCTGATGTACGAAGCACCGGCGAACTGGGCCGGGGCCTGCGAGGAGGGCCCGCGCTTCACCGTCGCCGACTGCAACAACAAGCTCATCGGCGCGCGCTTCTTCTTCGAGGGCGCCGTCGCGAGCGGACCGATAGACCCCGACGAGATATTCTCGCCACGCGACGTCGACGGACACGGCACACACACGGCGACTACGGCGGCCGGCAACAAGGTGGACGCGTCGATTTTCGGCACGCTGCTCGGACGGGTAGAGGGCATTGCGCCGCGCGCCCGCGTTGCGGCCTACAAAGCCTGCTGGCTCCGTCCCGGCGACACGCGCTCGAGCTGCAACACCTCCGACCTGGCGCTGGCCATCGACACGGCCGTCGCCGACGGCGTCGACGTCATTAATTACTCGGTCGGCAACTCGCGCCGTGACGTCACAGCGCCGGACGACGTCGCGCTGATGGCGGCGACGAAGGCCGGCGTGCTGGCCGTCGTCGCGGCCGGCAACGACGGGCCGAACCTCGCGACGATCGGATCGCCCGCCGGCGCCCCCTGGGTCATCACGACCGCCGCGTCGAGCCGTGACGGCGAACATTCGGTCGAGGCGATCGAAGTCGCCGCGCCGCCCGCGGTTGCGGGACGTTACGCGGTCAGGGAGGCGAGCTTCACACCGGCGCTGATCGACCAGGACCCTGTAGAAGGCGAGCTCGTGCTCGTGGACGACGAGGATGACACGCTTCCCGACGGCACTCCGGGGACGACCTTCGACGCCTGCGAACCGATCAGGAACGGCTCCGAGCTCAGCGGCAACATCGCCTATGTGCAGCGGGGCGGCTGCACATTCCAGACCAAGATCGCCAATGCGGAGGACGCGGGCGCGGCGGCCGTTGTCGTATTCAACATCTCGGGCGACCCGATCGTGATGACCGGCACACCGGGCTCGGTCGACATCCCGGCGCTGATGATAGGCCAGGCGGATGGCAACCTGATCCTCGCCGAGATCGACGCGGACAGGACCGTCGAGGTCGTACTGGACAAGAGTTTCTTTCTCGCGATCGAGGACACCGGCAACGTTATGGGCGCGTTCTCGTCACGCGGTCCCGCTGCGATCGAGGACGTCCTGAAGCCAGACGTCACCGCGCCCGGCATCAACATACTGGCCGGTTTCACGCCCGATGCCGCGAACTCGGTCGCCGGGGAGAACTTTGCCTTCCTGAGCGGAACGTCGATGTCGACGCCGCACGTCGCCGGCGCCGCCGCGCTGCTGCGGCAGGCGCACCCCGAGTGGACCCCGGCGGCTCTGAAGTCCGCCCTGATGACGACGGCATACCAGGACGTCCTGCGGCAGGACGGCGAGACGCCCGCGAATCCTTTCGATTTCGGCAGCGGCCACATCAGTCCCAACGCCGCGAATGATCCGGGCCTGGTCTTCGAGGTTACCGGCGACGAATTCGACGCATTCGCCTGCGGCATCGCTTCTCCGGCTGTCGGACCTGCCCGCTGCGATGAGCTGCAGGCACAGGGACTGTCCTTCGCCGCCGTTGACCTGAACCAGCCGTCGGTCGCGGTGTCCCGGCTCGCCAATACGGCGACCGTGACCCGGCGCGTCAGCAATGCGAGCGACACGACCGAGACATATGCCGTCGAGGTGAGCGCGCCGCTCGGCGTCGAGGTACAGGTCAACCCGTCTACTCTGTCGCTCGCGCCTGCCCAGTCGGCGACCTACGACGTGACCTTCACGTACCGGAGCGGCCCGCTGGATCTGTGGCGCTTCGGCAGCCTCACCTGGTCGAGCACCGACCATGATGTCCGCAGCGTCCTGGCTGTCCGTCCGATTTCCCTGTCGGCGCCGGCTGAAGTCGGCTCCTTCGGCGGCAGTGGGAACCTGAGCTTCCCGGTGGAGTTCGGCTACGATGGCCCCTACTCACCGCAGGTGCACGGGCTCCGCCTGCCGCTCGTGATCTCCGGCTATGTCGAGGACGACCCGACCAAGACGTTCACGCCGCGCGAGGGCAACGGCGTCAGCGCGCACGTCTACTCCGTGCCGCCCGACCAGGCCTACCTGCGTTTCGCGCTGTTCGACGAGCTTACGGACGGCGAGGACGACCTGGACCTCTACATCTATTACTGCCCCGATGGCGTCAATTGCACGAAGCTCGGCGAAAGCGGGGGCGATACGTCACGAGAGCAGTTCAGTATCGTATTGCCCCCAGCAGGCACCTACGTGGCGTTCGTACATGGCTTTGAAACGGACAACGTCGCCGGCGGCCCCGGGGCGTTCTACGACATCGTCGCCTGGCAATTCGGCCTCGTCGACGACCAGGGCAATATGAGCGTAAGCGCGCCGCCGCTGGTCTCGGCGGGTTCCACGGTCGATGTCGGCGTCAGTTGGACAGGGCTCCTGTCCAACACGATTTACCTTGGCGGCATATCGCACAACACGCCACAGGGCCTCGCTGGCATCACCGTCATCAGCATACGGAACTGAAACATGCCGAAACCCGATCGTTTTTCGGGCGTACTGAGCCCGGTCGTCACACCGTTCCAGGCGGACCTCGCGCCGGATCCCGTGCGTTTCGTCGCACAATGCCGCTGGCTGCTGTCGCAGGGCGTGGGTCTCGCCGTGTTCGGCACCAACAGCGAAGCGAATTCGATGTCCGTCGACGAAAAGATCATGCTGCTCGATAGCCTGGTCGCCGGCGGTATCGATCCCGCCAGGCTGATGCCGGGCACCGGCTGCTGCGCCCTGACGGACACCGTCCGCCTGAGCGCCCACGCGGTAAAGCTCGGTTGTGCCGGCACGCTGATGCTGCCACCTTTTTATTACAAGGGCGTCAGCGACGACGGCCTGTTTCGGAGCTATGCCGAAGTGATCGATCGTGTGGGCTCGGCGGATCTCCGTATCTACCTGTATCATATACCCCCTGTGGCACAGGTCGGGATCAGCCTCGATCTCATCGACCGGCTGGTGCAGCGGTATCCAGGCACGGTCGTCGGCATCAAGGACAGCTCCGGCGACTGGGACAATACGCAGGCCATGCTCCAGCGCGGCTGGGACGACTTCCGGATATTCGTGGGCAGCGAAACGCTGCTGCTCCGCAACATGCGCGGCGGCGGGGCGGGCTGTATCTCGGCGACAGCGAACGTCAACCCGGCCGCGATTCGCGCACTGTACGACGAGTGGCAGACCGAGCAGGCGGACCAGCTGCAAAAAGAACTGGTCGAGCTGCGCAGCCTGGTGCAGGCCTACCCGATGATCCCGGCGCTGAAGGCAATCGTCGCCCGTTTCTCGGGCGATGCAAACTGGCGCATCGTCCGACCGCCACTGACGGAGCTCAGCGAGGGCCAGGACACGAGCCTCGCCGAAGAGCTCGCGGCAGTCGGGTTTTCCATGCCCGGCCTGAGCTGACCAGCCTCCCCGAATCAGCCGGGAACTCAGTATCATTCGCCGCAGATTGGGCCAGGCTTCGGTCTGAAGCCGGCCCTGGTACGCCGGAGACTCAGCAATGCATCTTATCAAGCCGACTCATATCCTCGCCCTCGTCAGGACAGCAGCAGCGTGCATACTGCTGCTCGCAGCGGGCGGCGCAGCCGCGGCGAAGACCGACGTCGTGCTGCTAGTGAACGGTGACGCGGTGACGGGTGAGGTGAAGAGCCTTGAGTTCGGCAGTCTTAGCTACGGCACCGATTCGATGGGCACGGTCAGCGTCGACTGGGTCGACGTGGTTGCCCTGACCTCAAAGCAAACGCTGCAGGTCGAGGTCACCGACGGGCGCCGTTACTTCGGCACGCTGGCCACGGCAGGCTCGCTCGGCCAGGTCCGGGTCAGCCAGGGGGAGTCGAGCTACACGCTGGCAATCAACGACGTCGTGCGAATTACTCCGATCGACGCGGATGAGTCTTTCTGGGAGCGCGTCGAGGGCTCGCTGACCTTTGGCTTCAACACGCAAAAGGCCAGCGAGGTCACGACCATCAACCTGGCGGCCGATATTCGCTACCGCACGCTCGATTACCTGGTCGGCATCAAGACGAACTTGACCGTCACCGACCAGCCGAGCGAGGAGACCAAGGCGCGCGAGACCGTACAGGTCAACTACCAGCGCTTCCGCGGGAACCGCTGGTTCACGGACTGGCTGGCTTCTCACGAGAAAAACGACGAGCAGGGCATCCAGAGTCGTGTATCCGCGGGCGCTGCACTGGGTCGTTACCTCGTCCAGAACAACAGGAACCAGTTTTCCCTGACCGGTGGCGTAGTGGCGACGCGCGAAACGTTTGTCGGCGAGGAACCATCAGACACCAAGCCGGAAGGTCGAGTCCAGGTCCGTTACCTGCACCGGTCCCTGGAGCCCGACGCGTCCGCGAGCTTCACGTCGAACATCTACCCCTTGCTCGAGGACCTGAGCGAGTATCGCGCGGATACCGACCTGAGTTTCCGGCGCGAATTCATCAAGGACCTGTTTTTCGACCTGACCTTGTGGCATTCGTATCTCAGCGATCCGCCACCGGATGCGACCGGCAAGGTCGACTACGGCATCACGACGTCGATCGGGTATTCCTTTTGAAAGACTGGCGTAGAGTCCGGCGGCGTTCGCAGCAGGCAGTCCGTGGCGACTACGGGCTGAGCTCCAGGGAGGGCCAGCGGGCAGCCAGCTGCTCCCGTGCCCGCCCGGAGGTATCTGCGCAAGGATCAGGTGCCCGCGAGATGCGGTCCCATACCGCCTTCGCGAGTATCGAGATACCCCCGGTCGCCACCGCCGCACCGCCGGTAATGAGCACGCCCTGCTCGTCGACGGCGAGCGTGGGCTCCGCGAGTGTACCGACGAGCTTGAAGTAGGGATTCACGATTTCGGCGGCACTTATGACGACCCCTTTGCGCGGGACGGTCCGCACGGAAATGCTCAGCTTCTCTGTCTTCAGGTCGACCTCTCCGTGTGTGGCGATTTCGATCTTATTGGTGCGCAGCAGCGAATTCGGCACGCTCGACGCTTTGCCGTCCCTGATTTCGAACGGGACGATGAGGCAGTCTAGCGTCGTGTATTCGTCGGTTTTCATGAACGGGTTCAGTGTTACCAGGAGTTCTTCCAGCAGGCTGCCGAAATACATGCGCGCCAGGCCCTTGTTCTCGAATTGTCCGCCGCGCGCGTCGAGAATAACGACGCCGTTCGCGTTTCCGGCCAGGGTTCGAAGATCTGCGCCTGTCGACGAAAGCTGGACATCCAGGCTCGTTCTGAGCTGCAGCGAGCGATTGGCCTCGTTGATGCCGAGCGCCAGTTCCCGCGCGACGAGATTCATCGACAGCCGGCCCGCGCCCGCGGCCGGGCCGAGCAACAGGTCTGCATCCAGTCGTCCGGCGGGCGCATCGAAGCCGAGCCGGCTCACATTCAATTCGCCGCCCCGCAGGGTCGCGGCGACTTCCAGGTTCGAGAGCGCGAGGTCGCCGCGTCGAAATTCGCCGAATCCGAGCTGTAACGAGCCGTCCAGGGCCGCCAACCGGTCAAACGGTATCGCAACATCCGGGATGATTCGCCCATCGGGGCGGGCGGACTCGGTCTCCTCGGGCTCGGTCTCTTCGGGCTCGTCGGGATCGCGCAAGGGCTGCACGACCAGCGAAGGTGACTCGAGCACTACGTCCAGCGTCGGAATCTCCCCGACGCGGTAAATGACAGAGCCGGCGACCGAGCTCTCGCCCACCGTCAGCTGCAGTTCAGGCACCTCGAGCCTGCCCTGCCCACCCGTGACCCTTGCGCTCCAGCTGAGCGGCTGGTCGGTGAAACGCCGACCTGCAAGCTGCCCCATCCTGGCCAGGCTGGGTATGGAGCCGTTAGTAACGAAACGAGTCGTCGATCCGCCGGCTCGATAGTCCAGCGTGCCTTCGGCGCTGGCACGGGCATCCCCGACCGCAAGTTCGAAGCGATCCAGGCTCAGGCTGCCTTCTGTCCAGCGGCCGCGCGCCCGGCCCGAGAACGCCAGCATGTCTGCCGTGTAGCCCTCAACGCCCTGCAGCAGTGCGCGGACATCCTGACCCGACGTGCGGATATCGAAATCCACTTGCGGGGCGTCACGCGAGCGGCTGACGGCGAGGTCCAGGTTCAGCTCGCCGAATTCACGTTCGAGACTCACGGTATCGAGCTCGAGCCTGTCGGCCTCGATCGACAGGTTGCCCGCCAGCCGAAAATCGCCCGGACGCACGTCGAAGGCGACGATATCTGCCATCAACTCTTCGAAAGCCGGCCCAAGCGCTGAAAAAGCCAGGCTCGTGCCGACCGCAGCTCGAGTAAGGGCCAGCTGTCCCTCGACGTTGACGGCCGTGCGCCCGAGGTTCCCGACGATGCCGTCCAATCGCAGTCCGCCCTTCTCAATTCCCACCTTTCCCCGGACGGCAAAGGGCAGCGCCGGGAGGGGTGACACGGACCGGAACTCGTTGACGAAACCGGCCAGGTCGGGCCCGGCGAGACTTACCGCCAGCTCCCTGCCCTCGACGCCGCCGGCATAGCGCCAGGTGCCCTCGATCGCAGCCGTTACGCCGTTCATCCCGACCGTGACGGGACCTATCGCCCGAATCCCGTCCGCCTGCAGCTCGATGCGGCCGTCAGCCTCTACTGGCCTCGACGGCAGGTTCGGAACGCGCCAGGCGTTGCCTATCCTGGCCAGGTCCTCGCTCCGGACATGCAGGTCGAGCCTCGAGCCGGCATAGCGCGGTGGCGCCCCCAGTTCGCCGCTTGCCCTTAAATCGACCAGCTCGGTACTGACCTCGAGCGTGGCCAGTTCGACGCCCGCGGGCGTGGATACCACCTCCAGGTCCAGCGAAAACGGCCCCGTCGCCGCTCCCGGGATACCGGTGAGCCGGCGAAAGTTTTCTATGTCTGCGCCCTGCAAACTGAGCCGCACAGAGGCGTCGTCGAAGCTCGGAAAGTTCGGCATCCGCGCGCTCAACGAACCCCGTGAGCGCGCCAGTTGAATGTCGGCCCTGTCGACTTCGAGCACAGATCCATGGCGAGTGGCGTCCAGATCGATCACAAAAGGGGCATCCCTGGCATGGTCGATTCGCGCCAGCCGCAACAACTCGCCGAGGTCCGGTCCGGATGCGGTCAGTTCGAGTTCGACGTCCTCGAAGTCCTGCAGGTTCGAAAAGCTGCCGCTCGCCCGGATCTCCGAGACGCCCACCTTGCCAAGGACGGACAGGCGCAGCGGACCTCCGTCCAGCGGCACAAGCTCTCCCTCGACATCGAGGGATCCCTCCGTGCCGTCATCGATGCCGAACATGCGCTTGAATTCGCCGAGGTCTGCTCCGCGAATTTCGAAACGCGCGCTTGGCCGGTGCGGACGCAACAGGTCATCGACCCGGCCTTCCAGGAAAAAGCTGACCGTGTCCGCCGTGGCCCGGAAGTCGAACCCGACGTTCTTCCCGCTGAGCAGCGCTTGCCAGGTTCCGTAGCGGCCTTCCAGCGCGAGCTTGCGGTCGTTGATGGTGCCGGTTATGGATGCGTCGAGGAATCCGTCGGCACCCAGGGACTGGTGCAGGTTGACGATATTCGCGCGCAGTTCGACCGGCCGCTCCGGCGACGAAAACGACAGCGCCAGATCATCGATGGCCACCTCTCGGACGAGGAAGTCGAATGGCTTCCCGGGACCCGCCTCGTCGTCAACTTCGGTGGGCCGGAGGCCTTCGAGTTCCCAGTTTCCGACCAGGGCCTCGTCCCGCGCGAGCCTGACCGTGACACCGTCGATACTCACCAGCCGCAGGACGATCGGCCCGCGGAAAAGTGAGCGCAAGTCCAGTCGCAGTTCCACGCGGTCGACTTCGAGTAGCGGTTCGACGCCGGCCCATTCGGCATTCTGCAGGCTTACGCCTTCGGCGATCAGCAACGCCTCCTCACCGAGCGTGATGTGCAATTGCCCTTCGATTCCCAGGTGCCTTCCCAACTGCGCACCGGCAAATTTCTCGATCTGCGGCTTTAGCACACCCAGGTCGGCCGTAAACAGCCATACCAGTGCGGCGGCAAGAACGGCGACCAGCCCGCCGACGACGAACAGAGATACTCTCCGCCAGCGCAGGGCGGTTGCTGACGAACTGGGCGAATCCGCTGGCTTGTGGTTCTGCGGCATGTTTTCTGGCGGGACCGTCTGCGTGCAACGGCATTATCCTCCAAATTTGGATTGACTGCCGGGATATGCTGAAATCGCCGCGACGCAAACAAAGTCGGGAGGCGCCCCAGATGATTCGATACGCATTGCTCGGCGCTGCCCTGGTCGCGGTAACCATAGTCATACATGGTATAGGCACGACCAGCTGGGTACGGTACCTGGCACGTCGGCATGCGGCCCGAAACGAGCCGTGGCGGCTGGGCGAATCTCTGCTGATGCTGATCAACACGTCACTCATAGGAGTAGCGCTGCATACGGTGCAGATCCTGGTCTGGGCACTTGCCTATCATCGCCTGGATCCTTCCGGCGAGCTGCAGACCTTCGAGACTGCGGTCTATTTTTCCTTCGTCACTTTCACGACGCTGGGCTACGGAGACATTACGCTCAGCGAGGGCTGGCGCCTGCTGAGCGGCATACAGGCGCTCAACGGCATTCTCCTGGTCGGGTGGACTACGGCGATGGTGTTTGCCGCCGTCCAGCGAATCTGGTCCTCCCAGTCTGCCGGCGCATGAGGCGCACCGGCCGCCTGGCGCCCGTTCCAATCGTCCTCGCACTGCAGGAGCAAGAGCCATGATTCAGTTCCCTCCGGACATCGACCAGGGATTCCAGGCCAATGCAATGGCGTCGTTCCTGCGCATCGGTGCGATATTGCTTTTGATCACGATCTGCTACCAGATCGTCGAGCCGTTCGTATCCATCGTCGCCTGGGCGATGATCATCTCGGTATCCGTGCATCCCCTGTATCGGCGCCTGGCGGCGCGCCTCGGCGGACGCGAAAAGCTGGCGGCCGTTGTGCTGGTTCTTTGCGGTTCCGCCATTCTCCTCGTGCCCTGCTGGTTGCTGGCCGATTCCACGATATCCGGCCTCAGGGGCCTGGCCGGGCAATTCCAGCAGGGCAGGCTGCAAATCCCGCCCCCGGCCGAAAGCGTGGCGGAGTGGCCGCTCGTCGGCGATCGCCTGTATTCTCTCTGGAGTCTTGCGGCAACGAGTCTGCAGGACCTGTTCGGCCTGCTTGCACCGAAGCTGCAGGGCCTCGGTCAGCGGGCCCTTGGCGCAGCAGGCGGAGCCGCACTCGTGGTTGTCCAGTTCCTTTTTTCGATCGTGATTGCCGGGGCGCTGCTGCCGGGTGCCGATGGGGCTTACCGGACGGCGAGCGCCGCTGCCGTGAACCTGCTGGGCGGTGAGCGCGGCACAGCGGTCGCCCAGCTGGTGATCGACACCATCCGCAGCGTGACGAAGGGCGTTCTTGGCGTCGCGCTCATCCAGGCGGTCCTGGCCGGCATCGGTCTCGTCGTCATGGATGTCCCGGCAGCGGGCCTGTGGACGTTTGCGGTGCTGCTCTTCGCCATCGTGCAGCTGCCGGCGTTGATCGTGCTGGGCCCGATCGCCGTCTGGGTATTCTCGGTGGGCGACCCGGTTCCGGCGACAATATTTGCCGTCTACGCGCTCCTGGTCAGCATATCCGACAGCGTCCTGAAGCCCTTGCTGCTTGGCCGCGGGCTCGACGTTCCGATGCTGGTCATACTCGTCGGCGCAATCGGCGGCGCACTGTGGGCCGGCATCATTGGCCTGTTCGTCGGCTCGGTGGCCCTTGCACTCGGCTACAACATCCTGTCGGCCTGGATAGGTAGCAGTACGACAGCATCATCCGTCAGTGCCGACTGAGACGAGCAAGCGCATGCGCCAATGGCTACCGCTCCTCGCGATAACCGCAGCCGCGTGCGCACCGGTGGGGCCGGAGTTCGTGCGGCCCGACGTTCCGCTGAACCCGGCCTGGCTTGAGGCCGAGCTCGATGCTTACAAGACCACGCCGGCGGAGCTTACCGAGTGGTGGCGGGTACTGCAGGACCCCGTGCTCGACGAGCTGATACGAATCGCGCACCGGGACAACAACAACCTGCGCATCGCGGGCCTGCGTGTGGTCGAGGCGCAGGCTGTGCTGAACATTGCGGCCGGCAATCGCTACCCGCAGGCTCAGTTCGTGGCCGGCGATGCGACGGCCATCGGCGCCAGCGAGAGCTCGGCGAACACCGCCGCGGGCGACCTTGATTTCGTGCAGTACAATCTCGGTGCCGGCGTGTCGTGGGAGCTCGACTTCTGGGGCCGGTTCCGGCGCGGCATCGAAGCGGCCGATGCCAGTTTCCTGGCAAGCATTGCGAGCTACGAGGACCTGCTCGTGCTGCTCACTGCGCAGGTTGCCGACGTCTACGCAGTCATCCGCGCAACGGAGCAGCAGCTGCGCCTGGCACGGCGCAGTCTCGAGATACAACGTCGCAGCTACGAGATCGTCGATCTGCTGTTCCGGTCCGGCGAGAGCTCGGAGCTCGACGCGCTGCAGGCAAAAACGCTACTCCTCAGCACCGAGGCCTCGATTCCCCGCCTGGAGGCGGAGCTGCGGCAGGCAAGGCATGCGCTCGCCGTGCTGCTCGGCACGGCGCCCGCCGATCTTGCGGACCTGCTGGGCGGCGAGCGCGACGTGCCGCGCGCTCCCGACAGCCTGGCGGTGGGCCTGCCTGCCGACCTGCTGCGGCAGCGGCCCGACGTTCGCGCTGCGGAGCTTTTTGCGCTGGCGCAGAATGCGCGGGTCGGCGTCGCGACAGCGGACTTGTACCCGAGCTTCAGCCTCCAAGGTTTCATCGGGCTGGCCGCGGCGGACTCGACGGACACCACGCGGACGGGGCAGTCTGGCGTCGGCGAACTGTTTCGGGCCGAGAGCCTGACTTACTCGGCGGGCATCGGTTTCGTCTGGCCGTTCCTGAACTACGGACGCATCCGCAACAATATTCGCGTGCAGGATACCCGGCTCCAGCAGGCGCTGGTGGCCTACCGCGAGACGGTCATCCAGGCTGCCCGGGAGGTGGAGGACGCGGTCACCAGTTTCGAAAGCGCCCGCGCGCAGGATGCCATCCTGGCCGAAACGGTGCGCACGGCGGAGCGCTCCGCCGAACTCTCCCTGCTACGCTACCAGGAAGGGTTTGCGGATTATCAGCGCGTACTTGACGCGCAGCAGGCGCTGTTCACGCAGCAGCAGCGCTACGCTGCTAACCTCGGCAACGTCGTGCGCGGCCTGGTCGCGATTTACCGTAGCCTCGGCGGCGGCTGGCAGATGCCGGGTACCCGCAGTTACGTCGACGACGAGAGCCGGCGAGAGATGCAGCAGAGAACGGACTGGGGAGACCTGCTCGACGCGGCCCCGGCAGCCAACCAGTAGCTACAACGACGGCAGAATCGATGAACGAAGCAGCGGAAGACAATACGGACACGAACGAGGAAACCGACATCGCGGCCAAGCCGCCAGTGGATCCTGTGCGACGCTGGACCATTGTCATTCTGGTCGCCTGCGTCGTTCTGATTGCCGGATATCTCGTGGCTGACCGCGTCACGCCCTATACGACGCAGGCGCGTGTCCACGCCAAGGTCGTGCCGATAGTTGCCGAGGTATCGGGAACGGTCACGGAGGTTGCCGTGACGAGCAACCAGTTCGTCGAGCGGGGCGACCTGCTGTTCCAGGTCGATCCTTCGCGCTACCAGCTGGCGCGAGAGGCGGCGGCAGCCAGCCTGCAGGCGGCGCGCCAGGCGACGGGCGCGTCCTCCGCCAGCGTTGACGCCGCGCAGGCACAGCTTGATTCGGCCATAGCGAGCCTCGAGCGTTCCGAGAAGGACGCAATGCGGCTGCGCCGCATCAAGTCCGAGGATCCCGGCGCTATATCGGACCGGCGGCTGGAATCGGCCGAGGCATCGCTCGCGGTTGCGAGGAGCCAGTCGCGCGCGGCGGAAGCGAACCTGGAACGGGCGCGCCAGGACCTCGGCGAAAGCGGCGAAGAGAACTCGCGCATTCTGCAGGCGCAGGCCGCAGTGGACCAGGCGAGCCTGGACCTTGCGCGTACGGCCGTGCGCGCGCCGGACCAGGGGGTCGTCACGGACGTGCGGGTGGACCGCGGGAATTTCGCGCAGGCAGGCGCACCGCTGATGACCTTCCTCGCAACCCATGACATCTGGGTCCAGGCCGACTTCACCGAGAACAATCTCGGCAATATCAAGCGGGGCGACCGGGTAGAGATCGTCTTCGATGCGCTGCCGGGCAAGGTCATCAGGGGCAGGGTACGTACTGCGGGGTTCGGAGTCGCGGTCGATTCGGCGCCACTGGGCAGCCTGCCGACCATCGAGAACAGCCGCAGCTGGCTGCGCGACGCGCAGCGCTTTTCCGTGCTCATCGACTTCGAGTTGCCCGAGGCGCGTGACCGCCTCGGAATACGTGTCGGCGCGCAGGCGTCAGTGCTCGTCTACACAGGTGACGGCTGGCTTTTCAATACGCTGGGCGCGATCTGGATGCGCCTCGCCAGCGTGTTCACCTTTGCCTACTGACGGCAGCGCGTAATGCCGGTCCCATACCAGGCATCGGACGTCGCGACCCGGCGAATACTGCGCCTCGCGCTCGGCACCTCTCTTGCGCTGTGGTTTTCGCAGGCGCTGGCCTGGGATATGTCCTTCGTTGCGCCGATCCTCGCGCTGACCGTGCTGGGACTCCCGCTGCCCGCGCTCCGGCTGAAGGCCGGCCTGACGATCGTCTTTGTACTGTTCGTTGCGCTGAATGCGGGTCTCATGCTGCTCCCGGTTATCCTGAATTACCGGATCGCCGGGATCCTGCTGCTGGCGCTGGCCCTGTACTGGAGCTTTTACTTCACCGCCAGGGGCGGCAATCCGCTGCTCGGCACCTTTGCGACCATCGGTATCGCTCTCGCCACCGCCGTCGGCAGTGTCAGCCTCGACGTGGTGCTGGTCGTCATAGAAGGGGTGACGCTCGGTGCAATCGTCGGCATCGCTTTCGTCTGGCTGGCGCACCTGCTGTTACCGGACCCGGCTGACGGATCGCAGGCCCCGACGGCTCCGCGACCAGCGCCGTCCACTGACCTGTCCGAGGCGCGGCAAAACGCGTTCCGCTCGCTGGCTATCGTATTGCCGGTCGCGCTGTGGTTCCTGTTGTCCAGCCAGAGCGCCGCCTATGCGGCCGTGATGATCAAGGTAGCGTCGATGGGCCAGCAGGCGACGAACGAGGCAACCCGCGAAGCTGCCGGTTCGCTGATCCGTTCAACGATCATCGGCGGCATTGCCGCGGTGATCGCGTGGCAGCTGCTGCGAATCTATCCGTCGCTTGCGCTGTACACGCTGCTGGTCGCACTGGCCGCGCTGGTCTTCGGTCGCAGGACTTTCCATGGTGCCGGCCTGCATGCCGATGGAGAAACCTGGTCCTACGGTTTCATGACGATGATCGTCATCCTGGCCCCGGCCGTGCTGGATAGCGCGACCGGGGCGAGTGCCGACGTGAAATTCGTGGACCGCCTGCTGATGTTTGCCGGCGCGACGCTTTACGCGGTCGCAGCGGTGTACGTGTTTGATGCCTTCAGGCCGGGCCGGCCGGCGAACGAGAACCCGGCGGCTAGCTGATCCAGCGTTTTTCTTTCGCGATCCGCGAAAACCAGATCAGGGCTATGCCGATGGCGACGATCAGCGTCGGCATGACGAGACTGAACGGGCCAAGCACCCGATACGCGCCGGCTATGACGAACGCATGGTACATCTGTACCAGCACGCCGGCGAGCGACGCCAGGAAGACCGGTACGGCCCAGGCATTGCGGAGCAGCAGCAGGATACAGCCGATCGTACCGGCCGTGACTGCAATCGCGTAGGCGGACGTCGCCCATGCCGGAACATCGGTGTAAAGAGACTGCTGCTCGAGCGGCAGAGAGTGAATCGCCTCTGCGGTCATCGTCACCTGGCTTACATAAGCGAATACACCGATCAGGTTCCACAGCAGCGCGACGATAGCGATGACCCAGTAGTAGCGTGGCAGCGCCGTTCTCTTATCGGACATGAGATTCCCCGATATCGCCAATCCGGTACAGGAGCCTCAGTGTCGTCCCCCGCCCGGGCGAAAGCAAGGCGCTAGCGACGCTTTACGCGACTCGCCAGTTTCGCGCAGGGCTGCTGCCGGAAGCAGCCAACGACATGGTCGTTGACCAGCCCTGTCGCCTGCATGTGCGCGTAGATGATCGTACTGCCGACGAAGCGAAAGCCGCGTTTTTTGAGATCCTTGCTGATCGCGTCTGACTCTGCCGATGTCGCCGGGATCTGGGAGTCCCGCCGCAAGCGGTTCTGCCGGGGCTTGAAGTCCATGAAGCCCCAGATGTAGTCACTGAAGCTGCCTATGTCATCCTGAAGCTTCAGGAACGCTTGCGCATTACTGACTGCCGACTCGACCTTGAGCCGGTTCCGGACTATTCCCGGGTCCTGCAGCAACTTGTCGATGCGCCGCGGCGTATAGCGAGCCACCTTCTCCGGGTCGAAGTCCGCGAACGCCTTGCGATAGCCGTCGCGCTTGTTGAGTATCGTCGACCAGCTCAGCCCCGCCTGGGCCCCTTCGAGAATCAGGAATTCGAACTGGGTGCGATCGTCGGTGACCGGCACGCCCCACTCCTTGTCGTGGTAATCGATATAGGCGTCACTGACGCCCTCGGACCACGCGCAGCGTTTCTTTTCCTTCGCCATGGCTCAATCCTCATGCAAGTCTCAGCGGTGCTGCTGCCGAATGTAGCACCGGCAGCCACCACCGGCCCCTAGCGTTTCCCGCCCTGCGGCCGAAAAAGCCTTGCCCGGGCCTTGCCAAAAAAAAACCCGCGGTCTCCCGCGGGTTCTTCTTCATACGCTTGCGATGGAGCTTACAGGGATCCGCCGCACTTGCCTTCGCCGCACTTGCCCTCGGCGTCCTTGTCGCCGCCGCAGGAGCCCTCGGCATCCTTGTCGCCGCCGCAGGAGCCCTCGGCGTCCTTGTCGCCGCCGCACTTGCCTTCGCCGCACTTGCCTTCGGAGCCCTTGTCGCCCTCCTCGGCGCCACCTTCCTTGTCGCCGCCGCAGGTGCCTTCGCCGGCCTTGTCGCCTTCCTTGTCACCGCCGCAGGTACCTTCGCCCTGCTTGTCGCCGCCACAGGCGCCCTCCGCGCTCTTCGATCCCTTGTCGCCGCCGCAGGCGCCTTCACCGGCGCCGAGCATGTAGCCGGCGCTCAGCGTCGTCATCGCGAAGGGGCTCGCGCCCGTGTCGGCACTGGCCGTACCGGCGATCGCGAACGATCCCGCCAGGGCTGCACCGACTGCCAGAGCTATTGGCTTTGCTACTTTCTTGTCAGACATCGATATCTCCTACCTTATGGTTTATATGCCCGACCGGGCATTCTGCTTTTGCCTGGTTGCAGGCTCAAAAAAACGGTGACTGGCTAAGTTCTCCACCTCACCGAGTCGATCACTCGTTGCTCGATCTCGTCGAGCGGTTCACCGCGCTCGCCGATGATCGCGATACTGCCGTCGCCAACCGGCAGGATTACGCCATTGATGCCCTCGCCGTGCAACGGAACGGCGCCGTCCACGTGCTCGTCGGGCAGTAACAGCAGCGTTATCGGGCCTGCCGCGCCCTGCAGGACGAGGTGCGGCACGGTCCTGCCGTTGATGACGCAGCTCCGGGCGTAGGTTATGAGCCCGATTTCCTGGTCCATCGCCTCGACGTCGTCGTCGAGCACGGCGCGCAAGCTGCGCTCGGATACCGGCGTCGACACGCGCCGCAGCGCGCCCGGCTCGTGATCCAGGTGCGCGATGACCTCGTCGGCCAGCGAGTCGTAGACGGGGCCCGGGCCGAAAAGTCGCCCACCGAGAACCGCGGCGAACACGACTCCGGCGGCCAGCCCCAGCCATGCCGGCGGCGTCATGCGCAGGCGGCGCGCCAGCGGCAGCGTCACGACGCGATCACTGTGCGACACCGACGGGAGATCGGGCATCTTCAGCGCGGGCACGTCGATGGCCAGCGCCCTGGCGATTTTCGCATCCAGGCTGCGGATCTCGTCGCGGTAGGCGCGGCAGGCCCCGCAGGCAGACGAATGCGTCGCGGCGCCGGCGAAAGTCTCCGACGGATCCGCCGCTATTGCCTGCCTGTAGTCGTTGCAGTTCATCGCTTTACCCGCGGCTGTCATGCCGCACCCGCCTCCAGTTCATCCTTCAGTTTCAGCCTTGCCCGGTGGAGCCTGGTCAGCACCGCGCCCTGCTTGAGTCCCATCAGCTCCGCGATTTCCTGCGTGCTGTAGCCCATCAGTACCTGCAGCACCAGCGGCTCACGGTAATCGTCGTCGAGTCGGTAGATCGCCTCGCGTACGTCGCCGGTCTCGGCGTCGTCGGGCGCCGAGATCATCGCCGCCTGCGCCGCCGTCAGCTCGTCTATGTCCACCGTTTCCAGCCGCTTGCGCTCGAAATAACGTGCGTTTTCCCGCCGGACTATCGTCAGCAGCCAGGGCTTCGCCGCACCGTCCTCCTGTAGCGCATCCAGCGACTTCCAGGCCCGGAGCAGGGCCTCCTGCACCACGTCCTCGGCGACGCCCGGATCCCGGGACAGCCATGCCGCATAGCGGTACATGTCTGCGTAAAGGCCCGCGATAAGCCGGTCGAAACGCTGCCGGCGCATCGCGTCGGCGTTGCTGCTATTCATACGAGATGACCCGCCCCCCTGGGCGATTATTACGCCGTGCCTGCCCATTTTTTCGCAACAGGCGTGGAAACCCTACCGAATTACAGGGAAAATCCAAGTTTTCTGGCCGCTTATGGATCCTTATGAGTAACATTCCGGGTCCCGGGTTCCCTGCAACCCGGCTGCGACGCACCCGCCGGACCGCCGCGCTCCGGCGCCTGGTCGCCGAAACCAGGCTGGAACCGGGGGATTTCATTTACCCGGTCTTCGTTCTGGAAGGCAAGGGCCGGAGCGAACCGGTCCCGTCGATGCCGGGTATCGAACGCAGGAGCATCGACGGCATCCTGGCCGAGGCGGGGGAGGCCGTGTCCCTCGGCATACCCGCAATCGCGCTCTTTCCGGTCGTCGATGCGGCCCGCAAGACGCCCGACGGCGTCGAATGCTGCAATCCCGACGGCCTCGTGCAAACCGCCGTCCGGGCGCTGAAGGTCAAATACCCGGACCTGATCGTGATTACGGACGTGGCGCTCGATCCGTACACGACGCACGGCCAGGACGGGATCATAGACGATGGGGGCTATGTCCTGAATGACGTGACGGTCGACATGCTGGTGCGGCAAGCCACGTCGCACGCCGCCGCCGGCGCCGACATCGTCGCGCCCTCGGACATGATGGACGGGCGCATCGGCGCAATCCGTCGCGGGTTCGAGGAGCAGGGCTTTCCGAACACCGTGATCCTCGCCTACGCGGCAAAGTACGCATCGTGTTACTACGGCCCGTTCCGCGACGCGGTCAGCTCCACCGCGAACCTGGCCGGCGGCGACAAGTACACCTACCAGATGAACCCGGCGAATTCGGACGAGGCCCTGCGGGAGGTCGAACTGGACCTTGCCGAAGGCGCCGACATTGTCATGGTCAAGCCGGCCATGCCCTACCTCGACGTACTGCGGCGGGTCCGCGACCGATTCGGCGTGCCGACCTTCGCCTACCAGGTCAGCGGCGAGTACGCGATGCTGAAGGCGGCCGGCGAGAAGGGGTGGCTGCACGAGCAGGCGGCCGTGCTCGAGGCACTGATGTCGATCAAGCGCGCGGGCGCCAGTGCGATCATGACCTACTTTGCGCTGGATGCAGCGCGCTGGCTGCGGGGCTGAATCATCTATACTCGGCCCGGCGGCCGGCCATGTGCCGGCCGCAAGACAACAAGGATGCGCAAGCTTGATCCAGGGAACGAACGGAGATAGTGCCGGTGGCCGCCGACGCGCCTGATCGATACGGGGTCATCGGCTACCCGGTCTCGCACAGCCGCTCGCCGGTCATCCACCGGCTGTTCGCCCTGCAGACAGGGCAGAACATGCAGTACGAACTCCTGCAGGTCCCGCCGGAAAAGCTGGTCAGCGCCGTGCTGCAGTTCCGGCGTACCGGCGGCAGGGGCCTCAATGTAACCGTGCCGCACAAGACGGCCGTGGTCGAACTCGTCGACGAACTCAGCGAACGGGCGGCCAGCGCAGGCGCAGTCAACACGCTGACGTTCGCGCCCGACATGGTCCGCGGCGACAACACGGACGGCGTCGGCCTGATACGCGACCTGCAGCAGAACCTGGGTCAGCGGCTTGCGAATACGAACATACTGATCCTGGGAGCCGGCGGCGCGACTCGCGGCATCGTGCGGCCGCTGCTCGAGTCCGGCCCTTCCCTGCTGACGATCGCCAATCGGACGGTATCGAAAGCCGAAGAACTTCGGGCGCGTTTCGCGCCCTGGGGACGAGTAACCGCCTGCAGTTTCGACGACATCGACACCTCGCTCGATTACGGCCTGATCGTCAACGCAACGTCGGCGGGCCTCAAGGGCGAAACGCCGCCGTATCCCGCCGCCGCCGTCGGGCCGACCACCTGCTGTTACGACCTGTCCTACGGACTGCAGCCGACGCCGTTCTGCCTGTGGGGCGCGGCCAACGGCGCCGCACTATCGGTCATGGGCTGGGGCATGCTCGTCGAGCAGGCGGCGGAGTCCTTTTATGTCTGGCGGGGTGTGCGGCCCGATACCGCTCCGGTGCTGAAGCAGCTCAGCGTCAGCGCATCGTAACCAGTTCCTCTGCGCTGGTCGGATGAATTGCAACCGTGTCGTCGAAGTCGCGTTTCGTCGCGCCCATGCGGATTGCGACGGCGAAGCCCTGCATCATTTCGTCCGCCCCGTCACCGAACACGTGGCATCCGACGATCTTCTGTTCCGGGCCGACGGTCACGAGCTTCATCGCCGAGGGCACTCGGTGCTGGCTCAGAGCGTAGACCATGGGCGTAAAGCGTGACGTATATACCTTGACCGCATCACCGTGCAGCCGGCGCGCCTCGGCCTCGGTCAGGCCGACCGTGCCGATGGGTGGATGGCTGAAGATGACCGTTGCAATATTCGCGTAGTCGAGGTGGCGGTCCTGCATGCCGCCGTAGATCCGGTCCGCGAGCCGCCGACCCGCGGCGATCGCGACCGGCGTAAGCGCCTGGCGCCCGGTGACGTCGCCCAGTGCGTAAACGTTTTCCACGTTCGTGCGCTGGTAGTCGTCGACCGGTATGAAGCCGTAGCCGTCGACTTCGATCAGCGCATTTTCCGCGCCCAGACCGGCCGTGTTGGGGGCTCGCCCGACAGCCCAGACGACGCAGTCGAAAGGTCCGAAGCGGCGACCATCGTCCGCTACCAGGTGCAGCTCGTCGCGCGATTTCTCCAACTCCTGCGGTACTACACCGGTTTCGAGCCTTATCCCGTCACGGTCCATCGCATCGTGCAGCTCGTCTCGCAGGAGTTCGTCGAAGCTGCGCAGCACGCCGTCCTTGCGCACCAGTACCGTGGTTTCGCAACCGAGCGCATTGAATACGCCGGCGAGTTCGACGGCGACGTAGCCGGAGCCGACGAGCGCGACGCGCTGCGGACGCTCGGCCAGCTCGAAGAATCCGTCCGAGGTGATGCCGTACTCGGCACCGCGGATCCGTGGCACGATCGGATGCCCGCCGGTTGCAATAACCAGGCTGTCCGCGACATAGCTCTCGTCGCCGACCGCGACCGTGTGCCGGTCGACGATGCCGGCATAGCCGCGGATCAGTTCGACGCCGCGCTTCTTGAGGTTGTTCTCGTAGATGCCGTTGAGGCGCAGGATGTAGGCGTCGCGACGCTCCTTCAACGCCCCCCAGTCGTGACCCTCGACTGACACGGTGAACCCGTAGTCGGGGGCCTGGGCCGCGTGATGTGCGTGGTTCGCCGCGTACCACATGACTTTCTTCGGCACGCAGCCGACATTCACGCAGGTGCCGCCGAGCGGCGCACCCTCGATGACGGCTGCCCTGGCGCCGTATTCAGCCGCGCGCTGCGCGTGGGCGAGACCCCCACTGCCGCCGCCGATGACGATGAGATCGAACTTGCTGGCCACTCTGACTCCCTGGCTTGCCGGCGAATGTCGTGAATTCCGGCTGTGTTACCATCCTGCCGCCCAGGATTTCAGCCAGAACGATGACGAACCCGCTGTTGGATACTTCCGCCCTGCCCCGGTTCCGGGATCTGGCGCCTGAACAGGCACTTCCGGCGGTCCGTGAGCTTATCGCAGAAAACCGCCGAAAGCTTGCCGCACTGCTCGAAGACGCCGCCATTTCCGAGTTCGATGCGCTCGTCATTCCGCTCGAAGAGATGAGCCATCGGCTGAGCCGCGTCTGGTCACCGGTGTCGCACCTGCAAAGCGTGCTCGGCAATACCGGCTGGAGGGATGCCTTCAATGACTGCCTGCCACTGATCACGGAACACGTGACCGAGATGGGTCAGAACGAGGCCCTGCACGACGCATTCCGCCGGGTTGCGGCATCGCTGCCCGCGACTGAGCCGCGGGCCCGTCGAATGCTCGTCGAGCATGCGTTACGGGACTTCAGGCTGGCGGGCATAGGATTGCCGATCGATCGGAAAAACGAGTTCCGGGAAATCCGGCAACAGCTGGCGGCCGCCCAGGCGCGCTTCGACCAGAACGTGCTGGATGCGACGGACGCATGGCACCTGCATATCGAGGACCGCGGCAGGCTGGCCGGACTGCCGGGCCCGGTAGTCGAGCGGGCCGCAAGAGAGGCGAGCGAGTACGGGCTGGCGGGCTGGCGGCTCGCGCTGGACATGCCGACCTACCAGGCGGTCATGACCCATGCCGGGGACCGGTCGCTCAGGGAGACGTTCTACCGGGCCTGGACCACTCGCGCATCGGACCAGGCCGACGACCCGTCCCGGGACAATGCCGGCACGATCGAGCAGGTGCTCGCTTTGCGGCATCGGCTGGCCGGGCTCACCGGCTTCGGTAACTACGCCGAGTATTCGCTCGCGACCAAGATGGCGGCGACGCCGGAGGAGGTCACCGGTTTCCTGCGCGAACTCGCAGCGCGTACGCGGCCGGCAGCGGAGACCGAGCTGGCGTCCCTGGCGAGGCTTGCCGGCCGGCAGCTCGAGCCCTGGGACCTGCAGTATTACCTCGAGAAGCTCAAGCAGGACCGGTACTCGGTCTCGGACGAGGTACTGCGGCAGTATTTTCCGGCCGACACGGTCAAGCAGGGCTTGTTCGGGCTGGCTGGCCGGCTCTACGGCGTGACGCTGGCGAAACGGGACGATGTCGAGACCTGGCACGAGTCGGTCCGCTACTACGAGATTCGCGACGAAGCCGGCATGGTCGTGGGAGGGTTCTACACGGACCTCTATGCGAGGACAGGCAAGCGCGGCGGCGCATGGATGGACGAATGCATCGTGCGCAAGAACCTGAACGGCGATAGCGTTGCCCCTGTCGGCTACCTGGTCTGCAACTTCTCGCCGCCGGACGACCAGGGCGTGTCGCTGCTGACGCACAACGACGTGCTGACCCTGTTCCACGAGTTCGGCCACATGCTGCATCACCTCCTGACCAAGGTCGATTACCCGAGCATCGCAGGTATCAACGGCGTGCCGTGGGATGCGGTCGAACTACCAAGCCAGTTCATGGAGAATTTTGCCTGGCATTACGAGGTCATCCGGGAGTCATCGGCGCACCGAGAGAGCGGCGAACCGCTCCCCGTGGAGCTGTTCGAACGGCTGCAGGCGAGCCGGTACTCAGGCGCAGCCTTGTCGATGCTGCGGCAGATCGAGTTCGCGCTTTATGACTTCACGATACACGCTGCCTACGACCCGGAGGCCGGCGCGCGCACGCTGGAGATGCTCCGCGCCATCCGTGACGAAGTGGGCATGATCCGGCATCCCGGGTACAACCGATTTCCGATGAGCTTCACGCATATCTTTGCCGGCGGCTACGCGGCCGGTTATTACAGCTACAAGTGGGCCGAGGTACTGGCTGCCGATGCTTTTTCCGCCTTCGAGGAAGCCGGCGTGTTCGACCCGGTCACGGCACGCCGCTTTCGGCAGGAGATACTGGAGATCGGCGGCAGCCGCGACGTGATGGAGGCATTCGTCGCGTTTCGAGGACGCAAGCCGAAGCTCGACGCGCTGCTCAGGTACAGCGGCATCGGAGAGGCTGCATGAAGATCGCGACCTGGAACGTCAATTCACTGAAGGTCCGCCTTCCGCATGTCCTCGAATGGATGAATGGCGCCGGTCCCGACGTACTGGTTCTGCAGGAAATCAAGCAGACGAATGACGATTTCCCGGTGAAGGCTTTCGCCGAGGTGGGTTACGCAGCAATCGCCAGCGGACAGAAGACCTATAACGGCGTCGCCGTTATTGCGCGCGAAGCGCCGCGTGACGCGCAGACCGATTTTCCAGGCTTCGCGGACCCGCAGCGGCGAATACTTGCGACAACGATCGGAAGCCTGCGAGTCGTGAACCTGTACGTGCCTAACGGCCAGGAAGTCGGGTCAGACAAGTACGCCTACAAGCTCGAGTGGCTGGCAGCGCTGAAGAAGTTCCTGCAAGCGGAGCTTGCGCAGCACGAGCACGTCGTCGTGCTCGGCGACTTCAATATCGCGCCGGAGGATCGCGACGTATACGATCCGGTCAAGTGGGGCGACGCGGTGCTTTGCAGTCCGGCCGAGCGCCGGGCGCTCCGCGAGGTGCTCGAACTGGGATTCAGCGACGTGTTTCGCCAGTTCGAGCAGACCGAGAAATCCTTCAGCTGGTGGGACTATCGCGCGGCAGGGTTCCGGCGAAACGCCGGACTCCGTATCGACCTGATCCTGGCCAGCGAATCGCTGGCCGGGACATGCAAGGCCAGCTACATCGACAGGGAACCGCGCACATGGGAGCGTCCGTCGGACCACACGCCGGTCATCGCAGAATTCGATATCTGAGGACTCGATTTCGGCTTATTGTCGAATCGGCAGCGGCAACGCCCGTGGGCCGGGTGTATCATTTCTATCCGTCATGCCGGAGGGGGGGTGGTCCGGTGCACAGGCGGCACAAGGAATGAGCAGTTACAACGATCGGCAGTCGGGGCTCGCCGCGTCGTCAGCCTCCCGGAATAACAAAAAGAAGAAACCCGCGATGTCTCAGGATCGACGCAACGACTACGACGTTACCGATACGGTGCAGGTCAGCAGCCCCGCCGCCGTCCGCAATGCCGTCCACGAACTTTACGCTCTGGTCTATCCCGGCGTGTCCTTCGACAAGCTCTGGCTGGCGTTTCACGACTTCGAGCGCCTGTTCACCGGGCGGTTTCCCGGCTACCTCGGCTGCGACACCACCTACCACGACATGCAGCACACGCTTGACATGACGCTCGCACTTGCGCGCCTCGTAGCGGGCTACGAGAAAACGGCGGTTCCGGAAGACCGTCTCGGTCCGAGGCGCGCCCAGCTCGCTATCATCACCTCGCTGTTTCATGACGCCGGTTACATCCGGCACCGCGAGCGCGACCGGGATTTTCGCAACGGGGCGGAGTTCACGCTGCAGCATGTATCGCGCAGCGCCGACTTCCTGCGGCGCTACCTGCCCGTGCTCGGACTGGGTGGCGATGTCGCCGTCGCAAGCATGATCGTGCATTACACCGGCTACGAACTCGATCTCGACTCGATCGAACTCGACGACCCGCGAGACACACTGTGCGGGCACCTGCTGGGCACGGCCGACCTGATCGCCCAGATGGCGGATCGCTGCTACCTCGAGAAGTGCCGCGACCGGCTGTACAAGGAATTCGTCCTGGGCGGGGTCGCCATCGAGAACGCCAGCCCCGGCGAGTATCGGATCCGGTACGAGTCGGGCATCGACCTGCTGCGCCAGACTCCGATCTTCTACCAGCAGGTCACGAAGGACCGCCTGCAGCGCCGGTTCAATCGTGCCTACCGTTACGTCGAGGTCCTGTTCGACGGCAAGAACCCCTACGTCGAGGCAATCCGCAAGAACATGGCTCACCTCGTCACGGTGCTGAAGACCAACGATTGGCGCCTGTTGCGACGCAAGCCGCCTTATTTCCTGAGCGACGGGGAAACGCCGCAGAACGTGGAGGTCCTGGTCGAGGACGAGCTGCTGCGCGTCACCGGCCGCGTCCGTGCACTGTCGGCCTCGATGGCGCGCTGATCGGGATCCGAGCCGATCGGCGCTACCCGGTTCTTCGCTGCCGGCCACCTCCCGCGGGCGGTTCGGCGTTCTCTATCGTCCTGAGGCCTCGAGCGCTGCCCTGACGAACGGCAGCCGGTCGTTCCCGAAGAACATCTCGTCGCCGACGAACATCGTCGGAGCACCGAATGCGCCGCGCGCCACGGCCTCCTCGGTGTTCGTCTTCAGCGCGGCCTTTATGTCCGGGTCCTCGATGGCGGCCAGCATCGCGTCTGCGTCCAAGCCCGCCGCCACCAGTATTTCGCGCAGTACCGCGAGGTCGGAGAGATCTCGATCGTCGATGAACATTGCGTCGAACAGCCGCTGATGGAGCCGATCGAAGCAGCCGTCTCGCTTTGCCACCAGGGCCAGCCGGAGAGCAGCGAGCGTGTTCTGCGGGAAGATCGAATTGCTCCGGAACGCTATGCCGTAGTGGCGCGCCCAGCGGTCGAGGTCATGCAACATGTAGGCAAGCCTCGGCAGAAGCATCCCGGGCGGCTGGTTGCCGGTCGCCTTCATGACGCCGCCGAGGAACATCGGCCGATAATCGATCACGAAGTCGCCCAGCTGCTCGAGCTGGCTGTTCGCCATGTAGGAATACGGACTGACGTAGTCGTAGAAGAACTCGAGTTTTGCGCTCATGTCGACTCCAGGCTGGCGTTTCGGCCCTCAGCCGGCCGGGTCCTGCATCGGAACATACTTCGGCCGCGATTCGATCCGCGCCAGCCAGGCCCTGATTGCGGGGTAGGCGCCGAGATCGAAGCCTCCTTCGTGCGCCACGTGCGTGTAAGCGTACAGGGCAATGTCGGCCAGCGTGTAGTCGCCTCCGGCCATGTATGCACGCGTGCTCAGCTCGCCTTCCATGATGCCGAGCGCGCGATAACCGGCGGCGCGCTTTTCGGCCAGCGTGGCGCTGCGCTCCGGTGGATTGCCCAGGTACCGGACGATGAACCGCGCCGTGGCGACGTTCGGCTCGTGGCTGTACTGCTCGAAAAACAGCCATTGCAGGACCTGCGCCCGCGCCCAGCGGTCAACGCCGACCAACGGCGTGCCCTCGGCGAGATAGCACAGAATGGCGTTCGACTCCGGCAGGTACAGGCCCCCGGGCAGCCCCAGCAGCGGAATCTTGCCGTTGGGATTCATCGCGAGGAATTCCGGCGTCCGCGTTTCGCCGGCCAGGATATCGACCTCGCGCCAGTCGTAAGCCAGTCCCAGCTCGGCGCACAACAGCTGGATCTTGTAGCAATTGCCGGACCGCGAATCCCCGTAGACCAGCATGCTCATTCTCCCTTCGCTTCACGCCACGCGCGCAGCGTCGAGGCCTCCTCGCGGCTGAGTGCCCGCCGTGAGTAGAAGGCGGCAAGAGCGGCACCGAACAGGCCGTACACGGTGCCCAGGGCCCCGAATTCCCGGGTGAGGAAAGTCCGGATGGTATGCCAGGAAATCTCGGCGACGAGCGGCAGCGCGCCGGTCCCGAACTCCCGTCCCGTCAGGTTCAGTGCCGAAATGAAGCTTCCGGTGACAGCGGCCAGGAACGCGATCCCCGCCGCGAGCAGCGGGAAGCGCCAGTCGAAGCCCGCACCATAACGGCGGACGGCCCTGCCGACGAGGAAGCCCTGCACGATCGAGAACCAGGGAAAAAACCGGTCGAACGCCATTGCCGACCCGACCCACAGCACATTCAGCAGCAGCGCAGCCAGCAGCGCCCCCCAGGCCGCCCCCCGGAGCGACTGTGACGCAATGAGAGCGGCCGGATCCATGCCTGCCCGGGCAAGCGCGTCGTTGCCGGAGTGGCGTTTCCTGAGTCGCAGTATCGGTGGGGTCTCGCTCATCGAGCGCTTATGGTAGGGAAATTCTTGGCCTCGCGCGACGCCGCGTCGGGGCCATGCCGGGATGAGTTATCATGCGCGCAGTCCTGGCATGCGCGTGGAGAGGGAAGTGGACAACAGGCAGACCTTGATCGCCGCCCTGGCAGCGCTGGTGCTCGGCGGCGCCTGCGCCGGCAGCGCTGCCGTGACGAAGAACCTGCACGACAGGGAGCACCCGGGCATCCCGTTCCGGAACGTGCTGGTCATCGGCGTAGCCGATGACTACAACGGGCGGGCCGCCTTCGAGCGCGAAATGGTTGCCTTCATCCGGGACCTGGGCGGCGACGCCAACGCCTACTACCGCATCGCCGGGGACCAGCCACAGTTGTCGGCGGAATCGGTCCGGGATGCCGCACGGCAAGGCGGGTTTGACGCCGTACTCGTAACCCGGGTCGCCGGCCAGGATTTTTCCGCCGAGGTGAAGCGTGGGACCGCCGAGACCAAGGCGACGACCGTAGGCGGCAACGTGATCAACCTGTTCCGCTACGATTACACCGAACTCAACGAACCGGAGCGCGTCGACTTCAGCGGCGCGGTGACCTTGACCACAGATCTGTATGCCGTCATCGACGAAAGCGTCGTCTGGTCCATAGACACGCATTCGTCCGGCCACGCCGAAATCGGCGAGCTGATCGAAGCCCAGGGCCAGGCTATCGCCGCCCAGCTCCGCAGGGACAGGATTGTCGGCAGGTAGGGAGCGCGAGACCCTCAGTATGATTCGCCCGTTGCTCGCCATCACCTGCGTGCTGCTCGCGTCCTGCTCACAGCGCACGGATGAACTTCGGCTGGTCATGCCGGTGCTGGCCGTGGACCAGGGGATCGCGGAACAGCTTGCCAATAATGTCGGCGCACGGTCGGATCTCGATATAGATCTCGTGCCACTACCGGAGGGCATGACGGCCCTCGACGCGCTATCCAGCGGCTACGCCGATCTCGCTTTCGAGGCGAACACGCACCCGTACCGTGACGGCATTGCGACCGTCATGCCCCTGTATCCGACGGTGCTGCACATCGTCGTGCGGGAGGAGCGTGTCAGCGCCGACCCCGCGCGGATGCTTGCGGGCGCCACGGTCTATGCCGGACCGCCCGATTCCGCGTCGCGCCTCGCCGTCGAGCGCATCATGACCCGGCTCGGTCTCGGCGAAGGCGCGGTCCGTTTCGCGGAGGACACGAGCGTACCGGTAGACGTCCTCATCGTTTACGCTCCGATCGACCGGGAGCGGCTGCAAGCCGGACCCGACTTCGACGGCATGGTCCTGCTGTCCTTCGGCGCCGCGGACGAGATCGGCAAAGGCGGCGACATCGATCGCGCGGTGCTGCTGAACCCGCGCGTGCGACCATTCGTCATACCTGCCGGTATTTACGGGGACCTCGCGCCGGGGCCGGTGCTGACCCTCGCCGTCGACCAGCTGCTCGTGGCGCGTGCCGACCTGCCGGACGCGACGGTCTACGACCTCGTTGGCGAGATCCTGCGGCTCGCGCCCGTTCTGTCCGGCGAACGGCCCGAGGCATTCCAGCGCCTCGATGGCGATTTCGATGCGGGCGGCTGGGCCTTCGGCCTGCACGCCGGCGCTCTTGCCTTTCTGCACCGCGACGAGCCGACTTTCGCGGAGCGGTACTCCGGCGTAGCAGAAGTAATAGTGACGCTGCTGCTCGCTGCGGGCAGCGGAATCTTCGCTGCCGTCAAGATCTATCGGATTCGGCGCAAGAACCGGATCGACGTGTTCTACACCGACGTCATCCGGATTCGGGACTCGGTCGATCGGGATGCCAGCATGCGCGAGCGGCGCGAGGCGATCGCGAATATACGCGCGCTGCAGAATCGCGCGTTCGAACTTCTCGTGAACGAGCGCTTGGCGGCCGACGACAGTTTCCGAATCTTCATAACGCTGGCCGACGACGCGATTCGCGAGCTGCGCGAGGCGTCCTCCGGCTGAGAGTCGGTTCAGAAGTTTGCGCCCAGGTACAGGACCGGGCCCTGGTGGCGTACTTCGATCCGGCCGCGAAGATCGTCGTTCGACGACGTCAGCTTCATACCGTAATAATTGTAGCCGATGCCGACGCTGATGCTCTCCCCGAAGCGGCGACCGAGTTCGAGCGTGGCGAAGTTCAGTAACCCCTCGAATCGATCCGCATCCATACGAAAAATCTGCAGCCTCGCACCCAGGTGCATGTCGGCACCGAGCGAGACGGAACCATGCAGGCCGATCACGGGCAGCGTGGCACGGAGCCGCGACGCGTCCGCCCCAATTGGTTCGGCACGCAGCGCCACCGTCGAAGTCGAATTGTGCACACCGAAGGTGAGGCCCAGCTCCTTCTGTGCATCGCGCATCAACGAATATGAGTAGGTAAAGACCAGGGTGCTGAGATCGGCACGGACGGCCACCTCAGTGCCTGCCGGTATCACGAGGTCGCCGAATTCGACGTCGTCGTCGAGCGTCGCCGTCGATCTTCGGCCGATGCTGAAGTGACCGACGTGGAGCCGGTGGTAATTACCGATGCGGTAGACCGCATCGACCTGCAACAGCGTCGAGTCCTCGGCCGCACCAAAGACCTCCTCGACGTCAATCGACTGGCTGGCGTTTGCGGTCGCGGCCGTGCGGACGATGCGGGTATCTACCTGGTCGCGGAACGCGCCGAGGCGAAGCTCGAACGGCCTGGGTTCTAACTTTGCACCGGGACCGTCACGCGGCTGGAACAGATCCACATCGTATGCGACGCCGATGCTCGCGGACCAGAGACTGTCCCGGTCGACCAGCGGGCTGGCGGTGATTTCGTCGCCGAGACTCTCCCACGCGACGGTCGTCGAGAGCAGCCAGTTATCCGCGATACGGTAGCCGAGGCGCGCTTTCAGGCGCCAGCCCAGGCTCGCCGCCGGATCGTACGCCGGCCGTCCCGATATCGCCTCGGCGGGAGTAACGCCGAAGTAGTACCGGTTGTAGTCCTGGTTCTGGTACAGCAGGTCTATCGACGGCACGATCCATCCCCTGGCATGCTCGGCCGGCAGAGAGATCGAGAGCTCGGCAGGATAGCCGTCGCGTCGTCCAAGCAGCTCGGCGTAGGCCTTGAAGTTGACGTGCACGGGCCAGCCCCGCCAGCCGATCATCGGCCCGGCCTCGAGCGTCCATTGCCGCTCGTCGAGGCCGCGGACGAATGCCGGGTCCGCATCACCGAGCCCCAGCGTATTGACCCGGGCCACGGCGCCGAACTCCCAGCCCCCCGGGGAGACCCAGCGTGCCCCGATATCGCCGTCGCGCAGCACGAGCCAGTCGTCGGTCAGTGCGGAATGGCGGAAACTTGTCAGGTAGGGATAGGCGAACGTGGAATTCGAAGCGGTCGCATAGGGCGACTGCCCCCACGAGATGCTGACGCCCAGCGCATAGTCATTCAGGTCGTAGTTGCGGATGTAGTCGAGCAGGGGGCCCGCCTGCGCAGGCGTCGACGCCGACGCGCCCGCTGCCATGAGGGCGACAAGGACACGCAGGCCGCGAATAGCGATGTTTGCCTCCAGCCGTCGATGAATCCCGGATTCGCAATCACGCGAAACGACGCGATGGTAAACTATTTGTGTTTTTCCCGCCCCACCAGGCGACGGAGTGCCCGACATGAAGCATTCGATACTGTCCTTCGCTGCAATCATGCTGCTGGCCGGACCGAGCGAGGTCGCGTGGCCGCAGGACGCGGATGCGTCCCGCGAGCAGGTCGAGGCGGCGCGGCAGATGGTTCGTGAAGGCGCCCGCCAGTTCATTGACGACGAACTCCTGATGACGGACGAAGAAGCGGCGAAATTCTGGCCGCTCTACGACGAATACCGCGCCGAAGTCATTGCCGTAGAGGACGAGTACGTCGACCTGATCCGCGACTTCCTGCGGAAATACGACGCCTACGCGCTGACCGATGCGGATGCGGACGCGATGACGGACCGGTTTTTCGACATCAAGATACGCGTTCTGCAGGCACGCCAGAAATTCCTGCCGAGATTCCGGGAGGTCCTGCCCGGGATGAAGGTAATGCGCATGTACCAGCTCGAGAACAAGGTGCAGGCCGAGATCGACGCGACGCTTGCGCTCCTGGTCCCACTGGCAGATCCGAGCTGACGAGGCCTCAGCGTATGCGGCCGCCTATCGTCACGCTGGTGCCATAGGCGGGGCCGCCGTAGTAGCCGCCGCCATAGCTGCTGTAGCCGACGCCCCCATAGACCCGCACGTCGTCACAGCCGCCGGCCAGGCTTGCCGCCAGGAGCAGGCACCCGAGACGCATTACCGTTACAAATTTTCTTCTCATGCTCACTCTCCCGAATTTCCGTCGAGGGGCCAGGTCTGCAGCGCGATCCCGGCGCCGGACGGGTCGGCGACCATCGCAGCCTGCCCGCCAACGTCACGCGCGCGGGCCGCGACCAGCACGCGTCCGCCCAGCTCTTCCGCCCTGGCGGCAATCGCTGCCGGGTCCGCCACCCGCAGGTAGTTGACCCAGACCGGGCGCAGCCCTTCGATCGGGTTGGCCATGACGCCGGCCCGGGGCGTCTCGCCATCTCGCAACACCCGATAGGCCCCGGCCCCTTCCGGCGCGAGGGCCGGCGGGCCGGCGTCGTAAGCGGCGAGACCCGCATAGAACTCCGTGGCACGATCTACGTCGGCCGACCACAGCTCGTCCCACAGGAAGTCGCCGAGGGAAGCCGCACGGTCCGGCGGGTCTCCATCACGAGTCTGCAGCAGGGCCAGTAGCGCGCCTTCCGGGTCGGCGACCACGGCCAGTCGGCCGCGATGGCTGAGATCCGTGGGCTTCGTCAGCACCTGGCCGCCGTTGCTTGAGAAATAGCGCGTCGCTGCTTCGACGTCGGCAACCGAAAGAACCATCACCCACTGCGAGATATCGGTCCGGCCATTCAACTTGACCGTATCGACCATGCCGCCGATCAGTCTCCCTTCGTGCCGGATCAGCTTGTAGCCGCCGCCGCTGCCGAAACCGACGGGCAGGTTTTCGAAGCTCCATCCGAAGAGTTCTTCGTAGAATCTTTGCGAGGCCTCGGGCGTGTGCGTCAGCAGGTCGTGCCAGACGACCTTGCCCGGAGTGCGCTGCCCGGTGGGCGCGTCAGTAATGGCCGGCAGGTCCACCGTCACGGTGGCGCAGCCGAAAAGAACGGCAGCGCCCGCCGCGGCCAGCCCGCTGAGAAATTTCGCTTTCATGATGTACCGTGGTCCATTCGTCATCGAGGCACCATGGTATCGCACGGATGGCCGACATCGCTCGTTCTGCGGCTAGTTGCTGCGCGCCAGCACGAGCTCCGCCGCCGCGAGATCCTCGAGCGCCGTTCCCACCGACTTGAACAGTGTGATGTCCGAGGAATTACGTCGCAGCACCTTGTCGCCACGGACCAGCTCGGCCAGCTCCGCCAGGACGTGGTCCCGGCCGATCAGGCCGTCGTCTATCGCAAGAAGTATGTCGCCGGCCTCCTCGAGCCCGCCGGCGTAGGTGTCGACGGCAACGCGGGCTCGCCGCAAGGCCTCGCCATCGGCCTCGCGCATCGCGGGCGTAAACGCGCCTACCAGGTCGACGTGCTGGCCCGGCAACAGCCAGGCGCCACGAACCAGGGGGGTCGAGGCCAGGGTCGCGCAGGACACGATGTCTGCCTCGCCGACGCCGCGCTCGAGATTCGTGACGACGGCGATCTCGGCCGCGATCGGCTGCAGCGCCTCGGCGAGTTCGTGCGCCGCCGCCGGGCGACGGCCCCACAGGAGTATTCGCTCGAGCCCCCGCACTGTCGAATGCGCCCGGACCAGGTGCGGCGCCAGCCGGCCGGTACCGACCATCAACAGGGTTTTCGAGTCCTCGCGGGACAGGCAGCGCGATGCCAGCGCCGACGCGCATGCGGTTCGCCGCAGCGTAAGTTCCGAACCGTCCATCAGCGCGAGCGGCGCACCGGTATCGCCGTCCATCAGCAGGTAACTCGCATGCACGGCGCCGAGCCCCTTCTTCGCGTTGTCGGGGAAGACCGTCGCTATCTTCACGCCGAGGCTGCCGCCGGCCCGCCAGGCGGGCATCAGGAGCAGCGTCGCCCTCGCCTGGCCTCTCGCATCGACGGAATAATGAGTTCGCACGGGCACCTCTGCGCCGTTACGAAATGCGCGTTCGAGCGCATCGACGAGCGCCCCGTAGGGCAGGCGCTCTGCAAGCTCTGCAGCGTCGATCAGGTGCATCCCCTATCCTTTTGCTAACAGCGCGTTACCGTCGTGCTGCAACGCGTCAAGGCAGCGCCCCGGTAGCAGCCTGCCGCCTGTCGACGGACAGCCCGGGCGCCCGGGCTGGCTATTCAAAGGCAAGCTGCCGCTATAATCCGGTGCACCGCTGCGGACGGACTCGTGAAAGGATAACGCAATGAACCTGCTTGTCGCTGGCATGATCCTCTGGGCTGTCGTGCACCTGTTTCCGGCCGTCGCGGCACCCGTTCGAGGCAAGCTGATCGCCGCCGTCGGCGCGAAGCCTTACCGGGGCGCGTTTGCGCTCGTCATGTTCGTGGCACTCGGCATGATCATCGCCGGCTGGCGCAGTACGCCACCCGCCGCACTGTATTCCCCCCCGGCCTGGAGCCGCGAGCTCGCGTTCCTGCTGATGTTTTTTTCGATCGTGCTGTTCGGCGCATCGCATGCGAAGACCAACATCAAGCGATTCGTCCGGCACCCGCAGCTCTCCTCGATCATACTCTGGGCCCTGGCCCATCTGGTGGCCAACGGCGACTCGCGCTCGCTCGTCCTGTTCGGCGGCATGCTCACCTGGGCAATGGTCGAGATTCCACTGATCAACCGGCGCCAGGGCGAGTGGGTCAAGCCGCAACGCGCGGCCATGAGGAGCGAGATGATCGGCATCGCGATCAGTGTCGTGATCTTCCTGGTGCTCATCGCGTTACACCCGAATTTCGCGGGCGTGTCGGCGCTGCCACTCTGATCCGATCGTGACCGACGAATCCGCCCTGGCGGCCGGCTCGATCGCCCGGTGACACTGCAGCGCAAACTCGGGTTTTTCACCGTCCTCGCGGTGGTCATGGGCGACATGATCGGCTCCGGAATTTTCTTCACGCCCGGAGAACTCGCAGCTGTCGCCACCTCGGAGTGGCAGGTCTACTTTTTCTGGACGCTTTGCGGACTGATCACGCTGTGCGGCGCGCTGACGCTGGCCGAACTCTCGACGCTGCTGCCGCGCGCGGGCGTGGCCTACCACGCCCTTAACGAGGCTTACGGACCCTTCGCCGGCTTCATGCAGGCCTGGATCATGGTGCTGGTCAGTGGGCCCGGCGCAATCGCGGGCATTGCGATCCTGTTCGGCGAGCTGGCGAACCAGGTCTTTGGATCGGGCTCGGCCGGCATGCAGCTGGCCTGGGCCGTCGCGGCGATCGCCATTTTCGGCCTCATCAACCTGCGGGGCGCCGAGTACGGCGGCGGTACGCAGGTCCTGCTGACGGGCATCAAGATTGCCGGGCTCGGCGCGCTGGTCGTGGGCGGGCTGTTCCTGGCGGACCCGGCGACCTCGCCTCCGGCGGCCGGGGCGACATCGCCGGACGACGGCGGCTGGCCGGGCCTGCTGCGCTTTGTCGGGCTCGGCGTATCGATCGTGCTGTTCACCTACGATGGCTGGATCGACGCCTCCAACGTCGCGGGCGAGGTGCGCGAACCCTCCCGCAACTTTCCGCGCGCGATGGGCTTCGGCGTGATCGGGATCACCGCGATTTACCTCGTCGTTAACTATGCATACCTGCGTGTCGTGCCGCTCGATGCGATGCGTGCCAAACCGACGCTGGTCGCCCCGACGGTTGCCGAAGCGGCCTTCGGCAGCACCGGCGCGTTGTTATTGAACGCGCTGATGTGGATTTCGATCTTCGGCGCACTGGGCGGGCTCATCCTGACACTGCCCAGGCTCTACTACGCGGCGGCCAGCGAGTACCTGCCGCTGGCCGCGGGAACGGCGATGGCGCCGTTTTTCAATGGGCTCGCATTCCTTTCGTCCCGCGCGGCGGTACCCGCCGGCGCGATCCTGTTCGCCTGCGGCATTTCGATTGCCGCTTTGTTCTTCTTCGGCTCATTCCAGCGCATCGTCACCTTCTTCGTCGTGCCATTCCAGTTCATGAACATACTGATGGTCGCCTCCGTGTTCCGGCTGCGCCCGAGATTGTCCGGTCCGGGGAGCTGGCGAATGCCGCTCTACCCTGCGCTCCCGCTGGCGTTCATCGGCGTGATGTTCCTGTTTCTCGTTGCCGCGATCGCTTTCAACCCGCTCGACAGCATGGCGGGGGTCGCTTTGACGCTTGCCGGGGTGCCGGTCTATCGCGCCCTCGCGAGGCGCAGGAAGGCTGCCCGGTGAGCCGTTTTCGCGAACTGTTTCCGCGACCCGGGACGCTGATCGCTGTCTGTCACCTGCCGCCTCTGCCCGACTACCCGGGCTCCCCCGGTATGGACGCGATTCGCGCGCACGCCCTCGCAGACCTCGCTGCGCTGGAAGCCGCAGGCTTCGACGCCATGCTGGTCGAGAACGAGCACGATCGCCCGCATCGCGTGACGGCCGAACCCGCGACCGTGGAGGCGATGCACGACATCACGGCGGCAACTGTGAGGGCTGCGGGAAGCATCATCGTCGGCTGCGAGATCCTGCTGAACGATCCGCACGCTTCGCTCGCAGTCTGTCGCGGCGCCGGCGGTCGCTTCGTCCGCACGGATTACTTCGTCGATCGAATGACGCGCCCTGAATACGGCGAGTTCGAGATAAACCCGGAAGCCCTGATCGCTTTTCGGCGCGAGATCAAGGCACAGGACGTGCTTATCCTCGCCGACATCCAGGTCAAGTACGCAACGATGGTGGAGAAACGCACGCTGCAGGAATCGGCTCGGCTGGCGGCGCTCAACGAGGCCGACGCCGTTGTCGTGACGGGGCGCGAGACCGGCGATGCACCCACCGTCGGGCAGCTGCGCGAGGCGCGGGCCGGAGTCGCGGGCAGCGGCCGCGACGTACCGGTGCTGGTTGGCAGCGGCCTTGCGCCGGATAACGCCGAGGAGTTGCTGGCCGAGTGCGACGGCGCGATCGTCGGCAGCTCCCTGATGACCGACGGCCGCATGGACCCGGACAAACTTCGCCAACTGCTCAGTGCGGCCGGGGCGCTGCGCCGGTGAACGTGGTTTGCATCGGCGATTGCGGCGTGGATCGCTACGAACCGGACGGCAGCGACCTTGCTGGCGGCATATCGCTCAACGTCGCGCTGCGCGCGCGCGATGCCTTCGACCCGGGCGTCCGCATACACCTGGTGGCGCCACTCGGCCGCGACGGGGAGGCGAAAGTCGTCCTTGCCCGCCTGCAGGGAGTCGACGTCGACCAGCACTTCACATGGCTGGAGGGCCGTACGCCGGTGCAGCACATCCGCATCGAACCGGACGGCGAACGCGTATTCACGCGTTATGAGGAGGGCGTGCTGCGCGACTACCGTGTCGACCCTGATGGCGCGGGCCTGATCGGCAAGGCCGACCTCGTCGTCGCGCCGGTTTTCGAGCAGAACCGCGGCATGTTCGAGTCTGTAATGGCCATCGAGACGACAGGCTGGCGCGCGGTTGATTTTGCGGACTTCTCCGAGCGGCCCGATTTCGACCTGTTGCTGTGCTACGCGCCGCGCATCGATATCGGCTTTTTCGGATTGCAGCAATCGCAGACCGAGCTGATCGACGCGCTCTCCCTGCTCGCGAACGAGACCGGCATGCTGACCGTCGTTACTACCGGCTCCGCCGGCAGCCGGGCCTTCCTGCGCGGCGAGACATACACATGCGAGGCCGAAAGGGTTCCACGGGTCGTGGACACGACCGGTGCGGGCGATGCTTTCGCGGCGGCATTCCTGGCCGCCTGGCTGCGGCGGCAGGACGTCGACGGCGCACTCCGGGCCGGCGCGGCCCTGGCGGCGCTCGCCATACGGCAACGCGGCGCGAACTGATTCAGAGATCGAGGACTGCCAGTTCCGCAGGCTTTGCGAGGAAGCGTGTGCAGCCGGCGGCCGACAACTCCTGCCGCGCCCCGTAGCCCCAGAGTACGCCCGCGCAGGCGATGCCGTTCGCTTGCGCGCCTTCCGCGTCATGGTAGCGATCGCCGACCATGATCGTCTCGCGCGGTTCGAGGCCTTCCGCTTCGAGTACGTGCGCGATCAGCGCTGCCTTGTCGGCGCGTCGGCCGTCGAGCTCCGAGCCCCAGACCGCTGCGAGGTGCCGATCCAGCCCGAAATGCTCCGCGATGCGCGTTGCGGAGACCCTGGGTTTGGAAGTCGCAATGATCATCCGGACCCCCCTGGCGCCCTGCGCCTCCAGTGCCGCGTGTATTCCTGCGTAGACCTCGCTCTCGTACATGCCCCGGGCGGCGTAATATTCGCGGTAGATGTCCACGGCCTGCCGCACCAGAGTTTCGCTGTCGGTACCTAGCAGGTTCCGAAACCAGGCATACAGCGACATGCCGATGTGGCGGGCGAGTTCCGCCTCGTCGACCGGGTCGTAGCCGAGCCGATCGAGCGCGTGGGATATGGCGCGCACGATGCCCGGCCTGGAGTCGGTCAGCGTGCCATCGAGGTCTAGGAGCAGGTTCATCAGATCCCGGTATTATAGAGGCCGGACGGTCGCCTGCGGGCTTTGTGCCCCGTTATGCACCCGGCCATGGAGACGGTGCGCAGGGTACTCGTGCGCAGCTTGCCGGGGAATTCGCGACGCGTGCCCGCTGCTGTCATGCAGGCGGCGGCCGATGGCCGCGTGGCGCGTGTCCGTTAACGATCCGGCGGCCTGCGTCGAGGCCGGGATCCTTGATGCCGTAACAGGGGATTAATGGCTTTGTTCAGCAGGAAACTGGATGAGTGGGCCCAGATCGCAGAGATCGTCGCGGCTTTCTCGGTCGTGGTCTCGCTCGTTTTCGTCGGATTGCAGGTACGCCAGAACACGACAGCCGTACGATCTTCGGCGGCGCAGGCGATACATGAAAATTACGCTGCGTGGTACCTCGCGACTGAGGGCGACCCGGCTCTGCTGGCTATCTCGATTCGCGGCATGCGCGACTATGCGTCGCTCAGCGACATCGAGCGCGCACAGTTCATTGCCCAGTTCATGGCGTTCTGCTCCTACACGCAGAATGCCTATTACAAATGGAAAGAGGGCTCCCTGGCGCCCGAGCTCTGGCGTGGCTGGGAATACACGTCGATGAACTTTTTCTCCACTGACGGAGGAAAAGCGTTCTGGTCGGAACGCGCCTACCTGTTCAGCGACGACTTCCGGGCCTACATCGAGGGCGACATCATGCTCCGGCCGCCGCACCCCGACGCGAAGCCGTGGGGCGCTTACAGGATCGGGGAGCAGTAGTGCCGCGGTTGCGCGCCTGGCCCCGGCGGCGCGACCGGGCGCAGGCGAGGGTTGCTTGCACGGAGCCTCGATTGTATGTCTGAAAAATTTCGTATACGCCCGGCGACCGAGGCAGATGCGCCCGCCCTGCTTGCGGTCTATGCGCCTTTTGTCGAGGACACGGTCGTCTCCTTCGAGGACGAGGTGCCGTCCCTCGAGGACTTTGCGGGTCGTATCCGCAAATCGCTCAGCCGCTGGCAGTGGCTGGTCGCCGAAGCGGGTAACGAGGTCGCCGGCTATGCCTACGGCGGACCCTTCCACCAGCGCGCCGGTTACCGCTGGTCGGTCGAGGTCTCGGTCTACCTGGACCCGCGCTTTCACCGGCGCGGCATCGGCCGGGCGCTCTACGAGCGGCTGCTCGCCGAGCTGACGGACATGGGTTACTGCATGGCCTACGCCGGCGTCACGCTGCCCAATGACGCGAGCGTGGCGCTGCACCGCGAGTTCGGTTTCGAGTGGGTCGGCACCTACCGCAGGGCTGGCCGCAAGTTCGGCGCCTGGCACGACGTGGGCTGGATGCAGCTCGAGCTTCGCGACCTGCCGCTGCGGTCACGAGGGAGACCCGGCGTATGCGACGCGTAATTCTGTCCGCTGCGATGAGCCTCGACGGCTACATCGCTGGCCCCGACGGCGAAATCGACTGGATCGTGATGGACCCGGACATGGATTTCGGCGCCCTGATGGCGCGCTTCGATACCGTGCTCATGGGGCGTCGCAGCTACGAGCATTCGCTTGAGCAGGGCCAGGCCGGCATGCCCGGGATGCGGACAGTCGTGATCTCACGCACGCTCCGTCCGGCGGACTCCCCGGGCATCACGGTTTCGGCCGATCCCGCCGCGACGATCGCCGGGTTGAAATCGGAGCGAGGCAAGGACATCTGGTTGTTCGGCGGCGCAAGCCTCTTCGCGAGCCTGCTCGAGGGCCGCCTGGTCGATGCGCTGGAGCTCGCCGTCATCCCCGTGTTGCTGGGAGCCGGCCTCGGCCTCTGTCCCGGCCTGGCCGGCCCGGCGCGGCTGCAGCTCGTCGGCCACCGGGTCTACGAGAAGACCGGGACCGTAACGCTTGAATTCGTGCCCGGGGCCCCTCGACGCGGCTCCGACGGAGTCGTGCAGTAATCCGTGCGTACCGGGTGATCGAGGAAGACGAGACGGCCGTCGTCTACCAGTACAACGCGGCCTGCGGCATCTGGTTCTACCCCGCCGCCCTGCTGTTGCTCGTTGCCGTGTCGTTCGACATCGGCTGGCCGACCCGGGTGAGCGCGGCCCCGCTCGCGCCCTGCATGCTGGTCGTCCACGTCCCCGCGCTTGTCGATGCGCGGCGGATCCGGGCGGCCATGGGCGGCGGCGGCGTGCAGATATCGGGACGTCGCTATTCGTTTTCGAACCCGCTCAGGATCCGGGTGCGGAAAGAGGCGCCCTGACGCCGGCAAGCAGCGGTCCGCCGGCACGACGCTCTCGCGTCACGGTGCTATAAATGTGGCCGGCGCGCAATTAGCGGATACCACGTATGGGGCCCGCAGTCCTGCGACGGCAGTATGGGATGGTTCCGACGGCCCTTCCGGCTACGGAGTCCGGGGCCCGACGCACGACCGTGGACGTGGCAAGGAGGTTTGAGCATGACAATCCACCCCGACCTGTCGATGGGTCGCTATCGACTGACCGTCGAGCGGAACATGTCCGCCGACGCGCACACGCTGTACGAAGCGTGGACAAGCCGGCTCGATAGCTGGCTCGCCGAACCTGGAACGGTCCTGATGCAGCCCGAGACCGATCGCCCGTTCTTCTTCGAGACGCGTTTCGACGAGCGGCGGCACCCGCATTACGGACGCTTCCTGACCCTGGTACCGGACAGGCTGATAAAGCTCACCTGGGTGACGGGCAGTGCGGGCACCAAAGGCGCTGAGACCGTCATCACGATCGAACTCAATCCTCACCGGGGCGGGACCCACCTGAAGCTGACGCAGGGAGGGTTCTGCGACGAAGAGTCGCGCAACGCGCACGAACTTGCCTGGCCCAAGGTGCTCGAGCACCTGGACAGGTGCATGGCGTCGAAGCAGCAGGCGAGTGCCTGACAGGATCGAGATCGCGCCACCGGCGGCGCATCCCGAGTGCATCCTGACGCTGGCCCGGTGGTTCGAGGACGCCTGGCCCGCATGGTATGGCCCCGGCGGTCCGGGCAACGCCGTGCATGACCTCGAAGCTCGCTGCAGGCACTCCGGCTTGCCGTTCGCACTCGTTGCGCACTGCGGCGGCGAACTCGGCGGCACCGCGGCGCTGACGCCGACATCGATAGCCTCGCATGCGCAGCTCGGCCCCTGGCTGTCGGGCCTGCTGGTGGCAGTCGAATTCCGGCGCCGCGGCATCGCCGGGCACCTGGTCGCCGGGATCGAGGAAGCCGCGCGTGAACTCGGACACGGGGCGATTTTTACCGCAATCGGCAGCGGCCCGGAGACGCCCAGGACGGCGCTGCTGCAGCGGCATTGGACCGCCACCGAAAGCACCGGTAACGGGCTCACGATCTATGTGAAGCCGCTCTGACGCGGCCGCAGCCTCAGTCCTCGGCGCGCAGCATCGGGCGAGCGGGCAGGTTCAGCTCTCGAGCGAGAACCGGTAGCCGCTGCCTCGAACGGTCTGCAGGTAGCTGTCGTAACCGTAGGGTTCAAGCAAGCTGCGCAGCCTGCGGACGTGGACATCGACCGTACGGGCACCGACGTGCGCGTCGCGATCCCAGACGTGCATCAGCAGCTGGCGGCGGCTGAATACCCGGTCCTGGTTCGTCAGCAGGAAGTTCAGCAGGCGATATTCGCGGGGGGCGAGCGACAGGTAATTGCCGTCGACGATGACCCGGTGTCCGACGTTGTCGATGACGATGCCCCCGGCACGGATCGTGCCGTTCGCGTGCATGCTGGCCGGGCGCCGCAGGCAGGCACCCACTCGGGCCACCAGTTCCCGCATCGAGAACGGCTTGTCGATGAAGTCATCGGCACCATACTCGAAGGCGGCAACCACGTCGTCCGGCTCACCGCGGGCGGATGTCATCAGGACCCGGACGGGCTTCGTTTCCTCGCTGCGCTTGATATCGGACAGGACCTCGAGCCCGGCGACGTCCGGCAGGGTCCACTCGAGCACCATCAGGTCGGGCCGCTGCCGCCGCAGAGCCTGCAGCGCCTTGCCGGCGCTATCGGTTTCGCTGACCTCGTGCCCAAGTTCACGCAGTTCCCGCGCGACCGCCTTGCGGGTTGCGCCGTCTGCGTCGACGACCATGATGGATGACAGGCTCATTATCCTTGTCTCGGATAATCCGGGAGCCTGAGTGGAACACGCCTGTTTTACAGCAGGTTTACGCCCGCATTTCAGATTTATTACGGCCGGGCGCCACCGGCCGGGTGGCGCGCCGCTGGCACCTGCGTTATCCCACGATTGGCCCACATGGACGGCTATGGGTTAGGATTTGCGCCCCGGCACGGCCCGGGAGGGCCTGGACGGACCGTCGGGCCGGATTGCCTGAATGATCATCTGGAGAAGCATATGAAGCCGCGAAACCTGGTTATCGCCCTGTGCGGGCTGGCCATCGCCACGACGGCGTGGGCCTGGGATCCCAAGGAAGTCGAGGAACTCGACGGCAAGGCTCAGGCGGCGACCGCCGAACTGCTGAAGAACGACGCGGGCATGCAGCGATTCTTCGACAGCGCCGTCGCCCACGTCGTCATCCCGACCGTCGGCAAGGCCGGCATCGGCATCGGGGGCGCGCGCGGCAAGGGCCTGCTGTACGAGAACGGAAAGCCCACGGCAATCGTCACGCTGACGCAGCTCACGGTCGGCTTCCAGTGGGGTGGCCAGGCCTACAGCGAGTTCATCTTCTTCAAGGACGATGTCGCTCTCGCCGACTTCAAGCGCGGCAACTACGAGCTCGGCGCGCAGGCGTCAGCGGTGGCCGTTACGATCGGCGCGTCCGCGGACGCCGATTACAGCGGCGGCGTCGCCATCTTCACCCAGGTCAAGGGTGGCCTGATGTACGAGGCCTCCGTCGGCGGACAGAAATTCAAGGTCGAGCCCGCCAACTGACGGCTGGTAACGTGCAGCTCAATTTTTTTCCGCAAAAGGAAGACTGCTATGAAACTCAGACAGACCGTGCCGGTGCTTGTAGCGCTGGTCCTGGCTGCGCCCGTCGGCATGGCGCAGGACAGCCTGGTGGATCACGTCATCAAGGCTTGCGAAGCCGATCTCGGCCGGTACTGCAGCCAGGTCACGCCGGGCGAGGGCCGCATCCTGCACTGCATGGCCGCGCACGAGGACAAGATTTCCGGGCGCTGCCAGTACGCGTTCTACGAGGCCGCTTCGCTGCTGGAACAGATGACCGTGGCCATCGCATATTTCGCGTCGTCCTGCGAGACGGAGATCGACACGCTGTGCGCGGACGTCGAAGCGGGTGAGGGCCGCATCCTCGCCTGCCTCGAGGAGAACGATGCCGAGGTCGGTGACACCTGCAGGCAGGCCATCTCCGACCTGGTCGAATAATAAGGACGGTAACAGGGCCCGGCACCGCCGGGCCCTCAGCCTGGCCGCCTGGGGGCCATAGCCCATGCACAAGAGCCGATTCAGCGGTTTCATCATCGATTGCAACGGAGACGACCTCGACGGCGCGGCGGCATTCTGGAGCGCGGCGCTGGGCATGCCGACCGTCGCTTCCTTGCGCCCCGAGGACCGGGGCTACGTGCTGCTCGACTCGGGTGAGCGGGACCTCGACGTCGAGGTCCAGCAGGTCACACACGCCAGCGGCGTGCATCTCGATATCGAGACCGACGCGGTCGAAACCGAGGTGCGTCGACTCGAAGGCCTGGGCGCATCGCGAGTGCGCAAGGTTCGTGACTGGTACGTGATGCAGTCGCCCACCGGCCAGCGCTTCTGCGTCGTGCCGGCCCGTGATCCCGGCGGCGCCGGCTGGAACGAATGGGTCTGAGTCGCGCTCAACCGCCCAGGAAATCCGCCTTGCCGATTGCGAGGCCGTTATGGCGGAGAATCGCGTAGGCCGTGGTCACGTGAAAGTAGAAGTTCGGCATCACGAAGCCCGTGATGTAGTCGGTCCCGGTGAACCTGACCTCGTGTGAGCCGAGTTTCAGCTCGATCCTGCGCTGCTCCGCGCCCTCGAACTGGTCCGGCGCGAATGCGGACAGGAAATTGACAGCCGTGGCGATCCGGGCATGGATGTCCGCGAAGGTCTTTTCCTCGTCAGGCCACTTCGGCAACTCGCTGCCCGTCAGGCGCGCCGCCGCGCCCTTGGCGGTGTCCGTCGCGATGCGGACCTGGTAGACGAAAGGCAGCATGTTCGGGTACAGCCTGCCCTGGATCAGCACGTCGGGATCTATCTTCTGTTCCTCGGCATACTTCTCCGCCATGCCTACGATCTTGTCGAGGTTTGCCAGCATGCGCTTCATCGGCACGATGACCTGGTCGTAGACGGAAATCGCCATTGGTCGCTCCCGGGGGTCTGGAAACAGGTACCGGCCGGTACCGCAGGCCATTGATCGTAGGTCCCGACCTGCGGGCTGGCAATGCCTGATTTCGCGAAGCTATGATTCCCGCCACCCTCGCCGACAAGTCATGGCCGCCGGTGATGCCTGTCAGGCGCGCTACGGAGACGCACATGCCCAGGACCATGCTGCCCCTGCTGCTGTCATTGCTGGCCTTCCACGCGGCAGCCGCCGCCGAGCTGGAAGGCGCTTTCGAGCGCGTTTCCCTGACCAACCAGCAGAGCGGCGAATCGTCCGAAGCCGCGAATCGGCGCGGGCTCCTCCTCCTCGCGCACGGACACTACTCCATGATGACGGTGAATCCGGACAGGCGCACGCTCGCGGCGGGGCAGAAACTCGAAGACCTGCCGACGGACGAGCAACTCGCGTTCCTGCGCGAGTGGCTCGACATCAACGCGCACTCGGGTCGCTACGAGGCCGATGGAACGACGCTTACCTGGTATCGCGACCTGTCCGAGGACCCGAAGGAAGTCGGCACCGTCAGCCGGCTCGCCTACGAGCTCCGCGACGACCTGCTTGTGATCCGGTTCACACTTCCGAACGGCGACGTCTATGACTGGGTCTGGCGGCGACTCTGAGCCAGGGCGTGTCCCGTCCGGGCCGGATCGGTCAGCGGAACGTCTCAGTCGCCGGCGCGACACAGGCGCATCCGCAGCCGCCTCTACTCTCGGGGCGGACCCGGTCGGCCGCGAAGCCAGTAACGGCGCGCACTGCGCGCAATTCGCTCGTCGCGAAAATGGCGCGAGAGATTTCCCTGTCTGACCGACGGATCCGACGGGCAAGCGGACTCTGAAAGTTATGCGGCGCAGCATGTCGGGGGTGCCCGGCAGGCGCGCCGGTTTTCACTCGCAAATAATCATTGACAACCGACTCACTGCGAATATATTACCGCGCCAATCAGGCGGGGGTTCCCGCACGTCCCGAAGGGCCGGGTCGGTTTTCGATTGCAGGTCGCCCAACTGCGTTGCAGGTAGCTTGATGAAAACCGTCCTCGTCGAAGCGGAAGAACCTCCGTCGGCGACCCCGCGCCGTCAATCCCCCTCCAAAAAATCATTCATCCAGACCACGCCAGCGCCGACCCTCGCGGTCGCAGCGCCGGTTCGGCGTATCCGCCCCGAGTTCAAGGTCTCCGAACGCTCGGCCGAGTTCCTGCGCCGCCATTACCCGGACGCGACGGTCGACAACTGGAACGACTGGCGCTGGCAAAATCGATACCGCGTGCGCACGCTCGCCGACCTCGAGCGGATGATCCGCCTGTCGGACGAGGAGACAGATGCGATTCGCCGCCATGCCGGTGCGCTGCCGGTCGGCATCACGCCATATTACGCCAGCCTCCTGGACTCCGAGGATTCGTTGCAGGGCCTGCGCCGCAGCGTCGTGCCGGTGCTCGGCGAGTACATCGTGTCCCGCGGCGAGAACGAGGATCCGCTCGGCGAGGATTCGCACAGCCCGGTCCCCGGGCTCGTGCATCGCTACCCGGACCGCGTGCTTCTGCTGGTCACGAACTTTTGTTCCGTCTATTGCCGCTATTGCACCCGGGCCCGCATGGTCGGGTCGGTCGGCGAGCGCAGCGTCAAGAAGGGCGATATCGAGCTGGCGCTCGATTACATCGCGCGCACCCCGGTCATCCGTGACGTGCTGATCTCGGGCGGCGACCCGCTCAGCCTCGACGACGACCGCCTCGACTACATACTCGGCCGGCTGCGCAAGATCCCGCACGTCGAGTTCGTGCGTATCGGCAGCAAGCAGCCGGTTGTGCAACCGATGCGCATCACGCGGGCGCTGACCCGGGTGCTGAAGCGCTACCACCCGCTGTGGATGAGCCTGCACTTCACGCATCCGGACGAGCTGACGCCCGAGGTTGCCGAGGCCTGTGGCCGTCTGGCGGATGCCGGCATCCCGCTGGGCAGCCAGACCGTGTTGCTGAAGGACGTCAACGACGACCTCGACACGATGAAGTCCCTGATGCAGGGCCTGTTGCGGATACGTGTCAAACCCTACTACCTGTACCAGTGCGATCCGATTTCCGGTTCCGGGCATTTCCGGACGCCGGTATCGAAAGGCGTCGAGCTGATACGCGGCCTGCGTGGCCACACGACCGGCTACGCGGTGCCGACCTTCGTCGTCGACGCACCGAACGGCGGCGGCAAGATCCCCGTTTCGCCCGACTATGTCGTCGGCTACGAGGGCTCCGACCTGCTGTTGACAAGTTACGACGGCGGCACCTACCGCTACCCGGATTCCGGGGAGCGCCTGCACGATTCACACGGAGATTCCAAGTGAACCACGCAAGCATACGCATCGGTCTGACCTTCGACCTGCGTGACGAGTACCTGAAGGCTGGCTACAGCGAGGACGAGACGGCCGAGTTCGACCGTGCCGAAACGATCGAAGCAATCGAGTCGACACTGCAGTCACTTGGCTACGAGACCGACCGCATCGGCAACATCAGGCAGCTGGCGCAGCGGCTCGTCGACGGAGACCGCTGGGACCTGGTTTTCAACATCTGCGAAGGCATGTACGGCATCGGCCGCGAAGCCCAGGTGCCGGCGCTGCTCGACGCCTACCAGATCCCGTACACGTTCTCGGATGCGCTGGTCTGTGCCCTGACGCTCCACAAGGGCATGACCAAGGACGTCGTTCGGGCCGCGGGAGTCGCGACGCCGGATTACGCGATCGTGCGCGAGCCGGCGGACATCAAGAACATCACGCTGCCGATGCCGCTGTTTGCGAAGCCCATCGCCGAGGGCACCGGCAAGGGGATCACCGCCGAGTCCAAGATCAACAATACGACCGAGCTGCAGAACGTCTGCCGCAAGCTGCTGCGGACGTACAAGGGGCAGCCGGTCCTGGTCGAGCGTTTCCTCCCGGGGCGCGAATTTACGGTCGGAGTCCTCGGCACGGGCCGGCGGGCGACCGCGGTTGCGACGATGGAGATCGTGCTGCTTGAGGGCGCCGATCCCGAAGTCTATTCGTACAACAACAAGGAAAACTGCGAAGAGCTGGTTCGCTATGACCTGCTCCCGGCCGGCAAGCTGCGGCGCTCTATCGAAAGCTGCGCGCTGCGCGCCTGGCGGGCGCTCGGCTGCCGCGACGGCGGGCGCATCGATATCCGCCTCGACGAGAGCGGCGTGGCAAACTTCATCGAGGTGAACCCGCTGGCCGGGATACACCCGGAGCACTCGGACCTGCCGATCATGTCGACGATGGTCGGGCTCAGCTACACGTCACTGATCCACCGCATCGTCAGCTCGGCCCTGTCCCGCTGCCGGATTGCCGTACGGACGGATTCGCTCGCCGCCGCGTAACGCCGCGAGGCCGCATCGATGGACACTGTGCGCGACACCATCCTCGTGCTGCACGAGTCGATGGGGGCCGACATTCGCCCGGACGAGCAGGACACGCTGGCACAGGTCGACCACGTAACATCAGTGCTGGACGCGCTGGGTTACGACGTCGACGTGCTGGCCGCGGATCTCGATCTGGGCGCGCTGCGCGCTGCGGTCAGGGGCCGGCGCCCTGACTGCGTGTTCAACCTGGTCGAGTCGCTGGGCGGCGACGGGCGGCTGATACACCTGGCGCCGGCAGTACTCGAATCGATAGGGCAACCGTTCACCGGCTGCGGCAGCCAGGCGATGTTCCTGACGACCCACAAGCAGCTCGCCAAGCACTGGATGCGCGCGCACGGCGTGCCGACGCCCGCAAGCTTCGGACCGGGCGAGGCGACGGCGGACGCCGGTGGGACCTGGATCGTCAAGTCGCTCTGCGAGCACGCGTCCTTCGGCATGGACGACGGCTGCGTCGTCGACGGGACGGTGGAGGCCGAAAGGCGGCTCGAACACTGCCGCCGGGTTCACGGCGGCGACTGGTTTGCCGAGCAGTACGTGGACGGCCGAGAGTTCAACGTCGCGGTGCTGGAGGCAGACGGCCGGCCGAACATCCTGCCGATGGCGGAGATGACCTTCGTCGGCTACCCTGCCGGCAAGCCGCGCATCGTCGGCTACGCCGCCAAGTGGGACGAGTCGGCGCCCGAGTATCGTGCGACCCGGCGCGTGTTCCCGGAGCTGCCCGGCCCGGAGCGCGAGGCGCTGGAAGGCGTGGTAATGGACTGCTGGCGAATATTCGGGCTGCGCGGCTACGCGCGGGTCGACATCCGCATGGACGCGGCCGGCGTGCCCTGGGTGCTCGAGGTGAACGCCAATCCCTGCCTGAGCCCCGACGCGGGTTTCGCCGCCGCCGCGGACCGGGCAGGACTGACGGCGGAGCACATCGTCTCGCAACTGCTTCGTGAAGCAAAAGGCTGAAGCATGTTTCGGATACACAAGATTTTCGACGTAACGACGCCGACCAACCGGCAGCTGCTGAGCCAGGTGCAGGCCATGTTACGGGTGCAGTTCCACGGCCTGTCCGAGAAGGACATCGACAAGCTGCCGGGGCAGCTCGCCAACCCGCTGAAGTACCGCTTCCGCTCGATCCTGCTGGTGGCCGAAGACGGGCAGGGTACGGTCAGGGGCTTCGCGATGCTGCTGCACGCGCCGGACCTCAACTTCTGCTATCTCGACTACATTTGCGCCGGCCGGGGCGAGACCGGCGGCGGCATCGGGGGCGCCCTGTACGAGCGGGTGCGCGAGGAGGCGCAGCAGCTCGGCGCGATCGGCATCTTTCTCGAGTGCCTGCCCGACGACCCGGCGCTCTCGCCGGACCCGGCCGTTCGCAGGCAGAACGTGGCGCGCCTGCGCTTCTACGAACGCTTCGGTGCGCGACCGCTGGCGGACACCGCCTACGAGACGCCGCTGAAGGAAGGCGACACCGACCCGCCGTATATCGTCTTCGACGGTCTCGGCCAGAACGAGAAGAAGCTCCGCCGGGACGATGCGAAAGCCATCATTCGCGCGATCCTGGAGCGCAAGTATGCGGGCGTCTGCCCGCCCGAGTACGTCGAGACGGTCATCCGCTCGATCCGCGACAACCCGGTTCGGCTTCGCGAGCCGCGCTACGTCAAGTCGGCGGCGGAGCCGGCGCAGCTCCGCCCGAGGCAGCGCCGAATCGCGCTGATCATCAACGACCAGCATTCGATACATCACGTCAACGACCGCGGCTACGTCGAGGCGCCGGTGCGCATCGCCTCGATCGTCAAGGAGCTGGATCGCACCGACCTGTTCGAGACGACGGCGGCCAGAAAATTCGGCACGAACGTGATCGAAGAGGTGCACAAGCCCGAGTTCGTCCATTTCCTGAAGAAGGCCTGCGAGAACGTGCCACCGGGCAAGTCCGTCTACCCTTACGTGTTCCCGATCCGGAATCGTGCGCGTCCGCCCCGCGAGTTGCCGCTGCGCGCCGGGTACTACTGCATCGACACGTTTACGCCCCTGAACGCCAATGCGTACAAGGCAGCGCGAGGCGCAGTCGATTGCGCGATGACCGGTGCGGACTGCCTGCTCGACGGCAGTCGCGCGGCCTACGCTCTGGTGCGCCCGCCGGGGCATCACGCCGAATACGAGGCTTTCGGCGGTTTCTGCTACTTCAACTCGGCCGCGATAGCCGCACATCACCTGAGCAAGCAGGGCAAAGTAGTACTGCTGGACATCGACTATCACCACGGCAACGGTGCGGAGGACATCTTCTACCGCCGCAAGGACGTCTTCACGATCTCGATCCACGGCCATCCGCGCCACAGCTACCCTTACTTCTCCGGCTTCGAGGACGAAAAGGGCGAAGGCGACGGCAAGGGGTACAACCTCAACCTGCCGCAACCCGAGAACATCGACGGCGAGCGTTACCGCAAGGTTCTCGCCGGCGCGCTCGACAGGATCCGGAAATTCGACCCGCAGTTCCTCGTGCTCGCTCTCGGGCTCGACACGGCCAAGGGCGACCCGACCGGGTCGTTCCTTTTGATGACGAAGGACTTCCGCGAAAACGGCCGCATGATCGGCGGCCTGCGGCTGCCGACGCTCGTCGTGCAGGAGGGTGGCTACAAGACCCAGACGCTCGGCGTCAACGCGCGGCACTTCTTCACCGGGCTGTGGGATGGCCTGGCCGACAACAGTGCCGCAGCGGGCAGAACCAGGCGGTAATGCCGGTGCGCTGGCGCTATGCCTTGATACCTTCGGACGCTGCGGCGGTGCGGGAGCTGGTCTCCACGACCGGCTTCTTCTCGCCGGAGGAAGAAGACATCGCGGTCGAACTGGTCAACGAGACCCTCCTGAACGGCCACACCGTGAGCGGTTACGAGTTCGTATTTGCGGACGATCCGGGGCAACCCGGCAGGCTGCTCGGCTATGCCTGCTTCGGGCCGATACCGGGGACGGTGTCGAGCTTCGACCTGTACTGGATCGCGGTGGCGCCCGGGCTGCAGGGCCGGGGTCTCGGCCGGGACCTGATACGGGAATCCGAAAGGCTCGCGGTGGCGATGGGCGCCACGCGCATGTTCGTCGACACCTCCGGCCGCAGCCAGTACCAGCCTACGCGCGCGTTCTACGAACGAATGGGTTACCGGGAGGAGGGACGCCTCGTCGATTTCTACGCACCCGGCGACGACAAGGTGATCTATGCGCGCGATCTCGCCAACCAGCCGCGGTCACTCGTGGTCGAGGAATAGCGTCAGTCGGAGGTGCAGGTCGGAATCAGGCCGGAATCCCTCGTCATTTCGTTCGTAACGCGTGTAGACGATGTTGGGCGTGAGCCGCAGCTTCGGCGAGCGACGAAACTCTAGGCCCCCGATGAACATCGTCGCAGGGGCCGACGGGTCGAACGGCAGGTAGGAAATATTTTCTCCGCGGACGCTCGGCTCGAACAGCCGGTCGATGCGCCCGACGAGCGAGGCACGTTCTCCCAGGTCGCTGACGACGTATATGGATGCCAGTTCCAGCGGCGGATCGCTCTGCCGGTCCTGGGACGAGTATTGCGCACCCCAGCGCAGCGACGCGCCGTCAAACGCGGCGAACAGCTGCCAGGTGGTCCGGTCCGTGGGACCCGACAGTTTCTCGTGATCAAGATAGGCATCGACGGTCCAGCGCTCGCCCGCCGACCAGGTCAGCGCGCCCATGTATTTGCGGCCGTCACCCGACTCGTTGCCGAATTGCAGGCCGGCGCCCGCCATCAGGCGGTAACTCAGCGTGCCCTCGGCGTTAAGCGGTCCCTGCACGGCCACACCGGTGTCCCGGCTCGCCACGCCCTGCAGGTCCATGGGCGTTCGGGCCAGGTATCGCAGACCCCAGGATGCTTCGATCTGGTCGAAAGTCGGCGTCGGCGAGAGCCCGAATACGAAGCGGTGCTCGCCGAAGCGGCGTGCAAGGAACGCGTCTTTGACATCGACCTCGACGTCGTAGCTTTCGAATTCGCCGGCCTGGTTCAGTTCGAAGCGGAGCCGCGCATCCCAGGTCCCGGCGAAGCGCGTGTCGAACGTCAGGTAGCCGCGGCGAATCACGATACCGCGCGATCCCTCTCCGTCCGCGCTGCGGTGACTCGCGACGTAGTACGCATCACCGAACAGCAGCCCACCGACTTCGGCGCCGGCACCCTGCTGCGGGTGCGTCAGGCTGCACGCCAGCAGCGCCACGGCGGCAAGGCAGGTCTCACGGAACCCGCCAGGCACTGCGCGGGTGGCCGGAGGCTTCTGCACCGACGATCGCGCCGGCGTCAGTCCGGCAGCGCGTAGGCTACGACGTAGTCGCCGATCGTCGTTCCCATGCGTCCGTGTCCGCCGGCGGCGATGAGGACATATTGCTTGCCGGTCTCCTCGAGATAGTAGGTCATCGGCGTCGCCTGGCCGCCCGCGGGCAGTCTCCCTTCCCACAGGATCTCGCCGTCGTCGAGGTCGAAAGCCCGCAGGTAGTCGTCCATCGTGGCGCCCATGAATATCAGCCCCCCTGCGGTTACGATCGGGCCGCCCATGCCCGGCACGCCCAGTTCCAGGTTCGGGACGATCGCAGGCGCAATGTCCTGGATCGTGCCGACGGATCTCCGCCACGCAATCGTGCCGTTTCTCATGTCGACCGCGGTAAGCCACGCCCATGGCGGCGCAGCGCAGGGCATGTCGATCGGCGACGCCAGCATTTTCCGGCGCATCGCATACGGCGTGCCCGACATCCGCGCGATGTCGTAATCGTCAAATTCGTCCGAGTCGAGCAAGGCCGCGAGCTCATCACGCGGAATCAGCGCGACCTCCATGGGGACGTCCAGGGAGAACGCGACCGCCAGCTGTCGCTCCGGCTCGAAGGCCAGGCCGCCCCAGTTCACCCCGCCTGCGAAGCCCGGCATCTCGGCGGTGCCCTCGATGGCCGGCGGCGTGTAGATGCCCTCGGACCTCAGCGCGGCGATCTTCTTCCGGCAGGAACGCTCGTCGAACCAGAACAGGCCCCAGGCATCCTCCTCGGTAACGGCGCTGTGTCGCGCAATGGGCGGCGGCGCAACGGGGAACGGCTGGGTCGGCGACAGGTGCTCGCCGGCGACGCCGCCCTGCGGCACCGGTCGTTCCTCGATATCGAATACCGGCTCGCCCGTGGCGCGGTCGAAGCTGAAGATCATGCCCGTCTTGGTTGCCTGCAACACGGCGGAAACGATTTCGCCGTCGTGCTCGAGTTCAACGAGCGTCGGCTGGGACGCCAGGTCGTAATCCCAGACGTCATGGTGTACGAGCTGGCGATACCAGGCAACCTCGCCGCTGGCCGCGTGGAGCGCGACGAGCGAGTTCGCGTACAGGTTGTCACCCTCGCGTTCACCGCCGTAGAAATCGGGGCTCGGTGAACTCGTCGGCACGTAGACGAGGCCGAGTTCGACATCCGCGGCGAGCGGCGCCCAGGCATTGGCCGACCCGTTCCTGGCAGCCTCCTCGCTGCGCCAGGTCGAATAAGCAGGATCCTCCGCGGTTCGCGGGATCGGGTCCCAGCGCCAACGCTCGTCGCCGCTCTTCACGTCTATGCCGCGGACGATGCCGAGTTCCGACTCCACCGAGCGGTTGTCGCCGATGGCCGACCCGATGACGAGCACGTCCCCGACGATGACCGGTGGCGAGGTGATCGTGTAGTTGACCCAGTCCGACTCCTCGACGCGGACGTCCCTGTCGAGATGGACCTCGCCGCCGTCGCCGAAATCGCTGCAACGCTCGCCGCTGGTTCCGTCCAGTGCGATGAGTCGCGCGTCGAGCGTGCCGACGAATATGCGGTGGCGGCACGCTGCGCCGGTCGCCGCGCCGGGATCGACCCAGGAGGTGACGCCGCGGTTGGCTATCTCCGCATGCGGCTTCGTCCGGTCGATCTGCGGATCGTGACGCCAGACTTCGCGGCCGGTAGCGGGATCGAGCGCAATGACGATGCCGCTTCCCGTCGGGAAGTACAGCAGCCCCTCGACCAGGACCGGATTCGCCTCGAACGCGAACGGCTCACGGTGGCCCTCACCGAGCTCGCCGCTGCGATATCGCCACGCCTCCTCCAGTCCCGCGACGTTGTCCCGCGTGATCTGGGCGAGGCTCGAATACTGCATGCCGTGCTGGCTGCCACCGTAATGGGTCCAGCCGGCGGCGGCGTCCGGCCCCGCCACGGCCGGAGCGGCGCAACACAGCGCCACGCTGCAAAAGGTAGCGGGAAAGATACGTCGCATGGCGGGCTCCTGTGGTCCGTTGTTCATCGGGACTTGCTGCACACCCGGTGGCCGGAAAGTCTGTTGCGAGAGGATCGTGCAATATTCGAGGCAATCTTCAAATGTGACAGGCGCGCTGACGGCCCGTGGCGATCCCGGGGATCGATGCCTCGCGGGTCGGACCGGCGAGCCCGCGATCGTCCGGGCCGCAACGCGGATCTCGCCGGCCTTGCGGTTACGGGCTGTTCCCGGCTCCGGCGCGGGTTCGGGTCGCTCCGGTTTCTTATGTTAAGTGTATTGGCTCGGTAACACGACGGTATTTTGCTCTCGAGGCGCTGCGTTTGGTACCGTGTCCCGACCGCTCCGAATCGGCCCGAGAGCCGATCGAGGAGCAGAGCGATAACTCAGTGAGGGGAAATTCCGATGAAGACCACAGCCAAGGTGGCTGGCGTCCTGACCTGCGCGGCGCTCGTCGCTGCGCTCGTCCTGACGACCGGCCAGCAAGACAGTGCTGCAGGCCTGGCCGGCATTGCGGCAGGCATGCATTTCACGAACCCGGACGGCTCGGCGCGCATGCCGACCGAGGAAGAGCGTGCCGCACTCGCGGAGGCATTCCAGGCAAACATCGCGGAACTGACCAGGAACCGCAAGATGCCGCAGGGCTCGAGCCGCGCGGCGAGCGGCGCCGAGACCGCGGTCGTCGGTGCGAAGAGCCTGCGCTTCCTCGTCGTCGGCGTGGACGAGAACGGTCAGCCGACCTTCGATCACGCTGCGATGGATGAGGCCGGCCATATCGACACCAGCCCCGCCAACGAACTGCCGGAGATGTGATCATGACAAAAAATACATTTCTGACGAGCGCAGCGGTGACCCTGGTTTCGCTGCTGCCGTTTTCCGGCGCGATGGCCCAGAACGGACCGGTCGAGGTCGGCAACTTTACGATCAACATCGTCGACCCGATTCCGAGCCTCGGTTTCAGTGACACGACTCCTGCTGCGCCGGTCGGCGGCAACGCGGGTACGACGGTCGGCGAACAGCGCTTGAACGCGTACAAGAAGGCGGTCGAGCTGTGGGAGGAGATCCTCGGCGTCGACGTTCGCGTCGTGCTCCAGGCCACCTTCGTTCCGCTGTCCTGCACCGCGACGGGCGGCGTGCTCGGCGCGGCCGGCGCGATCAACGTGTTCCGTGACTTCGACGGGCCGAGCTTCCCGAGAACATGGTACGGCGGCGCACTCGCCAACGAACTCGCCGGTGAAGACCTCAACGGGACCGAGCCGGATCCTGGTTTCCTGACGGACCCCTTCAACGACGAGATCGTATCCCTGTTCAACAGCGAACTCGGCAAGCCCGGCTGCCTCGAGAACAGCGGCTGGTACTACGGGCTCGACAACAACAATCCGCCGGGCACGATCGACTTCCTGGCGGTCCTGCTGCACGAGGTCGGCCACGGCCTCGGCTTCCAGAACTTCGCGGACGACGCGACCGGTGAGAACTTCCTCGGTTTCCCGGACCAGTGGTCGCGGTTCCAGCGCGATAACGTGCTGGCGGGCAAGCACTGGGACCAGATGATCGACATCGAGCGGGGCTTCTCGGCCGCGAATGGCCCGAACCTGGTCTGGACCGGGCCGCGCGTTACCGCCGAGGCGCCGAACGTGCTGGGGCCGTCGCGCGTGATTCTCGTCAACGCACCGGCAGGCCTCGCCGGCACCGAGCTGCCCTACGGCACCGCCGGCTTCGGCCCCGCCGTGCCGGCCGCCGGCCTGACGGGGGATGTCGTGCTGGCGAACGACGGCGTCAACGCAGGCAGCGACGCCTGCGAGCCGATTGTCAATGTTGCCGATATTGCGGGAAACATCGCACTGATCGATCGCGGCACATGTGCGTTCGTGCTCAAGGCACAGAATGCCGAGGCAGCCGGCGCAGTCGGCGTCATCATCGCCAATAACCAGCCGGGCGACACGCCGATCGGCCTGGGCGGCAGTGGCGTCGTCAACATACCGACCGTCAGCGTGACGCTGGGCGGCGGCGCGTTACTGCGCGAGTCTGCGGACACCAATGTCACCGTCGGCGCGCCGGCCGGCGACGGCTCGCTGTCCGGCACGGACGGCAACGGGCTCGTCAAGCTGTACGCGCCCTTCCCGGTTCAGCCGGGTTCCAGCGTGGCGCACTTCGACGTGTCCGCTACGCCGAACCTGCTGATGGAACCGTCGATCAACAGCGATCTCGCGCCGGCCAATCCCGCCATTGGCGTCGACCTGACCGACGAGCTGCTGCTGGACATCGGCTGGGACGGCACGATCAGCTGCCCCGTCGATGCCAACCGGTCGCCGACGGTCAACATCTTCGGCTGCGACACCGGCGTGCCCAACCGGCAAGGCACGTACACCGTGATCCCGTCGAAGACCTGGGCGCCCGGCCAGTTCGGCGCGGTCGCCGGCGGCTGCTACATCGCCGACGTGGTCGACTCCTGCTTACCGCTCATCGATATCAATGGCGGCGGCGGGCAGTATGAGAGCTGCATAGCGCAGGTGACCTCCGACCTGAAACAGCAGGGCCTGCTGTCGAAGAACGAGGCCGGCGCCATCCGGTCCTGCGCGACCTTCGTAGCGCCGCTCCTGAACCCCTAGGTTCCAGGGTCTCGCGCGGTCGAAAGAAGACCGGCGCCCTACGGGGCGCCGGTTTTTTTTCGCGCTGCTGCGCGGGCCAGGCTCCGGCCCCGGGCGGCGCGCCAGCAGACGCAGGGCGCCTTACAGCTCCTCCATCCAGTCGGGATACTCCCCGTAGTCGTCCGGATCGACGATCTCGACGGTGCCACGCGGCGGCTCCGGCTCCTCGTACTCGTAGTCGGCGGCGTCGCTCCACTCCGGGTCATCCTCGCCGTCCGCGCCGTCGCTGTCCGGGCCCGGCGCCGCCGTGTCGCCGCCATCGGCGCCGACCAGCAGCTCGATACCGATACGGAGCACGGAGTATTCGAACACCTGGCCGTTTGGCAGACGCACCTTGATCAGCATGGTGTTCGTCGGCGTGCCAAGCACGTGCAGATAATCCGAGAACCACACGAGCGCATACTGGCCCTCTGCATTCACGACCTTGAGCATCCCGCCGGGCGCCAGGTCGTGCCAGAGATCGAGACTGCCCTTCGGCCCCCAGATGGCGTTCCAGGCGGCGTTGCCGAAGTCGACGCTGTAGGTCATCGGGTCGCGGCAGGCCGCGCAGTCGAGCGTCGGGTAGTTGCGGGAAAACGGGTCGTCCGAGACGAGGTCCTCGGGGACCGTTTCGGACTCCGCGGCCGGGTCGGATTCGCCGGCGCCGCCGCCGGACTGCGTGGCTATCGGGTCGCGCTCTTCCTCGAATTCCTCGAGGGTCAGTGCCGGGCCCGGACGGGACGCCAGCAGCAGGACCGTGAACAGGGACACCGGGATCAGAAGGCTCTTATGCATTGTCGAGCCCTCCTATCGTCGGTGCGCCGATCACCTCGCGCTGCACCTCCTGCATCCTGCGCAGCAACTCCGCGGCCTGCCGCCTGAGGCGCCGGATCTCCTGGTCGGGGTTCGGCAGTTCGGTCCGGATCCGCTGCTCCCACAGCACGACATCCGCCGGGCCCGCGCCCAGCTTGTCGGCGACGACGCTCAGCACGTACTGCTCGCGCAGCGCGCGAGCCAGCGGCCGGCCGTCGATCGCGACCGGGTAAGGGCTGGCATTCCGAAAGACCTGCAGCGCCTCGGGCCGCCCGGACAGGGCGGCCGCCCGCAGGATGTACTCGAGTGAGCGCGCCTCGTCCTGCCGCCGGAATCGCATGCCGAGCACTTCGGCCGCCTTGGCGTCGCTGTAGGCGAGCAGCGCGAGCGTCTCGCTGTCGTAGCTTTCGTAAGGGTGCGAACCGACGGCCTCGTAGCTGACCGGCCCGAAAGGATCTGCGCGGTCGCGGCCGGATCGGGCGACATCAGGGCTCTCGGGTACCGCGCGAGAGCCTGCCGCTCGGCCGCCATCTCCGGCCGCAGGCACCGTTTCGGGTTGCGGCGGCCGCTCCGCCTGCAATGGCTGGCTTGCGGCAGGAGGCGGCTGTACCGTCCCGGTTGCGCCATGCTGCAGGCCGGTATCGGGGCCACGAATGACCAGCACCGTCCCCAGTGCGAGAACGGCGCACACCATTATCCATTCGACTGATCTACTCACCTGGCGTCCCTCCCTGGATTGAAGTGAAGATCGGGGCCGCCCGGCGTGTTCGGGCGAGCGGCCTTGTCGCATTCAACGCGCGGGGGCCTGGCCGGGCAACAGCCGTTTCCGGTCGAACCGGCCGGATTCGGCCACTTCGGCAGTCGGCTCGAGCGCCGCCACGCGGATACCGTCGCCGCCGATGATGACCATCATCCGGTGCGCGTTGCGATCGGCCGCAGGCCGGGCCGGGGACCGGCGCAATTTTTCGGTGCGTGGCAATTGTGCTTAACTACCGGCGGAGTCCGGCTACGGGAGCAGGAGAATGCGCGGCCTGAAAGGCAAGAACGTCATCGTCACCGGCGGGGCGAGCGGCATCGGGCAGGCGACCGCCGCGCGCTTTCTCGAGGAAGGCTGCTCGGTCTGCGTCATCGATTCGGGCGCCACGGCGCGGGAGCGTGTCGGGCGCGAGCTGCCGGGGCTCGCCGGAATCATCGCCGCCGACGTGTCGAAGCTGGCCGAGGTGCGCGCGGCCTTCGCCGAGGCAATCGAGCGCATGGGTTCGGTCGACGTGCTGATCAACAACGCGGGCATCAGCATCCGTCACGACTTCCTCGACATCACGCCAGAGGAATGGGACCGGGTCGTGGACGTGAACCTGAAGGGTGTTTTCTACATGGCGCAGGCAGCGGCGCGCCACATGATGGAGCGCGGCAGCGGCGTCATCCTCAATACGGCGTCGACGGCCGGCACGACCGGCTACCCGCACTATGCCGACTACAGCGCGAGCAAGGGCGGTGTGATCGCGCTGACGCTCGCGATGTCGCTCGAGCTGGCGCCGGTCGTGCGGGTCAACGCGATCTCGCCCGGCTACGTGCTCACGCCGATGCAGCGCGCGGAGTACAGCGACGAGATGCTGGCCGCCGTCAACCGCAAGATTCCGCTGGGGCGGCATGCGAAGCCGGAGGAGATCGCCGCACTGTTCGCCTTCCTCGCGTCCGGGGATGCCGCGTTCGCGACCGGCCAGGTGTACGTGATGGACGGCGCGGAGACCACCGGCGGCCTGTGCAGCCAGTGGGCGCACGAGTAGTTACGGAGCGATGCGCCGCACCGCGTCGGTCGCCGGGGAACCAAGCAACGAGGGGAAAGAGATGAGACTGGAAGGCAGGGTCGGGCTGATCACCGGCGGCACGTCGGGCATCGGCAGCGCCGCGGCGCTACGCTTCGCGAAGGAAGGCGCCGCGGTCGCCATCACCGGGCGCAGCGCAGCGCGCGGCGAGGAGGTGGTTCGCGAAATCTCGGAACTCGGCGGCGAGGCTCTGTTCATCCGCGCCGACGTGCGGCTGGCCGCCGACTGCAGGAACGCCGTCGACCGGACGCTCGAGCGCTTCGGGCGCATCGACGTGCTGTTCAACAACGCGGGCGTGTTCCACCCGAAGACGATTCCCGAGTGCACCGAGGAGGAGTGGGACGAGACGATCGAGTCGAGCCTGAAGGGCGCCTTCCTGATGTCAAAGTACGCGCTGCCGTCGATGATCGAACGCGGCAGCGGCTCGATCATCCACACGAGTTCCGGCTGGGGAATCCAGGGCGGCAACGACGCCGCGGCCTACTGCGCCGCGAAGGGCGGCCTGATCGTGATGGCCAAGGCGATGGCGATCGATCACGGGCCGCAGGGGATCCGCGTCAACTGCGTCTGCCCCGGCGACGTGCTGACGCCGATGCTGCATGACGACGCAGCGAAGCGCGGCATGAGCTGGGAGGACTACCTCGCCGGCGCCGTGAAGCGGCCGCTCGGTCGCGTCGGCACCGTCGAGGAGATCGCCGACGCCGTCGTGTTCCTCGCCTCCGACGAGTCCTCGTTCGTGACCGGCACGGCCCTGGTCGTGGACGGCGGCGGCGTCGCGGGCTGAGGGCTCGGCGGGCTCCGGCCCGTTTCCTCTGGCAGGGTGTTTTTCGACACCCCGCTAGGGCGCGGGCGCCAGCCCGATCATGCGCAGCGGCGCGCCGCTGCCGGTCGCGATCTTCATCGGCAGCGCGATGACGTAGCCGCCCGTCTCGGGCAGCGCGTCGAGATTCGCGACGTTCTCGAAGCCCGGGATGTCGAGCTCGTACAGGTAGCGATGCACGATGAAGTCCTGCGACTGCCCGTAGTCGATGCTCGGCGTGTCGATGCCGATGGCCGCGATACGCCGCGCCGCCAGCAGCTTCGCCGCCTCGAGCGAGAATCCGGGGAAGTGCAGGTGGGCCACGCCCTCTGCACCGAGCTTCGTCGTACCGAGATAGGTCTCGCGGTCCGGCCAGTAGCGACCGTAGCCGGAGCGCATCAGCGCGATGCAGCCCTGCGGGATCGCGCCGTTACGCCGCTCCCATGCCTCGATGTCCTCTACGCCGAGCCGGTAGTCCGCGTCGGCCAGCGCGCTGGCCGACACGTCTATGACGCAGGCCGGCCCCATCAGGCGCTCCAGCGGGATCTCGTCGGCGGCCTGCCTGCCCGCGGCGAAGTGCTTCGGCGCGTCGAGGTGCGTGCCGCCGTGGTCCGCTGCCGCGAATCGATTGGAGGTGTAGTAATAGCCACCGTCGGTCACGCCTTCGAAGCCGACGTCGAGCCTGAACCCGTCCTCGGTCGGCCAATAGATCGTGTCGGCGTCGAAGCGGTAAGTCATGTCGATTACCACGTAGCCGGCCCACGGCGGCTCGCCGTCCGCGAGCGCCGGTGTCGCCAGCATGGCGCCGCTCGCGAGGATGGCTGCATAGAGGTTACGGTGTTGCATCGATGGCTCCCCGGGCCGGTTCAACTGCCGGCGGCTGGCATGAACTCGCTGGGCGGCGGGACCGCGCCGCGACGACAGCTTAGCCCAAAACGTGGGGCCTGCCGCCGTTCCGCCATTCCGGTCTCATTGTGCGGCGGGAGCGGCGGTGGCGGAGCCATTGCCGCCGTATGCGCTGAGCGCCGGCGCCACGATGTCGTACTCGAGCAGGTCGTAGAGATCGCGCGTGTGCGGCCGGCGGCCGCGGTCGGGCCGGCTGTCCGACGTGGTCACTACGACCAGGTCGAGATCGGGCACGAGCAGCACGAACTGGCCGCCGTAGCCCCAGGCGTAGGCCGTCTCGAGACCTGCCATGTCCTTCACCCACCAGCCCAGGCCGTACTGCCGGTCCGGGTCCCGCGACGAGGTGACCCGGGGCGTCAGCGACGCGTCTACCCATGCGGCGGGCACGACCTGCCGGCCCCGGTACTTACCCCTGTTCATATAGAGCTCGCCGAAGGCCAGCATCTGCCGCGGCGTCAGCTCCATGTCGTTGCCGCCGAAATAGATCCCTTGCGGGTCCCTCGGCCACTCGGCCAGCGTGAAGCCCAGCGGCTCGGCGAGATTGCGGCGCGCGAACTCGTACGTCGTCTGGCCGGTGGCTTTCGTCAGGATGTCGGACAGCAGGTGCGTGTTGCCGGTGCTGTAGTGCATGTCCGTCCCCGGCGTGGACTGCAGCGGCTGCTCCAGCGCAAAACGGGTCCAGTCCCGGCTCAGCACCCAGGCACCGTAGTTGTAAAAGCTGGTCGTCTCCAGGCCCGCCTGCATCGACAGCAGGTTGCCGATCGTGATCGCACGCTTCGGCTCGGCCAGCAGGTCGCCGTAGTACCCGGCGATGGGCTGGTCGACGCTTTCTATGTGGCCCTGCTCGATCGCGATGCCGACCAGCGCCGACAGCACGGACTTCGACACCGACTTGACGTTGGCCCGCTGCCAGCGGTCGACGCCGTTGAAATACTGCTCGACGACGAGTTCGCCATTGTGGCTGATCAGGAGGCTGTGCAGGCGCGGCATGCCGGCGGCAGCGCGCAGCGCAGCGGCGAACGGCGGCGTCGCGGCATGATGCTGGCGATCGTCGGCTACAGCCGCGGCGGCCGCGGTGACGGCCAGGCCGAGCAGGAATAATCGGGCAGGCAGGTCTCGGATTCTCATCGTTGTCGGGCGCCGCGCTCCTCGGTGATTCTGACCGGGCAGTTTAGCCGAGGTTGCAGCCTTGCGCGGGCGCGCAAGCGATTGACCTGCCGGCAGCGCCTCGGGTAAACAGGGCGGGCCAGCGGCGGGAGCAGATGGAATGACAGACGCGGTTTCGGCGACAGGCAGCGCGGCGGATGCGACGGTCGGCCCGATGACCGAGATCGCGGCCGGCGCCTGGAGGCTGTTCGCCGATAACCTGCCGCGCGACCTCACCTGGCCGATACTGCTGCTCACCGTCGTGATCGCGACGGGCATCTGGCTCCTGCGGCGGGGCCACGGCGCCAAGGGCGCGGACGGGCGCGAGCGGCCGGCGGGCCTCGTCGAGTTCCTGCTGCCGCGCGAAATCTACACGCACGTATCGGCGCGCGTGGATGTCTGGCTGTATGCCTTCGAGCGACTGCTGCGGCCGCTGTGGGCGGGCACGCTGCTCGTCGCCATCGCGCCGGCCACGGAGCAGGCCATAATCGCGGCGCTGGGCGCGTCTTTCGGCACGAGCCCCGCGCTGGAATCGGGCCTCGCCTGGATGCTGCTCTACAGCCTCGTCACCCTGCTCTGCTACGACTTCGTGTTCTTCGTCATCCATTACACGGAGCACAAGGTCCCGGCGCTCTGGGCGATCCACAAGGTGCACCACTCGGCCGAGGTGCTGACGCCGCTGACGCGCTACCGCGAGCATTTTCTCGAGGGGCCGATCTACGCGGTCGGCGCGGCGCTCAGCTACGGCTTCGCCGGGGGCATCTTCGGCTGGCTGTTCGACGGCGGCATCACGCAGGCGACGCTGTTCAACATCGGCTTCTTCGCGCTGCTGTTCGGCTTCAACGGCTCGTTCCGGCACTACCACGTGGCGTTCCATTATCCGCGCTGGCTGTCGAAGTGGCTGCACAGCCCGGTGATGCATCACACGCACCACAGCTACCTGCGGCAGCACTGGGACACGAACCTCGCAGCGGTCACGAGTATCTGGGACCGCCTGTTCGGCACGCTCTACATACCGGCGAAGGACGAGTACACGCCCTGGGGCATCGGCCCGGCAACGCAGGATCAGTACCGTACGTTCTGGCAGAACACCATGGCGCCGTTCAGGGACTGGCACGCGATGATTCGCAAGGGTCGGTCGCCGCAGGCAGGCGCCGTATCCGGGCCGTGACGCCGGTGACGTGCCGGTACGCCGACAGGCCGGATGCCGTCGCCCGGGTGCCCTGGTTCGGGATGCATGCCGCACGCGGCACCGGGCAAGACCCACAAGCGAACCCGGTTCGGCAGGGCCGCCTAGAACCCCTCCTCGCAAGGTACTGCCGGCCAATCGCCACAGACGTCGTCGGAGTCGACCAGCATCCAGACGACCGCTCCGGCGAGCAGGACCACGAAGACCACCATAGCCGGATGGATGCCCTCTATAACCTGCACCTGCGCGATGTCATTGACCGGTACGAACACCGTGCCGGCACGCAGGCCCGCAGGCGATACCTCGGTAAGCTCGAGTTTCTGGACCGCACCGTCCTTCGTTTCGATCTCCACCCTGTCGCCTGCCTTGACCTGGCTGGCCAGGGTTTGTGCATCCGTGACATCGACCGGGCGGGTCGTGGCGCAGGCACCGACCAGCGCGAGCAGGCACAGGCAGGCAAGAAGACGCGAACGTGCACCGCGACCGTGATTACTCAAGCACTCTCCCTTTGACGACGTGAAAGGTTATGGTTGGCGGGGCGCCAATCCTGAGGCACCGGGCGTTCGCCGGTCAATGAGGGCTGCGCGGGATGTCAGTCGCCCGGGCAGCCTCGTCGGGGCCGATGAGTTCATGCCTGCCCTCTGTCGATGACGGTCGGCTAGTCCTTTCTTGCCTGCTGCGCCAGACCCGACTATCCCGGACAGGCGCAGTTGGCAATTTGTAGAGGGCGTGGAGAAGAGTGCTTTCGTCCCGGATACGGCAATGAGGCGCAAAGAATCCGGAAGTCGATTCGAACCCTCGGTAAAACTACTCCACCGTCACGGACTTCGCGAGATTGCGTGGCTGGTCCACATCGGTGCCCTTCAGCACGGCGACGTGGTACGCGAGCAGCTGAAGCGGGATCGTGTAAAGAATCGGCGCCTGGAAGTCCTGGATCAGCGCCGGCATGCGCATCGTGTGGATGCCGACGCGGTCGCCGAACTGTACGCGCGGATCGGCGAACACGAACAGCTCGCCGCCGCGGGCGCGCACTTCCTGCAGGTTGCTCTTCAGCTTCTCGAGCAGCTGGTCGTCCGGCGCCACGGCGACGACCGGCATGTCCTCGTCAACCAGCGCCAGCGGGCCGTGCTTGAGTTCGCCGGCGGCGTAGGCCTCGGCGTGGATGTATGAGATCTCTTTCAGCTTCAGTGCGCCTTCCATCGCAACGGGATTCTGCACGCCCCGGCCCAGGAACAGGGCGTGGTGCTTGTCGACGAAGTGCTCGGCGAGCGTCTCGATGGCACCGTCCAGCGTCAACACCTGCTCGATGAGCCCCGGCAGTTCGCCGAGTTGCGCCACCAGCGCGCGCTCCTGCTGTGCCTCGAGGCCATTGCGGCGCGCCAGCGCGATCGTCAGCAGTGCGAGCGCGGCGAGCTGGGTCGTGAAAGCCTTGGTCGAGGCGACGCCGATCTCCGGGCCGGCGCGCGTCATCAATACGAGGTCGGACTCTCGCACCATCGAACTCTCGGGCACGTTGCAGATCGAGAGCGTCGAGACATAGCCGGCCTCCTTGGCGGCCCGCAGCGCTGCCAGCGTATCGGCGGTTTCGCCGGACTGGCTGATCGTGATGAACAGCGTATTGGGCGGCACGACCGGGGAGCGGTAGCGGTACTCGCTCGCGATCTCGACGGTGCAGGGCAGCCGGCAGAGCTGCTCGATCCAGTAGCGCGCGACGAGGCCTGCATGATAGCTGGTGCCGCAGGCAACGATGTGCACCCCGCGCGCCTGGTTCAGCACTTCCGCCGAGCCAGGGCCAAACGCGGCGTCGAGCACCTTGCCGTTCGCGATCCGCTCCGCGAGCGTGCGCGCGACGGCGGCGGCCTGCTCGTGGATCTCTTTCTGCATGTAATGCCGGAACTGGCCGCGCTCCGCCGCGTCGGCGGTCAGCTCGCTTTCCTTGACGGCGCGCTCGACGGCGTTGCCGGCGGCGTCCCAGATCGTCACCTGCTTGCGCTCGACCAGCGCGATGTCGCCTTCCTCGAGGAACATGAAGCTCCGCGTCACCGGCAGCAGCGCCGCGACGTCGGAGGCGACGAAGTTCTCGTCGATCCCGAGGCCGATAACGACCGGGCAGCCGGCGCGCGCCAGCACCAGCTTGCCGGGGTCCGTGGCGCTCATGACGACCAGGGCGTAGGCGCCTTCGAGCTCGGCGACGGTCTTCCGCACCGCGGCGGCGAGATCCTTCGTCGACTTCAGGTGATGGTGGATCCGGTGGGCGACGACCTCGGTGTCGGTGTCGGACGTGAACTCGTAGCCGCGGAGCTTCAGGTCCTTCCGGAGTTCCTCGTAGTTCTCGATGATGCCGTTGTGGACGATCGCGATGTCGCCGCTCGACATATGCGGGTGCGCGTTGCTCTCGTTCGGCACACCGTGCGTCGCCCAGCGCGTGTGCGAGATGCCGGTGGTGCCGCGCAGCGGATGCTCGTCGAGCGCGTTCTGCAGCTCCTGCACCTTGCCGACGCGCCGGACTCGTTCGATGGCGGTGCCGTTGCGGATCGCGATCCCGGCCGAGTCGTAACCACGGTACTCCAGGCGCCGCAGCCCCTCCATCAGGATCGGGACGACGTTACGTTCCGCTACCGCGCCAACAATTCCGCACATCTATAAGGTCTCCCTGGCTCCTGCCTCGAACCGCGCATTATCCCGGAACGCCCGGCCCGCCGCACGGGGGCAGGTCTCAGATTCGACCGTGACGCCTTCGCTGGCGCCGCCGGGCCGGTCCCTGGCGGGCCCCGCCGGCGCGCTGCGGGCTCCGGGTGGGCAGGGCCCCGTGCTGGCGCGCCCCCAAAGTCCCGCTCTGGCCGCGCCGCGCCTGACCGCGAGCCGAAGGTTTGCGGCCGGCTGCCGGTCGAGGGCATGCCACGGTCGACGCCGACGGCTGCCGGGCCGACGACCGGCCTTACGGTCAGTCCTTCTTCTTGACGGGGCGCCGCCAGCCCTCCACCGTCACCTGGCGCGAGCGCTCCACCGTCAGCTTGTCGGGCGGCGCGTCCTTCGAGATCGTCGAGCCGGCGCCGATCGTCGCGCCCGCCCCGATCTCGACCGGCGCCACGAGCTCGACTCCCGAGCCGATGAACGCGCCGTCGCCGATGACCGTCCGGTGCTTGTTCGCGCCGTCGTAGTTGCAGGTGATCGTGCCGGCCCCTACGTTGACGTTCGTGCCGATGTCGGTGTCGCCGATGTAGGTCAGGTGGTTGACCTTGCTGCCGCTCGCGATCCGGCTCTTTTTCACCTCGACGAAATTGCCGATCTTCACCCGGTCGGCCAGCTCGACGCCCGGACGCAGCCGGGAGAACGGCCCGATTTCGCAGTCGGGCCCCGTAGCCGAGGCCTCGATGTGGCAGTTCGGGTGGACGACCGTGCCGCTGCCGATCGTCGTATTGCGGATGACGTTGTTCGACTCGATCCGGACGTTGTCGCCCAGCGTCACGTCGCCCTCGAAGACGTTGTTGACGTCGATCCAGACGTCGCGCCCGCAGTTCAGGCTGCCGCGTATGTCCACGCGCTCCGGATCCGCGAAACTGACGCCCTTCGCCATCAGTTCGCCCACCAGCCGGCGCTGCAACGCGCGCTCCGCTTCGGCCAGCTGCTTCCTGTCGTTGATGCCCATCACTTCCACCCAGCTGTCGGCCTTGATGCCGTGTACACGGACGCCCTCGGCGACTGCCATACCGATCACGTCCGTCAGGTAATACTCGCCCTGGCTGTTGTCGTTGCGCAGCCGCGCCAGCCAGTCCTTCAGCTGCCCTGCCGCGCAGCACAACACGCCGGTGTTGATCTCGCGGATCTCGCGCTCGGCCGCTGTCGCATCCCGGTGCTCGACGATCCGCGCGACGTCGCCATTGTCGCGGACTATGCGCCCGTAGCCCGACGGGTCCTCCATGTCCACGGTCAGGAGTGCGAGTTCGCCGGCCGGGCAGGCCGCCAGCAGCTTTTGCAGCGTCTCTGGCCGCAGCAGCGGCACGTCGCCGAACAGCACCAGCACCCGGTTCGCTGCGGGCGTTCCCGGCATGGCCTGCAGCACCGCGTGGCCCGTGCCGAGCTGCTCTGCCTGCAGCGCCCAGCGCAGCCCCTGCCCGGCGAAAGCCTCCGGCACGCGCTGGCCGCCGTGGCCGTAGACGACGCACACGTCATCAGCACCGAGGGCCTCCGAGCAGTCGACGACATGGGCCAGCAGCGGCCGGCCGGCCAGCGGCTGCAGGACCTTCGGGAGCGCGGAATGCATGCGGGTGCCCTGGCCCGCGGCGAGGATGACGATACTGAGTTTCAAGCGGCTGGTCTCTGTCTCGAACGCGAATGATACCGCAAGCGGGCCGCGCCGGGCTTGGCAGTGCGCCGGCCAAACTGTGAAGGGCTTCAGCCGGTATTAAGCTCCGCTCGGGTATGCTGCAGGCCTGTCGGATCCGGAGCCGAATCTTGTCCAGTCGATTCGTTTTGGCGCTGCTGCCCGGGCTCCTCGCGGCCGCCTGCAGCAGCCAGGTTTACCTGAAGGACGGGGTCACCGACGGCGACACGTTCTACCTGTCGCAGCGCGCGCTGGCCGAAGACGACCCGGCCTACCAGGCCTGGGTGCGCTACAGCCTCGTCCTGTCGACCTGCCAGCTCGGGATCGGGGGCGAGAACCCGGCCCGGGCCACGAGCTACGACTGCGAGCTGCGCGCCCGACGGAACCTGGTCGAGGCCTGGCAGGAGAAGACGGCGCTCGACCCGGAAACCTCGAATCGCTACCTCGACGAACTCGTTGCGGTCGAGGCCGCCGGCTATCTCGGCGAATACGTCGCGTACTACCACGCCCGCCAGGGCTGGACGCTGCCGGCTGACCTGGACGATCGCGGCTTCTCCGGCTGGCGCCGCGAGCACCTGGCCGGGCACCGCGAACGAACGCACCTGACCGGCTCCTGGAACTACGCCCGCAACACCGCCGCAGCAGGCCGCCCCTAGCAGCGCCCCTAGCAGGACACCCACCCCGTCGTTGTCCGCCGCCCGCCCGGCGGGGTATCGTTCGGGCTCCCCGCAATCCGCCAGGCCCAGGGAGGAACCGGCCTTGAGACTCACCCGACCCGCCGTGCTGTTCGTACTGGCCGCCCTGGTAGCCCAGGCCGGCCTGGCCCAGGACCTCGTCCGCGATGCCGACCTCCGGATGTACCCCGAGGACGTCAGCTACGACGCGCGCATTCCGACGCCGGAGCAGTTCCTCGGCCGTCCGCTGGGTTCCGCGCCGGTGCGGCATCACGAACTGGTCAGCTACATCTCGTCGATCGGCGCCCTCTCCGATCGCCTGCAGGTCGAGGTCATCGGCTACTCGCACGAGCGGCGCCCGATCCTGTTCGTCGTGGCGACCTCGCCCGCGAATCACGCCCGCATCGACGAGATACGCCGCGACCACGTCGCGCTGACCGAGCCGGAGCTCGGCCAGGACGTGCTGCCCGGCATGCCCGTGGTCACCTGGCTCAATTACGGCGTGCACGGTGCAGAGTCGAGCGGCATGGACGCGGCGCTGCCGACGATCTACTACCTGGCGGCCGCCGAGGGCCCGCAGGTCGACCGCCTGCTGGAGGGCAGCGTCATCCTGGTCACCGCGGTGTTCAATCCCGACGGGCACTCGAATCGCATCGCCTGGATGGATACCTTCGGTAGCAGGAAGCCGAACGCAAACCCGGACCACATCGAACACGACTACGACAGTCAGCTCGCGCGCACGAACCACTACGGCTTCGACCTGAACCGGCAGTGGATCTCGGTGACCCAGCCGGAGCCGTGCGCCTGGATGCGGAAGTGGCACGAGTGGCGGCCGAACGTCACGGTCGACTATCACGAGATGGGCAGCCAGGAAACTTATTACTTCGCGCCGGGCATCGCGAGCCGGACGCACCCGCTGATCCCGGACGAGGGCATGCGTCTCGTCGCCGAGGTCGTCGGGCCGAGCGAGGCCTTCATGGACTCGCAGGCGCGGCTCTACTTCCACGGCGACCGCTACGACCATTTCTTTCTTGGCAAGGGCGCCGCGTTCCCGCTGGTCAACGGCGGCGTCGGCATCCTGCACGAGGCGAGCGCGGCGCGTGGCATCGAGCTCGAAACCGTCAACGGCATCCGGACCTACCGCGAGAACATCCTGAAGCACTTCCGGACCAGTATCGCGAACGCCGAGGGCGCGCTGGCCAACCGCGACGACCTGCTGCGCTTCCAGAAGCGTTTCTACGACGCGTCCGCGGACCGGGCCCGCAACCACCCGGTCAAGGCCTACGTGTTCGCCGCGCCGGGCGACGATGCCCGCCTGCACCACTTCGTCGAGCTGCTGAACTTCCATCGCATCCGCGTCTACGAGCTGGGCCGCGACATCACCGAGGGCGGTATCACCTACCGCGGCGGCGAAGCGATGATCGTGCCGCTCGACCAGCCGCAGCACGTGCTGATCCGCGCGCTGTTCGAGACGATTACCGAGTTCCAGGACACGAAGTTCTACGACGTGTCGACCTGGACACTGCCGCTGTCCTTCGGCATGCAGTACGCGCCGCTGGCAGGGCGGCGAATCGGAAGCGACCTGGTCGGCATCGCGGCCGGCACGGCGATGCCCGTGGCCGGTCCGCCGGACGAGGCGCCGTACGCCTACGCGTTCGAGTGGACCGGCTACTACGCACCGCGTGCGTTGTATCGCATCCTCGATGCGGGCCTCCTGGCGCGCGTCGCGCTAAACCCCTTCGTCGGCGAGACGACTCGCGGTCCCCTTGGCTTCCAGCGCGGCTCCGTCGTCGTCGGCTTCGATCGCCAGCCGGTGGCCCGCGAGCGCATCCACGAGATCATGCGAGACATCGCGCGCGGGGACGGCGTCGTCGTGCACTCGCTGGTCTCGGGCCGCAGCGCGGTCGGCACCGCCGGCCCGGACATCGGCGGCCAGTTCTACCGCCCGCTGTCGAAGCCCGTGGTGCTGCTCGTCGTCGGCCGCGACATGGACTGGTACAACGCCGGCGAGGTCTGGCACCTGCTGGACCAGCGCATGAGCATCGACGTCACCCTGCGTGACCGGAGCCGTCTCGGCAACGCCGACCTCGGCCGCTACACGCACATCGTGCTTGCCGGAGGCAATTACCGTTCCTTCCCGGAGCGCGAGGCCACGCGGCTCAGGGAGTGGGTGGAACAGGGCGGCACGATCGTCGGCATTCGGCAGGGTGCGCACTGGGTCCGGGACAACGTGCTCGAAGGCACGAGCGAGGAGCCCGGCACGACGGCCGACGTCTCGGGGCACGAAGGTTTCGCGGACGAGGCGGCCGAGACAGCGCGCTACCCGTACGAGGAAAAAGAACTGCGCGACCCGATCGACGTCATCGGTGGCGCGATCTTCGCCGGCGATCTCGACAACACGCACCCGCTGGGATTCGGCTACGTGACGCGCGAGATCGCGCTGCACCGGAATACGACGGAGGTCTTCAAGCGGCCCGACAACCCGTATGCCACTGTAATCGCCTATGCAACCCCGCCACTGCTGTCGGGCTATGCATCCGAACAAAACCAGTCGGAGATCGAGGGCAGCGCGGCACTGATCGCCGAGCGCAAGGGCTCGGGCAGCGTCATCCTGTTCGCCGACGACCCGAACTTCCGCGCGATCTGGTACGGCACGAACAAGCTGTTTTTGAACGCGCTGTTTTTCTCGAAGGCCTTCGAGCCGCCGCGGCGCGACTGACGGGAGATCTGTCGCCCGCAGGGCGGGTTCCTGCAACACGTCCGTCGCGGTGTCAGGCAGCACTTGTAGGAGCGCGCCCTGCGCGCGATCGATGTCCGGCGTCGCGGCGGTCGCCTACGGCACCACTGGCAGGTCGATGCGTGACGCGTACCGCCCCGTGTGGTGCAGCGCGTTGCGCGCCGGCACGCCTTCCGTCTCGTCGTAGTTGTTGCCGCCGGTGTTCAGGTTACGCATGTACTGCGGGAACTTGCTCGACGCGATCTCGACACGGAGCCTGTGGCCTGCCCTGAACACGTAGCTGGTCGACATCGGCGTCGGTTTCAGCTCATAGACCTCGCCCGGTTGCATGAACACCTGCCTGTCGTAGCCGTCCCGGTAACGCGCCCGCAGGATCGTGTCATCCACGTTGTATGCCGTCCCGTCCGGATGCACGTCGACGAGCTTGACCGTGAAGTCCGTGTCCTTCGCATCCGACGATACGTAGATCGTCGGCCGCACGCTGCCGGTTACCTCGAGGTCCGACTCCAGCGGGTCGGACGTGTAAACCAGCACATCCGCGCGCGCCTCGATGCCGCGCTGGTCGTAGCTGCCGCCGAGGGACGCGTCGCGGTTGCAGCAGACGCCGCCGCCGAGCGCCGGCACCGGGTTCATCGGGTCGTAGGTGTAGCTGTCCGACGCTGCGCCCGATGGTGGCTCGGGCGCCAGGCGCCCGTCGCCGAACAGGCTGTTCGCACCGCCGTCGCTGTCGAGATACCAGGTCATCATCGTCGCTGTGGCCGGCGGCCAGCTGTCCGCCGCGGACCACCCGTTCCGACCCATCGTGTAGTACTGCACGCGCGGCGTGTTCTCTGTGAATCCGTTGTCTTCCTCTTTCAGGTAATGATCGAAGAAGCCGAACATCAGTTCATACAGCGGGAAGCTCGCGTTGCCGACGTTCAGTTCGCCGACGATGAGGTCTTCGTGCTCGGGTATCCGGTAGAAGCCGCAGTGCAGCGTCGGGGCGACCACGACAAACTGGCCGTCCCGATCCTGCTTCGTCTTGCCCTTGCTCCGTGCGTGGTTGAACAACGCGAGATTCGGTCCCTGGCTGACGTCGAACCAGCTGTTGAACCAGAATGCCGGTACCGCGAAGTCCTCGTCGTCGTGATACAGGCCTCCGCCGTACCAGTCCGGGTGATTCGGCGTGCGGGCCATCAGCGCCTGCATCGGGCCACGATTGGCGCCGGCATCTTCGAGCCAGTCGATCGCCGGCAGCTTGCTGAGCTGTTTCTTCCAGTCGACGTCGGGCATCTCTGGCGCCAGGTCGTAGAGCTTGCGGAGGCGCCGCAGCTCCTCTTGCTCCATCCCGGCCGGGAACCGCGGGTAGACCTGTTGCTGCACGCTGTACAGCCAGACCGAGAACAGCGTCTGGTGCACGCCGCCCTTGTACCAGTTGCCCTGCTCATAGAACTCGCCGACGCGCCCGATGCCGGCGCCCGCGGCCATCGGGACCATCGCCTTGTGCGCGGGATGGTCCATCGCTGCCAGCGCGAGCTGCCATTCGGCCGATGACGAGCAGCCGAGCGTGCCGACGTTGCCGTTCGACCAGTCCTGGCTCGCGAACCAGGTCAATGCGTCGTAGCCGTCGGTGCGCGGGTTGCCGAGGATTTCCCATTCGCCCTCGGAGTAATAGCGGCCGCGCTCGTTCTGGATGGCGACGGCGTAGCCACGCTCGACGGCTTCGATAGCCCACTGCAGCGTCGCGCCGCCGATGACGTTGAAATCGTACGGCGTCTTCACGAAGATCAGCGGGACCTTGTCGCCTGCATCCTTCGGACGGTAGATGTCCGTCGCAAGGCGCACACCATCGCGCATCGGCACCATCACCATCGTGTCGGCGATCGCGATGCGCTCCAGGTCCTTGAGTTCGAACTCCTCCGCGGCCCCGGCGGATAACGCGAGCATCAGCGCGAACATCTGCGCCACCACCGCGCCGCAGAGCGGCGCGACCGGACGTTTCGATACGGCCATCGGGTACCCCTTTTTTTCTTCAGACCAGCAGGGGCATCGAGACCGCCGCCAGGCTCAGCACCAGGAAAAAACCGACCATGTCGGTGATGGTGGTCAATATTGGCCCCGAGGCGACGGCCGGGTCTACCTTGAAGTAGCGCAACGCGAGCGGGACCGTTCCGCCTATCGACACGGCGACCAGCGTATTCAGCGCCAGCGCGCTGCCGACGACCAGGCTCAGGTACGGGTTGCCTTTCCATATCCAGGCCGCGATCCCGAGCAATATACCGAGCGCGATGCCGTTGATCAGGCCGACGGCCGCTTCCTTGCGCCAGACCCGCAGGTACTCTTCGGGCTCGATGACGCCGAGCGTCAGCTCGCGCAGGCTGACGGCGACGGCCTGGTTGCCGGAGCAGCCGCTCATGTCCGACACGATCGGCAGGAACACGGCAAGCGCTATCACGGCGGCGAGCGTGTCCTCGTACATCGCGATGACGCTCGCCGCGATGATGTTCAGCACGATGTTGAGGCTCAGCCAGGCAAGCCTGCGCTTGGAGCGGACCATCAGCGGCATCGAGCGGAGCTCGTCCTCGATGATGCCGCGTGCCCGCAACTGGTCGATGTCCGACCGGTCCTGCACGGCTTCCGCCAGGTCCGCCCTCGAAATCGCACCGACGAGCACGCCCTCCGGATCGACGACCGGGAGCCCGAGGAACTCGTTCTCGTCGAAGATCTCTGCCAGTTCCTCGAAGCTCGCGAAGGTCGGCACGCTGATCGGCTCGGTCATGATCGCGGTCAGCGGCCGATTTCGGTCGGACAGCAACAGGTTCCTGAGCGAGATCACGCCGACCAGCCGTCCGATCTCGTCGATCACGTAGGGATGCTGGCCGCGGTAGCGCTCGAAGTCTTCCTCGTCCGAGACCAGGCGGTTCAGTACGTCGCGAACCGTCGACCGCGTCGAGAAACTGAACAGCTGCGTGTGCATGACGCCGCCGGCCGTTTCCGGGTCGAATTCCGCGAGAGCCTGCGCCTCCGACAGCTCGAACGGTTCCAGCTGGGCCAGGATCGCACTCGCGTCGTCGTCGTCGATCTCGCGCAGCAGGTCGGCCTGCACGTCGCTGTCCAGCTCGCGCATGATCGACGCGGCAGCCTCCGGCGTGAGCGACTCGAACAGGTCGACAGCCGGCTGCTCCGGGATATCGGTGATGATTTCGGCGGCCAGCGACGGCTCGATCGCAGCCAGCAGCTCGGCCTGGTCCGGCTGTTCGAGTCGCAGCAGGGCCTGCGCGATCTGCGCGGACGGCAGATCTGCGACGAAGGCTGACAGCTTCTCGCCATCCTCGCCTTCCAGCTGCTCCTGCAGCAGCTCCCAGACGTGCGTATCTTCGGTATTCATGCGCGCCTCCCGGAAGGGCGGACCGGCAGACGTGATTTCCGGTCGCGCGCAGCATACGTCCCGCCGATTCGCCAGACCAGCCCCGGGCTGCCCTGTCGCCAGGGCCGGGCTTCCGCTATGCTGCGTCCCCCCTCGAACGGGCAGACGACTCGCACGCCCCCGCGTGCGGCGGATAGACGGGTATACCGGATGGACAAAACAGCAATCACGGTCGGCGGCGTCGCGGTCGCTCCGGGCAAACGGGCGACGGTAGACCTGCCCATTGCCAACCTGTACACGCACACCGATCTCGTCATGCCTGTGCATGTCGTCAACGGCCGCAACCCGGGTCCGACACTGTTTATTACCGCGGCGCTGCACGGCGACGAGCTGAACGGCGTGGAAATCGTCAAGCGCCTGCTCGGACGAATCCGCCTGCGCAACCTGGACGGCTGCATCCTCGCGGTCCCTATCGTGAACGTCTTCGGTTTCCTGAACCGCTCTCGCTACCTGCCGGACCGGCGCGACCTCAACCGCTCCTTCCCCGGTCACGACGGCGGCTCCACGGCGGCCCGGATCGCGAACCTCGTCAGCCGCGAGATCATCGACCAGTCAGACTACGGCATCGACCTGCATACGGCGGCAGTCGACCGCATCAATCTGCCGCAGATACGCGGCGACCTGTCGAACCCGGTCGTGCGGCGCATGGCCGACGCGTTCGGCGCGCCGGTCGTCATCGATGCGAACGTACGCAATGGCACGCTGCGGCAGTATGCGTCCAAGCGCGGCATACCCACGCTCCTGTACGAGTGCGGCGAAGCCCTGCGCTTCGACGAGCTGTCGATACGCGCCGGTGTCCGAGGGTTGCTGCGCGTGCTGCGCTCGCTCGAGATGATGCCGGCCGGCGCCCAGGCCGCCACGCCGCTAGAACCCCTGTACGCCAACTCGACGACCTGGGTGCGCGCCCCGATCAGCGGGCTCGTCGCCGCGAAGTGCCGCCTCGGGCAGAGGGTCGAGGCAGAGCAGGTGCTGGCCCGCATCAGCGATCCTTTCGGCGAGGTCGAAGTTGCCGTTCGCGCGACGGCTTCCGCCATCGTGATCGGCCGCAGCACGTCGCCGCTGACGCACGAGGGCGACGCGCTCGTCCACCTGGCGAGTTTCGACAATACGCGCGAGGCGAAGGCGACGGTCGACGATTTCTACGAGGCCCACCAGCTCGAAACGAGCTGGGGCTGATACAGCGCCATGCGCTGGCGGGAGACGTAACGATATGAATATCTGCATCCTTTCGACGAACAAGAAGCTCTACTCTACCCGGCGTCTCGTGGAAGCGGCCGCGGAGCGAGGCCATGACGTGCGCGTCGTCAACCACCTGCGCTGCTACATGAACATCGCGAGCTTCAAACCGAGCATCCACTACAACGGCGAGGAGCTCGAGCGCTTCGACGCGGTCATCCCGCGGATCGGCGCGTCCGTGACCTTCTACGGCACCGCTGTCGTGCGCCAGTTCGAGATGATGGGCACGTTCTGCCTGAACGAGTCCGTCGCGATCTCCCGCTCGCGGGACAAGCTCCGTTCGCTGCAGCTCCTGTCCCGCAAGGGCATCGGCCTGCCGGTGACCGGCTTCGCCCGTTCGCCGGGGGATACCTCGGACCTGCTGAATCTGGTCGGCGGTGCGCCCATCGTGCTGAAGCTCCTCGAGGGCACGCAGGGCAAGGGGGTGGTGCTGGCCGAGACCCGCAAGGCGGCGGAGAGCGTCGTCGAGGCGTTCCGCGGCATCAATGCGAACTTCCTCGTGCAGGAGTTCATCAAGGAGGCGAAAGGTGCCGACATCCGCTGCCTCGTCGTCGGCGACCGCGTGGTCGCTTCGATGATGCGGCAGGCGCAGGAGGGCGAGTTCCGCTCCAACCTGCACCGCGGCGGCAGCGCGACCGCCATCAAGATCACTCCGGAGGAGCGTTCGACCGCGGTGCGCGCGGCGCGAATCATGGGACTCAACGTCGCCGGCGTCGATATCCTGCGCTCCAACCACGGGCCCGTCATCATGGAGGTCAACTCGTCGCCGGGCCTGGAGGGCATAGAGAAGGCGACCGACAAGGATGTCGCCGGCATGATCATCGACTACATAGTGAAACACGCGAAGGAAGGCAAGACGCGCACGAAGGGCCGCGGCTAGCCCGCGGTCGGCGGCTCAGGTGCCCGGCATCGTGTCGAGCCCCGAGTTGGAGATCACGAAGAACCCGACCGCGATCAGGATGAAGGGGGTCGCATAGCGGCCGTACCGTTCCAGCGGTCGGCGCATCCACTCGTGGCGCGTGGCGTGCCGGGCCGCCGCTGCGAATACGCACAGCATGCAGCAGAAAGCCAGCGCGACCAGGTAGTCGGCCACATCGTTCGAGTCGGCGTACAGAATGGCGAAGGTCACTGCCGTGTCCGTGCCGTTGCTGAGCTGCGTCGTCAGAGTCGCGACGAGGGCAGCGCCGCCGGATGTCGGTCCCGGGGCCTGCGCTGCGCCTCCCCGGAAAAGTCGCACGAGCGCGGCGATCCCGATCGCGATCGGCACGAGTCCCAGGTATCCCAGGTACTGCACCGGCGCGTTGCCGGCAAGCTTGCCGGCGGCCAGCGCCAGTGCGCCGACCAGGAGCATTCCGCCCAGGTAACCGGCGGCGACCTGCGCCGGGTGCTCGTCGTAACGCGCATTCAGCGCGACCAGCAGGACGAAGTTGTCGAGGTTCGTCGCGACGAAGGCGCCGGCCGTCATACCGAGGACCAGCAGAACTTCGGTCACTGCGCCACCTGTGCCTCGGCCCAGCTCCCGACCATCGGCAGGTAGTCCGGCGGGTAGCCCGCGCTCAGCAATCCGCGCCAGGTAAACAGGCTGTGGCCGAGGTCTGGATACACGTGCACCGAAATCCCGGCCGGATAGTTCCGGCGCAGCGCGTCGAGGTAGGCGACGGCATCCGCCGTTGGCACGTTGATATCGTTCTCGGCAAAGACGTACAGCAGGGGCACGCCTATGCGGCGCAGCCAGGGATCGGGGTCGTAGGCCGCACGCGCCGCGAAGTTTCGGTAGAAAACGGGATCGTAGTCTGCCACCTGCTCGTTCATAACGCGCTCGGCGCCCTCGACCGACGAGCGTACGCGGGCCATCTCGGCGTTCACGGCATTCCGCTCCTGGCCCTCTGCAAGCGACGGATTTTCCGCGGCTGCCCGGTAGTAGCTCCAGCGCCACAGCGTAACGGCGAGCAGCGCGTCGAGATCCGCTGCGGCGATGCCGTCAGCCAGGAAGTCGTTGCGCGCCTCCCAGATGACCGTGTCGACCCAGGACAGCGGCGGGCCGACGCGATTGGCGATGAACGCGACTTTGCCGCTCTCAGCCGCGACCTGCGGCCCGAACCAGCCGCTTTCGCTGTTCGTCCACAGACCGATCCTGCCGGCGTCGATGTCGCTCTGCTCTTCGAGATAGCGGATCGCAGCGACCGCATCGGCGGCGAGATCCTCATAGGTCGCCGTTTGCAGGTCTCCGCCACTTTCGCCAGCGCCACGCTTGTCGTACAGCAGTACGGCAAAGCCGCGGTCGAGCATGGTCCGGGCCTCGATTCGGTAGCTCGGCTCCGCCCGCGTCTCCGGCCCCGAGCCATGCAGGACAATGACCGCAGGGAAGGTCCCCTCCGTCCCCGGCCTGTACAGCGTACCCACGAGGCGGACCTCGCCGTTCATGAACGAAACGTCTTCGGCCTCCTGCCACACCGGCATGAAACGCAGCCACGTGTAGGCGACGAGCAATACGGACAGCCCCACGACGAGCGCGAGTCCGCGGCCGATCACGCGCAGCACGGTGCGCATGCTAGTCCACCCGGCGGCCGCCGATGTAGACCGCGCGGAGCGAGCGCGTCGCCGCGATGTCCTCGAGCGGGTTCGCATCGAGCACCAGGAAATCGGCACGGCGCCCCGGCGCCAGCAGCCCGATGTCGTCGCGGCGGAGGCAGTCCGCCGCGACCGATGTCGCGCTCTGCAGCGCCTGTCCCGGGGTCATGCCGGCCATCACCATCAGGGCGAGTTCCAGGTGCTCGAAGTACCCCGGGAAGCGCGCCGCGGGTCCGGAGTCGGTGCCCATCGCGATCCGCGCGCCGGCATCCGAGAGCTCGCGCAGGTTCTCCATGGCCTGGGTCCAGGCCGCGCGGTAAGCCGCCGCGGTCTCGCTCGCTGCCATCTCGGCCATGAAAGCCGGTTCGCTGATGCGCGCCATCTCCGCGCGGTCGGCATGCCGCAGGAAGAACGGGTCGTCGAAGAAGTCGGGGCGCTCCGCGTAGACGAAGGTCGACAACTCGCGTGTAAGGGTCGGCACGTAGCAAATGCCGGCCGCCCCCAGCCGCTCGATGAACTCGTTGGTCACCGGCAGGTCGCGCACAGAGTGCGCGATCATGCCGCTGCCCGCTTCCAGCAGGCGCAGCGCGTCGTCGAGATAGAAAATGTGCGTCGCGAGCGGCACGCCGGATTCGCGCGAGACCTCGAGTACCGCCTCCACGGCTTCCCAGGGCATCTTCGCCGTGCTGCCGAGGTTGTCGTCGATGCGCAGCTTGAGCCAGTCGACGCCCTGCGCCACGTTCGCTGCGGCCGTCGCCCGTGCAGCGGCCGGGTCCGTATCGGCCACGACGGTACCGGCCACCTGCAGGCGCGCCCGGGCAGGCGCAGCGGCGTCCGCGGCGTCGCGCAGCGCGAAGGCCGCAGCCGGTTCGCCGCCCAGGCTGTTGACGGTGGTTACGCCGTAGCGCGCGAGCAGGCGGAGTTCGGCCGCGACGCGCGCCGACTCGTCGTCGATACCGGCCGGCGCCCAGCGACCGGAAACGTGGCCGTGCGTGTTGATCAGGCCCGGCATCACGAAGCCGCCGGCCAGGTCGACGAGAGCCGCGCCCGGTGGCTCCGGACCGGGGCCGGCGCTCTCGATCCGCCCGTCACGGACCACGATGACGGCGCCGCTTACCGGCTGAGCGCCGCTGCCGTCCCACAGCGTCGCGTTGACGAAGGCTGTCGCGCCCTGCCCCGGTTCCGGTTCCGGCGGCGCGGGCGAGGTAGGCGCCTCGGCAGGACCGCAGGCCGCCAGCAGGACACAAATCGCAGAAAGGTATGACTGGCGCAGCATCGACACCGCTCCGGTACCGGCAGGGACGCCCATTCTAGCGCCCATGCGCGATGGCCGGCACCTGCGGGCAGCCGGCTGGCCCGGGGCGTCGCTATCGGGTGCTGCGCGCTACCGCATGGCCCACTGGAAGCTGAGCGCAAAGCTCGTGCCCGGGTCTTCCTCGTAGGTCACTACGCCGGCACGCTCGATCGTGATCGTCTCGTCCAGCAGGTTCACCGCCTTGAGCTTGACCGTCATCGTATCCGACGGATACCAGGAGTAGGTGAAATCCAGCGAATTGAACGGCTGCTCGTAGCCATCCGGCGCACCATTGCGACCCGCAACGTACAGGCGCTCGCCGAAAGTGTTGAAGATCAGCGAGGCGCTGTGCCGGCCTTCCGGGGAGTCGAATCCCAGCATGACGTTCGCGATCCAGTCCGATGCGCCGGTCAGCGGGCGCACGGGATTCGTCGGCGCGTCCGCAGCAGGACCCGCGACCAGCTCTGAATCCTGGATCGTCACGTTGCCCTGCAGGAACAGCGTGTCGAAGATTCCGCCGAGGAAGCCCAGTTCCTTGAGCGCCTCGATCTCTACGCCCTGGACTTCGGCCGAGTCGGCATTGACGATCTCGCGCGCCGTCTTGGTGTCACTGACTGCGGACTCGAAGAATTCGATCGGGTTGTCGAGCTCCTTCCGGTACAGGGTGACCGTGAAATTGTCGCCCCCGGCGAAGAACCACTCGGCCCGCAGGTCGAAATTCGTCACGTCGGCCGGCACCACGCCCGGATTGCCGCGCGTCAGGTCGTCCGTGATCGGGTCGATGTAGCTGGCAGCCGTGATTTCACGCAGGTCAGGGCGCACCGCGGTCTCGCTCCAGCCGAAGCGCAGCTGGAAGGTCTCCGCCCAGAAATCGCCCATGTAGGTCAGCGATGCGGACGGGTAGACCTTGTCGTCCTGGAAGACCGCGTTCGACGTGAAATCGCGAGTGTCGTCGTCATTGGTTCCGAAGTCGCAGGGACTCACCACGTTGCACGGGTCGACCTGCGGGTCGGCCAGCGAGAAGCCGAAGGGATTCCACGAAATCGCCGCCTGCCGGTAGTCCTCCCAGCGGGCACCCGCCGCGACCCGCCAGGTGTCGTTGACGGTCCAGTCGACCTTGCCGAAGACTCCGTCGGTCATGGTCGCCGCGATATAGCTCTCGTTATTCGCTCCCAGGCGATCGAAAACGAAGTTGTTGGCCGGATCGAGTATGTTGGCGTCGGAAAAGACTTCGTTCAGCGGGCCCTGCAAGGTGGCCGGGTCGGCCACAGACAGCGCGCCGAGGCGGAACTGCAGTTGCTCGTAGGTTCGCGCCTTCTGCGCATGTGAGTAGCCGCCGGACAGCTCGATGTACGAATTTCCCCAGGCGAGCGGCAGGTTGAAAGCCCAGCCGTAGTCCCTGACGTCGTCCTCGAGCTCGGTGAAGCGGTAATCGCTCGCCGTCGAGTCCCGCGTGACGGCCTCTGCGAGGACCTCGCCGCTTACGGGGTCGGTCGTCGTCTGGGATTCGACTTCGACCTGGTTGGGGATCTCGGTCGTAGCTTCCGAGTCCGAGTAGTACCAGGAAACCCGCGCCTGGTCCGGCAGGAAATCGAGCAGGCCGGCGAGGAACGGCAGTTTCTCGCGTGTTGCCTCGCCCAGGTAGTGCGTACCGCGGACCTGATTCGTCATCATCTCCCGCTCCTCGAACTGGAAGCGGTAGTTACGAAAGCCGAGCCCATCCGGCTTTTCGCGGTTCTCGTTGAAAAAATCGCGGACCGCCGTCTCGTCGTCCGTATTCCGGAGCCACAGCGATGTCGTCGAGATTTCGTGGTCTTCGGTGAACTTCACGCCCACCGCGGCCGTGCCTGCGATATTCACCGAGCGGGTCGTCTCGAACTCGGTGTCCGTTCTCGTGTCCGGGAAATTGAAGTTGCGCGCCTTTGCAGTCGACTGGCGCCACTCCGTGTCATAGGATCCGCCGAGCAGGAAGCCGACCTCCCAGTCCTCGTTCAGCGCCCAGTTGTTGCCGATACTGAGCTTGCCTTCGAAGTCGACCGGGATGTCCTTGTTCTCTGTCGCAACGTTGCGGTTGAGCTCCAGCGCGAGCTGGCGATTGATAAGCTCTGCGTCGGCCAGTGTCGCCGTGGGGTCGTCTGCCCGCAGGAAGCTCAAGATGTTCGGCGCGCCGATGTTGCCCTGCAGCTGGTTGACGGCGCCCAGGAGGTCGCTCGACAGCGCCCGCGTACCGTCGTCGGTACCGTACCTGTCGTCGCTGCCACCGGAGTAGGTGAGGCCGGGGTCGGCGTTCAGGTCGTTGTAACCCGTGCCGACTTCCACGTTGAACAGGAATCCGTCCGGGATGCCGCGTGTCCGGATGTCGACGCTGCCGCCGCCGAAGTTCGCGGGCAGGTCGGCCGACCAGGCCTTCTGGACGCGCAGTGACTCGACGATGGACGTCGGGAAGACGTCGAGCGGGATGACATTACGGGTGAGGTCCGGCGAGGGAATCATCGCGCCGTTCAGCGAGCTGGACGAGTAGCGCTCGCCCAGGCCGCGAATGTAGACGAACTTGTCCGAGACGAGGGTCAGCCCCGGGACCCGGCGCAGAACCGAGCCGACCGTCGAGTCGCCCAGGCGGGCGATCGTATCCGAACCCATTACGTCCATGACCGACGCGTCGTTCAAGCGTTCGTTGATCAGTTCCTGCGTAGCGCTGATGAAACGGCCGGTGACGACGACCTCGTCCACCACCCGTTCATCGTCCTCCTCACCTTCGACCCGCGGCATGTCCGGCGGTAGCACGCCGCTCTGCTGCGCCAGGGCCGGAGCCTGCCAGCCGGCGATGATCGCGGAGATCGCCAGCGCAAGCAGCGACGCCTTGTTCGTTTCTGATGTATGCATAGTCATGCCTGCCTGTTCCTGGGGGCCCGACGCGGGTCTTTCACGGTATCGGGACTGATGCGGGCGCCGTCGCCATTCAGGC